>Ga0193753_10003309_pt1 | contig 12012 bp, 8 predicted proteins | sample H1c2metaG_FD_144925 | JGI IMG/M metagenome (GOLD analysis project Ga0193753, IMG submission 144925) | Soil microbial communities from a riparian zone of the East river system, Colorado, United States - H1c2 | ecosystem: Environmental > Terrestrial > Soil > Riparian zone | place: USA: East River... | reverse complement strand
CACCGAATGAGCGAATCCGTTCCGGACCGTGCAATGCGGTTGCTGGCGGGAGCGCATGCACTCGACCCAATTCGTCATGTGTCCGAGGGACAGGTCATCAATGGCCATGGGCTGGATCTTGGTTTCCCCGGGAAGAAAAACGTCTCTCACGGCCCTGTTCTTATCGATATCGGCGTTGTCTTCGTGATTGCCTTTCTCTTCGACCAACTGATAGCGCGGACTGCCTTCCCCACCAACGTTGGTCAAGGTAGCCTTCTTTCCCATGTAGCGGGTGAAGCTTGGGGAATCGTTGCCGAAGCTGGTCGCATAGCTCACCAGGAAACCTTTGGGATATTCGAGCAGAGCTTGGAAGGTATCGGGATTCTCCCGGCCATCGGGCCAGGCAAAAACGCCCCCATGCGCGGTTACGGCACGGGGAAAATCATCCTTCATGAACCAATGCACCAGGTCGATGCCATGGCTCATCCATTGGTCGGGGATGCCGCTCGAGAATTCCTTGTACAACCGGAACTCACAATAAACCCGCGGATCGAAGGGACGGTACGGCTTGGCGAGCAGCCATTTCCGCCAGTCCGTATCCTGTTCCCGAATCAGCTTGGTTTCCTCGCGCCCGCGCCATCGCGGACCGTGATAATTCCAGACAATTTCGATCTTGCTCACGTCTCCGAGTGCGCCGGTCTGCACCAGATCGTGGGCCGCCTGGGGATAGGGTTCACTGCGATGCTGCGTACCCACCTGCACGATCCTGTTCGCCTTGGTCGCGGCATCCCGTGCCGCCTTCACCTCCGCCAGCACGTTGCCCATGGGCTTTTCGACGTAAGCATCCTTGCCCGCCTGGACCGCCATGGTCAGGATTGGCGAGTGGGAGTGCTCGGGAGTGGAAATGATCACGGCATCGACGTCTTTCAACGCCAGCACGTCTTCCAGATACTGATGCTGCTGGGGCGCGCGGCCGTAAAACTTCGTATTGGCCGCGACCGCCTTCTCCCGGTTCAAGCGCCACAGGTCGCACACCGTGGTCATCTCCACGTTGTGACTGGTCTTCAGTTGGGCGACGATCCAGTCCAGCTCTTCCCCGCGGCTCCCGTTTCCAATGTGAGCCAGCGAAATACGATCGTTGGCGCCCAGAATCTTGTCGTAGGAAAGAGCCGTCCTGGCCAAGGCGGCGCTTCCGGCCAGCAAGGTGGCAGAGTTGGTCAAGAATTTTCTTCGATCGATGGTTTCCTTCGGATGGCTCAAGCGTGTCCTCCTCGTAGGAATCGGCCGCGGGCATGTCTGGCGAAATCTAGTTCTTCACTGCAACCTCAACCTGGGAGGCGGCCCGCGAAACAGTGACCGATCACTGGCCGCAAATCTTACGCATCAAAAACGATCAAGTCAATGAACGCGGAGCCGGCAATACCCGGCAACGCCGATCCGGCAGCGAATTCCGCCCGACTGTCTTGCCTACCTGAGAGGGGACCAATCCGATTATTTATTGCAAGTCCTGGCCGCCGCGGCGATCCCAGTGACGGAGTTCATGGCAAGGATATACTTGCTTCGAACTCCTCAGAATATCGGATAATAGGACTTCCACGAATCCAGGGTGCGTCGGCAAACAAAGAAATGGACCGGCATGCATTCCTCTCAGGATGAAATAACGACCGAATCCCCTCCTCCGCCGCATCCCGCAGGCATGGTTCCGGCCGCGCCCGTCGGGAACACCGCCTTGATGAGCCCCTTGCGCGTGGGGGTGGTGGCTGGGATGGTGTTGCTTGCCGGATTTGTTCTATTTCTGGGGTTGCGGAAAAGAACCCTTTCGCACCAGAGTGTTTTAAAAACTTCCATCGCCGGCGCCGACCGGGAACAGAGTCTGCGATTTAAGGGCACCACGGAGGCCGTGCTCACCCGTGCAATCCTGGCTCCGGTTCTGGCGGGCGAGCAAGCCGGAACCCTGACGATCATCAAGCTGGCGACCTCCGGGAGCCACGTCAAGCGAGGCGACTTGCTGGTGGAATTTGACCGCCAGGCGCAGATGCGGGATTTCATCGACAAGCAGGCGGACTACAGCAAGCTTGCCGGTCAGGTGCTCGAGGAACGGGCCAAGGAAAATGCGGCCCGGGCAAAAGATGAGGCCGAACTCCAGCAGGCGGAGAACACCCAGAGCAAAGCCCAATTGGAGATGAAAAAGCTCGAGATCGACTCGCGCATCGATGCCGAAAAGGCGCAGGAAACTTCTGACGAAGCCAAAGCAACCGTCGGACAACTTCGCCAGACCTTCGGGCTGAAGCGAAAAGCCGCCGAGGCAGGCATTCGCATCCTGGAGATTCAGCGAGACCGCACTCATGAAATCATGCGGCACGCACAGGGCAACGCCGAGTTGATGCAGATCCACTCCCCGATCGACGGCATCGCGGTCCTGACTACGGTCTGGAAGCAAGGAAAAATGGGAGAGGTTCAGGAGGGGGATCAGGTCCGGCCCGGGGTTCCTTTCATGGACGTGGTCGATCCTTCAAAAATGCAGGTACGCGTGCTCGCCAATCAGGAAGACTTTCTCAGTCTCGAAGTTGGGCAGCGCTCCCGCGTTCACCTGGACGCTTATCCGGAATTGGTGTTTCCCGGCAGGCTGGAAGAGATGGCCCCCATCGGCAGGAGTGGTGATTTTTCCTCCCGACTCCGAACCTTCGCCGTGGTCTTCTCCATCACAGGCAACGACGCCAAACTGATGCCGGATCTCTCGGCAGCGGTCGACGTGGATGTGGATGTGGCCCGGTCCAAGATCGCCGCAGGGAGTGCGCGATGATCGCCAGGATTCGCGAACTCTGGATGCGGCGGAAGGCGGCCGTGGTCGCCGCCCTCCTCCTCGGCTGCGGCGGCGTCCTGGGCGCGGTCCGATACAGCGCTCGCTCCCCTGCGGTCCCGACTTTCGAGGTGAAGCGCGGAGAGTTTACCGACTCGCTGCAGTTTCGCGCGCAGGTGAAAGCCTTGAAGTCAGTCAGCGTGGTGGCTCCGGCCGAAGCCGGCGACCTGCAGATTCTCAAAATTGCCGCCGACGGAGCGCAGGTAAAGCAGGGCGACGCCATCGTCGAGTTTGACAAGACAAAAACCGAGCAGGATTTGGCGCAATACCGCTCCACGCTCAAGTCGGCGCAGGCGGAGATCGAGCAAGCCCGGGCGCAGGCGCATTTGAGCGAAGAAGAGGACCTGACCGCGGTGGCGAAGGCCAAATACGACGTTGCCGCGGCCAAACTGGACGCCGGCAAGCAGGAAATTGTTTCCCAGATTGAAGGAGCCGAAGCGAATTTAAAGGTTTCCGATGCCGAGCAGGAATCGCACCAGATGGAAGAGAAGTTGAAAGCGGATCGCGCGGTAAACCAGGCCAGCATCGAGAGTAAAAGCCAGGCCAGCAGGAAAGCGGTATACGACGTTCAACGCGCCGAGCGAGCCTTGACGAAAATGATATTGCGCGCTCCCTCCGCCGGAATCGTGAGTCTATCCTCGGTCTGGCATCCGGACGGAGAATCGCAGTTCAAGGCGGGGGATCGGGCCTGGCCGGGGGCACCCATCGCGGAACTGCCGGACACATCCGCGCTCCGGCTCTCGGCGCGGGTCGACGAAAGCGAACGCGGCCGTCTCGCGCTCAAGCAAGACGTCAGCGTGCAACTGGATGCAATCCCCGACCAGCAATTTACCGGGAATATCGATCAGATCAGCACGATTGCCACCATGGATTTTTCCGGCGGTTGGCCATTTCCCAGGGATTTTAACCTCGAAATCACACTCCACCAGACGGACGCACGGCTGAAGCCGGGGATGACGGCGCAGTTGACAGTCATTGTGGACCGCGTGGCCAACGCCCTCACCATTCCGGTGCAGGCCTCATTCGAGCGATCGGGCCAGACCGTGGCCTATCTGTGGGCGGGCTCGAAATTCCAGGAGCACCCGATCGAAGTCGGGCGAAGGAGTGGCGATCGCATTCTGGTATCGGGCGGGTTGCGGGAGGGTGATCGCATCGCGTTGAAAGATCCTTCCGCCAAGGAGTGATCAAACCTGGATGAAGCGTCGGGAAGCAATAGCAGGAGTCGTCATCGCCGCCGTTCTTTTTGCGGCCATCGCCGTACTGGCGGTCGCGCGGCGGGGCAGTGGAGATGGAAGCGGCCAGCAAACTCCGGTGGCGCGGATAGAGCGCTCCGACCTCGATCTCAAAGTCTATGCCACCGGAGAACTGCGCGCCAACCATTCCATGACATTGACGGCGCCTGCGATCGGCGGCGGTTCCCTGCAAATTACCCGGCTTCTTCACACCGGCTTGCCGGTCAGCAAGGACGACGTGATCGTGGAATTCGATCCCAGCGAACAGCACTACAAGCTGGAGCAGAACCGTTCCGAGTTGCTGCAGGCCGAACAGGAAATCACCAAGGCAAAAGCCGACGCCCTGGTGCAGTCTGCCCAGGACAAAGTGGCCCTGCTGAAGGCTGGATTCGACGTCCGCCGGGCGCAGTTGGATGTGCTGAAAAACGAACTGGTGAGCGGGATTGACGCGCAAAAAAACCAGCTGGCGCTCGACCAGGCCAAGCGGGCTCTGGCCGAGCTCGAACAGGACGTAAAGTCGCACTCGGCTTCCGGACAGGCGGCCATCTATCTCGCTCAGGAGAAGCGGAACAAAGCCAAACTGGCGATGGATCAGGCACAGCAGAACATCGGCAAGATGCGTGTACTCTCGCCCATGGACGGTCTGATTGCCGTCGAAAAGAACCGCGACATCATGGGCGGGATGTTGTGGGAGGGGATGTCGCTCCCCGACTTTCACGAAGGGGACCAGGTCCAGCCGGGCAGCGCCATCGCGCAGGTGATCGACGCCCGGGAGATGGAAATCAATTCCCGGATCGGCGAGCATGATCGCAGCAATATCAAACCGGGCCAACTCGCGGAAATTGAGTTCGATGCCTTGCCGGGCCAAATTTTTCACGGAACCGTGAAGACGGTGGGCGGAATGACCGCGAGAAACTTCTTTGACGATAACAGCGGCAGTAACTTTGACGTGTCCATCCTGCTGGCGGAGTCCGATTCGCGTTTGCGGCCCGGTCTGACGGCCCAGGTCGTAATTTTAGGAGACCAAAAAAAGAACGTACTCTCGGTTCCCCGGCAGGCACTGTTTTTAAAAGATGGCAAGCGCATCGTTTACGTGAAAAGCGGCAACAACTTCGCGCAGCGGGAAGTGAAGATTCAATGGGAGAATGAGAGCCGCGCCGCGATCGAGAACCTCCAGGCGGGAACCGAAGTCGCCCTGGTCGATCCCGCCGCGCCGAGGAAAACCGGCGGTTCGGACAAGGGCGCGGCGATGAGCGGAGGAACGCCTTGATGTCCACCCTCGCATCCGCCTCGGCCGCGGGACGAACCCTCCGGGGCTACCAGCAATGGATCCCGGACGTGCGGCTTGGTTTTGAGAATCTTCTCGTCCATCGGCTGCGCTCGCTGCTGACCATGCTCGGCATGATTTTCGGGGTCGCGGCCGTGGTCTCGATGCTTTCGATTGGCGCGGGAGCGCGGCAGAAGGTAATGGCGCTGATCGAGCAGATGGGCGTGCACAACCTGATCGTAGAAGCCAAAGAAACCACGGAGTGGCAGGCTCATTCGAAGATCCGCCAGATTTCCCCAGGCCTTACCATGCAGGACTATCGAGTGATTGGTGACGACATCGGCGACATCGTCGTTTCCACCCCGCGCAAGCGAATGACTGCGTCGAAAACCATCCCCAAAGCCCAACTGGACGCCCCCACGATTTACGGCGTGAACCAGAGCTACACCCAGATTGCAGGCCTGCGCCTGTTGGAAGGCAGGTTCTTCGACAAGAACGACGAAAGGCGGGCCACCCCGGTTTGCGTACTCGGTGCCGCCGCGAAGTCGAGTCTGTTCGGCGCCTCCAACCCGATCGGCCAGTACCTCAAAATCAACGAGCAATGGTTTCGCGTGATCGGTCTGGCCAGTCCTCAATTGAGTTCGCAGACCGCAGAAGCGCCCGAACTGCCCGGCCAGGATCTTAACAACATCGTCTACATTCCCATCAACGCCGCAATTTTTCGCCTGGAAGACAGTTACAGCGATTTGCGAGATGAAATCGATGGAATTTACCTCAGGATGCGGGACCAGGCCGATCTTCCCGCAACCGCGCAGGTGGTCCGGGCGATTCTGAATTCCTCCCACCACTCCGCGGGTGATTTTAGTGTTCTGGTCCCCGCCGAGCTGCTCGCCGAACAGAAGCGCACGGAACGTCTGTTCAACGCGGTCATGGTTGCGATTGCCTCCATTTCTCTGCTGGTGGGCGGCATCGGGATCATGAATATCATGCTGGCCAGCATCCTCGAAAGGACTCGCGAGATCGGGGTCCGGCGAGCCGTGGGAGCGCGTCAATCCGACATCGTTCGTCAGTTTGTGGTGGAAGCCATGATTATTTCTTTCGTGGGCGGAAGTTTCGGCATTGTGTTCGGTTTCATCATGTCCCGGCTGATCGCGTGGCTTGCAGGATGGTCCACCATCGTGACCGCGAGCTCCATCTTGCTGGCATTCATGGTCTCGATCACGGTCGGGTTGGTGTTCGGAATTTATCCGGCCGTCAAAGCCGCACGCCTGGATCCGGTGGAAGCGATTCGATACGAATAATTTCGCCGTCTCACACTCTTTGGAGGTTGGTGATGAAGCTTTTCCGTTTTCCTGCTCCCGGCCTGTTTTTATTGCTGGCGCTTGTGCCTGCCAGAGCTCAGACTCCTGAAACCTATCGCGGGCTGCTGACGCAGAAGCTGCTCTCGGACAGGGTGCCGGCTCCCGAGCATCTGCGCGATTACCTGGCGGATGGAAAGCTTCGTCTGGGCTTACACGATGCGGTCCTGCTCACACTAGAGAACGACAGCAACGTGCGCATCGAGGAGACCCAGGTTGAGGCCGAGAAGTTCTCTCTGCTCCGCACTCACCAACCCTTTGATCCGCTGCTCCAGGGCATCTTCTCCCTGAGCCGCGTCTCCTCACCGGGCTTCAGTCAGCTGCAGGGCGTGGGCGGTTCCGCAGCGGCAATTCTGGACTCATTGACACAATCCGGCCAGATGAACTACTCCCAAACCTTTCCCACCGGGACCAACATCGTGGTAGGACTGACGAGCGCCAGATTCTCGACCAACAATGCCTTTTACTACTTCAATCCTTCGTATAACTCCACCCTGAATCTCCAATTCACCCAGCCCCTGCTCAGGAATAGAGGCACATTCGCCAACCGCGCGATGCTGGTCATCGCCAGAAGAACTCTGCATCAATCGCAGGCCGCCTTTCGAGCGCAGGTGAGCGACGCCATCCTGCAAGCGGTCAACCAATATTGGGCCGTCGTCCAGGCCCGGGGAAATCTTGAGGTACAGCGCAAGTCACTCGAAGCTGCAGACGCCAGCTACCAGCATGACAAACGGGCCCTCGAACTGGGGGCGCTGCCGCCGCTCGACATCTACCGCTCGGAATCCGAGGTCGCTTCACGGCGAGTGCAGGTCATACAGACCGAGTACGCGCTAAAGCAGGCCGAGGATGCCCTCCGTCTGACCATCGGCGCCGACCAGGACGATTATTTCCGGGCCCTTGATCTTGAGCTGACGGAAAAACCCGAGCCCGAAGGCGAGTTGCGGAACATCGATGCCGCGGCCGCCCTGCAAGAGGCGCTGGCGCGGCGGCCCGAGTTCGTCGCCGTGCGAGATGCCCTGGACAACGATGCCACGATCATTCGTCTGGCCCACAATCATCTCGAACCCGATCTGTCCCTGGCCGGCTTTTATCAGAGCAACGGACTGGGCGGCAACCAATACAGCCTGAACAGCAATCCCACGACCGGCGAAATCACATCGCAACTGATTTCGCGGGGTGGTTTGACCTCCTCCCTCAATCAACTGTTTGGTTTTGGATTCCCGGGATATGGGGCAACCCTGACCTTGAATCTGCCGGTGAAGAATCGCGCCGCCCAGGCCGACCTGGGCAGCGCACTCGCCACCCGCCATCATGACTTGTATTCCGCACAGCAGGTTCGGGAACAGGTCATGCTGGAAGTGAGCAACGCCGTCCATCAGCTCGAACAGGCCAAGCTTACCTTTGCGGCCGGAAAAACGGCCCTGGATCTGGCGCAGAAAACGCTGGCCGCGGAGCAAAGAAAATATGAACTGGGGGCGGAACCGATCTTCTTCGTACTCGATGCCCAGACCAAATTGGCGCAGGCTGAATCCGACTTATTGCAGACCGAAGTCCAATATCAGGCGGCTCTGGCCTCGGTCGATCACGCCACGGGCGGGTTGCTCGAGCCCTACCAGGTGCAGATTGCCGAACTCGGCCGGTGATCGCTCGTGAGGTGCACAGAAGACGCCAAAGGGTTGCGCCGGGGACCGCGGCGAGAGCTTCCCGTCTGCCATGGTGCCGCGGTCAAGACTCCGGGGCGCCGAAGCGTTCGATAGAATCCCGCTTGCGCCCACCGCCAGAGGACGGGGAGCGCAAAGCATTTTCATGCTTCAGGCCGACGCCCTGGCTCGCTTCGGCCCGCAAATACCGTCTGCGATTCGTTTTCGGGCTGCCTTCGGCCTCTTCACGGAGATAACCCGGTCCAGCTGACTTTTCACGAATGTTACTGATTTTGCCCCGTCGGCTTGTAGAGCTCGGGTGCATTCTGAGGAGTGACGAGCTGCGGCGAAACGGAATACTCTTTTTCCGGGTGGAAGTTGGGATCGCGCAACATTTTCAGACCGACTTCGACGGTTTTCTCCACGCACAGGGGATAAACAAAAGTCGCGGCCAGAATCCCATCCTGCACTTTCTTGATGCCCCCGGCGGGGCCGCCCAGGCCATCGACTCCCACAAAAATCATTTCCCGCTCCCGCCCCAGTTCCTTGGCGGCGAGATAGGCTCCCACCGCCATGGGGTCGTTGTGAGCGTAAACAACATCGATCGAGGCGTGCCCACGCAGTACCTCGGTCATCCGGTCTTTGGCGCGTGCCTGGATCCAATCGGCCACGGGATTGGCGATGATCCTGATGTCCGGATATTGGGCGAACACATCGGCCGCGCCTTTATGCCGGTTCATCGCCGCTTCCACCCCCAGCAGACCCTGCATCTCGACCACCGTCCCCTTCGGTTGCTTATATTTGCCCGCCAGATAGTCCCGGATAAATTCTCCCGCCATCCGTCCGATGACAAGGTTATTGCTGTGCACCAGGGTGGTGTAGTTTGGCTGCATGATGTCGCGTTCCAGGCAAATGACCGGGATCTTCTGCGCCATGGCCTCTCCCATCACCGCCGTGAGCGCCGCGCGCTCGTTGGGAGCGACGATGAGAAGGTCGGGATGTTGCCGGATGAAAGTCTCGACCTGCGCGACCTGTTTGCTGTTGTCCTGTTGGGCGTCGGCAATGACCAGCTTCACGTCGCCGGCCCGGGCGAACAGTCTGGTCATCAATTCGTTCTGGGCGGAGCGATAGGGTTCGGCGTTATTCGCCTGGCTGAAGGCGACGAAAAACTGCCGCTTGCCGGGACTCGCGTGGTTGCACGAGATCATCTCTGCCGCCAGCAGGATCGTGGCCGTCACTAGCAAAAGCGGGCGCGTCAGGTGGATCAGTTTTATTTTCATCCGGCACGTTTTCCTTGCTTCTGAACCGCCACCGCGAGAACAATGATGCCGCCTTTGATCATCATCTCGACGTTGCTGTCCACGTTATTGAGTCGCAACATGTTGGTCAGAACGCCGATCATCAGGGTTCCCACGATCGTACCCAAAATGGTACCTTTCCCGCCCGACAGCTGGGTGCCGCCGATCACCACGGCCGCGATGGCATCCAGTTCATAGCCGACGCCTGCGTTCGGATTCCCCTGATGGTTCTCGGCCGCGTACAGCAACCCCGCAAATCCAGAGAGCAGCCCGGAGAGCGAATAAACCCACAGCTTGACTCGTCGAATCGGGAGTCCGGCATAGAGCGCGGCGCGTTCGTTGTCTCCCACAGCTCGCACGTACCGGCCAAAGACGGTTCGGCCCAGCAAGACTGCAAACAGCGATGCCAGAACCGCGTAGCATCCGATGGTGACTGCCTTGCCTCTGAAAACGGAAGCGAAAGTTGAGGCGACATCCTGCCCGAATCCCACATCTACGTTGGCATTGTTCGACAGCCATTTGGCAAGGCCGCGGATCCCAATCATCCCCGCCAGCGTCACCACAAACGGCTGCACGTCGAAGATGGCGATGACAGCGCCGCTGAGCGCTCCGGACGCCGTCGATATCGCCAGGGCGGCTAGAACGCCCAGAGCAATTTCGCTCGAATCGCTCAATCCCGGCTGCCATTTCGTGAGCACCAGGGCGACCACTGTGGTCGACAGAGCCAGGATGCTGCCCACGCTGAGATCGATTCCCCCGGTGAGAATCACGAAGTTCATCGCCAGCGAAATGATTCCCACGATGGAGACTTGACGAAGGATATCGGTAAGATTGCCCAACTGCAAAAAAATGTAAGAACCATCGCCGGCCCTGGGGCTCAGCAACGCCGCGAACAGGCAAATCGCGGCCAGCGCGCCCACGCTCTTCAACACATCCCGGTTTTGAGCGCTGATGCGCTTCCAAACGGCACCGGCGCCGGCGATGGCCGGTGGGGTCAAGCTGCGCCTCCGCCCGGCGCTGCCGCATGAGTCGCCAATGTCAGAATCTCCTCCTGCGTGGTGCGCTTGGCGTCGAGTTGGGCCGCGATCCTGCCTTCCCGCATGACCAGAATCCGGTCACAACATCGGCATTATTCGGGAAGTTCCGAACTCACCAGAATAATGCCTGGACCGCGGGATGCCAGTTCTCCGATGATCTGGTAGATGTCTTCTTTGGCACCGACGTCGATCCCCCGGGTCGGATCGTCCAGGAACACCACCTCCGGGCTGCCCAGCAGACAACGCGACAGAAGAACTTTCTGTTGGTTTCCGCCGCTGAGCGTCCTCACCGGAAGACCCAGGGAGGAGTACTTCAAGGATAAAGCGCCGAACGGGGTCAGCGCCGCCCTGCGCTCCCTCTGCGGACGGATGAACCCGCACCAGCTCACCGGGCCCAGATCGCAGATTGTCCCATTTTCCAGAATGCTCATCTGCATCATGAGCCCATCGCGCTTGCGATCTTCGGGCGACCAGCGCAGCCCCGCGGCAAGAGCCTGCCGCACGGACTTGATGACGACCGGTTTTCCGCCGAGGATCACTTGTCCTTTTCGCACGCGATCGAGACCCATCAGCGCCGACCCGATTTCGCTCCGTCCCGATCCCAGCAGACCCGCAACCCCCAGCACTTCGCCCCGGCGCAGATCGAAGCAGACGTCCCGAAGTTTGGCAGTCGTCAGGTGGGAAAATGAGAGCACAATTTCATGGTTGGAATCGGCCGGCTTCGCTCCCCGCGCCTGCCACTGCTTTCCGATCATCATGCGGACCAATTCCGCGGACGAAACGTCCGCAATTGCCCGCGTGCCCAGGGTCTCGCCATCCCGCATGACGGTGACGCGATCACAAATCCGGAAGATTTCTTCCAGCTTGTGGGAAACGTAGACCAGGGCGACGCCTTGCTGGCGGAGCGCTCCCATCAGGCGGAACAGCCGCTCCACGGAATCATCAAAAAGCGCACTGGTTGGCTCGTCCATGAGAATGATTCTCGCCCGCATGCTCAGCGCGCGCGCAACCGCGACCAATTGACGCTCTCCCGTGCTCAGGGACCGGACCTGGCAGCGGGGACCGCAGGTAAGACCAACCTGCGAGAGATGGGGCTCGGCAAAACGATCGAGGTCCGCGGATCGCACAAAACCACGCTCGGTGAACTGATGATTGCCCATGGCCAGGTTCTCGGCGACGCTGAGATGCGGGAACAGATCGAGTTCCTGATAAATGATGCTGATCCCCAGACGCTGCGCATCCTGGGGACCGCGGATCCGGACCCGAGAGCCATCGACAAAGAAGTTGCCGCCGTCGGCCGCGATCGAACCGGCGATGATCTTCGCCAGCGTGCTCTTGCCG
>Ga0193753_10003308_pt1 | contig 12016 bp, 7 predicted proteins | sample H1c2metaG_FD_144925 | JGI IMG/M metagenome (GOLD analysis project Ga0193753, IMG submission 144925) | Soil microbial communities from a riparian zone of the East river system, Colorado, United States - H1c2 | ecosystem: Environmental > Terrestrial > Soil > Riparian zone | place: USA: East River... | reverse complement strand
CATCCTTTGGTGAAAGTTTCTCATGATCCATGTTGTGTTGGATTGCCTCGACCACAACAATGGCGTCGTCCACAACAATACCAATGGACAACACAAAGGCAAAAAGCGTTAACGTATTGATCGTGAAACCGAATGGAATGAAAAAGATAAATGTTCCTATCAGTGAAACGGGAATAGCCAATATCGGAATCAGCGTAGCCCTCCAGTTCTGGAGGAAGAGGAATACAACGAGTACCACCAACGTCAGTGCTTCGAGCAGTGTGAAAATTACTTCTTTAATGGAGACTTCAACGACAGACGTGGTTTCAAGTGGTATCAGTATGTCCACATCTTTCGGAAAGCCTTTCTTCAATTCTTCCAGTGCTTTCATAACACCTTGGTTTGTCGCCAGCGCATTGGCACCAGGCGCGAGGTAAAGCAGCATAAAAGCGCTTTTTTTACCCATCACAAATGGATTGTTGCCATAATTGAATTTGGCAAGCTCAACGCGTGCAATGTCCTTCAGGTAAACCATGTTACCTAGCGTGGGATTGGTCCGGACAATGATGTTTTCAAAGTCTTCAACTTTGTTGATACGACTATTGGTCAATACGTTGTATTCAAAGGCTTGTGCTCTAGGCTGGGGGTTGCCACCGATAGACCCCGCCGCCAACTGCAGGTTTTGCTCCAGCAAGGCCGCATTGACTTCAGCTGGTGAGATGCCAAGATTGGCCAGTTTCTCCGGATTGAGCCAGATGCGCATTCCAAAATCGTCCCCCACCGAAAATATGTCGCCGACACCCTTCACACGGGATAAGGCGTCCTTCAAATATATGTTGGCAAAATTGCCTAGGAAGGTTGCGTCGTGTGTTCCATTAGGTGAGTACAATGCAAGCGCGAGAAAAATGCTGGGGTTCCTTTTGCGCACGGTGAGACCCAAACGCTTTACAATTTCCGGCAAGGCTGGTTCAGCCACACTGACACGGTTCTGCACGTCCAGCGTCGCGATGTTAATGTCTGTTCCAATATCAAAGGTCACGGTGATGCTTGAAATGCCACTACCCGTGCTGTTGCTGGTGATATAAGACATGCCCGGCGTTCCATTCACCTGTGTTTCGATGGCCGTAGTTGTAGTCTGCTCAACCGTCTGCGCGTCCGCGCCAACATAGTTGCCCTGGATTGCAACCGTGGGTGGCGTGATGTCAGGATATTGTGAAATGGGCAACGTGCTCATGGCGATCAGCCCGACGAGCAGTATGACAATTGAAATGACAATTGCCGTGGTGGGTCTTTTTATGAAAACATCTGCGATCATATTGCTGTGTTATGCGTCTGAATAACTTGTTTATTTTTTTGCGGCCGTTGGTGCGGCCACTGCAATGGCGGACCCTTCCCTGAGGTTCTGTACGCCTTCTGTCACGATCGTCTCTCCTTCTTTCAAACCTTCACTGACGATGATGGATTTGCCAAGTTGTTGTCCCAGTTTTACTTTTCGTTGGGAAACTTTGGAACTGTCGGCAACATAAACGAAAAATTCTCCCAGCTGTTCGGTGATCGCCTTTTGAGGAATGATCACGGACTTCTTTGAAGTTGACAATACTTGTAGGGTGCCGCTCATTCCCGCCCTCAGCGCGTGATCCGGATTTGGAAATGTCAAACGCATCCGGATCGTACCGGTTTGCGAGTCTACTGCCCTGTCAATTATACTGATATATCCAGGATGTGGGTACACGTCGCTACCAAACGCAAGCCTGAAGGTAGAATCGTTTTTGTTGGAATTTTTCGAGAGTTGCGTGAACCTGTAAATGCCTTTCTGATCAACGCTGATGTCGGCGCCAATCGGGTCATCGGAGGAAATTGTATTGAGCAAAGTAGTACCCGGGCTTACTGATGCACCCAGCCTTACCGCTGATATCCCGATGGTGCCATCGAAGGGCGCAACGATGGTGGTGTAACGCACATTTGTCTGAACGCTCGACACGGTGGCCTTAGCGGCCTGGACTTGCTTTTTCGCAGCCTCGAACGTTGCTTCTGCATAATCCACCTGTTGCTTTGCGATAGCATCGCTCTTGTTCAACTCACGGTAACGTTCGACGTCTTTTTGAGCCTTGACAAGGTTTGTTTCCTGGACACTGAGGTTGGCCATCGCCTGTTGATATGCCCCTTCCGACTGCTGTGGATCTATCGAATAAAGCTTTTGCCCTTTTTTTACCCTATCGCCTTCTTTAAAATGCATTGCCGTAATGTAGCCTCCTACCTGAGGCCGAAGCTCAACTTCACTGAGCGCCCTGACGATCACCGGAAACTCGTCGTAGTAAGACGCGTCTGCAATGCTGACCTGCTGCACAACTACCTGCACAGGGGGAGGTCCCTGCATCGCTGTCTCGCTCTTGCTGCTGCAGCCTGAAATGAATAAAAAGGATCCAACAATGAAGGAATAAGACGAATTCTTGAAGAACATATGCATAAGGCGATTTGATTAATAGTTGATTTGACCGAGGGCCCGTTGTACATCCATCCTACTGGCGAGCACGGCATATAAAGCGTTGAAATAATTGATCTTTGTTGTCCGCAGATCGGTTTCGGCAATGGTAACGTCAAGGTATGCGCGAATGCCATTGCTATACTGAAGTTGAATAACATCATACACCTCCTTGGCCAGGTCCACATTTTCTTTCTGGGCGAGATACAGCGCCAGGTTGCTTTTGTAAGATGACAAGGCCCGGGTATACTCCGTGCTGATAGCGTTGCGTAGATTAGCCAACCCCCAGTCTATGCGCTTGCTCGCCCATTTTTGTTCCTGAACCTTGGCGATTCTTTTTCCACCTTGAAGGTATCCTTATGCCAATGTTGCCCCCACATAGGAATAAGGATACCGCGTATTGTACAATTCACTGAAAGAATTATTTTGATAGTTAAGAATGTAGGCGCCGAAAGCGTTCAGCGTCGGAAGAAAGGCCCAGTTGCTATACTTGACGTTTGCTTCCTGCAATTCTTTCTGTGTGTAAAGTATTTGGTACTCGATATGTTGAGAATAGTTGAGTGTTTGTAAGGTGTCTATCAAAACGTCATTTTCCATGGCTATTGAATCGTAGGCAATGCCGAGATCGAGATCTGAAGGATAGCCCATTATTGTCTTGAGATACTCCTCTTTGTACTTCAGCAATTCTTCATTGCTCTTCAGCGAAGCGCGCGTATTGGTTAACAGTATGGTGGCACGCTTATAATCTGTCTTGTCTGCAACGCCGGCGGTGTAACGGCTTTTCGCATCTTTGAGGCTTCGCTCCAGGCGGATGATGGACTCCTGACTCACGTTGATCTGCTGCATGGTGGCCAGCACATCGTAAAATGCTTTGGTGACATTGACAACCACATCGATCTTACTGCGACTGGTATTCTGCCCTGCCTGGATCCTAACCTTTGAAGCGGTGCTGCTGGCGAGCAAAGCATCTCTGTTAAAGATATTTTGCGTTGCAGTGAGTTGAGCGGATGACGTGTTTTCGACACCAAACCGCACTACGTTGCCGCCGATGATACTGGACTGAAGATCAAGATAGCGATAGTAGTTATATGTGAAGTTGATCTGCGGATACCAATCGGCAAGTTTTCCCTTGATGAGCTTGTTGGCGATCTCTTCATCCACTTCGGCCTGTTTCACAGCGGGCTGATGCGTAAGGGCATAACCTACTACATTGTCTAGCGTCGCTGCCTGTAGCACGCTGTCCTTGGGTGACTGAGCGAAGCCATTCATCTGGAAAAGCAAGCCCAGCAGCGCCATCAGGATTTTTGAACGTGTTGTTTGTAAGGTGACTATCATATCAATTTCTACGAACGGGTTTTTATTATTTCTTCTTTGGTACTGGTCTCCGGCATTTCTTCATTGAATATCGTCCTGAATATTACGCGCTTACGCTCTACCAGAAATTTGCGGTAAGCGGCGTCTGTCATACCATGAATTGTCTGAAGAACACCTTTGGCCAATAGCGGATAATTGCAGAGCGCTAAGAGGTTGATCATAAAATGCTCCGGAGAGATGGGAGCAATCCGCCCTTGCGCGATCTCCTCCTCCAACTGTTCGCGAATGAGATCGCTCGACTTAATCCTGTCGCGGGAACATAACAGCTTTAGCTTGTCGGGATGACGTGCCGTCTCGCTGATGATAAAATTCTCGAGGTACGGATACTTAAGTCCGTGATCTACAACAGTATTAATGTACATGGCTATCTTTTCGTTGAAGCGGAGCGACGAAGTGAGAATGCTGCGGATCCTGTCTTTCTTTTCGACAATGGTTTCGTCGAGAAGGGTGTCGAGCATTAGATCCCGAGATCTGAAATAATAGTGTATCAATGCGCGGTTAATACCCGCCTCGTCCGCTATTTCCTGTGTCGTGGCATTGAGAAAACCCTTTTGAAAGAAAAGGATCTTTGCCTTTTCCTTGATCAGTTTCTCTGTCTGCGCCTCTTCAGCTCCCATTTGTCATTATTGTTTAACATTTTTGTTAAACGCAAAGTAACGGGGAATGGGTTCCCTTTTCCAAAAGAATTTTACGGTGACAATGGTGAGTTGTTCCGAAAGGCTCTTGCGAACGATTGAATTGTTATACGAGAGGTATAATATTGTTTTGAGATATTAAACATTCCTGATCACCCAGATTTTCTAAACCCGAGATAGACCTTCTCTCCCACCTGGTGTCGCGCATTTCGCACGCTAACGAACAAAATCAGGTCATCACATGCCACCTCGAGTTCATATTGTGAGCCAAGAAATGTCACCTTTTTGATCACGCCTGGCAAACCTTTCTTCCCGGAGACGAGCTTTAGCTGTTCGGGCCTTGCGTACCAGGTCTTGATCCTGGAATTATCCTTAAAGAATTTCGAAAAGCCTGGTGTTCGCAGATCAATTCGGGTGTATTTGCCCAGCAATCCTGCAACGTATTCATTGAACGGCTTACGGTAGATCTTTTCGGGAGTTCCGCGCTGCACAAGCATTCCTCCTTTAAGGATCAGTATTTTGTCTGCCCAGGCCAGCAGATCTTCAGGTTCATGCGAGATAAGTATGCATGATATCTTTAATCTGGTGCCGATGTCTTCGATCACGGATTTCAGCAGGACATTGTGTACGCGATCCAGATTTGTAAATGGTTCATCCAATAGCATGAGGCGAGGCGCACCGATTAGCAGGCGCGCGATGGCAATTCGTTGACGCTCACCGCCTGAGAGCTCATCGGTCTTGCGTTTCATGAGGTGATCGATCCTGCAGACCTCATACAACTCCAGCGATTCCTGGGTTGGTCTTTTGTTCGAATATGCCAGCACTTGTTCGACACGCAAAAACTTCGGCAATTCGAAATCCTGCGATAAATAGGCTACCCCTTGCGCGCCCGGGATCAAATTATCCTGCCCGCTAATACTTCGTTTTTCAAAGACCACCTCACCGGCGTCGGCCTGGATCATTCCCGCGATGATCTTCAGCAACGTGCTCTTACCTGAGCCGGTCTCGCCCGCAATGGCGATCCTTTGGTGTCTGCGCTGGATAAATGAAATGTTGGTTATGATCGGACCGTGGGTGCCAGTCTTGAAGATGCCGGATACTTTTAAAAAGGTCATTTACCGGTATTTTTTTTCCTATTCTCCCACGTATCCATTTTGATCTTTTCTATGAGCAACGAGTTTTTGAACTCGTGGATAAGTTTTTCCATTTCCGTGTCGCGTTCCAGAAGTTCTTTGTAATCCTGGTCGTGCGAACTGATTACGGGCATAATCTTTTCCAGCTGATCACGGGTGCTGTTGAGTGAAGTGATCAGAGATGCCCGATCCTCTTCCGACGTGGAGTTTTCCAATTGCTGCTGCAATGTCTGCAGGGTTTCATGAATGTAGGCCATGAGATCCCATGGATTGTTCGGTGTCTTCCACGTGAACTGAACATTGCATTTACGGCACTTATAGCGATTGCTTCGCCAGCCTTTGTCATTTTTTTCGGTACCCACCAGCTTGACCATGTCTTTGGTATGACAACGGGGACAAACAACATCATCTTTTACAATGCTGTTCAACTGCTTGCGCCGTTCGAGTATGGATGCCCTTAGATCGGCGTGTGAACTCATCTGCTCAACAAACCTGTCTACAGTTTCCTCTATCTGGCGATGTTCCTCGCCAAGCTTTCCTTCACCAATCAATTTCTTGCTCTGACGCTTGAAATAACTGACAACGTTTACCAGCTCCCGCTCATTCTGTTTGAAATTTTTATTCACGAGAAATTATTTAGTGATTTAGTGAATGGCGATTTAGTGATTGGTCAATCATGATTTAATGCTATGTGAAACTTACGGATTTACTAACCAATAAGTTAAAGACGAATCTATTTTGACAGGCCGCATGCCTGAGGGCCCTACACGCGCCCCCTCAACTCATGACTCATAACTCATAACTCTCTAGATTTCTACTCCTTAGCACTAATGATCTTGTAGAGCTTGCCATCGGGTTTGGTGGATAGGTAAAGTTCGCCTCGATGATCCCTGCCAAGCCTTACGTCCACTTTGGTTTGGCCACTCAACTGCTGCAAAGTCACGTGTTTGCCATCGAGCAAAACCTGCAATTCCTTAATTGTAGCCAGATGCCCTTGCTTTAGATCCTTGGTGTTAACATAAAATAGCCTGCCATTGACAATGTCAGCGAAGAAGAATTTGCCCGTGAGCGCAGGTACATCGTGTCCCGTATACTCATATCCGCTTGACATTGCTTTTCCCTCATCGTGATCGTATTGAATGACAGGATAAGTGATCTTTGCATCCGCATCATCCGCCTGCAGTGGATAAACACGGTTCATGTTACCGTATTCGAGGTGTACGAAAGTACCCTCGCGTATAGGCCAGCCGTAATCATGACCAGCCTCGATGATGCTAAAGGATTCAATATTGCCGTGTCCGATGTTGGAAGCCATCATTTTGCCGGACTTCAGCCACGTGATGCGGTGTGGATTCCTGAACCCATACGCATAGATCTCGCCGGCAAGCGAGTCCGCTGTATTTCCGGCAAACGGATTTTTCTTTGGGATGCCATACTGACCATTGCGGCTATTCCTGCCTGCTGGATCTATCCTGATGATCGTACCCCAAAGCGTTTGTTTATTGTGTGCGAGAAAAGGGAATTTGTTTTCGACTGCTCCACCATCGCCAATGCCCACATACAATAATCCATAATCGGCATCTTCAGGTTTTGCCAAGCGATTGAATGTCAGTTCCTGCATGCCATGAATTCCTGTGACCATATCTATTCTCAACAATTCCCTCCCTTTGCCAACGAATGGAAAAGCTTTCGGATCTGTAGTTTTCCATTCATCGATTACCCATTGTAATGTGACCTTGATGGAGTCATTGTAATTAAAATCAGCCTTTTTTGTATGAGGCGGTTCGGCATGACTGGTGTAAAATAATCCATTCGAAGCGAAGTCAGGATGAAATGCAAAACTTCCAAAACCTGTTGCCAATCCCGGCTTGTGGATGAAATCCTTTTTCTCCTTGGCCATGTCGAAGTAAACATCAGGCTTGTCATTATTTAGAAAATACATTTTGCCCCGCAAGTCCAGCAGGAAAAGCTTATCAGTACCGGGCTGATAATCGAGCTTTATAATTCTCGTTTTAGGCTGCTCTTCGCTGGAGAATGGAACTTGCATGACCAGCTTAAGATCCGCTGTTAGCGTTGACATTGCGATCGGATCAGGAATAGGATTTTTTAACGCGTTCGGATCATCCGGCTCAACAACCTTGGAAGGCGGTTCGTTCGTATTCAGGAATGCAATGACCGCTTCAACTTTCTCGTCCGAATAATGCGAGAACGGAGGCATCAATGTCCTGAATTTATCAAACAGCTTGGTGGCACGTTCATCTCCCGAGTCAATGAGCGTTTTTGGATTTTGAATAAATTTCCGGATCCAATCGGTTCTTACGGCGTGCGTGATTCCCCCCAACGCAGGCCCGATCGCATCCGTATCAAAGTTATGGCACGAGCTGCAATCCTGATTGAAAATAATTGTTCCTTCCGCGATCGTCGTTGAATCCCTTGCGATTTCCCTTTCGGCGGAACGCCGACCAGTACAGCCAACAGCGACGATTAGAACAAGCATGACGAGAAACAGCTGAAGTTTTTTCATTGTATTCGATTGAATTGCCCAAATCTATGACATTACCCTTTTCCTTTGCCAACCAGTCATAAATAATCTTGTGAATCACTTCTCTCAACGTCGTTGTAATTGACTGAGCTCAACCAAAAATTAATAATATCTTTGCCGCCTTATAGACTTGGAAAATGATATCAGTTGATGCTGTTAGTGTTGAATTTAATGGAGCGCCCCTCTTCAGTAATATCACCTTTAACATAAATGAAAATGACAGGATCGCCCTCATGGGCAAGAATGGTGCTGGCAAGTCCACTTTGCTCAAAATCATTGCAGGCGCCAGCAAAGCGACGCGAGGCAAGGTCTCGGCGCCAGGCGATGCTGTGATAGCCTATCTGCCTCAGCACTTGCTCACGGAAGACACAGCGACTGTGTTTGAAGAAGCCTCTAAGGCATTTGGCAAAATTCTGGGAATGAAGAAGGAAATGGATGCGTTGAATATTCAATTGGAGACCCGTACTGACTATGAATCCGATGCCTACTCCAAAATCATTGAACAGGTTTCGGAGCTCAGTGAAAAGTACTATTCAATAGAAGAGATCAATTTCGATGCTGAAGTTGAGCAGACGCTGATGGGTTTGGGATTTTTGAGGAGCGATTTTAGCAGGCCGACGAAGGAATTCAGTGGCGGATGGCGAATGCGTATCGAACTTGCCAAGATCCTTTTGCAAAAGCCGGATCTCATTCTGCTTGATGAGCCCACCAACCACATGGACATCGAGTCAATTCAATGGTTGGAAGAATTCCTTATCGATCATGCTAAAGCCGTCATTGTTATCAGTCACGACAAAACCTTCGTGGACAATTTGACAAATCGAACGATCGAGATCACCATGGGCAGGATATACGACTATAAAACCAACTATACTCATTATCTTCAATTGAGAAGGGAAAGGCGGGAACAACAACAGAAACAATTTGATGATCAGCAAAAACAAATCGCTGATATTCAACAATTCATAGATCGTTTTAAGGGAACATATTCCAAGACGCTACAAGTCCAGTCACGGGTGAAGATGCTGGAGAAAATAGAGATCATTGAGGTGGATGAAGTTGATTCCTCAGCCTTGAACCTCAAGTTTCCCCCTGCCCCAAGATCTGGTAACTATCCCGTCATCATTGAGGGTATGACGAAAAAGTATGGCGACCACGTTGTTTTCCACAATGCATCGCTGACGATAGCACGGGGGGATAAGGTGGCCTTTGTCGGCAAGAATGGCGAGGGGAAATCGACCTTGGTAAAGGCGATCATGGGCGAAATAGACTTTGACGGGAAGATGCAAATAGGTCACAACTCCCTTATTGGATATTTTGCTCAAAACCAGGCTGCCCTGCTCGATGAGAGTATTACCGTTTTTGATACCATCGATCAGGTCGCGGAAGGTGAGATACGCGCCAAGATCAAAGACCTGCTCGGTGCGTTCATGTTCAGTGGCGATGCAATCGATAAGAAGGTAAAGCTACTTTCCGGTGGCGAACGGACGCGGTTAGCAATGTTGAAATTGTTGCTTCAACCTGTTAATCTATTAATACTGGATGAGCCTACTAATCATCTGGATATCAAGACGAAAGATATACTTAAAGATGCTTTGAAAGCCTTCGATGGAACCCTGATCCTGGTTTCTCACGACCGCGATTTCCTCGATGGCCTTGCCACGAAAATATTCGAATTTGGGGGTAAACGGATTCGTGAGCACTTTGAAGACATCAACGGATTTCTCAGAAATAAGAAAATGGAAAACCTCAGGGAGATAGAAAGGACCAGCAAATAAATTTTGGATTCCTTACCTTGTTTCAACAGAATATGAGGTTAGCGTCCGCCATTTTTCTATTCCTGGTCTTTGTCAGCAATGTCAACGGTCAGCACGCACATGAAGCAGCGTCATCAGTTGTAAAGAACGTCGAACCTCAGCCTCTCCTTGCGCAGGCGCTCCGTGTCAGCGAAGCCCTGACTTATATTGGTAACCCTTTACCTCCGGCCACCACAAAAGCATTGCATGATCTGGCCGCTGGTTCGATGAGTGAAGTGACAGTATCAAAAGTTCAAGCGCTTCTCGATCCCTTTTGCCTCGCGATGGTGCAGATCAATCCGGAATCACGCGTTAAAGTTGATCAGGGACCTGCACAACCCGAACTTATGCAGGAAGGTTGGATGTCATTCCTTGTCAAGGTCGACAACCAGGCACACATCACGGCAGCGCTAGCGGTTGAGAGCGCGAACGCTGCTCCAGTCTTACACGGTTCATCTTCAGCGCCAAGAATGAAACCCGGCAATGCACTCTCCGAGGGAGACCTTAGTAACCGCTTCCTCGAGTTGTATATGTACCAGGATCGTCCGCTGAAAAAAAACTTGTCCGGTGCAGGACTCGAGTATGCGATCATTCAACTCTATACAAGACAATCGGGTCATCGCGAAGCTAAACTGGGATTCAACGTGGGTCAGGGAAGTCAGGACATAGGATTCAGAAATACAGTTGATATTTTATTCAATATCAGGCCCGCCGTGAAAGTAGTTTTTAATGTACGCGATGAAAAGGGCGACCCTACCATGGCGTCTTTTATCATCACAGATGGTATTGACCGTTTCAGCAACAGCGAGTCGATCACCTATTTTCCAGAGAACTACAGGCTGGCGCTGGCCATGGCGCGTCATTGGGAAGAGCCGCGATTGGAAAAGCCGCCCCGTCCGTTGAGCACCAGCCTTAGGTTGAATACGATTTATCCGTTGCCATCGCGAAGACTAGCAGGGCACGACACTTATCCTGATTTCTTTTTTCAACCCCAGGTCTACCGGTACGATGGTGAACACGTATTTCTGCCGCCAGGAAAGTTTCACGTGACGTACGGTAAGGGCCCGGAGTATAAGACGCAACAAAGGGAAATCAGCGTGCCGGAGGGAGCAGATTCTATTACCATTTCGTTTAAGGTTGAGCGTTGGATGGATATGGCGTCCCTCGGCTGGTACAGCGGTGACCACCACATCCATGCAGCAGGCTGTTCGCATTATGAAAGTCCCGAGGAAGGTGTTCTTCCCAAGCACATGTGGCGGCAATTGTTAGGAGAAGATCTTAACCTTGGAAGCAACCTTACCTGGGGGCCGAGCTGGTATTACCAAAAACAATTTTTCACGGGAAAAGATCATCCACTTTCAAACGCATCGACCATCCTGAGATACGACGTCGAAGTTTCCGGCTTCCCCTCTTCCCACGCCGGGCATATTGTGCTGTTGAAACTTAAGGAGGATGATTACCCCGGCACGACAACAATTGAGCAGTGGCCAAGCTGGACATTGCCGGTGTTGAAGTGGGCGAAATCGCAGGGCGGATTGACAGGGTATGCGCATTCCGGTTGGGGATTATCACCAATCCAGCCTAACGATGATCTACCCAATTATGTTCTTCCGAAAATGGATGGCATCGGCGCAAATGAATACGTCGTAACAGTTGTACATGATGTGGTTGACTTTTATTCAGCTGGAGACACTCCCGCGCCGGCGGAACTCAATATGTGGTACCATACCTTGAACTGTGGCTTCCGGACAAGACTTAGCGGGGAAACTGACTTTCCATGCATCTCTGATGAGCGCGTAGGCCAGGCACGCATCTACGCCAAGCTAAATAAACTGACCTTTGATGGGTACATGGACGCCATTAAAGCCGGAAATAGTTACGTATCTGAGGGATATTCTCACCTGATCGATTTTTCAGTGAATGGCAGTGTGCTGGGATCCAATAACAGCGAAGTTAACGTCGGGGCTACAGGCGACATTGAAGTGGAAGTAAAGGTGGCAGGTCTGCTCACAGAAAAGCAGGATGAAATAGGATCAATCATTCAATCGCGCAATGCGTACCAGTCCCCTTATTGG
>Ga0193753_10003307_pt1 | contig 12017 bp, 9 predicted proteins | sample H1c2metaG_FD_144925 | JGI IMG/M metagenome (GOLD analysis project Ga0193753, IMG submission 144925) | Soil microbial communities from a riparian zone of the East river system, Colorado, United States - H1c2 | ecosystem: Environmental > Terrestrial > Soil > Riparian zone | place: USA: East River... | reverse complement strand
AAGGCTCGGCCCGGGAGGGCGACTGCTGCTGATGGACAAGGATCCCGAGGCGATTGCGGCGGCTGAACGCGAGTTCGGCACGGACCCGCGCGTCGCGATCCATCGCGGCAGCTTCACCGATCTCGCGCATTGGGATGCAGCCGCCACCGGCCTCGACGGCATCCTGTTCGACCTGGGCGTGTCGTCGCCGCAGCTGGATGTCGCCGAACGCGGTTTCAGCTTCGGCAAGGACGGCCCGCTCGACATGCGCATGGATCCCGACAGCGGCCCGAGCGCGGCGCAATGGCTGGCCAGCGCTGCCGAGCAGGACATCGCCGACGTGCTGTGGACCTACGGCGAGGAGCGCATGAGCCGGCGCATCGCACGCACGATCGTGGCGCGGCGCGCGCAGCAGCCGATCGAGCGTACCGCCGAACTCGCGCAGCTGATCTCCTCGGTCATGCCGCGCGGCAAACATGCCCGCGGTAAACCGGAAATCAACCCGGCGACGCGCTCGTTCCAGGCGATCCGCATCCACATCAACCGCGAGCTGGCCGATCTCGAAACGGGCCTCGATGCGGCCCTCGCCGCACTGAAGCCGCAAGGCCGGCTGGCCGTAATCAGTTTCCACTCGCTCGAAGACCGCATCGTCAAGCGCTTCATCGCGAAGCATGCGAAGGCGCCGCCGGCCAATCGTCGCTTGCCGGCGGCCGATCTTTTCGTGCCGACGTTGCGCGCGATCGGCAATGCGCAGAAAGCCGATTCGGCCGAGACCGCGTCCAATCCCCGGGCGCGCAGCGCGGTGCTGCGCGTCGCCGAAAAGCTGGGAATCGGGAATCGGGAATCGGGAATAGAAAAAGCGAAAGCAAACGCTGGGCAATCGGGCACGATGTCAGCTCGACGCGACGTTGCTCAACGATTCCCGATTCCCGACTCCCGATTCCCGGCAGCACCGCCAGGAGCCGCCCGATGAGCCTGCGCGTGATCCTGGCCCTGCTGATCGTCGCCAACATCACCACCGCGGTCATGGTGGTGTATGCGCGCCACCAGCATCGGCAGCTGTTCGTCGAGCTGTCCAGGCTGGAGAAGTCGCGCGACGCGCTCAATATCGAATTCGGCCGGCTGCAGCTGGAGCAGGCGACCTGGGCCGAGAGCAACCGCATCGACCAGATCGCGCGCAACAAGCTCGGCATGAAATTCCCCGAGGCCGACGAAATCGTGGTGGTGCGCCCATGAAGCCGCGCAACCGCGCCCAGTTCAATCTCCGCGGCCGGCTGGCGATGGTCGCCGGCACGCTGGGGCTGTGCACGCTGGCGCTGGTCGGGCGCGCGGTCGACCTGCAGCTGATCGACAATGATTTCTACCAGAAGCAGGGCAACGCGCGCTTCCTGCGCGATATCGAAATCCCGACTTCGCGCGGCATGGTCACCGACCGCAATGGCGAGCCGCTGGCGGTGTCTTCGCCGGTGGAATCGGTCTGGGCCGATCCTCAGGAACTGCTGAAGAATCCGGCGCGCCTGCCGGCGCTGGCCAAGGCGCTGGGCGTGCCGACGGACTACCTGACGCGCAAGGTTTCGCAGCGCGTCGGCAAGGAATTCATGTGGCTCAAGCGCCGTGTCAGTCCGGTCGCGGCCAGGAAGATCGTCGCGCTCGACATCCCGGGCGTGTTCTCGCAGCGCGAATTCCGCCGCTTCTACCCGCAGGGCGAAGCGATGGCGCACGTGCTGGGTTTCACCGACATCGACGACCGCGGCCAGGAAGGCCTGGAGCTGGCCTTCGACGACTGGCTGCGCGGCAAGCCCGGCAGCAAGCGCGTGATCCGCGACAACCGCGGCCGCATCGTCGAGAACGTCGACCTGATCAAGGCCGCGCAACCGGGCAAGGATCTGACGCTCACCATCGACCGCCGCATCCAGTACCTGACTTACCGCGAGCTGAAGAACGCGCTGCTGGAGTCCGGCGCGAGCAGCGGTTCGGCGGTGGTGCTCGATGTCGCCACCGGCGAAGTGCTGGCGATGGCCAACCTGCCGTCGTACAACCCGAATGCGGTCGAAGCCGGCAATCGCGACACGCACCGCAACCGCGCCGTCACCGATGTGATCGAGCCGGGCTCGACGATGAAGCCGCTGACCGTCGCCGCCGCGCTCGAAGCCGGCGTGATCACCACCCACACCCGCTTCGACACCAATCCGGGCTGGATGCCGAACGGCCGCTACCGCACCACCGATACGCACAACTACGGCGTGCTCGACACCACCGGGGTCATCACCAAGAGTTCCAATATCGGCGCGGCCAAGATCGCCGCCAAGATGCCGAACCAGGTGTTCTACGACTTCCTGCGCAAGTTCGGTTACGGACAGAGCACGAAGAGCGGCTTCCCCGGCGAGGCATCGGGCCTGTTCCCGCCGCCGTCGGGCTGGTACGGCACTACCAAGCAGACGATGTCGTACGGCTACGGCCTGTCGGCCACGCCGCTGCAGATCGCGCAGGCATACGCGGCATTGGCCAACGGCGGCCATCTGATCGCGCCGACCTTCGTCAAGGGCCAGGTCAACGAATCCAAGCAGGTGCTCGACCCGGTCATCGCGCATGAAGTGATGAAGATGATGCAGACGGTGACCGAGCCGGGCGGCACCGCCAAGCAGGCCGCGATCCTCGGCTACCACGTCGCCGGCAAGACCGGCACCGCGCGCAAGGCCAGCGGCGGCGGTTACTCGCGCCGTTACGTCGCCTTCTTCGCCGGCGTCGTGCCGGTGGACAATCCGCGCTTCTCGATGGTGGTCGTGGTCAACGATCCGGAACCCGGTCGCGGCTACTACGGCGGCCTGGTGTCCGCGCCGGTCTTCCACAACGTGATGGAAGGCGCGCTGCGGCTGATGGACGTGCCGCCGGACGATATCGAAACCTGGCTGGCCGCGCAGTCCGCGACCGAAGCCAAGCGCAATGGCGGCAAACCCGCGACGCTCGCGAGCGCGCCGCCTGCCGCCGCGGCTGCAGAGCCGCTGCCGGTATTGGTGCCGGCGCAGGGAGCGCCGCGATGACGCGCGCAGTATTGCTCGCCGAACTGCTGCCCGACGTGGCTGCCGTGCCGCCGGAACTGGCGGTCACCGGCCTGGTGCTGGACAGCCGCGACCTGCGCGCCGGCGATGCTTTCGTCGCGATCGCAGGCTTCGGCGCGCATGGCCTGGGTTTCGTCGACCAGGCCCGGGCGGCGGGCGCCGGCGCGATCCTGTTCGAACCGCCGGCGCCCGAAGAACTGCCCGCGCCCGAAGACGCCATCGCCGTGCCCGGTTTGCGCGCGCGCATGGGCGCGATGGCCGATCAGTTTCACGACAGGCCGTCGCATGCGATGACGATGGTCGGCGTCACCGGTACCAGCGGCAAGACCTCGACCGTGCAACTGATCGCGCAATCGCTGGAACTGCTCGGCACGCGCGTCGGCACCATCGGCACGCTCGGAGCGGGCCTGTACGGCGATGCGCGTCCGACCGGATTCACCACGCCGCTGGTGCTGCAGATGCACGCGCTGTTGGCCGAGTTGCGCGATGCCGGCGCCGATGCGGTGGCGATGGAAGTCAGTTCGCATGCGCTCGACCAGGGACGCGTCGACAACGTGCATTACGACGTCGCGGTGTTCACCAACCTGACCCGCGATCATCTCGATTACCACGGCGACATGGCCACGTACGGCGCGGCCAAGGCGAAACTGTTCGCACGCCCGGGTCTGCGCGCCGCAGCGATCAACCTGGACGACGATTTCGGCATTTCGCTGCTGGCGCAACTTCCGGAGTCGGTTCGCGGCGTCGGGCTGAGCGCGCGCGGCCAGGCGCAGGCGCTGGTGCGTGCCGAGAACGTGGCGTTGGACGCCTCCGGCATCGCCTTCGACCTGGTGCTCGGCGATGCGCGCTTCGCGGTGCGTTCGCCGCTGCTGGGCCGTTTCAATGTCGACAACCTGCTGGCGGTGGCCGGCGTGCTGCATGCGCTGGGCGAAACGCCGGAGGCGATCGCCGCGGCGTTGCCGCGGTTGCAGGCCATCCCCGGCCGGATGAACCGGCTCGGCGGCGATGGCGTGCTGCCGCTGGTGGTCATCGATTATTCGCACAAGCCCGATCCGCTGCAGCAGGCGCTGGAATCGCTGCGCGGGCATCTGCGCGGGCGGCTGATCTGCGTATTCGGCTGCGGCGGCGAACGCGATCGCGGCAAACGCCCGCTGATGGCGGCGATCGCCGAGGCGCATGCCGAGCGCGTGTACGTGACCGACGACAATCCGCGCGGCGAGGACGGCGATGCGATCGTCGCCGAGATCGTCGCCGGATTCGTGCGGCCGCAAGCGGCCGTGGTGGAACGCGATCGCGCGGCCGCCATCGCCCGTGCCATCGGCGAGGCCGGACCGAACGACATCGTGCTGATCGCCGGCAAGGGCCACGAGACCTACCAGGAAATCGCGGGCAAGAAATACCCGTTCGACGACAGCACGGTCGCGCTGCAGGTGCTGGAGGACAGGACATGAAGCCGATGCGCCTGTCCGAAATCGCACGCATGGCCGGTGGCCAGCTGCACGGCGACGATGTCATGGTCGACGCGGTCGCCACCGATACCCGTGCCTTGCCGCCGGGTGCGGCACTGTTCATTGCTCTCAAAGGCGAGCGCTTCGACGGCCACGACCATGTCGCAGCGCTTGCGGGAGGGGCTTCGGCCCCGACCGGGCTCGCCGCGGCGCTGGTGTCGCGCACGATCGACGCCGCCATCCCGCAGATCGTGGTCGCCGATACCGAGCGCGCACTGGCTGCATTCGCCGCGGCGCTGCAACGCAGCCGCAGCGGCAAGGTCGTCGCGATCACCGGCAGCAACGGCAAGACCAGCGTCAAGACGCTGCTGCTGTCGATACTCAAGCTGATCGCGCAACGCGACGGCAAAGTGGCTTATGCCAATCCCGGCAACCGCAACAACGAAATCGGCTTGCCCTTGGCGGTGATCGACGCGCCGGACGACGCCGATTTTTCGATCTACGAGATGGGCGCCGGCAAGCCGGGCGATATCGCCTATCTCACCGCCATCGCGCGCCCCGACGTGGCGCTGGTCAACAACGTCGCCCCCGCGCACCTGGAACGCATGGGCAGTTTGCTCGGCGTGGCCGACACCAAGGCCGCGATCTACGACGCGCTGCCGGCCGACGGCGTGGCGGTGATCAACGCCGACGATGCGTTCGCGCCCTATTTCGCCGAGCGTGCGCACGGCCGCCGCATCCTGCGCTTCGGTCTGGAGGCCAGCGCCGACATCGGCGCGCGCGATATCCGCGCGACCGGGGAGGGCATGCGATTCACTCTGGTCACGCCCGCCGGCGATGCCGATATCGACCTGCAGCTGCCGGGCCGGCACAACGTGTCGAATGCGCTTGCGGCGGCCGGTCTGGCGCTGGGCGCGGGCGCGCCGCTCGACGCGATATCCGCCGGCCTCGGCGCCGCTCGCTCGGTCGCCGGCCGCCTGATCTCGCACCGGCTCGGCAGCGGCGCGCTGCTGATCGACGACAGTTACAACGCCAACCCCGGTTCGCTCAACGCCGCGATCGACACCATGGCAGGCCAGGGCGGCGAAAGCTGGCTGGTGCTGGGCGACATGCGCGAGCTGGGCGCCGATGCGCAAGCGCTGCATGCCGAAGCCGGCCGCCGCGCGAAAAGCGCAGGCATCGCCCGCCTGTACGCGCTCGGCGCATTGAGCGCAGCCGCGGCGCAGGCCTTCGGCGACGGCGCCCAGGTTTTCAAATCCCACGAAGCACTCGCCAAGGCACTGGAAGCGGATCTGCGGGCTTTTGTGGGAGGTGCTTCAGCGCCGACACCCGTCGTTGCGAACCCAGTCGGGGCCGAGGCCCCGCCCACAAGGTTGCGCGTACTGGTGAAAGGTTCGCGCGGCAGCGCGATGGATCGCGTCGTGACCGCATTGCTGCCCAACGGGGAGGGCGCCGCACATGCTGCTTGAACTGACTCGCTGGCTGCAGCAACTGGAAAGCCTGTTCGGGCTGTTCGCCTATCTGACTTTCCGCGGCATCCTGGCCGCGCTCACCGCATTGTTCCTGTCGTTGTGGCTGGGGCCGGCGGTGATCCGCAAGCTGGCCCAGTACAAGGGCGGCCAGCCGATCCGCCAGGATGGCCCGCAGACGCATTTCTCCAAGGCCGGCACGCCGACGATGGGCGGCGCGCTGATCCTGCTCACCGTGCTGCTGTCGGTGCTGCTGTGGGGCGACCTGCGCAACCGCTACGTATGGCTGGTGCTGGCGGTGATGCTCGCCTTCGGCGCGATCGGCTGGTACGACGACTGGATCAAGATCGTCAAGCGCGATCCGAACGGCTTGAAGTCGCGCTGGAAATACCTCGCGCAATCGGTGTTCGGCCTGGCTGCCGGGCTGTTCCTGTTCTACACCGCCGACGTGCCGGCGGCGACCACCTTTTATATTCCGCTGTTCAAGGCGGTGGCGCTGCCGCTGGTGGGCATCACCTTCGTCGCAATCGCTTATTTCTGGATCGTCGGCTTCTCCAATGCGGTCAATCTGACCGACGGACTGGACGGCCTGGCGATCATGCCGACGGTGCTGGTGGCCTGCGCGCTGGGCGTGTTCGCCTACGCATCGGGTAACGCGGTGTTCTCCAACTATCTGCAGATCCCGCAGATTCCGGGCGCGGGCGAACTGGTGATCATCTGCGCCGCCATCGCCGGCGCCGGGCTCGGCTTCCTCTGGTTCAACACCTATCCGGCGATGGTGTTCATGGGCGACATCGGCGCGCTGGCGCTGGGCGCGGTACTGGGCACCGTCGCCGTGATCGTGCGCCAGGAGCTGGTGCTGGTGATCATGGGCGGCGTGTTCGTGATCGAGACGCTGTCGGTGATCATCCAGGTGGCGTCGTTCAAGCTCACCGGCAAACGCGTGTTCCGGATGGCGCCGATCCACCACCACTTCGAACTCAAAGGCTGGCCCGAGCCGCGCGTGATCGTGCGCTTCTGGATCATCTCGGTGATCCTGGTTCTGGTCGGCCTGGCCACGTTGAAGGTGCGCTGATGAACACGCCATTCAACAGCGCCACGCCCCGCCAGGCCACCCGCCTGGACGCCATCCAGGGCCGTTTCGATCCCTGGCTGCTCGGCGCGGCGATCGCGCTGGCCTGCCTGGGCGTGATCATGGTCGCGTCCAGTTCGATCGCGATCGCCGAGAACGACGGCGTCGGACCGTTCTACTACCTGACGCGGCACGTCGTCTTCCTCGGCGCCGGCTGCGGCCTGGCGCTGTGGGCGATGCGTACCGAGTTGAAATCGGTCGAGCAGAAGAACCAGTGGCTGCTGCTGCTGTGCTTCGTGCTGCTGCTGGCGGTGTTCGTGCCGGGCATCGGCAAGAGCGTCAACGGCGCCAAGCGCTGGATCAATCTCGGCGTGTCCAATTTCCAGGCGGTCGAAGCGGTCAAGCTGATGTATGTGGTCTGGCTCGCCAGCTATCTGGTGCGCTTCCGCGACGAGGTCAACGCCACCTGGATCGCGATGCTCAAGCCGATCGGCGTGGCGATCCTGCTGGTCGCGCTGCTGATCATGCAGCCCGACTTCGGCTCGTTGTCGCTGATCCTGGCCATCACCGCCGGCATGCTGGTGCTCGGCGGTGTGCACATGCCGCGCATGTTCGGCCCGGTGCTGATCGGCCTGCCGGTGCTGGCCGCGATCGCCATCGCCGAACCTTATCGCGTGCGCCGCTTCACCTCGTTCCTGGATCCGTGGGCCGACCAGCTCGGCAGCGGTTACCAGCTGACCAACGCCCTGATGGCGGTCGGTCGCGGCGAATGGTTCGGCGTCGGCCTCGGCGCATCGGTGCAGAAGCTCAACTTCCTGCCGGAAGCGCATACCGACTTCATCCTGGCCGTGATCGGCGAGGAACTCGGTTTCGTCGGCGTGTGCCTGGTGATCGGCCTGTACGCGCTGCTGGTCGGGCGCGCCTTCTGGATCGGTCTGCGCTGCGTCGAGATGCGCCGCCATTTCGCCGGCTATTGCGCGTTCGGCATCGCATTGTGGATCAGCCTGCAGAGCTTCGTGTCGATCGGCGTCAACCTCGGCCTGCTGCCGACCAAAGGCCTGACGCTGCCGCTGATCTCTTCCGGCGGCTCCAGCGTATTGATGACCTGCGCCGCGCTCGGCCTGCTGCTGCGCGTGTCCTACGAACTGGATCGCGCCGAGCGACAGGTCGCCCGGTTGCGCGGCGAAGCGGCACAGCCGTCTGCCGGCACGCCGTCCACCGCGCAGCCTGCGCCGGCCGATGTCGCGCCCGTGCGCGGTACCAGCCGCCTGCGTCAGCGCACCGAACCGTCGCTGGGCTTGAGGAAGGGCGCATGAGACTGGCCGCGACCGACTCGGACCTGCATCCGGTGATGATCCTCGCCGGCGGTACCGGCGGGCATATCTTCCCGGGTCTCGCGGTCGCGCACGCTTTGCGCGATCGCGGCGTACCGGTGCTGTGGCTCGGCGCCGAGGGCGGCATGGAAACGCGGTTGGTGCCGCAGCACGACATCGCCATCGACACCATCGCCGTGCGCGGCGTCCGCGGCAAAGGCATCGTCACCTTGCTGGCCGCGCCCTTCAAGCTGCTGTCGGCCGTAAGCGCGGCGCGGCAGACCTTGCGCGAACGCCAGCCGCGCGCGGTGATCAGTTTCGGCGGCTATGCGGCCGGACCGGGCGGGCTCGCGGCCCGGCTCGCCGGCATTCCGCTGATCGTGCACGAACAAAATCGCGCGCCCGGGCTGACCAACCGCGTGCTGGCGAAATTCGCCAAATGCGTACTCACCGGTTTCCCCGGCAGTTTCGCCGGCGCGCACGAACAAGTGGTCGGCAATCCGGTGCGTGCGGAGATCACCGCGATTGCGCCGCCATCGGAAAGATTCGCCGATCGCGCCGGCCGCGTGCGCATGCTGGTGCTCGGCGGCAGCCAGGGCGCACGCGCCTTGAACGTAGCGCTGCCGAAAGCGTTGCGCACGATCGACATGGCCGCGCTGGAAGTCCGCCACCAGTGCGGCGAGAAGATGCTCGCAGCGGCACAGCAGGCGTATGCCGAGGCCAGCGTATTGGCCAGCGTAGAGCCTTTCATCGCCGATATGGCCGCGGCCTACGCCTGGGCCGATCTGGTGGTATGCCGCGCCGGTGCGCTGACGCTGGCCGAATTGTGCGCGGCGGGCCTCGGCGCGGTGCTGGTGCCTTTCCCGGCGGCGGTCGACGATCACCAGACGCGCAACGCCGAATACCTGGTCGAGCGCGGCGCCGCCGTGCTGGTCGCCGAAGGCGGGGGCTTCGAAGCGCGTTTGGTCGAAGCGCTGCGTCCGCTGCTCGCCGATGCCGGCAAGCGCCAAGCGCTCGCCGAGGCCGCGCGCGCGTTGGCGCAGCCCGATGCCGCCAGAAACATCGCCGACATCGTCCTGCAGGAGGCCGCGTGATGTCGAGCACCATGCACACCCGGCGCATGCAGGACAGCGGCGATCTCGCCCAGGCCTATCGCCGCGTGCATTTCGTCGGCATCGGCGGCGTCGGCATGAGCGGCATAGCGGAGGTGCTGTGCACGCTCGGCTACCAGGTGTCGGGCTCCGACAGCGCCGACAACGCGGTCACGCAGCGCCTTTCCAGGCTCGGCGCCACCGTGCATCGCGGCCATGCCGCGGCTAACGTGCTGGGCACCGATTGCGTGGTCGTGTCCAGCGCGATCAGGCACGACAATCCCGAACTGATGGAAGCGCGCGCGCAGCGCATCCCGATCGTGCCGCGCGCCGAGATGCTGGCCGAACTGATGCGCTTCCGCCGCGGCATCGCCGTGGCCGGTACGCACGGCAAGACCACCACGACTTCGCTGACCGCGAGCGTGCTGGGCGAGGGCGGCATCGATCCGACCTTCGTCATCGGCGGGCAGCTGCTCGCGGCCGGCGCCAACGCGCGTCTGGGCAGCGGCCAGTGGCTGGTGGCCGAGGCCGACGAGAGCGATGGCAGCTTCCTGCGCCTGAACCCGCTGATCGCGGTGATCACCAATATCGATGCCGATCACCTGGAGAACTACGGCGGCGATTTCGCCCAGGTGCAGGCGGCCTTCGAGGAATTCCTGCACCGGCTGCCGTTCTATGGGCTGGCGGTGCTGTGCATCGACGATCCGGAGGTCGCTGCGCTATCCGCCAAGACCCCGCGCCATGTCATGGCTTATGGATTCGCGGAAGACGCCGACGTGCGCGCCGAGCGGGTGGTGCAGGACGGCGCGCGCATGCGCTTCGATCTGTGCCTGCCCGATGGCTCGCGCACGCCGGTGACGCTGGCGCTGCCCGGGCGGCACAACGTGCAGAACGCGTTGGCCGCTGCAGCGATCGGCTGGCAGCTGGGCGTGCCCGCCGACAGCATCGCGCGAGCGCTGGAAAACTTCGCCGGCATCGGCCGCCGCTTCAACCTGCTCGCCGAATTGCAGACCGGCAGCGGCGCCCGCGTGCAGCTGGTCGACGATTACGGACATCATCCGAAAGAACTGGAAGCCGTGTTCGCCGCGGCGCGCGGCGGCTGGCCGGACAAGCGTCTGGTCGTGGCCTTCCAGCCGCATCGCTACAGCCGCACCCGCGATCTGTTCGACGAGTTCGCAGCCGTGCTGTCGAGCGTCGATGCGCTGGTGCTGACCGAGGTCTATCCCGCCGGCGAGGCGCCGATTGCCGGCGCCGATGCCAAGTCGCTGGCGCGCGCGATCCGCGCGCGCGGCCGCATCGATCCGGTGGTGACCAGCAGCGCGAACGAACTGGCCGCGTTGCTGCCCGATGTGCTGCAGGACGGCGACCTGTTGCTGCTGATGGGCGCCGGCGACATCGGCCACGCCGCGCAACAGCTCGCCACCCATGGATTCGAGGAACAAAAGAAGTGACGAAACAGATTGCCCCTTTGCGCATCAAGGACCCGGCCGCATTCGGCCGTGTCGCCGTGCTGATGGGCGGCGTTAGCTCCGAGCGCGAAGTATCGCTGGACTCGGGCCGCAACGTGCTCGATGCGCTGCGTTCGCGAGGCGTGGACGCGAATGCGGTCGACGGCATCCCGAACCTGGTGCGCGAGCTGCAGGACTACAAGCCTGCGCAAGGCGGATTCGACCGCGTGTTCAACATCCTGCACGGCGGCGACGGCGAGAACGGCGTGCTGCAGGGCCTGCTGCAAGTGCTGGGCGTGCCGTACACCGGCTCCGGCGTGCTCGGCTCGGCGCTGAGCATGGACAAGATCCGCACCAAGCAGGTGTGGCTGTCCCTGGGCCTGCCGACGCCGCGTTACCTGCGTCTGCAGCAGGGCGGCGACGTGCACGCCGCGGCGCGCGAGCTCGGCCTGCCGCTGATCGTGAAGCCGTCGTGCGAAGGTTCCAGCGTCGGCGTGTCGCGCGTGTTCGACGACGCCGGGCTCGACGCGGCTGTCGAGCTGGCGGCACGCTACCCGGGCGAGCTGCTGATAGAACAGCTGGTCGAAGGCGACGAACTCACGGTCGGCATTCTCGGCGGCGTCGCATTCCCGTCGATTCGCATCGTGCCGGCAGGCGAGTATTACGACTACCACGCCAAGTACGTGGCGGAAGACACGCAGTACCTGTGTCCCGGCCTGTCCGGCGCGGACGAAGACGCTATCCGCAGTCTCGCGTCGGCCGCGTTCGAAGCCGCCGGCTGCACCGGCTGGGGCCGTGTCGACGTGATGCGCGATCGCGACGGTCGGCTGTACCTGCTCGAAGTCAATACGGCGCCGGGCATGACCAGCCATTCGCTGGTGCCCAAGGGCGCGCGCCAGATCGGTATCGAATTCGACGAGCTGTGCTGGCGGATCCTGGAGATGACGATGCCGGAGGACAGCGCATGAGCGCGATGCTCCGCTTCCTGGCCTGGGCGTTGGCGCTGGCGCTGGTGGCGCTGCCGGTGGTCGCCGTGGTCAACGGTTGGGTCGGCGCCGAACGTTTCCCATTGCGCACATTGCGCGTCACCAGCCAGTTCGAGCGCGTCGATCCGCAACTGTTGCGGCTGACGGTGCTG
>Ga0193753_10003306_pt1 | contig 12021 bp, 10 predicted proteins | sample H1c2metaG_FD_144925 | JGI IMG/M metagenome (GOLD analysis project Ga0193753, IMG submission 144925) | Soil microbial communities from a riparian zone of the East river system, Colorado, United States - H1c2 | ecosystem: Environmental > Terrestrial > Soil > Riparian zone | place: USA: East... | reverse complement strand
TGGCGCTGCGCTACGCGGACGACATCATAGTTGTCGATGCCGGCATGATGTTCCCGGATTCCGAGTTGCTCGGCGTGGATATCGTGACTCCCGATTTCACCTATCTGGAGCAGCATGCCTCCATGGTGCGCGGGCTCATTCTGACGCACGGCCACGAAGATCACATCGGCGGCGTGCCTTTCCTGCTCTCGCAGTTGAACATTCCGGTCTACGGCACCGAGTTCACGCTGAAGCTGGTGGAGCGGCGTCTCGATGAGCACGAAATGCTCAAGGACGCGTCGCTGCACGTGATCCGGGCGGGCGAGCGCATCCGGCTGGGTCCCTTTGAAATCGAATTTATTCGGGTGACGCATTCCATCGTGAGTTGCGTCGCCCTCGCGATCACAACACCATTAGGCGTGGTGATTCACACCGGCGATTTTAAGGTCGATCCCACACCTACCGATAACGAGTTGTTCGATCTGCACACCCTCGCCGAATACGGCAAGCGCGGCGTGTTGCTGCTGCTCTCCGATTCGACCAATGTCGATCGGCCCGGATATTCCGAGAGCGAGCGCGCGGTGCGGCCGCGCCTGGAAGATCTTTTCAGCCGCTGCGAGCGCCGTCTGGTGATCTCGTGTTTCAGCAGCTCAATCCATCGGCTGCAGCAGATTTTGGATCTGGCAGCGGAATATGGCCGCAAGGTCGCCTTTCTGGGCCGCAGCATGCTCAACGTGACCGAAATCGCGCACAGCCTGGGCCTGCTCTCGATTCCGGATTCGACGCTGTTACGGCCGCAGGACATCATGCAGATGCCGCCTGAAAAGGTGGCGGTGGTGGTCTCGGGTACGCAGGGTGAGCCGATGTCGGCGCTCTCGCGCGTGGCCGTCGATAACCACAAGAATCTTTATCTGCAGCCGGGCGACACCGTGGCCCTTAGCTCGCGCATCATTCCCGGCAATGAAAAATCGATTTACCGGATGATGAACCATATTGCGCGGCGCGGCGCGGAGCTGGTTTACGGATCCATGAATCCGCCGGTACACGTCTCCGGCCACGCCAGCGAAGAGGAGTTGAAGCTCATTCTGAACCTGGTCCGCCCGCGCTATTTTGTGCCCATACACGGCGAGTATCGCCAACTCTCGCGCCACGCCCAACTAGCCGAGCATTTGCGCTTCGCGGGTTTGAAAGACACATTCATCCTCGAAACCGGAGGCACGCTCGAGATCGATTCGCTCGGCGCGCGGCGCGGCGCAAAGGTCACCGTCGGCCGCGTGTGCATCGATTCCGGATCGCTCGACGATGTAGTCGAGGACATCATCATCCGCGATCGCCGGCATCTGTCCGAAGATGGATTCGTGCTGCCCATCATCGCGATCAACAAGCATACCGGCAAGAGCGAAGGCCTTCCGGAAATCGTCAGCCGCGGATTCGTGGGCGGCGACAACGCCGCGTTGTTGCAGGAGGCGCGTGGCGTGGTGCGGCGGACGCTCGATTCGTCCAGTCCGGAAGAACGCAGCGACTGGGGCGTGATGCAGGAGAAGATCCGCACCGACCTCAAAAAATTTCTCAGCAAGCAGACGCAGCGGCGTCCATTGATTATGCCCGTGATTCTTGAAGTCTAGAGTTATAGAATAAGTCCGTACGTCCCAATGGAGGGGTATATATGAAAAAGTTTGTCCTTGCGACATTCCTTGTAGCTTCGGTTGGCTCGGTGGCCGCGGTTGCCGATTCAATGACAGGCTATATTTCCGAGGCCGGCTGTGGAGCCAAGCACAGTGCCGTCAGCGCAAAGAACACCGCCTGCGTCGAAAAGTGCATTAAGGGCGGGGCTGACCCCGTACTCGTGAGCGACGGCAAGGTCATGAAGTTCGACGCCGATTCCAAAGAAAAGGCGAAAGCGTTCGCTGGCCAAAGCGTGAAGATCGACGGCACCATGGATGGAGACGTCGTCAAGATCACTTCGATCGATAAGGCAGAATAACTGATTCTAGTGCTCGAATTCGAGGTCCAGCTTCCCGGCCGGACCTCGATAGAGCACGGCCAGGTTCTTCAGCTTGTGCTTGCCGTCGAGCGGGAAATAGAGGAAGCCTTCGACCGTCTCGATGGATTCTTTCCGTGGTAACTGTTTGGCCTTGAGAACCTCGAGCAACGTATCGTTCCCGTGGCTCTTGGAATCCATTTTCGACGTGGTGGTCGTCACTTTAGGATTGCCTGGCGATCCGCCCGTACCACCCATTATTCCCCCGATACCCATGGAGGTTCCCGTCTTTTTGACCTTCGCGTCGGAGGATGTGGTCACCACCAGCGCGCCCTGCCCGGCTATTTGGGCGGGCGTAAAGGGTTTGGAGCGCTCGCCATCATCGTGCGCAAGTAGAATAAAATCATCCGGATCGATCTGGACGGCTTTGTCGGTTTTGGGTGTGATTCGAACTTGCAACAGCACTATGCCTTTTCCGGGATCCGCCCCCAGCTTGCCCGTCACTTCCTCCTGGGTCAATGAAAAGGTAGCGATCACGTCCACAACTCGTTCCCGGCGCTGGTCTGGGGAGATATCACCTTTTTCGCGGCAGAGACCGGCAACACGGTCAGCACTATCATCCCGAGAGCGGATAACATTCGCATAAAGGTCTGTGTTTTGAACTTAGCACCGGTGGCGCTGGAAACATAGTGGCAAACGCCAGAGAGGTTTTTGCGGGCTATCCGCAAATCGAGGTCGATTCCGCGTCGTCGGCGTGGACCAGGCTGCGCTTTCCCCCGACCGGCGAATCGCGCGAGCGCGTGACCGGATTTGTACGCTCGGAGCTAATGGACCTTCCAGCCGATCTATGTGAGCATCTCGCGCTTGCCGCCGACGAACTGCTCGGCAACGCCATAGAACACGGATCCAGATTCCATCCCGACGGAAAAATCGAGTTCAGCCTGGTCCGAACTCCGCGCGTGCTTTTGTTCAAGATTGGCGACGCCGGCCCTGGCTTCTCGCTGAACGCTATTGCGCATGCCGCGGTGAGCAATCCACCCGAGGAGCCGCTCCGCCACACGCAATTCCGCAACGAGATGGGTATGCGGCCGGGCGGTTTTGGCATTCTGCTGGTGAAGCAGATTGCCGATGAGCTGATCTACAGCGAGCGCGGCAACGAGGTCGTTCTGGTAAAGTTTCTCGCAACCCCCCCCCCCGCGCCGTCATCTCAAAGCGCATGAGCGCAACTACCCAAGCCACCCTGGACGTGGCGGCCCTTGACAGGCAATTGAACGACCAAATTACGAAAGGCGATATTCTCGGCGCCTTCGATAGATTCTACGCAGATAATGTCACGATGCAAGAGAACTCGGATGAGCCCACTGCGGGCAAGGCCGCAAATCGCAAGCGCGAAGAGGACTTCGTTGCATCGGTACAAGAAATTCACGGCGTGAAACTACTTAGTTCAGCCGTCAACGGCGATACGTCATTCGGCGAATGGGAATTCGACGCGACCTACAAGGGCGGCGCGCGTGTCAAGCTGACCCAAGTGGCAGTGCGCCGCTGGAAGAACGGACAGATCGTCCAGGAGCGCTTCTACTACAACAAAGGCTGAAGGCTACTCATATCGCAACGCACGCTTAGGATCGATGGTGCTGGCGCGCGCGGCGGGTATCAAACCCGCCACGGCCGCGAGTACAGTAATAATCGCAACGGAGGCGCCGAAAATACCGGCGCTTCCGGCCACAACTCCGTAGAGTTGCGAAGTCATGAGGCGAGTCAGCGCGTATGCGACCGGCAATCCGATCAGCACTCCTACCGCCGCGAGCAGCATTACTTCTTTCATGACCAGTCCGACCACTTGGCCCGGCAAAGCGCCCAGCGCAAGCCGTATACCGATTTCGACCGTCCGCCGAGCCACTGAATACGCCACAACTCCGTACAGCCCCACCGCCGCCAGTAGCATGGCGAGCGCTCCGAACGCGGTAGCCAGAATCGCGCTGAGGCGATCCGTGTAAACAGATTCGTTGACCCGTTCCACCATACTGCGCACACCAAACACCGGCAAATTCGGAGCGATCTCCCGAACGGCCTTCCGCACGCCGCGCTCGAGCGTTGCGAGATCGACTTGGCTTCTGACGAAGAAACAGGCCGAGCGTATTACCTTGTCGTTCCCGTAAGTCTGTTCGACCGGGAGATAATACATTGGCTTCACGGTTTCGCGCAGGCTCAGATTGTTGGCGTCCTTCACAACGCCGATGATTGCAAGATTCAGCGGCTCGCTACCGCCGCCGACTTTCATGCGTTTGCCGATGGCGCCGCTTCGCCCGAGAAAATGCTTCGCGAACGCCTGATTGACGATCACGACTTTTGCGGCGCCTTCGCGATCGGCCGCGGTGAATTCGCGGCCTGCCAGGAGCGGCGTGCCTAGCGTCTGAAAGAACCCGGCGCCAATCAAGTTGGTATCGGAATCCGAATCTTCGTCCTCGCGCGGGCTGAAGCCTTCCACCGTTACATTCGTCGCCGCTTCGCTGTTCGAAAGCGGGCTGAACCGGCCCATGGCGCGCGACTCCACGCCCGGCATACCGGCAAGCCGGCGTTCCACATCGCGATACAAAGCGCGCCCACGCTCGAGCGAATATCCGCTGAGCTGCGGATCGAGCGAAAACGTCAACAGCCGTTCGGGGCGGAAACCCGGATCGTGCGCCAGCAGGTTCAAGAGCGTTTTGGCGAAAAGCCCCGCGCCGATGAGAAGGGCGAGCGAAACCGCGAGTTGCGCGGCCACCAGCGCCTGCCGCCAGCGCGCTTGTGAGCCACTCGCCGACGTAGTCGCGCCCTGATCTTTCAGCGCGGTCATCGGATCCAGGCGAGCCGCATGCAAGGAAGGGAGAACGCCGAAAAGCAATGTCGTGATCGCAACCAGCAGCAGACTGAAGCCCAGCACCGTGCCGTCCGGCCTCACGGCGAGCCAGTGGCCGGCCACATCTTCCGGCAAAACGGCGATCAAGCCTTGCACCATCGCGAAAGAAAATGCGGTTCCGATGATGCCGCCGGCGCAGGCGAGCACTAAGCTCTCGGCGAGATTCTGCCGCACTACCTGCCAACGGCTGGCCCCGATAGCCACGCGAATGGCCAACTCGCGGCTACGTAGAAGGGCGCGCCCCACCAGCAGATTGGCCACGTTGGCGCAGGCAATCAGCAACAACAAGGCAACCATGGCGAGCAGCACCGTCAGCGGCTTGCGCCAATCCGATTCCATCGTATTGATGCCTTTGGACGCGCGATGGAAATCCAGCGGCTTAGCAAGCAACCGGCCGCGCGCTCGCGCATTCTTGACACCGATTTCAGCTATGTGTTGGCGCAGCGTCGCCGTCCATATAGGCCGCAGAACCGCCAAGCCGCGTTCGCGCGAGACCCCGGCCTGCAAGCGACCTACGACGTTCAGCCAATGCGTACCCGCTTTGCCGAATCCATCCCATCCCGGTGAAATCTCGCGCTTCATCGCGATCGGCACGTAAATCGCCGCATTCCCGCCGGTCAAAAACCCGTCGAACGATCGCGGAGCGACCCCAATAATGACGAACGGATGACCGTTGATCGAGATTTTCCGGTTGATTGCATCTGCATTGCCACCAAAGTGTTCCATCCAATACGGGAAACTAAGAACCGCCACCGCGTCACGGCCCGGCACGCGGTCTTCTTCCGGAGAAAAGAACCGGCCCAAGCCAGCGTTCATGCCCAACACGGAAAAGAAGTTGCCTGAGACCACTTCAGCCCGGACCCGATCGCTCCCGTTCGGGCGCAAGATCTCAACCGCTTCGCTGGAACGAGCAGCCAGGGCAATCGCGCGGCCTGCACCTTCCCGCAATCCGCGATACATCGGATCGGAGAACACGGTCTCGCCGTTATCCGCCGATCGCCAGCCGGGCAGCCCCGGATCGGGAGAATGGAGCAGCACCAATTGCTCCGGAGCCCGCACCGGCAGCGAACGAAGCAGTACTTGGTAATAGAGCGAAAAAATGGCGGTACTCGCGGCGATACCGAGCGAGAGCGTGCCGATTGCCGCGGCCGAAAAGACCGGCGATTTGCTTAGCGCCCGAACAGCGAGTCTAAGTTCGTTCAACATGGTTCATTCCACATAAAAGTAACTCTTAACCTGCCCGATCGTCTACAAACGGGTGGACCTATTATGGCGACAATTCTAGAACATCCCGCCATTCAGCCGGCCGTCGTGACATTCCAAGTGAACGGGGAATCGCGGGCGCTCGAACTGGATCCCCGCACAACGCTTCTGGACGCGTTGCGCGATCATCTGGATCTGACAGGCAGCAAGAAAGGCTGCGACCAGGGCCAGTGTGGAGCCTGTACGGTTTTGGTGGATGGGCGGCGCGTGCTTTCCTGCCTTACATTGGCGGCTGCAGTGAAGGACAAGGCTGTCACTACCATCGAAGGTTTGGCAAAGGACGGCAAGTTGCACCCGATGCAGGCGGCCTTTATCGAATGCGATGCGTTTCAGTGCGGTTACTGCACGCCGGGACAGATTCTATCGGCCGTCGCGATGCTCGAAGAAGCGGCAGCTGACAAGCTCAGCGATTCGGAAATCCGCGAGCGCTTGAGCGGGAACATCTGCCGCTGCGGAGCGTATCCGAACATCGTTGCAGCCGTACGGCACGTCGAAGCAGGACGCTAACATGCACCCCTTTGAGTTCATAGAAAGCCAGACTGCCGAAGGCGCCATTCACGCCGTCGTGGCCGATCCCCAGGCGGTGTTTTTCGCGGGCGGCACAACGCTCGTCGATCTCATGAAGCTCGACGTGATGACGCCCGGCGCGCTGGTTGATATCAACCGCGCACTGCCGGATTCGATCGAGGAACGCGCTGGAAAAATTCAAATCGGCGCCAATGTGCGGAACAGCGACGTTGCCTATCATCGCCTGATTCGCGAACGCTTTCCGGTTCTTTCCGAAGCCATACTCGCCGGCGCTTCCGCGCAATTGCGCAACATGGCGTCTACCGGCGGGAACATCCTGCAGCGCACGCGTTGCCCGTATTTTCGCGAAGCGCACGCCGCCTGCAACAAGCGCGCTCCGGGCTCAGGCTGCGATGCCATGAAAGGCTATCACCGCAGCCATGCGGTGCTGGGGACGAGCGAAAGTTGCATCGCGACACACGCTTCGGACATGTGCGTGGCGCTTGCCATGCTCGATGCGGTCGTATTCACGCAAAAAGAGAATGGCAAGGGACGGCGCATTCCGTTCAACGATTTTCACCTGCTGCCGGGTGAAACACCCGAGCGCGAAACGGTGCTCGAGCGTGGTGAGCTCATCCTGCGCGTCGAGATCGAGCCCTCGAAGCTGAGCCGGCAATCGCACTATCTCAAGGTGCGGGACCGTGCCAGTTATGAATTCGCTCTCGCTTCGGCGGCTGTCGCGCTCGATCTGGAGGAAGGCACGATTCGTGCCGCTCGCGTAGCGCTCGGCGGAGTCGCCACGAAACCTTGGCGCTCGCCCGAAGCGGAAGCGGCGCTCACCGGAAAGCCCGCGGCCAAAGAAACGTTTCGCGCGGCGGCGGAAGCAGCTTTTTCAGGCGCCAAACCGCGACGGGATAACGCATTCAAGATTGAACTTGGAAAGCGCACCCTGGTGCGCGCATTAGAGGAACTATGGCGACAGCACTCATAGGCACGCCCGCTAATCGTGTAGATGGAAGGCTGAAGGTCACCGGCGCAGCCAAGTACGCCGCCGACTCGCTTTCGGGAACCGCCGTTACACATGCCGCGCTTGTGGGCAGCCCGGTCGTGAGCGGGCGGATAAAGATAATCGACGATACGAGAGCGCGGGCCGTCCCCGGAGTGCTACTGATTCTTACGCACACGAACCGAGGCGTGCTTGGTCCTCTGCCCGCGGGCCTCGGGGAATCCGGCGGCGCCTCCGAAGACCGGCCGCCGCTCGCCGACGATCGCATTCACTACGCCGGACAATATGTGGCGATGGTCGTCGCCGAGACCTATGAACAGGCGCGCTACGCCGCTTCGCTGCTCGACATCGAATATGCGCGCGACCCGCATGCCACGGCGTTCGAGCAAGCCGGCGCAACCGCTTATAAACCCGAAAAGTTCATGGGCGAAGACCTCCAACTGAGCCGTGGCGATGTCGAGCGCGCCCTGCGCGAGGCGGATGTCACGCTGGATGCCACCTACATCACGCCGACCGAGCACGCCTGCGCCATGGAGCCGCATGCGGCGATCGCTTCCTGGTCGAATGGCGCGCTCACGGTCTACAACTCGACGCAGTGGGTCATGGGCGATGCCGGCCTGCTTGCCGCGGCACTCGATTTGCCGCGCGAAAAGGTTACCGTGCTCTGTCCGTTTACGGGCGGAATGTTCGGTTCGAAAGCCACCACCGGAGCGCACGTCATGCTGGCGGCGCTCGCCTCCCAATGCCTCAACCGGCCAGTGCGCGCGGTTCTCACGCGCGAGCAGGTGCTCGTCACCGTTGGCCATCGCCCGAAAACCGTGCAGCGCGTGGAGCTGGGCGCGCGGCGCGATGGAACGCTCATCGGCTTGCGCCATCACACGACATCGCATACCGCCGTCAAAGATGAATTCATCGAGCCGGTGAATATCACGTCGCGGCATCTCTACCCGATTCCGAATTTCACCGGTATTCACGAAGCTGTGCGGGTCAACGTAATGAAACCGGCCTGGATGCGCGCTCCCGGCGAAGCGCCGTGCCAGTATGCGATCGAAAGCGCGCTCGACGAGATCTCCTACAAGCTCGCTATCGATCCCGTCGAGCTGCGCCGCCGCAATCATGCCACGCATAATGTGCAGACCGGCAAGCCTTATTCGTCTAAACACCTGCTCGCCTGTTACGAGCGCGGCGCGGAGCGTTTTGGATGGAGCAAACGCCCTCCGCGGCCTCGTTCGCTGCGCGACGGAGATGCGCTGTTGGGCTGGGGGATGGCAACTGCAACTTACCCCGGATACACAATGGGCGCCACGGTTCGCGTCCGTCTGGAGGGCAGAGGGAACGACGCGCGCGCGATTGTGTCGACGGCCGGTAGCGACGCCGGAACTGGAATGTACACGATGCTGGCGGTCACCGCGGCCGACCGGCTGGGATTGCCGATCGAGCGGGTAACCGTCGAGTTGGGCGATTCGCACTTGCCGCAATGCGCGGTTGCAGGCGGCTCGAATCTCACTTCGAGCACCGCGCCCGCCGTCGCCGACGCTTGCGACAAGATCAAACAGAAACTGCTCACGCAAAATGGCGCGGGCCCGATCGAAGCCGAGGCCGGCACACAACCCATCTTCGGCCAGAACGACAAGTTCGCCTTTCAATCCTTTGGCGCGCATTTCGTCGAAGTGCGGGTCGAGGAAGACATCGGCCGAATCCGCGTCTCGCGCGTAGTGAGCGTTTTCGACTGCGGCCGCATACTGAGCGCCAAGACCACGCGCAGCCAGTTCATCGGCGGGATCGTGTTTGGCATTGGCGCCGGTCTATTGGAACATCTTGTCTACGATCGCGAGCACGGTCGAGCCGCCAACGCCGATATGGCGGGCTATCTCGTTCCGGTGAACGCCGATGTTCCGGATATCGATGTTTCCTGGATCGACGAGCCCGACTTGAACTTCAATTCGCTCGGCTGCCGCGGCGTGGGCGAAATCGGCATCACGGGGGTCGCTGCCGCCGTCGCCAACGCCGTGTATCACGCCGCCGGAGTGCGCGTCCGCGACCTGCCGATTACACCCGACCGGCTGCTGGGTCTTTAGCTTTCCAGGCCGGCGCGCTCCACGCAAGACCAATCGCAAGCGCCGCGCCCATGGTCGAGAGCGACACCACCAGGTTCGTGTGCGTCACCATCAGGAACACGACGCCCAGTAGAACGCTGAACCGGATGCGAATCGGCGTTTGCAATCGCGGATCGTTCACGAGCTCGCGGATCTCGGAGGGCGCCCGGCGTAAAGCGCGCATTCGCGTCCCGGCGAAAATTCCAAGCGCCGCGATAAAGAGCAAAGCCCAGAAAGAGACCCGGACCCAAGCTTGCTCCCAAGCTCGAAGATGGACGGCCAGATAGATACCCGAGAACAGCACAAGAAGAGTGGAGACAATAGCGAGCGGCGGAAGGACCACGGTCGGCCGGAGGCAGCCTTGTGCTTCTTCGCGGCTTCCGGCGCGCGCCACGTAGCGGAGTAATACCCACTCGATACCCAAAGCCGTAACGAGCCCGAGCATGCCGAGAACATGAAGGAACAGGATGGTTGAATAGAGTGTCATAGATTCAATATAGTAGCATATATTCAATAGTACGCTAGCATGTCAACATGGCGGCCAAACCAAAGCGCTCCTATCAATCCGCCGTGCGCGAGCGCCAAGCCGCCGAGACGCGACAGCGCATTGCCGCAGCAGCCCGTCGCCTGCTGGCAGCGAAGGGATATGCCGCCATGACCATCGATGCCGTCGCGCGCGAGGCCGAGGTCGCGGCACAAACCGTGTACGCGGTGTTTGGCTCAAAAATAGGCATCCTGAACGAGATTTTGGATGAGGCGCGCTTCGACGAAACCTATCAGGAGCTGGTTCGCCAAGCCCGCAGCGCCCCGGACCCGCGAGCGCGGCTACGCTACGCCGCACGCATCGCACGTCAGATTTTCGATTCCGAGCGGCCGTTGCTCGATCTTCTCAGAGGCGCCGGTGTACTGGCGCCGGAGCTCTCGCGCGTGGAGCAGGAACGCGAATCGATGCGCTACGAGCGGCAGGGGCCGTTGATCGAATACCTGGCCAAAAAGAAATACTTGCGGCCCGGCCTGAAACCGGCGCGAGCCCGCGAAATCCTTTGGGCGTTGACGAGCCGCGACCTATACCGCATGCTGGTGCGCGAGCGCGGCTGGCCGTCGCAGGAGTTCGAAGACTGGCTTGGGCGTACGCTCGTCGAGGCGCTGATGGGCTAGTTCCCGCTCTTGAAATGCTCGTCGAAAAACGCCGTCATCTGCTCGTATAACGGCTTGCGAAGCGGGCCCGAAACAGCGTGCGTCTTCTGCGGATAAATCTGCATCACGAAGCGCTTGTTCGCTTTTTCGAGCGCGTTGGCCATCTGCATGGTGTTCTGAAACAGCACATTGTCGTCTTCGAAATTGTGCACGATCAAAAGCGGCCCGCGCAGCTTGGCGGCGTTGGGCACGTTTGAAGCCGAATCGTAGCGTGCGGCGTTGTTCGCCGGAGTGTCCATATAGCGCTCGGTGTAGATCGTGTCGTAATTACGCCAATCGTTCACCGGAGCGCCGGCCACGCCAACTTTAAAAACATCCGGCGCGAGCAGCATGCAATGGATGGTCATGTATCCGCCATAGCTCCAGCCGGTGATGCCAATGCGCTCGCGGTCCACAAACCCCTTGCCGAGCAGGTACTCGACTCCGAGGCGCTGGTCCGCTACTTCCTGTTTGCCGAGCTCGCGATAAATCGGGGTCTCGAAAGCGTGGCCCCGGCCTTTCGACCCACGATTTTCGAGCTGCCAGACCAGGTACCCGCGATCGGCGAGCACCTGCTGCCAATCGAGCGGCTGCCACTCGTTGTGAATCTCTTGCACGCCGGGTCCGCCATAGACATACACGATGAGCGGATACTGGAGGCCCTGCCGGAAATTAGTTGGCTTGATCAGCCGTCCATACAACAGCGTGCCGTCCTCAGCTTTGACTTCCACGATCTCAGCCGGCGGAAACTGATACGCTTCGAGCGCCTTCCGGTCCATCGGGACCAGCACGGCAAGCTGTTCGCCCGCGGCATTCCGCAAGACCGTCTCGGGCGGCCGTTTGAAATTGGAGAAGGCATCGACGAAAAGACTCCCGTCAGCGTCGGCGTGAACGCTATGCGTTCCTTCTTCTTTTGTTAACCTCGTGCGGGCGCCTCCGTCGAACCCCACCGCGTATAACTGATTCTCGAGCGGCCCTTGCTCCGACGAAGTGAAGAAAACCTTCTGCCGCGTTTCGTCCACGCCGGCGACCGATCTTACTTCCCAATTTCCGCTCGTCAGTTGCTGCAGCATCTCGCCTTTGTCCGAATAGCGATAGATGTGCCGAAAGCCGC
>Ga0193753_10003305_pt1 | contig 12021 bp, 5 predicted proteins | sample H1c2metaG_FD_144925 | JGI IMG/M metagenome (GOLD analysis project Ga0193753, IMG submission 144925) | Soil microbial communities from a riparian zone of the East river system, Colorado, United States - H1c2 | ecosystem: Environmental > Terrestrial > Soil > Riparian zone | place: USA: East River... | reverse complement strand
CGCGAAAATGGATGGGCGCCCGATCCGGCCGTTGGCTAACCCCGCGTACTTCTAAATGAATCGAATTTAGACCAATAAAGACGTTGCATCGGTTTCGCGATTTATGCAGATTCGCGAACAGGGCTAGCGGCGATTGTTGAGAGCCGATGCGATACGTGCCTGCGCGCAGGACGGGCGCTCAGGTGGGAGAGGGAATGAAGACGTCATGAATCGAATCCGATGTGGGCGGAGGTCTTTGCCGCACGAAGTGGCAGCCAGTCGCGGTGATCCGCGCGGGGGTGGCGGCGATGAATTGCCATATGTATGACAGAACCCGCAATTCGTCATGGCGTATGCGTACACTACGCGTGATTTCCGGGACAGCCGGGTTGCTCGCGCCCGTGATGGTCGGTCTCCTGTCGGGAGGCTGCCATCGATCCGAGGACGAGCCGATCAAGGAATGCGAAGTATACGCGTCCAGCTACGACCGCTGCTTACACCAACTGGGCACCGGCGCAGGGGCCGTCGCCGCGCAGCGCGCCCAGAAGCTTCGCACAGCGTTGGATGGCCAGATCCATGCCTCGAGTGACGCGAAGCGTGACCAGCTCCGGGCGTCGTGTGCTGCGGGTTTGAAACAGCTTGAACGAAGCTGCCGTTGATTGAGCGTTTGCGCGATGTCGTCATCTAGCGTCCGACGGGGAGTTCGATCCATGTGCATGCAGGGCTTTCGAGGGTGGTTTTCTCAGCGGTAACATGCGTCGTTTTCCTCGGCGGGTCGTGCGCACCGGCCATTGCCTACGCACACGACTTGATCGCGGGGACGGCACAGAGTCACGGAAGCGGCTCGGCATCCGCATCGACCGCACCTGCTTCTACGGCCCCGCCCACGCGATCCAATGGCGCGGCCCCGCTCGACGGCAGCAGCGGTTCGCCGGTGGGAGATCTCGGTCTGCCCCATCCGGACAGCTCACCACGAGGGCTCGGGATTGAAGGTCTCGCTTCCGTCGACCCGTCAACGGGGGTCGCGCGTTCGGGCTATCGATTCGATGTTCCCCGGCCGCGCGGCGATCTCTCGCTGGGCGTAACATTAGCTTATAACTCAAGCATATCCGACAGCGATGCCGGTGTAGGATGGTCATTAAACGTACCGTCGATCGAACGCCGGAGTCCGGCAAGTACCGCGCACCCGCTCTACAACGATCCGCCTCCTGGGCAATCCATCGCACTCAAGACTAGCGGCCGAGGCGAGCAAGACCAGTTCGTCTACGGCGGCTCGCCCCTGGTTCCAATCTGTTGGATTGCAGATGGATCTTGCGCAGGAAACAAAGACACGGTTCCGATTCCCGATTTTGCAAAAAGCGGAGGATGGCATCTTTATCGTCTAGGCAGCGGTGGTGAGGAAGGGCTTCGATTCTTCTGGTCACCCAATCACAACACCTGGGTCGTTCTCGACTCGCACCGCAGCGAGGTTGTGGAGTTCGGCGCTCCCCTCGACGACCGAGCCGACCTTGGTCGGACAACGGACATTGAGAATCTTTATGCGGATGGAACATCTGCGCCGTACTCACCCTGGAAATCTGCGGTGTATCGATGGAAGATGTCGCGTCGATACGATCGGCACCTCGGGGCTGACGGGAAGGCGCAAAATCTCATTTATTACTCGTGGGACTCGGAGGGCGCACTCCGCGATATTCACTACACGCCACGACCAGGGTTCGGGGAGCCATGGCAGCAAGCGTTTGCGCACCACATTCGCCTCAATTATGAGCCGTATGAATTTTTTCGCGCCGCCGGGCCGCAACATGTCCAATGGCGCAATAGTCCGAACAAACGTTTAATTGGCGTGGACGTGGCCAGCAAGGAAGGGGATCGGCCCCGGGAGCTGGTGCGACGCTACCACCTGTCTTACGAGAGCCACGACCATCATTCCTATTTGCACAGCATTCAACAAGAAGGGCGCTGCGCGGCTCCGGTGACGGAGGACGTAGCCGAATCGCTGCCAAATACTAATTGTCCGCAACTCCCTGCTAGAACGATGGAGTACTCGCAGACGACTCCTGATTTTCGAGCGCCCATCGTCTCGATGGGGCCGATGTCCTACCCGACATATTACGGCGCGCCCGTTCACGTCATGGACATCAACTCGGACGGTCTGCCCGATTTCTTTAAATTCAATAGCGAACCGCCCAATCCGCACGATCTGTACCTGAACGCCGTCGAATTCCCGGATCGCCTCTCTCATCAACTGATGAAGTTTGATTCGAACGCGAACGTCCGAGATCGACCCGATGGGATTGCCTACGCCGCGGATGTCTACAACAAAGGTGTTCTCGGTAGGTTCATTGAAACCGAGCGCTATTGCGGTGGCGCCATTCCATGCGACCAGTTTTCGTGGCCAAATCTAAGCTATCTTTTCTTCCTTCCCACGAACTCCGGAGGACAATGGCATTGGGCAGAGCCTTTTCCGGCAACGGTGAATTATGTAGAAGGTGACAATTCGCTCAGCGGGCTCGCGGCTGTAGGCGATCTCGACGGCGACGGATATATCGATAGATTGGTGGGCCAGTATCACCTATCCAATTCCAAGCACTACGTGGACAGAACCGGCGCCGCGTTGACCATGAAGGACGCCGCCGGGACCATTCGATTTTTCGGCGAGGAAAATCTTAAGGTGGATTCAGGTTCCTCGTTTGGCGTCTGCACGAACGGCATTGTTGCGACGAGTTGGCAAGAGACGATTCAACATCAGGAATCGGGTGAGCCGGACACCAACCCGTTTGTCAACCTCGCTGACATGGACGGTGATGGATTCCTCGATGTGGCGCGGATCTATGAGACGTACGTCGAGTATTGGCCGGGACGTGGGGACGGCTGGTTCGGGGTTTCTGCTTGCACGGGCGACTCCACGGGAGGGCTTACGTGCAATTGCACGGCCGACGGAAGGAGAATGGACGGTGGTCCGACCGTGGCGAATCCGGGAAGAGACCATGTGTACCTTCATGACGTAACCGGCGACGGATTGGGCGATTTCGTCGTGTCGTCAAGCACGGGCATCAGCGTGTGGGTCAACGGAGACGGAACGCGTTGGCTGGGACCGCAGACCATCGATGCTGGCAGCCTTCCTGGATGGGATCCGGAGCACACCCAGATCCTTTTCGCCGACATGAACGCTTCGGGAGTCGACGATGTCGTCATCCTCGTCGGGGCCGACGCCCAGGACACGTCCGTGTACTACGTTGACTTGCTCAACCGCACCAGGCCTGGACTCTTGACGAAGATCCATGGCGAACGCGGGGCGGAGCTCGCGTTCCAGTATCTCAGCATCGCCGATGCGTCGGTTATTTCGACGCTCGATAAACATCCGTGGAAGTCGCAATCTCCGCAACCGGTGCAAGTTGTTCAGGCGATCCAAGTCGTGAATGGGAATACGGGCGCACGCGCGCGCGAATCCTTCACGGAATATTCATACGATGATCCCGAGTACGACCCGACCGGGCGCACATTTCGCGGGTTTCGTCATGTTCAGACGACGCGCTATGGGGACGGCGTGCTTCCAACCCTTATTACAGATACGAAGTACGCCATTGGTGTGTGTGGTACGAGCGTCTGTGGACCTGAAAGTCGCGGTGGCGACGAAACGTTCGACAGCGTGATCCACGGTCTGCCCGTTCTTTCCGAAACGTACAGTACCGGCCCCGATGGAAAGTCTCCTCCGCACTATCTATCGACAACACATCGAACCTATCGACTGCGCGAGCTAAACGAAGGAATGCTCCAGCCGTCGAGCGGCACCTTAGGTCGGCTGGATGCCTTTATGCTCAGTCTGGAGCAGGAAGACTCCTGGCTCTACGATCCGAGCGCGACGGGTACGGTCACGTATCCACTCATCGACGACGTGCTCGTGCCCGATGGGATGTTCGCGATACAGAGTGATCTTGTTGTCCACGGGGAGAACCGAGACGGCACGCGGCATCTTCGCACGACGCGTCACGTTGACGACCATGGCAACGAGGTCGAAAGCATTGCGTGGGGGCAAGTCGACGGAACGGCCGATCCTGCCATCGTAACTTCCGCGACATGGCAAGACGTCGGCGGTTCGCTGCCGGGATTGTTTCGCTCCCAGGATCGAACGGTCTCGTACGCGTCGGGGCTGCCAGGACCTGCACGAACATTCCACGAGGTGCACTCCGCCGCTGGAGATCTCACGGATGTCTTCGCGGACTTGGATGGCACGCTCCCTCTTCTTCGACATCACGAGGATGCCACGAAGGCGATCGCACCGTTGCCGCCGGATGCATCCGCGACCGGAAACCACCGTGTGCAGATTGCACATTTCGATCGGGACGAACTTGGCAATGTGCGGCGCATCGAGCAGCCGGGGGGCCGTTGCCGAGGGGTTCAGTACGATGAGTCGTTTGCGGACCTTCCAACGAGTGTGGCGGTCTACACAAATGGTTGTGAAAACGAGCCGCTTACCACACTTGCAAAATTCGATAGAGGGCTCGGAAAACCGCTCATGACCACGACGCCCGACGGCGGCGTGTCGACGGTCGAATACGATCCGTTCGGGCGGACGCACCTGCAATTCGCGCCAAATCCGGACATTCCGGGGATGCCGTCGGCCGATCCGGCAACGAGTGTGGACTATTTCGATGATCCGGTCGGGGCGCGCGTGCACACGAAAACGCAGCGGTCTCTTGCAGGGCAGTATCAAGAACAGTGGGAGTATTCCGATGGCTTCGAGGCGCCCATCGCGTCGCTCGAATCGGCGGACCCTGCGGCGGGCGACGGCGGAAAGTGGATCCTTCACAGCTTGGCGGACCGCAGCCAGCTCGGTGCCATCGTTCGCACGCACCAGACAGAATTCTACAACGGCGATGCTTCGGCGTTCGACGTGAATTACCAAAGCGGGCAACCGTTCGAGCGACTCGAATATGACAACTTTGGTCGTGTTCAAATGCGCTATGCGCTTGATGGAACGCCCGCCGTCAAGGTGGAACACCATCCTCTTGTCACGACGAGATGGGATGCGGAGGATCTCGACCCCGCCAGCGCTCATCGCGATACCCCCATCACCGTGACCACGGATGGCCACGGCCGCGTGATTGCGACGTCCGAAATATTCCACAATCCTGCGGCGTCGCGCTTAACGCAGGTTGAGTATTTGGCCACGGGCGAGATCACGAGAGTGACTCGGAGCAGCGGAGACGGTCAGCCGAGTTATACGCGCGCCGTCGTCTATGACACACTCGGCCGGCTTGTCGCAAACGAGGAACCCAATACCGGCGATTGGCGCTACGCGTACAACGACGCGGGGGACGTAGTCGGTACGAGCGATGCACGAGGGTGCGGAAAGAATGTCGCTCACGACGGTGCGGGCCGGGTAATCGCCGAAGATTTTTCTCCTTGTCTCAACAGTCAATCGGATTATTCTCCGCCGGATCTCGCCACTGGAGTTGGGACGGAAGCATTCTTCGTTTACGATCATTCAGATGCCGACGATTCGAGCCCGAATTTAGGGGCAGAGGGTCGAGTCACGGCAGTGTACGATCGTGGAGCGCACACGCGCATGTATTACGATGGGCGTGGCCGCACGGTGGGACTCGCACGACAGATCGCCAAGCCCGGTACGCCGCGGCATCACCTCGACGAGAGGTACTCAGGCCACTGGTTCGAAAAGACATTCGCCTATGCGGCCGACAATTCACTGCTGAAGGAGTCAACGGGTGCGGATATCGATGAATTGGCCGCCCAGGACGGAACAAGTGATGTAACGGCATCGTACTCGCTACGCGGGCTGCCGACGCAAATCGCGGGAAGCTACGGCTCGCTCGTCACAAAGTCGATATACGACTTCGATGGCCAAGCATTGGAGGTTGATTACGGTGATGGCGCTGCAACGAAGGCCATCTTTGGCTACGATTCCTTGCGGAGAGTGCACGAGGTGACGCTGAGCCGGGTTCCGGCCGGCATCTGGGAGGAACCGCCTCCTTTTTACGACACCCCGGAGCGCGCGGAAACCGCGCAGCTCCTGCTCGAGCACGATGTTTTTTCGTACGATCGACTCGGAAATATCACGAACATTGACGATCAGCGGGATCCGGACGAATGGCCTGACGGTGCAAAGCCGATTAAGCGCGCCATGCTCTATGATGATCTCTACCGTCTGACGCAGGTCGATTACGACTCGAAGAGCGACTCCTTTTCTCCACCGCTCGCGGACGCGACCGGATTGGGGCGAGTGGACAATGCCGTGCCGTATACGGAAACGAGCAAGCGCGTCCAGCAGCAATCTTTCGCATACGATCTGCGCGGCAATATTACAAGTAGTACCGACGATGCGAATCTCTTGTACGATCGCTCACTGGGCACGATTCAATATCAGGCGGCGCACCCCAACCAAATTTCGCAAGCGGGTCCGCGCGCGGACGGGACCGGAACGGATTTCGTGTCCGCCGCGTACGATCCGTCGGGCAATCTCGGCGCCCTCGTCGTGCAGCGTACGAAGGCCGCATGCGGCGATATCGAGGGTTGCACGCAGCGTTTCGCCTACGACTGGGACGAGGTAGGGCGTCTCGCGCGCGCCAGAAGGTGGGACTTTCGGGGCGAGTACTCGCCCGATGCTCCCGCATATCCGGAGGTGCCGAGCACCAACCCGGATGCTGATCTGACGTTTTCTTACGACGGCAATGGCCAGCGCATCGTGAAGGAGATCAAGGCCTTTGCGGGCCCCACGGAGTACTCGGTAGAGGTCTTCGGATCCCTTCGCCTGGACCACGCGGGCTGGAACGATATCGAGGAGGACTACGAGCGAACATGGGATACCGAGACGGCGTACTTGACGCTGGGGAGCGCAACCTTTGGGCGAGTGATCTACGATTGGCGTTTTTTGCCGTCGCCGAGTATCTCGAACCAGCACGTGTTTTTGCAGATCGGTGATCATCTCGGTTCCACCAGCACCGTGATCGATAAGGAAACGGGAGAGCTTGTCGAGAAGGCCACGTATCAAGCGTTCGGAGCAGCGGAAACCGATTACCGACCGGAAAGATGGAAGTCTTTCCGTGAAGAGTATCGCTTTACGGGCAAGGGAGATGACGTCCAGGTTGGGTTGAGCTACTTCGGGGCTCGCTACTACAGTGCAGCCTTGGGGCAGTGGGTCAGCCCCGATCCGTTGACGATTCACGGCCTCGGAGCCGACTTGAACCCATACGCCTACGTCGAGGGCCGCGCGTTAAACGCAGTGGATGCGTTTGGCTTCGAGGTCGAGGGAGAAGTTCCGTCTGGAGGCCAGGAAGCCCAGATGGAGGCGCCCGTCAGCGTCTCGATCAGCCCCGATGGGTCGAAGTACATTTTTCTGACAGCGGGCGATGTTGCCGCCGTCAATCAGATGATCCAGCGGCAGAACAGCACGACTCCGCAAGAGCGACTGGATGCCGCCGCGGCAGGGATGAAGGCCATGTTGGTCAGCGTGGCGGAAACAGTCACGAATGCCGCAATCAAGGCGGTCGCCGTAGAGGTCGCGGGGCCGCAGATGCTCCTGCAGGCGCCGACCGTGGAGTATCCAAAACCAGTCGATCCGGGCGCCAACGATAGCGGCGCCCGCGGTTCTGAGCTCAGCGAGAACTACAAGGCGGGCGGATACTTCGTGCAAACCATCGCAGCGGCCGCGCCGTTCGCAGCCGGTGGGGTTATCACGTCGTTAGGTGCAGCGGCGGGCAGAGTTGGCGCAGCCGCGAGCGGCGTCGGAGCGGCCGGCGATGCGGCCGCAGGTGCCAACATTGCTGTTGCCGCCGCAGAGGAGGGCGGAGGAGCAGGCTATCTCGTCCGATTTGGTGCCGAGATTGAGTCGGCGGAAACGCTCGGCGCCGACGCGGCCAAGGCCGAAGCCGCCGGCTTTCCTCACGGAGTCTCGACCAAGGCTGTTCCTCGAATTTCGGGTTCAGATAAGGCGCACGGATGGGCTCCGCGCTCCGAGATAGAGGAACACTTCGTTGTCGAGCAGACCGGGCGGAACCCGGCGCACCACACGGTACACTTGCCAAATCCCGTGACTCGTCAAGCGGCGGACCTATTCAATCGCCTATTCCGTGGAGAATGAGATCGTCATGACTGCGCGCCGGCTAGAGCCAATTCAAATTCTCGATTGGTACGACGGAATTGTCCTTGGGCTAGTTCGAACCAGCTGGCTACCAGGCATATTTCTCGTGTCACTGCTCGCGTGGGCACAGGTAGAGCGAAAACGCATTTTCGCTTTGATCCCGGTCACCGAAGCACAATCGGAAACGATCAAGTTGATGGAAGGCTGGGACGCACTCACGAAACACTTGCGAATCGTGGCCGCGGAGACTTCCGGAGATGTCCTTCTGATTCGACTGGACGACGATCGGGACGAGGTTGTCGCGGAAACGAGAGTGTCTGCGCGGGAGGTCGAGAGTGATGTGATCGGTGACATCGAGAGTGCGATGAGTCCTGACCGTGGGAAGTGGCTCATCATGTTCTGATTGACGAACGCCGCCGAGGGCGTTGAAGCTGCCAACGCGGCGGGTGAGGATTCGTAAACGCAATGAACAGGTTGTTCAGGCTATGATTTCCATCGTCGAGGTGCAGCGCGGAGTTTGCGACAGATACGGCGTGCCTTGGGTTGGTGCACCGAACCATCTCAAGATGGGAGTCGCTCGCAACGTTCGTTCCGGCTTGCAACCGCTCAATGGGCTGCGACATTCGCCGGAAGGGGACACAACCGGATGGTACATTTGGGCGGGCGAAGAGCTGTCGACGGCACCGGACTTCTTCGAGCCACTCCATGTTCTGCACCTCGCGGAATGGTGCCCGGCTGTTCTGAAATTTCTCGGTCTCCCACCCGGGATGGCGGTTTCTGAAGGCTGGAGACTGCGAGGACGTTTGGGAGGACTCGACGCTGAAGACCGCCTAAACCACCCAAGCTCCAGAGGGGGCAGAGACTCTCGCAGCACGAGCTGAGGAGGTGCACAGCGTGTTCGATCCAATCGCCGCGGCTCAAAGAACCGCGGACGCTCTCGATACGAACGCAGGAGTCGAGGCCCCGCACGGGCTAGTGGACGCGGGCGTTGCAGTATTCCTGCGACTGGTTGGGAGGCGGGGGCGTACCGCAACGAGCGTCGAGATCATCCCGGCACGGCGCACGAGTTGGACTTGGGCGATTCAGTTGCCTTGGCCGTCTTCGAGGTTGCTAAGGAGGCCCTCGACGCGAAGGATGGCGGCCAGGTCTCCCTCGCGGTGAGCGAAATCCATGGCGGCGAAGAGGTGCGTTTGTTCGAGGTCGATGCGTTCGGGGTGCTGCTCCAACATGGATACGTAGTGCTCGAACACGCGGTGCAGGGGGATGGTGGCTCGCCTGCGCACGGCATGGCGCACGACGGCGTGAAGGGTGTAACGGCTGCGGAAGGGTTCTTGCACCAGGTGCCACTCCGCGAGCGCCGCGAGGGCTCGCGCGCACGGCTCGCCATCGGGCGCTCCGAGACGAGCCAGGCGGGCCAGCGAATCATGGTCGACGTGATCGCCTTCGACGCATGCGAGGACCGCGAGGGCGCGCCGGCTGGCGGAGGAGAGATGCCGCCACGCCCAACCGACGAGGAGCGCGACCTCCGGCAGATCGTCCTCGTGCTCCATCACCGCCACCGCGTCCACGCCGCGGCTCGTCAAATACGCGGTGAGTTCGGCCACCTTGGCCGCTCCCGTCTCGACGATGGCGTTGGCCACGTCGAGGGCCAACGGATTCCATCGGAGCGAACGGGTTAGCGTGGCCACGCGCGGAAAGGCATTTCGCCCGCTGGTCACGAGCGGCGCCGTCACCGGATAGACCAGCACCCCCGAAAGGAGGCAACGACGCGCGGTCAGGATGAACGTGGCGCGGGTGTTCGCCAGCTCCTGGAGGAGGCGCGCCATGGCCCGGTCGTCCTCGTGGTTGTCGAGGATGATCAAATGCTCTTCGCGCGACAGCCATCGACGCAATGCAGGCACCAGTGCATCCCGCTGGCGAGGGGTGCCGAAGCGTAAGGCCAACATCTCCGCTACGGTGCGAAAGTCCCACGACGCCGTGCGAAACCAATGAATCTGAGCAAAGCGATGCAAGAGCCCATATCCCAGGGCCGCTGCCAACATCGACTTTCCGCTACCACCGGGTCCGACCAAAGCCAGCCGCGTCGGCGCCGCCGCCGAGACCATCTTCGTCAATGTCGAGAGCTCTCGGGCACGCCCCTTCATCCCACGCGGACGCGGCGGAAATAGCGTCATGCGCGAGAACCGGTCAAGAAGAGAGAATCCACGGAGACGAACCTGACTTGCCCTACACACTAAACGCCGGGGGCGGTCGTGTCTCGCTCATGTTCGTCGCGCCGTCGCGAATATCGGTCATGACGGAGCGCTATGGATCGACAAGGGCCGAATCATGGCCGGGCAAGATCGAAATGCGAGTGCTCGCGCTTTCGCGTCGATGACGGTGGGTGATAGCGTCGGGCGCGACAATGCGGAAAGGCCGGGTCATGGTTCCCTCGTCGCCTCGAAAGCGTCATTCGCGTTTGGTCATCGTCGGCGTCATCGCGGCCATTGCCGTTGTCGTTCCATGCATGTCGGCTTGCTCGGGATCCTCGAGCGATGGGGGGACTTCGGCCGAGGGCCATGCGGCGACGATTACCGCGCTGGCGACCGAATTTTGTCAGGCCTTGCGCGGCTGTTGCGACGCTGCGCATTTCGACTACGCGGATACGGCCTGTGTCCGCGCCTTTGGTGAGAATCAGCCGTTCTTGCACAGGGAATGGCGCGAGAATACCTTTGACGATTCGGGCCAAGTTCATAAATGCGCGGAGGCGATTCGTGCTCACGAGATGCGCTGCTCACCGCAAACGGAGCCCTTCGATCACGAGGCCTACACCGACAGCGATATCCATCGTGCATGCGAAGCGGTCGTTCGCGGCACGCTCGAGCCAGGAGAATCCTGCGCGAATTCTTTCGAGTGCGCCTCACCTGCGGCCAATGTGGGGTGATCTGTGTGAGCAGCGACCCGAGGAGCGGTCCCCTCCGGGCTTCGCTGTCCTGAGGGCACCCTTCGCTGCGGCGAGCAGTGCATTTCCACCGACGAAGCCGAGGAACGTTACGCGGCGCCGCCGGGTTGCGATCTCACGCGCGAACCAAAGGACAGCCCGGCGTGCGTCGACGACAGGATTGGCATTTTCGTGTCGCCCCAGGGTGATCCGAAGAATCCGGGTACCAAGGCGAAACCGGTCCCGCTGCCCACGTCCAACGACTCGCCGTTCGGCGATCTTCGGCGGCGCATGTACGTCTGCGGGGGAGCCTACACGGGCGAAGTGATCTTCACGGGAAAGGGAGCGGCATCTCAGGACCATCCGGTGAAGGTCTATGGTGGGTTTTCGTGCGCTGATTGGCGCTACGACGGCTCGCGGCCAAAGCTCGTGGGGCCCGATCCTTTTGGCAGCCGAAAGGCACTTACGATTAAGGACTTCAAGAGTGGATTCGAGCTCGTGGACTTCGAGATCCAGGCTCGGGACGCAAAGTCGAGCGGAGACACTCCGAGTGCGATGCTGGTGATGGATTCGACGGACGTCGTATTTCGGCGGGTCACCGTAACGGGCGGAAATGCGCTTTCGGCACCTGCCGGAGTGAATGGCTCTCCGCCGACGATCGGCACCGTCCTGGATGGCCAGGCCCCTCTTCCGAGCACACCCGCCAAGGGTGGACTTCAGGTTTACAGTTATTGTGATTCATCGACCCCCGCCTCGTATGGCGGAAAGGGCGGCGATGCGACGAGCGGCCCGCAGGGCAATGGTGGTAACGGAACGGCGACGCCGCCTGCGCCTGCGAGCCCCGGTCGCGACGGTGCGGGAGGCGTGGGCGGTACGACGACGTGCAATCCGGGCAACTCCGGGGCCGATGGCGCCGCGAAGCCGGCGGCGAGCGGAGCCCAAACATCGGGCAAGCTTACGTCGCACGCGAGCTGGATACCGAGCGAGGGCGCAGTTGGAGGTTGGGGCAACGTTGGCCAAGGAG
>Ga0193753_10003304_pt1 | contig 12021 bp, 8 predicted proteins | sample H1c2metaG_FD_144925 | JGI IMG/M metagenome (GOLD analysis project Ga0193753, IMG submission 144925) | Soil microbial communities from a riparian zone of the East river system, Colorado, United States - H1c2 | ecosystem: Environmental > Terrestrial > Soil > Riparian zone | place: USA: East River... | reverse complement strand
GCCGCTGTGGGCATCGCGCTGGCCGGATTGGTTGTCGCGCAGCCAGATGCCTGCGAACTGACTGGTCCGGCCGTCTGCCCATTGCAAGGTCAGCGAGTCGGCCTTCGCTTGGACGCCTTTGAGTGCGGCTGGAATTTTCATGGCAAATGTTGTCCGGTACGCGCCGCGCGGGCGCTCAAGTAAAACAAATAGCCCGCGCCCACAGCCGCCACTGCGCTGACCGCAGCCAGTGTCACAAATACGCCCTGCCAGCCGAACGACACGGACAACCTCGCCACGCTGTCGCCGGCCGCCACCGCACCCAAGTAGCCGATACCGTCGATGATGCCCGACGAGGCCGCCGAAGCTCGCTTGCCCCCAAAATCGAGCGCAAAGGCGCCGCCGAGGTATGAATAGGGTCCCAACAAGCAAAAGGCAATGATGCCGATCGCAACCAGCGGCAGCAGCGAACCGGCGGCGCTCGAGCGCATTGACATGAGCAGCAACAGGGCAGCGGCGGTCGCGGCCAATCCGAGAAACAGCACCAGCGAGCGGCCATTGACGCCGATCCGATCGCTGAGCCATCCCGACGCAATCACGGACACCGCGCCCACTCCCGGGAAGATCGAGCTCATGCGCGCCGCATCGCTCACGCCATAGCCTAAGTAGTCGCGCAAATACACCGGTGTCCAGATATTGAAGGTTTCTCGAATGATCGTGCATCCCAACGACAGAAAGCAAATCAGCAGAAATGCGCGGCTGCGCAGCAGCGGCAGCAGCAGGCTGCGCACGCTCGTTCGCGACTCCTCGGCGCCGAACAAATTCAAGGGATTGGGTTTGGCTTCATCGAATTTCAAATCCTTGCGCGATTCGCGCAAGAACAATCCATTGAAGAGCAGCATCGCACCCGCCACGGCCGCCGCGAAATAAAAGAGCGCCCGCCAGCCGAAGCCATGTTGCATCAGCATGCCCATCCACTGGCGCGCCGCCGCGTCGCCGACCAAGTAGCTGATGCTCAGTACACCGATGACGGTGCCATAAGAGGTGTAGTCGAACCATTTGGACGAAACCTTGATGAGGCCCGCCCAGGCAATGGACTGGGTGAGCCGGTTGCCGATCCACGCGAGCATGAACAGCGGCGCTGTTCCGCCGACGGTGAACAACAGGGTGAACGCGGCGGCACCCGCAAGGCCAATGAGAAAACTGACCCGCCCGCCCCATAAATCGCCCAAACCTCCCAAGAAGAGCTTGCCGAGCGCATAAGCCAGAACCCCTAAGGATGTGACCTGGCCCATGCGCACAATGGCATCTGAGTGGCTGACTCCGCGGGCTCCGAGCTCGTCAATCAGCAGCGGCGTCGACACCGACAGGTCGGCACGGCAAAAATACAGCGACGCATAGCCGCCGAACAAAAGCGCAATGACGGTCGCTTGACGCAAGCGCAGCGGAAGTCTTGCAACGTGGGCTCCGGCCATCCAGGAACGCTCTTTGCTTCTTAGTGGCCTGCATCGTAGCATCACAGGAAAGGCGCTTCGGGACTGAAACATGCACGACGTACAGCGGCAACTGCATTCGGATGGCTACGCCATCGTGCGGGGGTTCTTCGATGCCGACGAGATGAGGCAGATCGGTCTCGAGACCGACCGGATCTACCAGGAAGGCCTCAAACACCACGCGACTTATCGCCACAAGAATCTTTTGCTGGAGGTGCTCGAAGATCCCAAGGCAGGGCGCCGCGTGGTCATCCAGGCCCACTGGACCGCCTGGATCAGCTCCTACTTGGAACGCATGCGGCGCCACCCGAAATATTTCGCATTGCTGGGACCTTTGCTCGGTCCCGATATCAAGCAGATCACGCACCAGCTTCACTGGAAACCGCCGGGCGCTAAATATACCTACTACCGCTACCATCAAGACGCGAAATTTCGCAACCAGTCAGCGGTTCGCAACCTTCTCTTCGGCAGCATCAATACCGGTCTTGCCATCGACCCGCAGACCGTGGAGAACGGCGCGCTGCGCGTGGTTCCGCGCAGTCATCTGCTCGGCTATCTTGGATTGTCCGAAGACCAGACCCTGATGACGGGGCAGACTCCGGACGAGGATCTGGTAAGGGTCGGACTCGACCCGGCCTCCATCGTGACCTGCACCATGGAACCCGGAGACCTTCTGCTCTGGACCTTGTACACCGTGCACGGCTCCGCGCCCAACGTCAGCACCTACGACAGGCGGTTTATGATCAGCAGCTATGTTCGCGCGAACGATAGCGACCGCGGCGAGTGGACTTTTCGCGACGGCGTGTCCACTCCTTTAGGGCTAGAGCCCGAGATCTGCAAATACGAAGAACTGCGGGAAAAGCCCGGCCCCTTCTACATCGAGCCGGACTGGACCGAGGAAGCCCGGGCCGCGCGTGCGCATGATCCAGCTTGAGCGATTTTGAACCCGACCGCATTGGCTATTCGATCGCCTACAAGCGCTCCGTCATCCTGCTGTTGACGCTGGCGTACACGCTCAATTCGGCGGATCGCACGCTGATCGCCATCATTGGCCAGCCGCTGAAAGTCGATCTGAATCTATCGGACGCGCAGCTTGGTGTTCTCATCGGCACGGCATTCGCGACGCTGTACGCCTTCAGCGGACTACCCATCGCCCGTCTGGCCGAACGTTTCAATCGCGTGATCATCATATCGACGGCGTTGGCCGTATGGTCGACGCTCACCGCCTTGTGCGGGGCGGCGGCGAACTTCACGCAGCTGCTCATGCTTAGGATGGCGGTCGGCGTGGGCGAAGCCGGATGCACGCCGCCGGCGCACTCCTTGATATCGGATTACTTTGCAGCGTCGCGCCGCAGTACCGCTCTGTCGATTTATTCCTGCGGGATCTCATTCGGCTACATGCTGAGTGCCATCGTGGGCGGCTACGCCGCTTCCCACTATGGCTGGCGGATCGCCTGCTTGGTGGTTGGACTGCCAGGCATCGGCATCGCCCTGTTGCTGCGCTGGCTGGTCAAAGAGCCGCCGCGCGGCCACTCCGATGCGCTGGCGGATTCACAGCCCGCGCCGCCCTCTTTGCGCCCCGGGTTAGCTGATGAACTCAAAGAAGTAATGCAAACGGCACGAATGCTGTTTCTAAGGCCGCCCGTCGCCAACATGCTCGTTGGGCTGATCGTGGCTTCGTTCGCCGCGCAAGGCTCCTATGCATTTGTGCCCGCCTACTTCAGCCGCGCCTTCAGCCTCGACTACGCAACGATCGGCATCATTTCCGCCGTCACGGGCGGGGCTATGGTGGGCTTGGGACTCGCAGCGGGCGGCGTCCTCACCGATGCACTCGGCGCTCGCGACGCGAAGTGGTACGCAATCGTTCCCGCCGGCGGGCTCATCATCGCACTACCCCTATACGTCCTGGCCTTTCTCCAAGCCGATTGGAGAATGAGCGCGCTATTTTTGGGCGCAGCGGGATTCTTTCAATACCTCTCCTTTGGTCCCACCGTGGCCGTGGTGCAAAACATGGTGGATTCGCGCCGGCGCGCAACCGCAACAGCGCTGGTTTACATACTTCTCACCGTGATCTGTCTGGGATGCGGCCCTCCCTTCACCGGTTGGCTGATCGATCGCCTGGCGGAACACAATTTCAGTGCCGTGAGACTGGATGGCGCCTTCAATTCCACGCTGGCCCTGTCGTCGCGGCAAGGCATCATCGCGACAGTGCTGCTGTATGCATGGGCGGCGATTCACTATCTGGTCGGAGCTATCGGGTTATCGCGGGAAATGCGCGCCATGCGCATCTAGTACTTCGGCACTGTGAATTTAATCGGCTCGGTCTTTCGGGGACGCTCTATGTCACGGTGCTAGACGACGAATCGCGAATGGCCACCGTCGGTCTGGTGGCCGGCGTGTGGTGTTGATCGGCTCGAGTTCTCGTTAGGAAGGGTAAGAAGAGGAAAGGCACTGTTGCCTTCGTGCCTTGACTCTTCTTACCCTCCCTGCCGAGCGCTACCGCAACCGGTCAAAATCACTACGCCGAGATACTAGGTCCGCATCCGCGAGCCTTTCGCATCATAGGCAGCCTCGGATAGTGGCTGGGCTTGATGCCGCTCACCGATAATCTCGATCTCGAAACCTGAGGTGGCGCCCGCGATTGCCGCCGGCACGTATCCCAAGGCCAGAGAATGACCGACGCGATGACCGAAGGCGCCCGATGTCACCCAGCCCACGACCTTGCCGTCATGCCAGATGGGCTCATCGCCCAAAGCATCCGAGTCCTTGGTCTCGAGCTTGAAGGTCAAGAGCCGCAGTGCACCGGCGTCCCTCTCTTTCGTGGCAGAGGCACGCCCAATGAACTTTTCCTTTCTGAAATCGACAAATCGGCCGAGCCCGGCTTCGAAAGGGCCATAGATCGGACGGTATTCCCGCGCCCAGGTGCCGAAGCTCTTCTCGACCCGCATGCAATTGAGCGCGCGGCCGCCGAATGGCCGCAGGTCATATTTGCGGCCGGCACTGACCAGCAGATCGTAGAGCGCGCGTTGGTAGTCGGTGGTGACCCAAATTTCGAATCCCAATTCGCCGGTAAACGAAACGCGGCCGACGTAACCCGGCACGGTGCCTATTTCCATGCGCTTGAATGACAAGAACGGAAACGCCGCGGTCGACAGGTCATCGCGCACCAACCCTTGCAGCAGCGCGCGCGAATTGGGACCGGCAATCGACAGCCCGACGTATTCCATGGCGCAGGGGCGGATGGACACGCCCGGGCCCGCAGGATGCCGCTCGAACCAACGCTGGTAGTAAGTCTCCGCGGCGTAGGTGCCGATGAGCAAAAAATGCTCGGGGGCGATGCGGCACATCGTGAAATCGCCGATCAATTTGCCGCGCTCGTTGAGCATCGGCGTCAAGGCGATGCGGCCGACTGCCGGAACCCGGTTCGCCATCACATGCGACAGCCAGTCCGCGGCTCCGGAACCTTTGATCTCAAACTTGCCGTAGTTCGAGATTTCGAGCAAACCCACCGAGTTCTTCACGGCATCGCACTCGGCGGCAATATGCGGAAAATCATTCGAGCGGTGAAAGCTGAACTCGTCCTTGGCGCTCTGCGCCGTGGGCGCGAACCACAGGGAATGCTCCAAACCGCAATAGTCGCCGAACACGGCGTTGGCAGCCTGCAGCCTTTCATAAATCGGCGTCGTGCGCAGCGGCCTGGCCGCCTGAAGTTCCTCGTTTGGGAATCGAATGCTGAACCGGCGCGAATAATTTTCGCGGACTTTGGCATTCGTATAGGCAAGCGTGGCCCAATCTCCGTAGCGCGCCACGTCCATGGCCCAAATGTCGGCGCCCGGATCCCCATCGATCAACCAGCGCGACAGGGCCAGACCCACCCCGCCGCCCTGGCTGAATCCGGCCATGACGCCGCAAGCGACCCAAAAATTCTTCAGGCCCTTGACCGGTCCGACCAGGGGATTGCCGTCGGGGGCAAACGTGAAGGGTCCATTCACAACTTTTCGGATGCCGGCATCGCCAAGCGCGGGAAAATGTTTGAATGCCACCTCCAAACTGGGCGCGATCCTTTCGAGGTCGTTGGCCAGCAGGTCCTGTCCGAAGTCCCATGGTGTCTCGGTCGGAGACCAAGGCACCCCGGCTTTTTCGTAGGTTCCGAGCAGCATGCCGCCGCGCTCTTGCCGGAGATACAGTTCGCCTTCGAAGTCGATGCAGTGCAGCTGTTCCTTTTTACCCTTGAGTTCCGGCATGTCGCCGGTGATGAGGTATTGATGCTCCATCGCCAGAATGGGCAATTCAATGCCGACCATGCGCCCCACTTCGCGGGCCCACAACCCGGCTGCGTTCACGACATACTCGGCATGCACATTGCCATGGTCGGTGATGACATCCCATGATCCGTCGCTGCGCGCCTTGAGATCGGTCACGCGAGTGTGCCTGACGATCTCCGCGCCGCCGAGTTGTGCGGATTTGGCGTATGCATGGGTGACGCCGTACGGATCGACGTGACCTTCGATGGGGTCGTACATCGCACCCTTGAAATGCTTCTTGTCCAGCAGCGGAAAGAGTCTGGCCGCCTCATCGACCGATATGATCTCGAGATCCATTCCCAGGTATCGACCGCGCGCCTTGGCCATCTTCAGCCAGTCGAGCCGCTCGCGGGTGCCCGCCAGCATCAAGCCGCCGGTGATGTGCACGCCGCAGGATTGTCCGGAGATTTGTTCGATCTCCTTATATAGCTCGATGGTGTATTGCTGCAGTTTGGCCACATTGGGATCGCCGTTGACCGTATGCATGCCGCCGGCCGCATGCCAGGTCGATCCTGACGTGAGTTCGGCGCGCTCGATCAACAGCACGTCCTTCCATCCAGCCTTGGTCAAGTGATAGAGAACGCTGGCCCCGACCACTCCCCCGCCAATCACCGCAACTCTGGTTTCGCTCTTCATGACGTCCGCCCATCTTCAATCATTCGATACCGCCAGGTGCAGATTGGGCTGTGTAAGATCGCTGCCGCTGCCGAAGCGCTCAATCAGCCAGGAACGGAACAACGCCACTGCGGTATCGCCGAGCGCCTCCGGGTGTGTGATCAAATAATATCCATAGCCATCATCCAGGCTGTTGCTGAATGGTTTGACCAGACGCCCTGAACGAATGTGATCGCCAAATAGATACGTGTCGAGAAGCGCGACGCCCTCGCCGCTCAACGCATATTGTGCGGCCAGCATCGCAGTATCGAAAACCACTCCACGCTCCACATTGACGTTGGGCAAATTGGCGGACCGCGCAAATTGTTTCCAAAGATGATGCCGCGGCAGATCGGAGATTCGCACATGCACCAACTCGTTCGCCTCCACGAACTGCTCCAGGGTCTTGTCAGCATGCCGCGCAGCGACATTGGGATGACACAGCAGACTCAAATGTACCGGCCACAGAAGATCCGTCACCAAATCCGTCACGGTCGGCTTTGAATAGACCACCGCAACATCAACGTCAGCGGGCGGCGGCCCCACACTGTGCGGACTGACCAGATCGATTTCCACCTCTGCCGCTGCGCGGCGGAAATCGCGCAGAATCGGCACCGCAAGGTACGCCGCAAAACTGGGCGGCATGTGCACACGCAGCGTACGCGTACCTGCCGCACCGTCATTGCGTAAATCGTCGAGCGCGTATTCCAGGCGATCGAAGGACTTCATGACGGCCGGCAGCAAGTGCTGCCCGGCTTTGGTGAGCACCAATGCATGCGGGCGGCGCTCGAACAGCTGCACCCCGATCATTTTTTCGAGCGCGATCACGTGGCGCGACAACGCGCTCTGCGATATCAGCAGCGCGTTGGCCGCGGCGGTAAAGCTCAAATGCTTGGCGACGCCTTCGAAGGCGCGCAAGGCGTTCAACGGCAGCCACCTTCGGTCGAGATGCGAGTTGGTCATGATCAAGGTGCCCAGGATTTTGTATAGCCTATCGCGCGCTTCTGATCGGCGACGATGGTTCTAGTTGCCAAGTACAGATGATATGCAGCCCAAAGTCCGGTGGGCGCCAGTACCAGCAACGCCGCCCGCAGCGAAGCTGCATCGGTCGGCCGCGGGCCCGCAAACCAGTCGCTCATGAGGCCGACCACCCAGGGTGCAATGATCAGATTCAAAATATTGGCGACCAGCAGTGATATGGCGATAAACATGTTCCGCATGCGGCACGGTGCGAGATTATTGAGCAGGCCGAAACATGGGCCGATGTAAAAGTAAATGGCGGGGATGAATAACCAGAACATGGCTTTGCATAGGAACAGGGAGTGAGTCCAGTAGGCGATGAAGGATGGGATGGTTGCCAAACCGATCCCCGCGGTCAACAACCACACCACGCGGCGCGGATCGGCCATGGACGTGCGCGACAGCAGCCACGCCGTCGCCACGGTGGCGAGCGAGCCTCCCCACAGATGAATATTGCCGGTGACGGCGCCCGCCTGCCCGACGTCGAGGTTGTATGCGCGCTGCAGAAAAGTCGGCGTCCAATAGATCAGGCCCCAACCCCAGAGCGCGCACAGACCGCCCCCCATCACGATGTGAAACGCGGCCTTTTGCTGCCAGAGGAATTTCAAACAGGTCATCAAGGAGGGTTTGATGTCCTCGACAATAACATCCAAGCGTCCGCGGTTCGGTTCGCGGACTGTGAGAAAAACGATCAGTCCCACAATGACGCCGGGCACGCCGAGAGCCAGGAAGGCTGCCCGCCAGTTGTACGCATGCGCAATGGCGCCCGCCCGGTCGGCGCCCAACCAAGCGCCGATCGGCGCACCGAGCGCCAGAACGGCCATGGCCATGGGGCGCCGGTCCGCCGGAAAGCAGTCCGAGACGATGGCGGTGGACGGCGGCGTGCCGCCGGCCTCGCCCACGCCGACTCCGATACGTCCCAGCAAGAACTGCAGGTAATTCGTCGACAGGCCGCACAGCGCCGTGAACGCGGACCAAATCACCAACGATCCGGCGAGAATATTGCGCCGGTTATATCGATCAGCCAACCAGGCGATCGGGATTCCAAACGCAACATAAAAGAATGCCAGCGGTGTTCCCGTAAGAAAGGCGACGCCGGCATCGGTCAGCTTCAGATCGAGGCGTATCGGCTCGAGCACGGTGGACACGACATAACGATCGGCAATATTGATGGCGTAGATCAAGCACACCAAGATGAGCACGTACCAGCGCTCAATCGATGAGGGAGCATGGGTCCGGCTGGCGTCAAATGCGGTTGCGCTCAATCGTGAACCTCAAGGTGAACTTCCCCAACCATACAGGGTTCAATTGCGCTGTGCGACCCGGGAGCCTCGCAGGCGCTTCGAAAAATAACATGACCGGATCGCGAAATGGCATAGCGCGAGCGCGTTGAACGACTAAGCTCCTAAGCCGTGGACGAGTTCGACTACATCATCATTGGCGCCGGCACAGCGGGATGTGTGTTGGCCGATCGTCTATCGGCGAGCGGCCGCGACCGCATTCTAGTGCTGGAGGCCGGCGGTTCCGATGAGCGTTTTTGGATCAAAACCCCGATCGGATACGGACGCACGTTTGCTGATTCGTCGGTCAATTGGAAGTATCAAGCGCAGGGCAGCCCCGGGCTCAATGGGCGCTCCATGTATTGGCCTCGCGGCCGGGTGCTCGGCGGCTCCAGCTCCATCAACGCGTTGGTCTACTGTCGGGGCGCGCCGCAGGACTTCGACGACTGGCGCCAGATGGGAAACGTCGGATGGGGCTGGGATGACGTCAAACCTTACTTTGAAATGTCCGAGCGGCGTGTCGATCCTTCAGGAACTGCTCATGGCGGGGGAACACTGGACGTTGCCGACGTGACGCCACACCTTCATCCCATGCGCCGCAATTGGCTCGATGCTGCCAATGAACTGCGCTTGCCGACGACGGATGATTTTAATGGCGAGCATCCGCTCGGGCTGGGGTGCTACCAGGTCACTATCCGCAACGGCGTGCGCCGCTCAGCGGCCGACGCCTTTCTGCGGCCGGCGCTGCGCCGTGAAAACGTCAAACTCGAGACGGGCGCGTGGGTGAGCAAAATCCGCGTTCAGCAGCGGCGCGCCACCGGCGTGGACTACATGCGCGATGGTGCAGTGAAATTTGCCACCGCCAGGCGCGAAGTGCTGCTGTGCGCCGGCACAGTCAATTCACCGCAGCTGCTGCAACTCTCCGGGATTGGATCGGCCGCGGCGCTTATGCCTCTGGGCATTGATTCGGTACTGGACAATCCTTCGGTCGGCGGACACCTGCAAGATCACCTCGCCGTCGTCTATTCCTTCAAGGCAACCCAACCCACGTTGAACAACGCGCTGCACTCTCCATTCGGGAAGGTGGCCGCCGGTATTCGCTACCTCTTGTCGCGCCGCGGACCCTTGGCCTTGAGCGTCAACCAAATGGGCGGTTTTTTACCCTTGAGTGCCGGCGACGCGCGTCCAGCCGTGCAGCTGTACTTCAATCCGGTGACCTACAGCACCGGAGATGCAACCCGCAAAACCATTGAAGTGGACGGATTCCCGGGATTCTACCTGTGCTTCCAGCCGACCCGGCCGACCAGCGTCGGGCGGATCGACATCGCGAGCGCGGATTTCCGGCAGGCGCCGGTCATTGCCCCGAATTATCTGTCGACGCGCAAGGATGAAGAAGACGTCGTCGCCTGCGGCCGCCTCCTGCAGACGATTGCGCAAACGCGATCGATGCGTTCGCTGATTCTCGAACCTATTGCGCCCAATTTCATCTCGATGGACGGCGCAGGGATTCTGGCGGATTTCCGAGCACGCGCGATGACCGTATACCACCCCGTGAGCACCTGCCGCATGGGACGCACGTCCGCGGATTCGGTGGTCGATTCTTCACTGCGCGTACATGGCATCGAGCGCCTGCGCGTCATCGACGCCTCGGTATTCCCTACAGTGACCTCCGCAAACACCAACGCACCGACTGTCATGGTGGCGCAAAAGGCGGCTGCTCTAATGCTCGCTGAATAAGAACTTAGGAACCGCAAATGAAGCTCGACAGCGTCAAGGTGTTCGTCGTGGCGAATCCGCCCCCAAGTTTCGGCGGCCGCTACTTCGTGTTTTTGAAACTTCGCACAGCCTGCGGAATTGAAGGGATCGGCGAGGTATACGCAGCCACCTTTGGACCCAAGGTCATTGCGGCGATGATCGAGGATCTGTTCGCACGGCGCTTGCTGGGCCGCGATCCCATGCGCATCGAAGCTTTTTGGCGCGAAAGCTACGGCTCCGGATTCACGCTGCGTCCCGACCTCTCACTCGTGAGCGTGATGAGCGGCCTGGAAATGGCCTGTTGGGACATCATTGGAAAAGCGCTGGATCAGCCGGTCTACAACTTGCTCGGCGGCCAGGTGCACGAGCGCCTGCGCAGCTATACGTATCTTTATCCTGCGGCCGCACAACGGGCGGCCGAATACGTGGCGCAGGGTTTCACGGCGCTGAAGTTCGATCCGACGGGGGGATACTCCGCCTACGACCCGCGCCAGCCCACCCAGGAATCCTTGGAACGGACCGTTCGTCTGGTTCGGCTGATCCGCGAGGCCGTCGGAATCCGTGCGGACCTGCTGCTGGGTACCCACGGTCAATTCACCACCTCGGGAGCGATTCGCCTCGCGAGGCAGCTCGAAACCTATGATCCGTTGTGGTTCGAGGAGCCGGTTCCGCCGGAAATGCCGGAACAGATGGCCATCGTCGCGCGCGGCACGAGAATTCCGATCGCCACCGGTGAGCGACTGACCACCAAGTATGAGTACGCCCGTGTGTTGGCGGCTGGGGCGGCGAATATCTTGCAAATCAACTTGGGACGCGTGGGCGGACTCCTCGAGGCGAAGAAAATCGCCGCGTTGGCCGAGGTGCACTACGCGCAAATCGCGCCGCATCTGTACTGCGGTCCGGTGGTGGGAGCGGCCAATATCCAAATTGCAACGTGCAGCCCGAATTTCTTGATTTTGGAGGGGATTCAACAATGGGGCGGGTTTCACGCGAGCATCCTGAAAGCGCCCATTCGCTGGGAATCAGGGTATGTGATTCCACCGACCGCGCCCGGGCTCGGCGTCGAGCTCAATGAGACCGTGGCGCACGCGAATCCCTACGCGGAAGCGGACAAGCTGCATCTTGAGATGGTCGATCGTCCGCTTGGGTGAGACGCGAAGCTCGATCAAATTGTTGGTGCTGCGCAACGCCTGATGCCATTTTCGCATTGGCGAATCCAATTTCTGCATATCGCTTGAAGCATTGCTGCAACAATTAGACCTTACGCTTCCTGCGCCCGATGCTATCCTCGGTACGAGTTTATAAAAATGATGACTGACCGGGCTTTTCAATAACGGAAGGGATGAAGTATGAACTCAAATCCAAAGTTGTCGTATGCGATCGCCGCAATTTTAAGCACTTGCGCGGCGGCAAGCCTCTCGAGCCGAGCATCAGCCGCGGATACCGAGGCGAATTCCGAGGCCATTCAGGAAGTCACGGTGACGGCGCAGCGCCGCTCGGAAAACGCGCAGAACGTGCCCATCACGATTCAGTCGA
>Ga0193753_10003303_pt1 | contig 12023 bp, 13 predicted proteins | sample H1c2metaG_FD_144925 | JGI IMG/M metagenome (GOLD analysis project Ga0193753, IMG submission 144925) | Soil microbial communities from a riparian zone of the East river system, Colorado, United States - H1c2 | ecosystem: Environmental > Terrestrial > Soil > Riparian zone | place: USA: East... | reverse complement strand
CGCCTTGACCTGGAACTGCAATACAAACTCCATTGAACCATTCATCTGAACTGTCTGTAACAATGCGATCATCTTTGTCGCAGTTTGACAAACATAGTAAAAGCAAGGAAAAAAATATGAGGCGAATCTTCATTCTATCTTGTCACCGCCATATCGGCAAGTTTGCGATTCTTTCTAATCTGAAGTACCAAATGCATACCTCGGTCCGAAGCTAATAGATGTAAGAAGTCTGAAGCCAGTTGTAAATAGCGTGACAACAGCACCAGCAATAGTCATTTCACCCTAGATGAAAATCCAGACCATCAGCTTTGACATTTACGTTCAGAGACCTGACTACTTGTAGACCATAGCAAAGGTTAGCCTGATTTTATCCCGCACAGCTCCTTGCAATACATCGATATCAGAAATTTTCAATTTTACACTACCTGAAATTGTTTCAATGTCGAATCCCTTCTCGTCTTCCCTGTCTTGCTGTAATTGTTTAAATTGATCATTTGTAACCGGATATTTTTCGAAGTCGACAAGTCCATTTCTTTTTAATTGCTGAGACTCCTCCAATGTTAATTTTTTAGGTATCATATGACTGCATTTTACGCAACAAAAATAATCATTCCGGAGAAATTAAACCGTTCCAAAGTTTGATGGCCAAATCGATGAATTCACTATCTTAGGAGTCACGTTATAATTCAAGACCTGATTATGCCTGCACCCACATTCCTAATCGGGCCATTTATCCAAGCCTTGAAATGGGTTTATCAACCTTTCGCAAGCATCAGACGAAACAAAGGACTCCGGGGATACTACTTACTCCACCATCAAGGTCAATCAAGTCCAATTGTTAATTCACCTGAAGGAATACCCAATTTTGTCAAAATTGACATTGACTTTTTCAACCCTAGCCTGTTGACTATAAAATCAAAGGATTACGACAAGAGATACAGTCGTACATGGAAAACATGGAATGGCCGAATAATTATGGATGATAAAACGCATGGTAAGGGCTACTACCACTACGTTGAAACCGTAGAGCCGGGCGATCATGAAATATGGATCACATCGCCAGGCATTATTACAGTACGGATTACTGACAAAGGAGTTGCAAATTTGAAAGAAGGAAAAGACAACATTTCCGCTACGCAACAATGGCGTCGAATCGAAGACAATGACCCTAGGATCAATACCTTTAAACAAATGTTCCAATGAGTAAATTACTTACTCCTCAGGGAATTTGATTCTTAGGACGTCAAAGGAGGTAGTCCAGAAGTCCTTATATATTCGATTAACAACAGGTCTAACAAGCGTCCACAAAGGTCTTCTTCAAAAAAGGTTAGACTGGCTAGCCCTAAGGATATGTTGGATGATAAACAGTATTATCAAGACAAATAAACGAATGTCAGTAATAGATCACCTAAATTCGCCAACCCATCCATCCTGTACAACCTTTCCAGGAAGGATAATCTAAAAACAAATGGTCTTGTGCACGAAATAAAAATAGAATGAATGAAATCAATTTTGCAAGTCTAGAAATGCTCCTTGTCAGGCTTTCGAGTATTATAAAAAAAGAAAGAAAAATAAATGTGTTAGTCGGGTCAGGATTAACAGTAGCTAATTTATCAAATTCAGAGAGAGGAGTGTCGTCAATCACTGAGATAGTAAATGATATAGAGAATATTTTTATCCAAAATGACGCCGTTGCGCTTCTCAAAGAAAGGATGAAAGTTGAGTTTTCTGAATTCGACAAATACCAAACTGCGATGCAAACTCTTCTGTCGTGCTTTGGACAAGACGAATTAAATAATGTGATCGTCAAGGCAGTATTGAATGCAATGGTCAACAATCCCGTGATAACCTCCGATAAATCAGAAATAGATCATACCATACTTGAGAAGAATCCGCAAAACTGGTTCTTAAGAAACGGTGTCGATGCCCTTGGCGAAATGTTCGTGGATTTCAAAGAAATATTCTCTGGACCAATTTTGACTTCAAATTTTGATCCTTTACTTGAAATTAGTATAAGGAAGCACAACGGTGTACCCAATTCAATTTGCATTGTAAATGATGGAAAGTTCCTAAATCAAATTTCCGACAGCAATTCTGTTGTACACTTCCACGGCTTCTGGCATGGCAGTGATACATTACATACCTCTGACCAATTAAAGCGTCAACGACCGCAGTTAAAAGGCGACCTTAAAAAGGTGCTGAACAACTCCGTGTTAATTGTCACCGGATACGGCGGCTGGAATGATGTGTTTACAAATACTCTAGTGGATCTAATTAATGAAGGAAATAACAACTTCGAGGTCTTATGGTGCTTTTATGAAAGCAGACACGATGTTATACAAGCGAAAAATGCCACATTAATCTCCTCTATGCTAAGTTCGGTTGGTCAAAGAGTACTATTTTATTCCGGAATAGATTGTCATAAACTATTTCCAGCGTTTCTGGAAAAACTAAACACTGGAAATAGTATAGATTCGTCCGTTACTGAAGCAACTGCTTCAAAGCAAATTCCTATAGAAGAAGCCTTTCCGTGTGACACACCGCCAAACAATCTATTTTGGGTAGGAAGGAAATCACTACTCAAGCAACTCCACAATGATGATTTCAAATTGTGTTTTGTAACGGGTATTGGTGGGCAAGGAAAATCCGGTCTTGCTTCTCATTTCGTTCGGAATGCTATTAAAAACGAAGTTGACTATGAGTTATGGGACTGGAGGGATTGTAAAGAAGAAGATAATAAATTTCAGACAATTATCATCTCCCAAATAGAAAGATTAACAAACGGAAAATATAGAGCTTCAAAACTCAATTCAGAAAAAATTGAAGATGTTGTCGATCTACTTTTTAATGTTTTAGGAAAAAGACGAATTGTCTTTGTCTATGACAATGTAGACCGTTATATAGACTTGGCAGATTTTAAACCAATGAGTGGTTTAGCAAAGCTTTGCGAGAATGCCTCGAAACTCAGTCATTTTTCAAAGTTTATTCTCACGTGTAGACCTCGAATTGAGATCATGCCTAGCGATTCCATCGAGATTCGGCTGACCGAACTAACGCTACAGGACACAATAGATCTATTTGTTAACTACAAACCTTCAATAAATCAAATCAAATTAGAAGAACTTGCAACCGAAGCGCATAGATTAACCAATGGACATGCACTCTGGTTGAATCTTTTTGCAGCCCAGGCCAAGAGAGGACTTGACGTAGCGAATAGCTTCTTACACAATTATAAAATAAATCAAAATAGTGGTTCAGCAGCCTCAATGACCATCGCAGAAAACACACTTAACATCGTGTGGAAAACACTTAATCAAAAACAACAGACATTGCTCCGTGGCATGGCAGAAATGGTTACGTCCTTTGATAGAGACGAACTTGAAAATATTTTTGCCTCAGAACTTGGGTCTAACAATCAATTCAATAAGGCATTTAATGTTCTCAATTCACTAAACCTCCTTGTAACTAAATCGGCCAGGGGTAAAAAAGATTTATTTGAATTGCATCCGCTTGTAAAGGAATATATTTTAGGCAAATATAAAAAGAATGAGCGTTCAAAGTTCATCACACTTATTGTGCAATTTTATGATCAATTGATCATATTTATTAAGCCAAAATTAGATTCTAATTCTCCGCTTTCATACTTTGAAAAGTACACTCAAAAAGCAGAAGTGCAGATACACGGGCACGATTTCAAAGGTGCTCTTGCTTCGTTTGCAGAAATCTCTAACGTCATTCAAGCCGCCGGATACAGCGAAGAGTACTTGCGCGTGGGGATTCTTCTTTTCGATAATATCGATTGGCTCAAAGCTATGACCGAAGAGTATACTTTTTTCCATGACCAAGTTTATAGTTTCATCTATTGCCTAACTGAAAGAGGAAAATTTGAAGAATCCGAAAATTATCTAATCAAGTATTTTGAAGTAATCCCTGGAAAGGGCGTACACTATTTAGCTTATTGTAACTTAACCGCTTATTATCATTGGTTCAAGGAAGATTTTAAAAACTCTATTCTATGGGCAGAACGGGGTGTGACTTTACAAAATGAAACAGGGGTTGCAAACAATATTGAGTTAAAACATACACTTGCGCTTGCATTGCGCGATACTAAATCAGTGGAAAATGTTGATAGAGCTTTAGCTATTTTCCTGGCAGGTGAGTCAATTCAGGAGGTGCTGTCTAGCAATTTTTCAGCTCAGAATTTTCCTAGTATTTACTTTGGCAACATCGGTAGATGTCTTTGGTTTAAAAAAATGACAAATGAAGCGCTTAGCTGCTATTTGAGATCAATTCGATTACTACATTCGGAAAGAAATTCAAATACCACAGTCAACTTGGGTTATGCAAGTCTTTGGATTGCTGAAGTTATGTTTGAGAAAGGGGAACTTAGTCATGGTTTATATTTTTTGAAGTATTGCATAATAAATTGGGAAAAAGGCGCACCCATTAGGGCGCTAAATGTACAACGAGAGTTCCAAGACAAGTTGAATTCCGAAGAAGGCGTTCAACTTTTATCAACTCATACGAATTGGGAAATTGAACGGGTCTGTAAAGAATTTATTGGTAGGTTCGATTTGTAGAATAATCTTGAAGTTATGTTTGAGTAATGTTAACATGGACTTGTAAGCTTACTTGGACAACGATTTTATAAACAAAGAGGAATTTGGGAACAGTATCAAAGCCAGATACAAGAATAATGCAAGTGCCTATCAAATTAAAGTGCTAGGCAATTTTGGATCGGACCAGACCGGTGGTGAATTTTATTCTAAATTTGGTCATGGCAGGACCGTAAAATCTCTTCAATACAACTCAGAACTACCCTTGATACTCTCTTGGGATTTTAACGTTTTACCATTTTCGGCTTGTATAATTGCGACCTTGTCCGGCAAGACCTTGAATATAATTGACGAAATCGCACTTACTCATCCATACAACAGACCTGTCAACGTGATACGGGAATTTGTTAAACGTTATCCTGATCACCGTTCCGGTATTTACATTACCGGTGATGCCTCCGGAAAGAATAATAGCACAAGAACGGAGAACGGAGTAAATGACTATACGGTAATCTTCGAAGAACTAAGGCATTACATCGGTGTCAAGGATCACGTGCCTCCTAAGAACCCGAATGTTTTCCAGCGAGGTGAATTCATAAATGCCCTATTCAGCGGTGATGTTGCTTCGGCAGAAATATTCATAGACGAGCGTTGCCACAACCTTATTCAAGATTTGTTGAATATCAAGTCTGATCAGGACGGAACCAAATTAAAGAAGCGTGTTAAGGATAAAATTACTACACAGAGCATGGAGTTGTGGGGACACATGAGCGACGCGCTTGACATTATGGTTTGCCAATTCCTAAAAGACGACTTCAAGAATTACTTGCGCGGTGGGGATGCAACGTTACACGTTGGCAACGCGTATACCTCATCCAATCTTTATTGATTACCGGGAGAAAAAAAAGTGATATAAAAACCGTTATGCGGGGTTTTCGGCTGAATCCTCACATCCGACTTTTGTATCAATTCATTAAGATTCTGCCGGTCATGGTCGGTCGTCAACTTGTATTCCTTACCGGTTTCGTCCCTTAGAATCAATGGAATCTTTTCCAATGAGCCTTCGACACCCGTTAGCTTAATTTCATTACCGCTCTTAACGGCAGCTTTGATTGCGAATGACAATTTTTTCCAATCTTCCCCATCGATAGCAGGTGAATTTTCAATAATAAATAATTGTCCACTCAGCGACCGTAGTACGTTCATTAAACGAGTCCACAAAGCTAGAGATATGCATATTACGTCCCCGCCTACGTCGACAGAAAGCCCTTCCATAAGTCGAAGTACTTCCCTTAATTCGTTCAGATTACCTATCAGTTTCTCCGACGAGGTAGAATCATTGAGTAATGTTTCGATCTTTTTTTTAATGTCATTTTCCATTCTGCTAACTGTTTAGACTAAAGCAAAGGTACTGCGGATATTAAATCTACACATAGTACAATTGTACTACTAAGTCGATGAGCAATTACTAGCAACAGATAAGGTGACGGAAATCAGTTTAAGTTAACTAGCATTAACAAAGCAAAGACTAGCTAACAATCGAGAAGTCAAATTTTTTCCACTTGGAATAGACCTTCCCATATCGGAGAGTCCTAACTGCAATGCGCATTTTAATTTTACGCCTATCCTGAAGCTGCCTTAGCAATGTTAGATTACCAATACCAAAATCCTGTTGTTCTAACTGGTTGACGGTTAATTCCTGATTATAAAGTATCCACTTGCCTTTCATCTTTTGGAGTTGTTCGGGTAAAGAATTTGCAGTAGTGTTAGGCATACTAATTTTCTTGTCGCTGAATTCAATAGCGACTTCACGATAGTGTAATGGCTCGGTATGCCCATTCACTATTGTATATTTTCCTCCTATGTTAACTAGTGCATTCCCTTGAGTATTCCATTCGACACCAGACATTTCAACCTTTATCAATGCATATAGCCAACTCTTAAACCTTGGGTAATCGGTGATCACAGCAAGCACCCAACCAACAAGTGCGCCGCCTAAAACGAGTAAAGCCTCTTTCATAAACTATAATCTAAATGAATCTGGTTGTATGCATCTCTTGTAATTCGTTGGTATGGTTCAGGCACACTGGAAAGTTGATTGAAGTTTTTGCTGATGCGCCGCAGACATGGCAATACTTTTCTTTGAAATCAGCTTGGCTGTATGTACTCCATACAACGAAACACTGGGTGCAAAGAGGTCTTTGTAGATCGTAGGTCAATGTCGAATGGCACCTGATACAATATCCCGTCTGAATTTTGGTGTTCGAGTTTCCAGCTTCATGCAATATGAACTCGTAAGTATCGCGCAGGCTGGTATACATTTCCGGACTTTCAACTTTCGTAAAGCGCACCCCTAACTCAATGTTTCGGTTATCATGAGCCGAATCCGTTAGGTTGAGCGATGTTACGATTGCCTCACCCTCATTGAAGTAGGCTTTTGCGTGAAGTCTGGGGTGGAAAATAATTTTAGGTTCCATAATTCTCCCTAGCCTTTGCTTTTCAAGATCACTTAATTCACTACGTAATCCATGAATTATGGTAACGTCGACATTCCTCTTCTTGGCGAGATTTATCTTGGTGATGATACTCTCAGGTATTAGGATAAAAGAAGAGATAAGGACAAGTTCACTTTTCGCATTGGCTATTATCTTATCGAGATAGTGCGACAACCCTTTTGACTCTAATAATGTTGGCAGGTGATGGGAGATAGGATTGACTTTAGATTGCGTCCTTGGCTTTGTTCCTCGCTGCCGTGTCGGGCCTATTTATGTAAGAATTGGGGTCAAATATGTCTTTGTAACCCTGCCCGTAACCTTTGGCGAAGTAATCTATGTCAAAAGATATGAACTCACCACGAGCACTAGGACATCCAGAAAGTTTCTCGCGTCCGATGTATATGTCACCGTTTGGCAAAGACCAATGCGATAGGCTGTAAATTCCATCGACGCGGGTCGCTTCCGGAACCCCATATTTGCTTTGGTACAGTGCTATCATCTTAGGCACTAAGTGTGACTGCATCATTTTTTGCTCGCACGGATTAGCAGAAAATTTCGACCTTTGCATACTAAGAGTGATGCCTATGAGGGAGTCGTTTACAATTCTTGGTTTAATTACAGCCCAGACGGTCGCTTCGCGTTTACCCTTCTTGTCGTCGAAATTGAAATTATATACAGTTGATTCTTCACCAGCGTCGTAAAATTTCTCAAAGGTGCCGTAATCGCTGCTATACAATGAGTCACGATATTGAGCCTCGGTCATGAACTGATAAAAGTTCAAGAACATCTTATCACCATACTCCCTATCGATGATCACTGTAGGCTCACTATGGGCAGAGTCTTCAACGTTAGATTTAGTACAACCAGACAAGAATACCGTGGACATACACAAAAACAAGTGGTTGCAATAGAGAAAGGCTGATTTTTTCATCGGAATTACAGACAATGGGAGCAATGGCGTGTAGACAAAAATAGCAAATTTATTTATCTTAGTATTACCTCATTAAATGTTGGCTGCTATGGGACTATTCCGGTTCCTTTTTCGACCTTGGAAAAAATCGAAAGTTTATCTTGATGATCAAGGGTACTATCGCTTTAAAGACACCCACAAACCGGTTCATCAGTGGGTTGCCGAAAAGAAACTCGGGCGAAAATTAAGGCGTGGCGAAAACGTTCACCATATCAACAGGAACAAGCGCGACAATTCCGAGAAAAATCTTCATGTCTTTGCAAGTAAGCAAGAGCATGAAGCCCAACACAGAAAGGATGCAAGAAACTTCGGTTGGCGTTATAGTTATGCAGGCGGAAAGAAACGCTGGACACTTTATTACATTCTAATTGGTTGGTGGCAATAAACCGCAGATCAGCGCACTTAATATTTCTGTTTCTACTAACTCTTTTACAATGAATAACGATGATTTCAATGATGAGGATGACTCTGAAGACCGACCGAAAGGTCGGAAGAAGAAGGACAAGACACCCGAAGAAGTCGCGAAATTAGAGCGCGAAGCGAGGGAGGTTTTAGACCATCTGAGTAGTGGTATAATGGCTTCCGTGAGAGATCGGGTTGCCTACCTTCTCAGTCGAAATACCGATGCGCGGAATTCCGATAATGAACTTGTTTGGGCATTTTGGAGAACGTTTGAGTCCGACAAATTCAATGGAGGTTCTGTCACACAAGAGCAAATGCAATCAATGACCAAAGAACGCTCCTTGATCAGATGGCGAGCAAAGATTCAAAACGAATACAGGATTTTTCAAGCGGACGAAGTTATACAAGGGTATCGCGGAACGCTCGAAGAAGATGTGCGTGATGAAGCCATTGCAACGAAACCCTCCGGTCTTCGCAATACTACGGTCTACATAGATGAGACTGGGAAAACTCAAACATATCTTTGCGTTGGGAGCCTATGGATTCCTGACAGCGGTAGCAGCATTGTTCAAATCAAAACCAGTATTGATAATTGGCGGCAAGACAATAGTATTACTTATGAGTTTCATTTTACAGACGTTACAAGAAACAAACTGCAACTGTATAAAGATTTCTTCGCAAAGTTTCTTGCACTCAATCCAACGGCAGGATTTAAAATCATTGTGCTAAACAAATCCGGACTTAGTGACATCAATAAATCTATTGTTGATTTGACCTTCCATGTTCTGGATCGTGGATTGACGCACGAACACGAAAGCGGACGCGCACGACTCCCTAGGTTGCTTCAGGTCTGGATGGATGAGGACGAAGCAAGTCGCGATCAACTAAAAATTGCAAATATTAAAGAGCGGATTAAAGCACAAAACATAAACGGTCTTGTATTGGACGACATTTATGCGGTTAACTCTGCGAGTAATTATTTTATTCAGGCGGTAGACCTTTTTACTGGTGCAATCAATCGTCGGCTTCACCGAGAAAACACCTCAAACCATAAAGATGAATTGTCGGACTTCATTTTAACATTAACGGGCATGGACGTTGATGGCATTGACCTAGAAAACACCTTGGCAGATAACGCCACTGTTTTCAATCTTACAAATTTTCAACTTTAGAATTTTTGTCCCCTTAAACCACCCGATAACAATGGAAACCCACGATGAAAACCCGAGCTTCGAATCAGGAGAGTAACAAATCATCAAATGATGAATGTGACTGTCCGTATTTCATATAATTATATCCAGCGTCCACCATTGGGTATGTTAAGTTTAGTGAATTCTTCTCGTGTCCTTGCAACTATTTTCAATCTGCAATTGCATCCTTCGCTTTGCTTCTTTTCAATTTGCTTGATCGTTAAACCTTCTTTCTTCACTAGGTCATCGATCTGTTCCTGAGTGTAGGCGTACACTTTTTCTCTTCGTTTCATAGGTCTGTTTTGTTTGCTGTTATATCCACACGAATTCATTTTTTGTAACCTTCATTTTTGAATTCATCGACGAAAGTCTTGTATTACTAGATGAATCGTTTTTGCGCGGAGCCGCGGCGGAAACCACTTTAGAAACGTTGTCCACCTCTTCGCGGAATTGAGAGATGTAAATTACGAATCCCCTTCAGTTACTAATTGTCTCTCATGTGGAAATTGAAATACAGGCTTCGCCATTCATTCAAGTTAACTTCCTTTCTTTTGGTGAACAGTTCGTGAACGAATCCCCTCGACCTGGTATGATTCAAAAGCCAGAGAGTCTTATACTGCTCTTCAAAGGAATTGAAGAGCATGGTATTGCTCAGATTTATAGCTAATGAGTAAAGATTCTGATCCTTGGAGAATGAAGATATGATTGAGGAGATTGTCTTCAATCTAAATTCTTTAAAGTCAGGTGCAAAATTGTCTTCGCCAATTTTCGCACTCGTTGCGAAAGGTTGCGAAACGTTGCATAGCGTTGCGACCTGTTGCGTAGGTTGATCAGTCGTTGCATAGAGTTGCTCTTCTCTTCTCTTCTCTTCACTTCGTTTCTGTTCATCTTTACGTTCAACTTCTTTCTTAGCTTCAAGTTCCTTTTCAGCTTCTACTTTCCTTTTCTCTTCAGCTTCTTTTTCAACTTTCAATTCTACTTCAAGTTGTCTTTCCTTAATTTGGCTTGGACGATCCACAAACTGTTCAATCAATTCTTCATTGGTGAGTGGTGGTTTGGAACGATGGAAGTAAAGATCAGTAATGAGTTGTTCTAATAACGCATTGGAACGCAATAGGCGATACTTCTTCCAAAGAGTAACATCTACCACTTTGGAAACTTAGTCGTGCAGAAGTCAAGGAAATGGGCAAGGACAGCTTCTTCAACCATACACTGATCAGCAAGCATCGAGAACATATCAGGATCAATCAAATCTAAATAGTGATGTTCAGCTTCAGCCAGCAATCGTTGAAGCGTTGTGTGAATAGAATGACCAGTGGTTCCCAAGTGCTTACACATGAGAATTTCTTGTGGTGATTGTTTGCAGTAGATCAGAAAAGATTCTGCGTTAAACCTATTCTTTTTAGGTTTATCTTCCGACATAATTGTAAATTATCAACTCATGGACACGAGTGGGTAATGCTCGAAGATTCCATAGTGATGTCGGCATGATTCACATGCGTCTAAAAATAATTTAGTGTTCTCAGCTAAGATTAAAACGATTCCCCTAGTTCAATCTCAAAGGGACATTGTGAAAGTTGTCCAAACTCAAAATCATATCACAGTAGATAATGTCAAAGATAATCGATGCAAATCGACCTGTCAATGAAATTGGCTAAAAATGAATAAGCCTCTATAGGGATAGAGGCTCAGTCATAAATCATTTTTTAAAGTATGTGAATATGTTACAGTTGTAAAGATAAGTCATTCCATTCCTGTTGTCAATGACTTAAAAAACAAAAAGGAGAAACTGGTAATGATGTCGAATGACAATTAACTATTCGCAAACTTGCCTTGTGGAGTTGCTGAAATGATTCTATAGGTCAAATTAATACGTGGCTCGGCGTTCACACGTTTCGGAAGGGAGTGCTTCCAATACTTTTGAGTCTGACCACGCATTACGAGCAAATCTCCATGCTTGAGTGGAACCACGATTCTCTCTTTCGTAGCCCGATGACGAAAAATGAAGTCACGAGTCCCTCCAAAAGACAATGACGCAATTGTCTTATTTGCGTCAAGCTGACGTTCATCATCGGCGTGTTCCCCGATGCTCTCATTACCATCCCGATAGTAGTTAAGCAGGCAGGAGTTAAATTCTCCGAAACCTAGCGAATCCAAATGGCTTTTGATTTCAATTAATTCTCGTGTCCAAGGTAATGAAACGTTCTTCTTTCCGGAGTAGACGTAGTCTAAATCAGGCTCACCATACCACGCGGTATCTCGGGCTTCGTTCATCTCCCTGCCATACCTTTTGATTTTACCACGACTCCACTCAATGGAGTCACGAAGCCGTTCAAAATATGCTGGGCTTGGTAGGTATGCCTGCATCAAAATCGCTTCGCCGTCGACGGGCAGTACGTTACGTCCTGAA
>Ga0193753_10003302_pt1 | contig 12031 bp, 14 predicted proteins | sample H1c2metaG_FD_144925 | JGI IMG/M metagenome (GOLD analysis project Ga0193753, IMG submission 144925) | Soil microbial communities from a riparian zone of the East river system, Colorado, United States - H1c2 | ecosystem: Environmental > Terrestrial > Soil > Riparian zone | place: USA: East... | reverse complement strand
TGACGCCTGAACTGGTCCGCCCGCTTGCCGCGGGCATCAAAACTCCTGACATCAAGCGTCCGATGCCATTCCTGAAGGACGCTCCCACATCTGCCCCGATACAGCCTGGAACCGACGTGACAGGCCCGGTGCCGATGGTTTGGAAGCGTGATTCGCTACCTATCGAAGACTTGCGGAACGCCAGCATGACCCCAGCCGCCAGCGATAGCGCTACGCCCACGGCTGCCGGGCCCGCGGTTACTCCGCCTCCGTCGCCGATACCGGTGCTGCCCAACGGTCCGAATAAGTAAGTGAGTGTGAAACTGTCATGAGTTCCGTTAAAGTCCTGTTAAGCATCAAGGACGAGAGTCTACGCCGCAAGACGGTGGATGCGCTTCGCGAATCGTGCGAGAATGTCGCCTTCGAGCAGCACGATTCCGATTGGACCAGCCTCTTGGAGCGGCTTGCCAAGGTGAGGCCCGAAGTTCTCCTTCTCGATGTGGGCGCTGTACCCACCGATCTGGCGATTGCCATACGGCAGGCCAAACTTCAGGCCCCCCGGACCAAAATCGTCGCGCTGCATTCAGTGGACGACCCCAAGATCATCCTGGCGGCCATGCGCGCCGGCGCCAATGAGTTCTTGCATCCACCGTTCGAAGAGAGTCTTCCGCTGGCGCTCGAGCGCATCCTGAACTCGCCGGATAACGAGGAGATGCCGGCAAGCCGCGGCAAGATCATTGGCTTTCTATCGGCGAAAGGTGGCTGCGGCGCGACCACACTCGCCTGCCATATCGCCTGGGAGCTGCAAAATCAGACCCGCAAAAATGTCCTGCTGGCCGACCTCGATTTGACTTCCGGCCTGGTGGGTTTCCTGATGAAAACGCCCAGTTCGTATTCGATCCTGGACGCCGTCAAGAATCTGTCGCGCCTCGACGAGAGTATGTGGAAGGCGCTCATCGTCGAACACCGCCCGAATCTCTCCGTCATTCCGGCGCCCGCCACGTATACCCGATGGGATCATCCCGACGAGACCCAGCTCAAACAAGTCCTGCAGTTCATGCGTACTCAGCATGATTGGATCGTCCTCGATTTGGGCCGCAGTATGAATTCGATCGCCGCCGCGGTGCTGGATGAAATCGACCAACTGCTTTTGGTCTCGACGCTCGAAGTGGTGGCGCTGCACGGCTTGAAGTCCATCGTGCACGGCTTGTTCGACCAGGGCGAAAAGCTGCAGCTCGTCTTGAACCGCACGCCCAAGATGATGGACATCAGCACACAAGAGCTCGAGAAAATCCTCGGCCGTTCCCTCTATGCCGCACTGCCCAACGACTACATGGGCCTATACCAATCGTATTCGAGCGGTAATCTTCTCAATTCGAACACGCGCTTGGCGCAGCATTTCGGGCTGCTGGCAGCGAAGATTGCCGGCGTCCCGCCGATAAAGAGCAAGAAGAAGTTCGCAATTTTCGGTTAGGAGGCGCTCATGCTCGCAAGCGACACAGCACACGGTGATATCAAGGCGGCGGACGCGCTGCGGCCTGGAGCGCGCGATACCTCGCCGCTTGGCCGCCAGGAAATGAAATTTGCGGTACATCGAAAACTGCTCGATCGTATCAATCTGGAGGCGCTCTATGCCATGCCTGGAGACCGGGTGCGGCAGGAGATCCGCCCCTCCGTTGCAAAGCTGGTCAACGAAGAGAAAACACCGCTAAGCCTACAAGAAAAAGATCAACTAATCGAGGAAGTCCTCGACGAAGTCTTCGGTCTGGGACCGCTCGAGCCTTTATTGCGCGACCGGACGATATCGGACATCCTGGTCACCACTCCCCGGCTGATCTACGTGGAGCGCAACGGCAAGCTGGAACGAACCAATATCGAGTTCAAAGACGATACCCATCTGATGCGTATCATCGAGCGTGTCGTCTCGCGCGTAGGCCGCCGCATCGACGAATCGTCGCCCATGGTCGACGCCCGCCTTCCGGATGGATCCCGTGTCAACGCCGTCATTCCGCCTTTGGCGGTCGATGGGCCGCTTCTCTCTATTCGGCGCTTCGGAGGCGATCCGCTGCAGCCGGCGGATCTGCTGCGCAACCTCTCGCTCACAGAGGGCATGCTGGAGCTGGTCAAAGCCTGCGTGAAGGCGCGCATGAACATCATCATCTCCGGAGGTACCGGCGCCGGAAAGACCACCTTTCTCAACATGCTTTCGGGATTTATTCCGTCGCATGAGCGCATCGTCACCATCGAAGACGCCGCCGAGTTGCAACTTCGCCAGACTCACGTCGCTCGTCTCGAGACACGCCCCGCCAACATTGAAGGCAAGGGAGCGATTCTGCAGCGGCACTTACTCATCAACGCGCTTCGTATGCGCCCGGATCGAATCATCTTGGGCGAGGTCCGTGGCGAAGAAGCGCTCGACATGATGCAGGCCATGAACACCGGCCACGATGGCTCCCTCACCACCATTCACGCAAATACGCCGCGCGACGCCATTAGCCGGCTCGAGGTCATGATCGGTATGGCCAGCTCCAATCTGAACACACGCTCTATCCGCCAGCAGGTGGCGTCTGCTATCGATCTATTCATACAGATCTCGCGCATGAGTGATGGAACGAGAAAGGTAACTTACCTCACGGAATGCCTGGGAATGGAAGGCGAGCTTGTCACCACCCAGGACATTTTCGTATTCGAACGAATTGGTCTCACCAATGAAGGCAAAGTGCGCGGACGATTTAAGCCGACTGGCGTCCGGCCCAAGTTCAGCGAGCGCCTGAAAGCCGCTGGCATCGAACTGCCTAGTTTGGTGTTTCAAAACGTCGTCGAGGTGGGATAGGCGCGCGCATGGCAATTCTAGTCGTTCTTTTCATCACCGTCTTCGGTACGATTCTTCTTTGCGTCGCGGTTGCCTCCTCGTATTTCAAGAAGAAGCAAAAAAACCAGATACGCTCGATGCTGCGAAAGGCGGAAGGCGGGTCGGTCGAACGCGTGACCACCACCTGGCTCCGGCCGGCGGACGTTGAAGACGGCCTGAGCAGGCTGCTGAAAAAGTTTCAGTTGACGGGACGCCTGAACCTGATGATCGAACAGTCGGGCCAGAACCTGACTAGCAGCAAGCTGCTCGCTATTTCGGGCGTCTCCTTTGGCGTGGCTTTTCTTCTCGGTCTGAAGCTCAATCTTCTGTCCACCCAATGGAGCGCCGGCCTATTAGGCGCGGTTGCCGCCTCACTTCCGCTCCTTGTGGTCGCTCACAAACGGGCCAAGAACATCGCCAATTTCGAAAAGCAATTTCCGGAAGCATTGGACTTCCTCTCGCGGTCAATGCGCGCCGGCCATGGTTTCTCGATCGCTCTCGAAATGCTGGCGGCCGATTCGCCCGACCCGCTCGGATCCGCCTTCCGGCGCATCTCGAACGATTTGCAATTGGGTTCTTCGCTCGATGTGGCGCTCGGTAGGTTGCTGGTGCTGGTGCCTACGGTCGATGTCCGCTTTTTCGTTTCATCCGTTCTCTTGCAGCAGGAAACAGGTGGCAATTTAGGCGAGATCCTCAGCAAGCTGGCGCTCATTATTCGCGAGCGGTTTCGACTAAAGGGCCAAGTGAAGGCGGCCAGCGCGCACGGTCGCATCACCGGCTTAGTCTTGGTCCTGATGCCCGTTGTCGTAACGGTTCTCATGATGATCAGCTCGCCACAATATCTCGCCGATTTGGCGGCCGATAAAGTCGGACGCCTGATGATCTACGGCGCCGCCGTGGGTCAGGTTGTTGGATATTTGGTGATCAAGAAGATTACCAACATCAAGGTCTAGCCAATGCTCATCACCCTTCCCGTAATACTGTTTGTGCTCATCGCCGGCATCATAGGCGCCTTTGGTTTTCAATACTACGTAAAGCCGTCCCGGCTGCTGGATCAATTGTCGTCTTCTTCCGACCCGGTTTCAGCGGCCTTACGAGAGCGCAAGAAGAGCCGCGAATTCTCGTTTGCCCGGCTGCTCGAGCCGATCGGCAATTTGCTTCCGATCTCTCCTCAGGCTGCCGGCATGCTCAAGAAAGATTTTACGGCGGCGGGCATCCGGAGTCCCTCAGCCATCCCCGTTTTCTACGGGGCCAAGATCGTGCTCGCAACAGTGTTCGTCATGTTGGCGTTGATCGCGCGCAATCACGTCGATAGTCCTGTGAGCCGCATGATGTTTCCGGTCGCCGGCGGTGGGATCGGCTATTTTCTGCCGTCCTTCGTCCTAGGCCGCTTGATCAAGCGGCGAAGCATGCAAATCCGACTCTCCCTGCCGGACGTGCTCGACCTGTTGGTGATTTGTACCGAGGCGGGCTGCGGCCTCGATCAGGCCCTAATCAACGTCAGCCGCGAGCTCAAGAATGTCCATCCGGCCGTCAGCGAAGAGCTGTCTTTACTCAACATGGAGATCATGGCCGGCAAGAGTCGAGCCGAAGCCATGCGGAATTTCTCCAAGCGCGTCGCCGAAGACGAAGTCAAAAAGTTGATGGCCATCCTAATCCAGACGGATCGCTTCGGCACCAGCGTCTCTGAAGCTTTGCGAACCCAATCCGACTACCTAAGAATCCGGCGGCGTCAGGAGGCCGAGGAAAAGGCCGGCAAGGTCGGCGTCAAGCTGGTCTTCCCCATTTTCTTTTTTTGTTTGCCGTCCCTGCTGGTCGTCACGGCGGGTTCTGGGTTTCTGCAGCTCTTTCACAATCTTGGAGCTATGAACGCCCAGTAACTAACGAGTTGGACTCGTTCTGCCGAAATGAGTATATGAGGGCAGTTGCAAAACTTTGCATCGCCTCTTGTGAAAAAGGAGAAACACATGAATGACATCGTAGTGCAAGGCCTTCTTTGGGCTGCCGCCGCCACCTGCCTGTTGCTTTACATGAAGCGGCGCCGTAACCGCAAGATGAGCTCATAGGGCTTTATTTCGATGGCTGAAGTGGGCGAGCTTCAGCGGCAGCTCCTGGCATTTCAAAATCCGGACGGCGGTTGGCCGTTTTTGAAGGGCAGTTCGTGGACGGAGCCGACAGCGCTGGCGTTGCTCGCGCTCCGTCTCCACGACCAATCCCTGTCGATCCGCCAAGCCGCTGCGTCTTGGTTAGAACGGCGCCAGAATACCGACGGTGGTTGGCGGCCAAACGACGCCGTGCCAACCAGCACCTGGGTCACGAGCCTTGCGATTCTTGCGCTTCCAAACGCGAGCAAGCTGGCAGGCACCTGGCTCGCGGCGCACGTTTTCAAGAAAGACGGCAGTTCCCCGTGGCTTCCGGGCACCGCCGGCTGGGTGACGCCGACGGCCACGAGTATCCTCGCACTTTCGCGGCTGGACAGCGCGAGGTTTGCATCCCAAATCGAACTAAGCCGGAAATTTCTGCTTTCCCGACGCTGCCGGGACGGAGGTTGGAACCACGGCGGCTCGAGCTTCCGCAGCGAGGACGCCAATTCCTATCCTGAAACCACTGGCTTGGCTTTGCTCTCCTTAGCCGGCGTTCCATCCGAGCAGCTTACCGCCGCGTTTCGGTTAAGCGACGATTTCTTGAAGAATCCAGGTTCCACGGAAGGTCTCTCCTGGCTCCAGATGGGGCTCATCGCGCAGGGCAGAAAACCGGACAACCCGCAATTGAGCTTCCGGCCCCGCACCGTCCGAGACATTTCTCTTCGCCTGCTCGCGCTCGCCGCCCTGGACGGAAGAACACTATGAACCGGCGATACTTCTTTCTGGGTTGTCTCAGTGGTTCATTGGGCCTAGCCGCCGGCTGTTCGCGCCGCGTGGGTACACGCACGGCACAAGTGTCCATCGTTCGCGCAGCCTCTTATTCTGTCGATCTGGCCGGGATCATGCGGCGCATTCTCACCGAACATCGCGTCGCCGTCAGCGGCAAGAACGTCCTCTTAAAGCCGAATCTGGTCGAGTTCGATCCCCTTGCTCCCATCAATACGAACCCGGTCTTTGTGGCTGCGGCCGTCGAGGCATTCCGCTCGCTCGGGGCGCGGAGCGTGCGAATCGCCGAAGGGCCAGGGCACCGCCGCACGACTCTAGACATGGCGGAAGCAGCCGGGTTCTTTGCCGCCATTCCTAAATTTGAGGACAACTTTACCGACCTGAACATCGACGACGTCACGCGGGTAAAGCTCTCCAGCCCTTTTTCCAAGCTGTCCGAGCTTTACCTCCCGAACACTGCACTCGCCTGCGACTTGCTGGTCACATTGCCGAAAATGAAGACCCACCACTGGGCCGGCGCCACGCTTTCAATGAAGAACTTATTCGGGCTCGTACCGGGAAGTGTCTACGGCTGGCCGAAGAACCCCTTGCATTGGGCGGGTATCGACGAGTGCATCGCGGACCTGTACTACTTATTCCCGAAGCAATTCTGCCTGGTCGATGGAATAGACGCGATGGAAGGAAACGGCCCAATCCTGGGAACGCGGAAGCACGCGGGAGTAGTAGTGGGCGGCCCACACCCGGCGAGTGTGGATGCAACCTGCTGCCGCATCATGCGAATCAATCCGAACAAAGTTCGTTATCTCGGCTTGGTCGCGGATCGCTCGTCCTGGAATCTCAACGGCACGCAGCAACTAGGTGAACACATCGATTCGGTGGCAACGCGCTTCGCCCTGCACCCCGACTTGAAGCATCTCCGCTTGGACTAAATAAACATCTCTTCGTCGGAAGTGGCATGATCGACCGTCGGGCGGCCTCCCCGCCCCAGGTGCGCCAGGGCAGTGCGGAAGCCGCTTAAAATGCCATGTACCTCGCGCACCGGCCGCAGCACGCCGCGCTGCACAATCCCGACAGTTTCCTGCACACGCGTCATGGTGTCGTCCAAAACCATCTCGGCGCGCTCCATTTGCACCCGCGCCCGCGTGCTTGCGTCGCTCAACAACTCGTCGACCTTAACTAGCTGCTCCTTGGTGATATCAAGAATCGAGACGCTCGCCGCGCCGATCCGCGTGATATGCGTTTCCACGCGGTCGACGGAGCGCTTAGAAACAGTGACGATGCCTTCAATCTCAGGCCACAGCTTGAATATCTTGGCACGAATATCGCGCGCGACCAACAAGAATCCGATCAGGGCTATAGCCTGACCCAACAATGCGATGGCCGCTATCGCGATAAAAATGACAAGCAGCGTGTTCTGATCCATGCGGGCGCGCTATACGTTGTCCGCTGCATGGCTACCGGAAGCTGCGGCGGCCTTTACATCCCCAACGGCTTCGCGATACGCTTGCTTACCCGCCTCAACCGCCGCGCTCAGGGTCTCGCGCTGCTTGGTTACACCCGAACGGCCCTTGTCGTAGAGGTCCGAAGCGGATTGCTTAATGTCGTCGGTGCGTTGGCGCACGTACTCCGTGCCGTCCTGCGCGCGGCTACGCAGATAGTCCGCGCCCTCTCCGGCCCGGTCGGCCAGGATCTGGCGGGTCTCTTCACCGGCTCTGGGCGCCCACAACATTCCGGCCGCCACGCCAATTCCAAGACCTAACAGGAAATAACCGAAACCACTCTTTTCCTCCATAACAACCTCCTTCTGATTGTCCAACACTCGTGTAATTGCAGTCTACCTCTTCTAGAGGCGTGCTACAGTACAAACGTTTCGCCGGATGGGTATCCGTAACACTCCCAAGCTCGATGAGAAGTCGCTGTGGGAGTATGCGTTGCGGGTGCTTTCGCAGCGCGCCTACTCGACCGGCGACATCAAGCAAAAGCTATTTAAACGAGCGCAGTCATCCCAGGATTTGAACGCCGTTCTGACCAAACTCCAGGAGTATGGATTAGTAGATGACCGGCGGTTTTCGGAAGCATTCGCCTCATCCCGCCTCCAGAACGACGGCTTCGGCCGCTTCCGCGTGCTCAACGATCTCAGAAAAAAACGCGTTGCGCCGGCGGTTGCCGAAAAAGCCGTGAACCAAGCGTTCACCGGAACGGACGAGCTACAACTCGTCGAGCAGTTCCTAAAACGCAAGTACCGGAATGTCGACCTGCGCCAGTTCCTGAAACAAGAAAAGAATCTGGCTTCGGCGTATCGCAGACTGCGCATGGCCGGCTTCGGCAGCGGGAGTTCCATGAGCGTTCTAAAGCGCTATAGCCAGCGCGTCGAAGAGTGGACCGAACCGCCGCCGGAAGACTAGAACTTCACTTGCGGAGTTTTCTTTTCCTCTTCCGAGGTCTTGAAATAAGCGTCATCGCGCTTGAAATTGAAGATCGAAGCGGCAATGTTCTTTGGAAACAATTCGACATCGGTGTTGTATTTCTTGATTGCCTCGTTGTAATCGCGGCGCGACACCGCGATCCGATTCTCGGTTCCAGCCAATTCGTCCTGCAAGCGCAGGAAATTTTCGTTGGATTTCAGTTGCGGATAGTTCTCCTGCAAAACGAGCAGGCGGCCGATTGCTCCGCTAAGTTGATTGTTGGCGTTGATCTCGTCGCCTTTGCTGCGCGCGCCTAGCAGCGCAGCGCGTGCATTCGCCACTTCGGCGATTACCGTCTGTTCCTGCTTGGCGAAACCCTTCACCGTCTCGACCAAGTTTGGAATGAGATCAGCGCGCCGCTTCATGTCGTTGTCGACCTGAGCCCAGCGTGCGTCTATATCGTTCTTCTCGGTCACGAGCAGGTTGCGGGAACCGACCAGTTGACCCCCGAAGACCAACCCAACTACCACTAAGACCGCCAAAATAATTAGAGCGCCCTTCATTTGTTGTCTGTTGCCCCCATATTAATCATTGACTACTTCGCCAGTGCATCCACGAAACGAACCAAAGCGTCCGTCTCCACTAAATAACGCTCCAGCAGCGACGCGGCCGCCGCTCCGCCGGGTTGTTTGCCGGATTCCCGAACCGCCAGTATCTCATTAAATGCCGAAAGCGGCCGGCCCAGAGCTACTTCGAGGCCCGCTACGACTTCGGTCTTCTTCCAACGCGGTTCGCTGCCGCTTAACAGCAACGCGTGCCGGCCGAGCACGCAAAAGGTCGAAACCGAATCGACCAGCAATTTGACTAGCCGTTCGGGTTTGGCAAGAAGTTCGGCCGCTTTCTGGCGGAGACGGATCTGCTTCGCCCGCAGTTCATGCTCTATCTGCGCGCGGTAAAACGAATTTTCTACCGTCAAATCTTCAATGAGATCCGCGCCATACAAAACACGCCGGTACGTCTTCATGTCGTGAAACTCGATAGCGAAGCAATCCGCCGAAGTTCGAACTTCTTCGGCGGTCAGCAACAGCAGCGGCGGACGGCCTTGCGCACGCCACCACACCACCACTGGCTCCGCCTTCAAGAGTTCGCGCGGAGAGATCTGGCCAAGAGCGCACAGCACGTTCAAATCCGAGTTCTCTTTGTCCCAATCCCCCACCGCCGCCGATCCGTAGAGAATGACGGAGACGAGTTGATCGGCCAGGGCCGACTTGAGCCGTTCGACTAGTTCTGAGAGTATTCGCTCCAAGCTGTTTTCCTCACCAATTACTGCTGCCGCCGCCGCCGCCGGCATCTCCGCCGCCGAATCCACCGAACCCCCCACCGCCGCCGGAGCCGCCGCCAAAACCACCGCCGCCCCAATCCCCTCCACCCCAGCCGCCGCGCCGCCCGCCGCCCAACAGGCTGCCTAAAAGCATACCTGTCAAGAAGTTGCCTCCGCCACCCCGGCCACCGCGACCGCCCCGGCTTAGAAAGAAGAGCAGAAATAGCAGCCCGACGACCACGAGCGGAAAAGGAATGTGGCGGCCGCCAGTGTCACCGCTTTCCGGCGGCCTCTGACGCAATTGTGGAATGGCATCCGTGAAATCAATGTTCTTACCGCGCGCAATCTGGCCGGCCATTTCGCGCGCACCGTAGAGAAGCGCGGCGCCGTAGTCGCCCGCGCGAAGGGACGGGCGCATCGATCGCAACGTGCCACCCGAAAATCCGTCGGTAAGATAGGGCTCTATGCCGCGACCGGTCTCGATATCGTTCTGGCGATCCTTGATCGCTAGCAATAGCAAGACGCCTTGGTTGGTCTTCTTGTCGCCGACGCCCCAACCTCGGAATAGGTCGAGAGCAAAGTCTCGTATTGGCCGGTCGCCAACCGTGTCCACCGTCACGAGCGCAAACTGCACGCCGAGTTCACTCTCCACTTTCGTGCAGAATGCCTCCAGAGTTTCTTTGTCCTGGGCATTCACGACCTGCGCCAGATCGCTCACATAGCCGGTGGGCTTGGGCAGCGAATTGACATCGGCCCCGAATACCAGAGCGCCGGCGAGCAGCGGCAAAAGCAGCCTGGAGAGCTTATGGTTCAACGGGCGCAGTCCCTTCCGACGATGCTCGCGCCAAGGCGGCCACGGGTTCTTTTGGCACAAGCTCATCCAAACGCCGCAGACCGGGAAACATCCATGCCCAAGCGGTCACAATCAGCATAGTGCCTAACCCGCCGAGAACTACCGCCGGCACGGCGCCAAACCACTGGGCGGTAAGACCCGATTCGAACTGGCCGATTTCATTGGACGCGCCCACAAACACCATGTTCACAGCACTGACGCGTCCGCGCATTTCGTCCGGCGTACCAAGCTGGATCATAGTCGATCGGACGATAACGCTGATCGTGTCCGCCATACCGATCAGAAAGAGCAGAATAACGGACAGCATCAGGCTGCGTGACAGGCCGAACATGACAGTAAAAGCTCCAAATCCGAACACGCACCAGAGCATCACCGCTCCCGCTCGTCGCCGTAGCGGCCAGTGCGCCACGATGATGCTCATGGTGAGAGCGCCGAGTCCCGGGGCACTGCGTAGAATACCAAGCCCGCTCGCTCCCATTCTAAAAATTTCGCGGGCGTACACCGGCAACAACGCGACCGCTCCGCCCAGGAGCACGGCAAACAGATCGAGCGAGAGTGCGCCTAGTACAAGTTTGTTACTCCAGATGTATTTGAGCCCGTCGAGCACCATCGCCATGGAGGCGGAATTGGACGGGGCTTTCCAAGCTGGCAAGCGCAAACTTCCAATCAGAAAGAAGGCGGACAGATAGCCAACTGCCGCGCATCCGTAGACAAAAGTGGGGCTACCCGTAACGCCATACAAAATCCCGCCCAGCATGGGCGCGCCGATGGTCGAGGTTTGAAAAACAGAGGCGTTCCAGGCGACCGCGTTGGGAAAAACCTCGCGTGGAACCAGCAGCGGAAGAAACGCCTGGGAAGCCGGCCCATTAAACGCACGCACGGTCCCGTTCAACAGCATCACGGCATAAATAGAATACGCACGTGTCCAGTGACTTGTTCCCGTCACCGGGTGCAGCGTCAGAAATAGCAACAGAGCGGAGCAGAGCGAAAATCCCGCCATGCAGGCTTGCAGAATGCGTTGCCGTGGCAGGCGGTCGGCGACATGTCCTCCGACAAGGAAGAGGCAAATGCCCGGAAGGAATTGCGCCAAGCCCACTAAGCCGAGGTCGAGGGGTCTATGCGTTATTTCGTATACCTGCCAGCCGACCGCCACCGATTGCATTTCGGAGGAAGTAGTACTGAGCAGCCGCGCGCCCAAGTAATGCCGGAAATTTGTATAGTGGAAGGCGGGGCGGGAGGAAGACTCGCGTGAGTTTTCGGGCATTCGCCTCTGGTGTCAGTGTGACACAGGAAAGGAACCACAATGTCCGCAGACCAATTCGATCGTAGGGATTTCATCAGGCGCACGGGCGGTTTGAGCGCCGGCGCCGTCATCGCCAATCGAGCTTTCGCGAAGAGCGCGGCCAAGATGAATCCGTCGCGCGTGCTTGGCGCAAACGATCGCATCAACATCGGGCTCATCGGCTGTGGCGGCCGCGGCTCTTCCGACGCGCGCACTTTCACCGAGTATGGCGAGGCGAACAAGAACGCCTGCCAGATTGTGGCGGTTTGCGACGTCTACGAGAAGCGCAAAGCGGAACAGGCGGCGCGCTATCAAGCCAAAGGATTCACTGACTATCGGGAGGTGCTGGCATTGTCCGAAGTGGACGCGGTGATCGTAGCGACACCCGACCACTGGCATGCGCGGGTCGCGCTCGATGCCATGGGCCAAGGCAAGGATGTTTATCTCGAGAAGCCGATGTGCCACACGGT
>Ga0193753_10003301_pt1 | contig 12031 bp, 11 predicted proteins | sample H1c2metaG_FD_144925 | JGI IMG/M metagenome (GOLD analysis project Ga0193753, IMG submission 144925) | Soil microbial communities from a riparian zone of the East river system, Colorado, United States - H1c2 | ecosystem: Environmental > Terrestrial > Soil > Riparian zone | place: USA: East... | reverse complement strand
CGCCGCCGAAGACGACCAGTTCTTCGAGCACCACGGATTCGACTGGAAGGGAATCGTGCGCGCCCTGTTCGTGAACGTGACCTCAGCACAGCGCCAGGGTGGCAGCACGATCACCATGCAGGCGGCCCGGAGCGCGTTCATCACGCAGGAGCAATCGGTCCGCCGCAAGCTGCAGGAGATCTTCGTCACTCAACGGCTTGAAAAGAATTTCACGAAGCAGGAAATTCTCGCGCTCTATCTGAACGTCATCTTCTTCGGCCAGCGCTCCTACGGCGTCGCCGCGGCGGCGGAAACCTACTTCGGTAAGCAGCTCGGCGAACTCACGGTTGGCGAAGCTGCGACGCTGGCTCGCGTGCCGCAGTGGCCATCGCGATTCAACCCCATCACCGACCCGGCGGGCGCCACCGAGCGACGCGCCTACGTGCTGCGCCGGATGACCGAGCTTCACTATATCGATGCGGCAGCGGCCGAGGCGGCTTCAAAGGAAGTCATCAAGGCCAAGGCCCATCGGGCGCTGGCCGATGTCGAGGCACCATACGTCGCGGAGATGGTGCGTCTCGAGATCATCCGGCGTTTCGGAGATGCCGCGCAGAGCGCGGGGTACAAGGTCTACACCACCATCGACGGACGGCTGCAGAAGGCTGCCAATCATGCGCTGCGCGTCGGTCTCGTCGACTACACGCGCCGGCACGGCTGGCGCGGCGCCACTAACAAGGTAGAGCTCACCGGCAACGAGAACACGGATGCGCTCGACATGTTGCTCGATGAATACGCCACCGTCGGAACTCTTCAGCCGGCGCTCGTGCTATCGGTGGGCGACAAGCAGGCGCGCGTGTTCGTCAAGGGCGCGGGAATGGCGAACATCGAATGGGCCGGCATGTCGTGGGCGAAGCGTCGCACTCCCACACTCACACTCGGCCCGGAACCGAAGAGCGCGGGAGAAATCGTCGCGCGCGGTGACGTGGTGTACGTAATGCAGGAAAAGCCCGAGGGTCCCGCCGAGCTCGCGCAGCTTCCGGAAGCGGAAAGCGCGCTCATCGCCCTCGATCCTAACAACGGCGCCATCATGTCGCTGGTGGGCGGTTTCGATTACTTCGAAGGCGGCATGTTCAATCGCGTCACCCAGGCAAAACGCCAGCCGGGCTCGGGCTTCAAACCCTTCATGTATGCGGCGGCGATCGCGGGCGAATTCACGCCAGCAACCATGATCCTGGATGCACCCATCATCATGGACGATCCCAATCTCGAAGAAGTCTGGCGCCCGGAAAATTCCGGCGGCGGCTTCCGCGGTCCGATGCGGCTGCGTGAAGCACTGGTGCAGTCGCGCAACCTGGTCTCCATTCGTCTGCTCCAGGCGATGGGTGTACGCCCGGTGATCGACTACGTGCAGAACTTCGGCTTCACGAAGGACCAGCTGCCTAACAACCTGACACTGGCGCTTGGCAGCATGCCGGCCACGCCACTGCAGGTTGCGACCGGCTTTGCGGTGTTCGCGAACGGTGGATACAAAGTCGAGCCCTTCTACATCGACCGTATCGAAGGCCCCGGCGGCCAGATCGTCTACACCGCCGAGCCGCACACGGTCTGCGCTGAGTGCCTGCAGCCGGTGACGACTGTGTCCGATGCGGAGCGCGCCAAGAACGCCGAAATCAGCGCCACCGTGGTACCGCCAACGCCGCTGACGGTTGGCGCGCGGCGCAGCGAGCCGGCGGAGCGTGTCATCACGCCGCAAGTCACGTTTCTCATGAATGACATCATGAAAGACGTGATTACGCGTGGCACCGGACGGCGCGCGCTCGCGCTTGGCCGCGCGGACCTGCGCGGCAAGACCGGCACAACCAACGAATACGTCGACACGTGGTTCAACGGATTCAACGACAACCTGGTGGCCAGTGTGTGGGTGGGTCGGGACGACCCGAGCTCGCTCGGCGAAGGCGAGGAAGGCGCGCGCACGGCGGTGCCCATCTGGGTCGACTTCATGCGCGAAGCGCTGCGCGGAGTACCGGAGAAACAGCGTTCGATTCCTGAAGGAATCGTCGAGATCAAGATCAATGCGCACACCGGCGGGACCAAGGATGCTGATCTCGACCCGGTATTCGAATACTTCCGCGCCGACAAACTACCTAACGAGGAAGGCTACGCTGGCGACCCGGGCATCGGCTCGCAGGATATCGATCCCACCGCTCCAGACACACAGCAGAGCGGCTCAGACCCGATCTTTTGAAGGATGAAGAAACTGCCTCCACGTGCGGAGAACCTGCGGCGCGCGCTCGCGCAGGAAGCCGCGCGCATCATGTCGGAACACGGCATCCGCGATTTCCTCACAGCCAAGCGCAAGGCCGCCGAACGCTTCGGAGTTACCGATGGTTCGGTGCTGCCAAAAAACCGGGAAATCGAGGACGCGCTGGCCGAATACCACCGGCTCTTCGGCGGCACGAAGCATGGAGAAGTCCTCGCCGGGCAGCGAAGCGCGGCGTTGTCCGCGATGCAGATGTTGTCCGAGTTCGAACCGCGCCTCGTAGGATCGGTGCTCGCGGGCACCGCCACCGAGCACAACGACATTCAACTGCATCTATTCGCCGAGCGTCCCGAGTCGATCACTTTCCGTCTCATGGATCTCGGCATCGATCATGAAGTGGTTGAGCGACGCGTGCGTTACGGCGTCGATCGAGTGGTCGCATATCCCGGCGTGCATTTCGAATTCGACGACCACATCGTCGATGCAACGGTGTTCCCGGTGGACGGCATTCGCCAGGCGCCGGTAAGCCCGGTTGACGGCAAGCCGATGCGCCGCATCGACGCGGAAGAGCTCGAGGTATTGCTGGACGTCGAGGACGCGCCGCGCGCGCAATAGGACGCGGCTGCGCTTAAGTCGGGCGGGTCTGGCGCAGCGCTCTAGCGCTTGCCGATTTCCTGGTAATCGCGTCGCGTTGGACCGGTGTACAACTGGCGCGGACGCCCGATGCGCATGGCCGGATCGGAGATCATCTCCTGCCAGTGCGCCACCCACCCGACCGTGCGCGCGATGGCGAACATCACCGTGAACATCGAGCGCGGAATCCCGAGCGCCGCATAGATGATGCCCGAGTAGAAATCGACGTTCGGGTACAGCTTGCGGGCGACGAAGTATTCGTCCTTGAGCGCGGCCTCTTCGAGCCGCTGCGCGAGCTCCAGAAGCGGGTTGTCCTGCTTGCCTAACTTCTGCAGCACCTTGTGGCACATGTCGCGAATGATCGTGGCTCGCGGATCGAAGTTCTTGTAGACGCGATGTCCGAAGCCCATCAGGCGGAAATGGCTGGACTTGTCCTTGGCCATCGCCAGGTATTTTGGAATCTGATCGGCATTGCCGATCTCTTCCAGCATCTGCAGAACCGCTTCGTTGGCACCGCCATGCGCCGGGCCCCACAACGCCGAGACACCGGCGGAAATCGCCGCGTAAGGATTTGCGCCCGTGGAACCCGCGAGGCGCACTGTCGACGTGCTCGCGTTCTGCTCGTGGTCGGCATGCAGGATGAACAGCAGGTCCAGCGCCTCGGCGGCCACCGGATCCACTTTGTACGGTTCGCACGGCACCGCGAAGAACATGTGCAGCATGTTCGAGCAGTAGTCGAGATCGTTGCGCGGATAGATGAACGGCTGACCGAGTGAATGCTTGTATGCCGCAGCCGCGATGGTCGGAAGCTTGGCGACGATGCGGTGCGCGAAGATCTCGCGATGCCGCGGGTTATGGATGTCCATCGAGTCGTGATAGAACGCCGACATCGAGGCCACGACCGCAGACACCATGGCCATGGGATGCGCGTTGTGATGAAACCCGCCGAAGAACCGCAACAGCGATTCGTTGATCATCGTGTGATTGCGGATGCTGTGCGTGAACTCCGCGAGTTCAGGCTTCGTCGGCAGGTTGCCGTTCAGCAGTAGATAGCAGACCTCGATGAACGAGCTCTTCTCGGCGAGCTGCTCGATGGGATAGCCGCGGTGCATGAGCACGCCGGCGTCGCCGTCGATGTAGGTGATCTTGCTCTCGACCGCCGCGGTCAGGCCGTACCCGGGATCGTAGGTGAATGCGCCGAATTCCTTGGCGAGGGGCGCGATGTCGACCACCGATGGGCCCATGGTGCCGGAACGCATGGGGAGCGCGGCTTTCTTGCCGGTAGAGGTATCGATCAGTTCAAGTGTCTTATCAGGCATGACGAAGAGGCCCTGCAAGGCGCGTCGAGTGGAAGAGTGGAATCGGTTCGAGCCTTACACGGTCCGCGAACGGAATCAAGGCAACGACCCGAGCATGCGCGTCGAGCATCGCTACTCGACTATCTTGAACAACTGTCCGGTCTGCGGCCGTTTGTTCGGATACATCGCGTTGATCAGCTCGAGTGTTTCCTTCTTGAACTTTTCCTCGGGCATGTCCGACGCGTAGTCAGACAGCTTGGTCGCGCCGGTGGCTTTCACCACTTTGACGCGATAGGGCTCGGCGAGCGGAAATTCCGAGGGCTTGAGTCCGCGCAGTGTCAGCGTCGTGGACTTGATGAGCCCGTCTACCTCGGGCACGCCATCCAGCGCCGAGCGGCTCGCTCCCGCGAAAATGAATGCGCTCTGGGCGCGAAAGATCACTGCCCAACGCACGGGCCCAAGTCCGTTGTCGATCGGCGAGCCACTGCGGGCCACGACGGTGTATCCCTCGCCGTCCGCGGTCGTGAGCGGTTCGCCTTTGAACACCGATGCGCCCTTGAGCTTGCTCAGCAGGAATTCACGCGGCGCCTGTTTTTCGGGCTTGGCGTCGATCATGACCTGGAGGATCGCGTCCTTGTTCGGCGTGAATGCCAGCAAGCGGTCGCGCAGATTTTCGATGGTCCAGCCGCGCGGAAACGCGAGCGTGATTCCCATGTCCGCGTGATAGAAGCGATTGTCGCGCACGATGCCCTGCGCCTTGCTCGAGCCGTACGCGATACCGTTGATGGTCGTCAGATATTCGTCGTGACGCTCGATCCAGCCACCGGGTGGCGCATCCTTGATGTTGGCCGCGCCTTTGGCAGCTTGCACGGAACGCTCGTCCGGGCTCGGATGGCTGGAGAACACACCGTGATACAGGCGAGGTTCGCGACCTTCTTCTTTCGCGCGCTGGCGCTCGAACTTCTCGCCCGCCTGAAAGACGTTGAACACCTTGCCGATGGATTCCGGGTTGTACCCGGCCTTCACCATGTATTTGAGACCGAGGCGATCGGCTTCCATCTCATTGTCACGGCCGTAACCCATCATCCACGCCTGCGCACCAATGTTGGCAAGCTGGCCGATGGCGTTCGATCCGGTAAGGATGGCCGCCGCCATCGCGCCCAGTGACGCGGCTACGCCCCGGGTCTGGCGACGCGCCGGATGGCGCGCGGTGACATGACCGATTTCGTGGCCCAGCACTCCCGCGAGCTCGGCTTCGGAATTGAGATTCACCAGCAGCCCACGATTTACGTAGACATTGCAGCAGCCGGTCGTGAACGCGTTGATGGCTTCGTCGTCGATGACGAAGAATTTGAATTCCTCGTTGGGCAGATCACTCACCAGCGCAACTCGCCGGCCGACCAGATTCACGTATTCCTGCATGGCCTGGTCGTCGTAGAGACCAAGGCCTTTGACGATTTCCTGGTGATTCTTCTGGACGGTCTTCTTTTCGCCCTCCATCGAACCGAGGACTACGTTTTTGCCACCCGTGGCCGGGTTGCTCGCACAGCCGGAGACGAACACGCACGTGGCCGCGATGAGAAGTGGGAATAGCCGAGTGCGCTTCATTGATGTAGGTCTCCGCGGGCGGGCCGAGCGCATATTTAACTACGATATGGCGGCGCCACCACAAGTTCCGGCTGGCGACGCCCAGTAACGCATAAAGGCGCCCGAAGGCGCCTTTATGAGTGGCGTTGAACGCCCGGAAAGTTCGTTAGCGCGTCGACGCGGCAGCGTACTTCTTGCGGAATTTGTCGACACGGCCCGCAGTGTCGAGGATCTTCTGCTTGCCGGTGTAGAACGGGTGGCAATTCGCGCAGACTTCGACCGCAAGGTCGTGTCCCAAAGTCGACTTCGTCTTGAACGCATTCCCGCAAGTGCAGGTCACGCTGATTTCTTTGTACTCGGGATGCGTATCGGCTTTCATGGGTTCTCTCTATCCGGGCGGATTTTGCCGGCCGGTCGCAAGAAAAAGGGCGCGCAGTCTAGCGGGCCATTTATGGGTTCTCAAGCCTTAATACCAAGGCCGCGTTATCCACAGAATTTGTGGATAACTCTGTGAGTAGTGGCTCCGCGTGGGCCCGAAACCGCTTCGAACTGCGCAAATCTGTTAGCTTGGTCAAATAACGACCATTGTATTAAGTAGTTATTAATCATGTGCTTACGGCCACTTTATCCTGCAACAGGATTGAAACATGCCGTAATGCCGTTGTTTACGTGCCCCCCGATGGGCATCTGTGCATAAAAGCGCTCTGAGTCAGGGCGGAATTGTCAGGACCCGGCCGAACCCTCGGCATCCGGTAGCAACTCCACCAGTATCTCGTTGAGAAATCGGAAGCCTTTCGGGGTCGCGCGCCAGCGTTTCTGTCCCCGCTCCACCAATCCGCGGGCCGTCAGGGCCGAAAGCGCTCCTTCGAGGTCCGAGTTCGACAGGCCGGTACGGGCTTCAAACAAATCGTCGGCAAACCCTTCGACCAGGCGAAACCCATTCATCGCAAATTCGAACGGCAAATCCCGGACTGAGATCGTTTTGCGAACCAACGCGCGCGGATCGGCATTGAGGTAACGCCGGGGTTCACGCGTCTGCTGCGTGCGCACGGCGAGGCCCGTCGAGGAATTCGAAAGTTTTCCGTGCGCGCCCGCACCAATCCCGAGGTAGTCGCCGAATTGCCAATAGTTGAGGTTGTGAACGCAGCGCGCTCCTGGGCGCGCGTATCCGGAGACTTCGTACTGCTCGAATCCGGCCTCCACTAATGTGCTCAGGGACTGATCCAGCATGTCCTCGACGATCTCATCGGCAGGCTGAAACGGCGGCGCTGCAGCGAACAGCGTGCCCGGCTCGATGGTGAGGTGGTACTGGGACAGGTGTGTAGGCGCAAGCGCGAGCGCGGCGCGAACGTCGGCGAGTGCTTCTTCCGCCGTTTGTCCCGGAAGCGCGTACATCAGATCCAGGTTGAAGTTCTCGAGGCCTGCAGCGTGCAGCTCCTCGGCTGCGCGGCGCGTTTCGTCGGCGGAGTGGATACGGCCCAGCAACTTCAGCTGGCGAGCGTCGAAGCTCTGCGCACCCAGCGACACGCGCGTCACGCCGGCAGCGCGATATTCGGCGAACTTGCCGCGTTCGATGGTCCCCGGGTTCGCCTCCATGGTGATTTCAATCGTGTCGATGAAGCCGAGTGTGGCGCGCGCATGTTCTATTACGCGGCCGATTGCCGCCGGCGAAAACAGGCTCGGCGTTCCGCCACCGAGGAAAATGCTGGTGAGTGGCCGGCGCTCGACGTCCGGAAGCTGGGCTTGCAGATCATTGATCAACGCATCGACGTAACGCTGCTCGGGAAGCTCCTCGCGCAAAGCGTGCGAGTTGAAGTCGCAATATGGGCATTTCTGCACGCACCAGGGAAAGTGCGCGTACAACGCGAGTGGCAGCGATTTCATATCCGCGAACGAAGCTGGGCGAGGAATGCGCGCGCCGCTTGCCCGCGATGACAGCGCTCATTGCGCGTTTGCGCGGGCATCTCGGCCGCGGTCTGCGTTTCGCCGCGCGGAACGAAGATCGGGTCATAGCCAAAACCACCGGTCCCGAGCGGCTGTTCCGCGATCGCCCCTTCCCAGACACCCTCACCCACGAGGGGCGCCGGATCACCGGCGCTCTCGACGAACACGATGACGCTGCGGTAGCGCGCGGTGCGCCGTTCCGCCGAGACGCCGCTGAGTTCTGCGAGCATCTTGTGAAGGTTTTCTTGGTCGCTGGCGTTTTCGCCGGCGTAACGCGCGGAATACAAGCCGGGCCGGCCACCCAGAGCATCCACTTCCAGGCCGGAGTCATCGGCGATGGCGGGCAGCCCCGCGATGCGCGCGGCATTGCGCGCCTTGATCAGCGAGTTTTCCAGGAATGTGCTGCCGGTTTCCGGTGGCGGCTCGATGCCGAAATCCGACTGGCGAACGAGCACGAGCCCCGACGCCTCTAACAACTCTGAAAACTGGCGCAGCTTGCCCGGATTGCCGGTGGCGAGCACCACACGCTGACCCTGCATGGGCGCTTGCGTCGACCGCATCAGGCGGCCGTCCGCACCTCGGTCTGCAGCTGGAACAATTGCGCGATTCCCGCGGCGGCGAGATTGAGCAGGGCATCGAGCTCATGTCGGCGAAACGCGTGCCCCTCGGCCGTTCCCTGGACTTCGATGAACCCACCGCCGTTGTTCATGACCACATTCATGTCGGTTTCGGCGCCGGAATCCTCGGCATAGTCGAGATCGAGCACCGCGACTCCCGAACATATGCCGACCGACACGGCTGCCACCTGCCCGTGCAGCGGCGATGCGGCGATCAGGCGCTTGCCGATCAAAGCGTCGCAGGCGTCCGCGAGCGCGACGTAACTTCCGGTTATCGCCGCGGTGCGAGTGCCGCCGTCGGCCTGCAATACATCGCAGTCGAGCGTGATGGTGCGTTCGCCAAGCGCGGCGAGATTGGTGATGGCACGCAGGCTGCGGCCGATCAGGCGCTGGATCTCCTGCGTGCGACCGCTTTGCTTGCCCTTGGCGGCTTCACGTGGCGAGCGCGTGTGCGTGGCGCGCGGCAGCATGCCGTATTCAGCCGTTACCCAACCCTGGCCCTTGCCGCGCAGGAAGCCCGGGACTCCTTCTTCGACACTGGCCGTACACAACACGCGCGTGTTGCCGTACTCGACCAGCACCGCGCCTTCCGCATGCTGAGTGAATCGACGGGTGAAACGCACGGCGCGCAGCTCATCGGGTGCGCGGCCGCTGGGACGAACCGCCATCAGGCGTTCCCGATCCAGCGCACCACCGCTGCCGACGTGTTGTCGCTACCGGCGCCGACGACGCTGATCGAGCGCTCGGCGAGCCGCACCAGCTCGTCGCGCAGGGGCGCGCGTGCCGGCGGAAACGCACCGCCGATGTCGCCGTCGTCGAGCCCACCCCACAAGCCATCCGAGCAGACTAACAAGATGTCGTTGGGCTCGAGCGGCTCGCGCAGGCCCAGCGTCATTTCCGGAAGGAATGGCTCACCGCCGAGGCAGCACTCGACGAAATTGCGCATCGGATGCGTCAACGCCTGTTCGGCGGTGATGACCCCCTCGCGCAGCAGGAACTCGACGTGGCTGTGATCGCGCGTGCGTTTGAATACCTTTCCGCGACGCAGAAGATAGACGCGGCTGTCGCCGATGTGCGCCCAAAAGGCGCTGCCGTTCTGCACCAGGCACACGGCGCAGGTGGCGCGCGGCCGCAGTTCGATCGGCAGGGTGGCGCCGAGCTTCGCGACTTCCTCGTGCGCGCGGCCGAGCGTCAGGTGCAGGAAACCGAGCGGATCGAGGATGGGTTGCGGCGTGTGCCAGAAGCCTTCGACCAGTGCCTTGATGGCAGTCTCGGCGGCCTTGGCGCCATCGGAATGACCCCCCATGCCGTCGATGACGACGAGCAGGGCTGAGTGCTCCGAGACCGCGACGGATACGCGATCCTGATTGTCGGTGCGACAACCTAGCAGGCTGACTTCGGCGTATTCGATGCGCAAGGCGTGGTTGGGCGTCTGATAAACTGCCGCGCACTTTACCGCACCCCGCTCCCCTTAAGCCGAGAGTTTCACACCCATGATTGCCAGCATGACCGGATTCGCACGACGCGAGCTTGCGGGCAGCTGGGGGACCCTGACCTGCGAGTTGCGCAGCGTGAATCACCGCTACCTGGAGCCAGGGTTTCGCCTGCCGGAAGAACTGCGTCCACTCGAGTCGGACTTGAGGCAGCTGCTCGGCAAGAATCTGAAACGCGGCAAGGTCGACTGCACCGTGCACCTGCGCAGCGTACAGGCCGCGGAGCGCGAGCTGCGCATCGACGCGGCCGCGCTGGCGCGCGTCGCCGCGGCCGTGAACCAGGTGGCTCGCGTGGTCCCGGGGAGCAATGTCGACGCCGTCGAGGTGCTTCGCTGGCCGGGCGTCATTGAAACTGCAACCCAGGATTCGGACGCCTTGTTAGGCGCGGGCCGAACGCTGTTCCAGCAGACGCTCGACGACCTCGGCGCCATGCGCTTACGCGAAGGAAAGCGGCTCGGCGAGCTCATCGAGCAGCGCTGCGCGGGCCTCGGCGCGCTGGTCACGCAGGTGCGCGCGCGGCTACCGGAAATTCAGACGCGCGTACGGACGCGCCTGCACGAACGCGTCGCTGAGCTGTTGGCCACGGTCGATCGCGAACGCGTCGAGCAGGAGATCGTTCTGCAGCTGCAACGACTCGATGTGGCCGAAGAGCTCGACCGCCTGACCGGACACATCGAGGAAACCCGGCGCGTCATGAGCAGCGGCGAAGCCGCCGGCCGGCGCCTCGATTTCCTCATGCAGGAGCTGAATCGCGAGGCCAATACGCTGGCATCGAAATCGCAGGACCTGGACACCACGCGACTCACGGTCGACATGAAAGTGCTGATCGAGCAGATGCGCGAACAGGTTCAGAACGTCGAATGAACGCCGGAGCGGCCACGCGACGCGGCGCGCTCTTCGTCATCGCCGCGCCCTCGGGCGCCGGCAAGACCACGCTGGTCAAGGCAGTGCTTGACCGCGATCCCAAGCTCAAAGTGTCGGTGTCGCACACCACGCGCAAGCAGCGTCCGACTGAAGTGCCAGGCCGCGACTACAACTTCGTCACGATCGATGAATTCAAACGGCTCATCGAAAAGAATGAATTCCTCGAGCACGCCCAGGTGTTCGACAACTTCTACGGCACCGGACGCGCGCAGGTGGAGGCGCTGCGTAAGGCAGGCCACGACGTGATCCTGGAGATCGACTGGCAGGGTGCACAGCAGGTGCGCAAGGCGCAGCCAGACTGCAAGACTGTGTTCATCCTGCCGCCGTCGCGGGTCGAGCTGGAAGCCCGGCTGCGTAATCGCAACACCGACAGCGATGCGGTCATCGAACGCCGCCTGCGGGATTCCATTGCCGATATGTCGCATTACGCGGAATTCGACTGCGTCATCGTCAACAACGATTTCGAAACCGCTGTCACCGAGCTGCTCGCCATCCTGCGCGGCAACCCGGGGTTCTCTGCCAAAAGGCGGGATCTCGCACCCCTGCTGGCTGACCTGCTGGCCTGATTCGGTGCAAATCCCGGCAAAGCCGGGTGTTTTTCCAGTAGACTTTCGTCCCCCCGCAGCTTGTTTCCCGAAAGGCACCATGGCCCGCATTACTGTCGAAGATTGCCTCCCGAACGTCGAAAACATCTTCCAGCTCGTGCTGCTGGCCGCCGCCCGTGCGCGTCGCCTCGCCAATGGCGCCGAGCCGACGGTTCCCTGGGAAAACGACAAGCCCACCGTGGTGGCATTGCGTGAGATCGCCGAAGGCAACATCACGCCGGAAATGCTGCGCGAGCCGGAGCCGCCGCCGCCGGAAGCGCCGCTGCCCGATGCCGACAATCAATCCCTGTTCCGTGCGCCGCAATTCGGCCTGCAAGGCGATCGTGACGTACAGGAATAAATCGTCCGCCTGATCCTTCCCTAAAGGAGCTCGCGCCCCGTGGACTACGCGTCGACGCTCCTACAGCTTCTGCCCAGCGCCCGGCGTCTGCCGGGACTGCGCGAGCTGATCAACAGCATCGAGGCCTATCTTCCTGCCGAGCAGGTCGAGCGCGTGCGCTCGGCGGCCGAATTCGGCGCTGAGGCGCACGAGGGCCAGAAACGCCTTTCCGGCGAACCGTACATCGCGCATCCGCTCGCGGCCGCGCAGATCCTCGCCGACCTGCACCTCGACCCCGACACCATCATCGCGGCGATCCTGCACGACGTCATCGAAGACACGCCGATCTCCAAAGAAGTCCTCGCCGAGAAA
>Ga0193753_10003300_pt1 | contig 12031 bp, 9 predicted proteins | sample H1c2metaG_FD_144925 | JGI IMG/M metagenome (GOLD analysis project Ga0193753, IMG submission 144925) | Soil microbial communities from a riparian zone of the East river system, Colorado, United States - H1c2 | ecosystem: Environmental > Terrestrial > Soil > Riparian zone | place: USA: East River... | reverse complement strand
CGCCAGCGCCGAATAGTGGCGCATCGGCCGCACCACCAGCGCGTAGGCGACGATGCCCATTACAATCGAGGGCACGCCATTGAGCAAATCCACGACGTAGCGAATAATGAACGCAAAAGTCTTACCACTGTACTCAGCCAAAAAAACACCGGCTAAGAAACCGATTGGCACTCCAATCATCGTGGCCACCAGAAGTACCTTGCCGCTTCCCACGATGGCGTTCGCCATGCCGCCGCCCGCTTCCCCAGATGGCTTGGGCAGCTTCGTGAAAAAATTGAAGTCGAGTGACTTTACGCCGTGCACGAACAAATAGCCCAATATGAAAAACAAAACCCCGATCACCAGCAGCGTGCAAATACCGGATAGCGAGAGCATCACTGCGCTTACGACGCGGCGGACCGGCGAAATTTCCATCGTCACGGAGTAGCCACCCTCTGCGATGTGGCCAAGATCAGGATTCTGGCGAGCGCGTTGATGGCGATGGTTAAGCCGAAGAGAACCAGTCCCGCGAGAATCAACGAGGAAACATATAGATCGCCGCTGGCCTCGGCAAATTCGTTGGCGATCACGGCCGCGATCGAATAACCAGGCGATAGCAGCGATGCCTTCAGTGTGGGGGTGTTGCCGATCACCATCGTGACCGCCATGGTTTCACCTAGCGCGCGTGCCAGGGCTAGAAATATGGATCCGAAAATTCCGCTTCGGGCGTTGGGAAGTACGATGTCCCAAGTAGTTTCCCACTTGGTGGCGCCAAGCGCCAGCGCGGCCTCTCGCTGCTCGGCAGGCACGGCCAGCAACACCTCACGCGATACCGACACGATGAACGGAACGATCATGACAGCTAGTACCAAACCAGCCGAAAGAAAACTGACTCCATAAAAGTTGCCCTCAAACAGGGGCGTGAATCCGAGCGCCCCTTTCAAGGGAGGAACTACGTAACTCCGGATCAGCGGAAGCAATACGAAAATTCCCAACAATCCGTAGATCACGCTGGGAACCGCCGCCAATAATTCGATCAAAAAAGTCAACAAGTTCGAGAGTTTGGGAGGCGCCATCTCGGCTAGAAAGATCGCCGAGGCCACGCCCAGTGGTACGGCAATGAGTAGAGCGAGCGCCGAGGTGACGCACGTTCCGTAAATAAACGGCAGCGCGCCAAAATGGCCGCCGTTTGGATCCCAGCGAGAGGTCCAGAGAAAGCTCCAGCCAAACGCCTTTATCGCGGGTTGCGAGTTCGTCCAGAGTTCCTGGACAATCAGGGCGACGACAACAAAAATCGCCGCCGCGCAAGCCAGCGTTACGAGATAAGAAACTTGATCGGCACCGCGCAACCGCGCGAGCAGCCCCTCGTTTCCAGGACGACTAACCGGGCTAGCGATGGTTGAACTCGCCATGCGGCAAACTGTTGAGCGTGACGAAGAGTCCGGATTGCTTATTGAATCTTGGCAATCTGCTTTTCTTCTTGGGCTACGACCGTCTTAGGTAGCTTAGCGTATTCGAGCGACTCCACCTGATCCTGGCCCTTGCTGATGGCCCATTTCAGAAAGCCCTTCATGGCCTGTCCCTTTGCCGAATCGCTGTAATGAGCGGGAACCAGCAGCCACGTGAATGTGGAGATAGGATACACGCCCGGACCGGAGCCATCCACGATCGAAACCCGAAAGTCGGCCGGCATGTCCTTCATTGCCGCGGCGGCGGCGGTCACCGATTTCAGTTCCGCTTTTACGAATTCGCCTGATTTGTTTTTCACCTTGCCATACGGCAACTGGTTTTTCACAGCGTAAATCAGCTCCACGTACCCGATCGACCCCTCTTGCTGCTTCAGCAGCCCAGCCACTCCGTCGTTCCCCTTGGCGCCGACACCGGTGGGCCACTCGACCGACGCGTTCGTACCCACTTTGGATTTCCATTCCGGACTCACCTTCGAAAGGTAGTCGGTCCAGCAGTACGTGGTCCCGCTTCCTTCCGCTCGATGAATCACGAGCACATCTTTGTCCGGAAGACTGACTTTCGGATTCGCTTTGGCGATTTCCGGGTCGTTCCATTTCTTGATGGTGCCCAAGAAGATTCCCGCTAGAGCTTGCGGTGTGAAATTAAGCTGGCCCGTCACTCCGGGCACGTTGTATGTCGGCACAGCGGCGCCGAGTACCGTCGGGAACAGAAAAACATCGTGCCCGTTCTTCGTTTTGTATGCCGCCAGTTGCGCGTCGGTTAACGCTGCATCGCTCGCGCCGAAATCGACTGTACCTTCGGTGATAGCCTTGATGCCGCCGCCCGATCCGATCGGTTGATAGTTGATCTGCACGTTCCCGACAGACTGATACGCCGCAAACCACTTCTGATAAATCGGCGCCGGAAAGGTCGCGCCCGCGCCCGTCAATCCTACCTGCGCGGTCAAGGGAAATGCCAGCGCTAGCGCGCCGAAGCTTCTCAGTAAAGTTGACACACTTGTCTCCATTCGGTATCCGTAACGTACCCCAAAACCACGGTACGAAAGGCAAGTTACAACGATATGAATGGAACGGGGCGCCTACTGCGTTCGCACGCGGTCGTTCCGGTAAACTATCCCTTCTTTCATCACAAATAGCACGCTCTGGGTGACTCGTATGTCTTCAAACGGATTGCCGGGAACCGCCACTATGTCGGCTAGCTTGCCCGGCGCGAGCGTCCCAATGTTATTCGCCAAACCCAGCAGGTCAGCGGCAGCCGAGGTACCTGCGCGCAAGGATTGAGCCGGTGTCATCCCGTCGGCCGCCATAAGCACGAATTCCAACGCGTTATTCCCGTGCGGATACACCGCGGCATCCGTGCCGAGAGCGATCTTCACGCCCATCTGCAAGGCGCGCCGCATCATTCCGTCTTGCGCCTTTACGGCGACATCCGCTTTCCGCTGCACCGCCGGCGGAAATTTCGATTCAGCCAGCCCGCTCCGCGTAGCGAGCGTGGGTACTAAGTAAGTGCCGTGCTCGCGCATCATGCGCATGGCTTCGTCATCAAGGAAAGTACCGTGTTCAATAGAATCGATGCCCGCCCGAATGGCCCGCTTGGCGCCTTCCGCCCCGTGCGCGTGGGCGGCGGTCTTGCGGCGTAATTCGTGCGCCGCCCCGACGATTGCGTCCAATTCGGCTTGCGAAAGCTGCGGCACATCTACATCGTCCGTTGGAGAAAGCACGCCGCCGGTAGCGCACGTCTTGATCACGTCCGCTCCGTATTTGATGTTGAAGCGGACCGCAAAGCGAGCCTGATCCGGCGAATTGATGACGCCATCTTCCGGACCCATTTCATGGTTGAGCAATCCAAAACGGATACCCGCGCCGTCGTCGCAATGGCCGCCGGTCGCTCCCAGCGCGTGCACCGCCACCAGCATGCGTGGACCCGGAACCACGCCCGCATTGATGGCATTGCGCAGTCCGATATCCAGAAAATCCGCCGACCCCACATCGCGCACGGTCGTGAATCCGGCGAGCAAGGTCTTGCGCGCATTCACCGAGGCCCGAATGGCGTTTTCCGGCGCCGTGCGGCTGAACGACCGCAGGCGGGCGCCATCGTAATCCGGATCGAAATCGAAGGTCAGGTGCGTATGCGCATCGATGAAGCCCGGCAACAACGTGGCATCGCCCAAATCGATGACCGTGGCATTCGCGGGCACAGCGCCGCCGACGGCCTGAATCTTGTTACCCGATACAACGATCACTCCCGGCACAATCGGCCGGTCGCTCGTCCCATCGAACAACCGGGCAGCCTTCAATACGTACGTGTTCGTTTGCGCGGGAAGCGAGGAAACGGCCAGTAGGAACCAAATGTAGGCAAGTCGCATAAAAGCTTGAGCGTACCGCAGCCTAAACGGGCACTCCCGCCAGTCTTGGGTCGGTTTGACATTTCACTAGCTGGCCCTTACTCCGCGCCCTTAGGACGGCGGCCAGCAACCGCAAACGCCATGAAGCCCCCGGCGGCTAAAGCCACCGTGGCCCCGACGCGCAGGAGCGCGGTTCCCAGCATCGTCTCCCATTCGAGGATTGCTCGCGCGCGATCAGGTCCAAAGAGCGTCGCCGCGAGCCCTTGCATGCACATCACGGCTCCTAACGCACGCAGAGTCTTTGGCGCACGAGAGGTTGGGGCAACCAAGATCACCACGAGCCCCATGGCAACGCGAAGAGCGCCGGCCGCATAGAGTCCGACGGGCGTCGCGAAGTACTGTCGTCGAACCGCCGTCACGCTATCGGGGGAAATGATGCCCACGATGCCGACGACGATGGTGAAGACAGCAACGAGCAACGCGGCAATTTTCATGTCTTTTCTACCCAACCGGGAAGCACTACCGCCTCGAAGCTCATCGCTATGCGCCTTTCAGCAATACCGTAAATTTCGAGCCCCGTCCCAATTGGCTTTCCACTGAAATCGTCCCGCCCATCCGCTCCACCATTTCCTTTACGATCGGCAAACCGAGCCCGGTGCCGCCCGCGCGGCGCGAGCGCGCTTTATCCACTCGATAGAAGCGTTCGAAAATCCGCTTCAGATCTTCGCTCGGAATTCCGATGCCGGTATCGCTCACCGAGATCCGCACCTGCCCGTCGTCCGTGGATCCGCACTCCACGCAGACCTCGCCGTCCGGGCGATTGAATTTCACGGCATTATCCATAAGATTCACTACCACTTGCTCGAGCCGGAAACGATGCCCCATCACGACGGAATCCTGGCATCGGTCGCCAATCAGCCGCACGCCGCGTATGTGAGCGCCGCTGCTGACGGTATGGAAGGCCGATTCCACGACTTCCAAAACGCGCACGCGTTCCGGCGGCGTAGGATGTCCGCTGGAGGAATCCAGTTCCGACAGCACCAGCAAATCCGATGCAATGTTGTTCAAACGCACCGAATGCGCCAGAATGATCTCGACGAATTTCCGGTTGTTGACCTGGTCTTCGAGAGCTCCATCGAGCAGCGTCTCGGCATAGCCGCGTATCGCCGCGAGGGGAGTTCTTAATTCATGCGAAACATCCGCCACGAAATCTTTACGCGCCTGCTCCTGCCGTTCGATATCGGTCACATCGTGGAGAGCAATCACTGCGCCGCGTCTGGGCTGCTCTCCGAGGGCTAAGGAGCGTACCTCGAACGAACGTCCCGCCGCGCTCGGCAAGCGCAGCAAATCTCTTTCGGCGGCGCCGCCCTTTACCACGCGCTCGAGGATGTCGCGCAGCGCCGGTTCGCGAATCACCTCATAGAGCGACCGGCCTTCCGTTACCGGCGTGCGCGTGCCGAACGCGGCGGCGAACGCATCGTTGCAGAAAACGACCTTGAGGTTCTGATCCACTGCAAGCACGCCCTCGGCCATGCACGCGAGAATCGTTTCCCGCCGCGAGAGCTCAAGGCTGGCCCGCTCCACCACCTGGCGTACACGGTCGGCCATGGAGCGCATTGCGCGCTCCAGGCTTTCCAGCTCCTCCGGCCCCCGTCCCGACAGCGTCAAAGTGGAAGCAGGTAGTGCGGTTACGAATTGCTGCAGCAGCCGGGTCCGCGCCGCCCATCTGCGTGAAATGAGATACGAGATAGCCAGGCCGGCCGCGCTCACGATAGCCAGTGCGACAAACAGTTTGGTCAGCGCGCTCGCTTCGCTGCCCCGCGCGAAATCCGGACGCAGCAGGAAGAACGCCAACGGCGCCGACAGCATCAGCACGCACCAGCCGCCAATTAGTTTTCCAGCGGTGTTTCCGTTCATGGCACGCCCACGCTATGCCTCGTGTTTTAGAAACCAGTCCTGCGCGTTCACCGGGTGCTTGCTCGAACGCGGCTTTGGCCGTTGGTACTGCCCATCCGGCTGCATGATGTGCGCGCACGCTTCGTCCGCCAGATACTTGGCGAGGATCTTATCGCGAATGCGCCGAACAATCCGCTGGCTCTCGATCGGAAAGAGCACTTCCACGCGCCGGTTCAAATTGCGCGGCATTAAATCGGCGCTGCCGGCGTAGACTACTTCCTCGCCGCCATTATGGAAATAGTAAATGCGGCTATGCTCCAAAAATCGGCCGATGATGCTACGGACGCGGATGGTTTCGCTCACGCCCGGCATTCCCGGCCGCAATGAGCAAACGCCGCGCACAATCAGATCGATTTCCACGCCCGCGCGCGAAGCCTCGTAGAGCAGCCGGATCATGCCCGCATCCTCGAGCGCGTTCATTTTGAAAATCAGGTGGCCGTCCCCATGCTCCTCATGCCGTTTCATTTCATTGCGGATCAGGCGCTCGAGCCCGCTGCGCAATCCGTGCGGAGCCACCAGCAGCTTGCGGTAGGATTTCTTCGCCGAATAACCGGTCAGGTAGTTGAACAGATCGCTGACATCGGCCCCAATCTCGGCATTGCAGGTAAATAAGCCCAGGTCCGTGTAACTGCGCGCCGTACCCGGGTTGTAATTGCCGGTGCCCAGATGCAGATAGCGAAGAATGGAATCTCCCTCGCGCCGCACCACCATCGCCATCTTGCAATGAACCTTCACATCCGGCAGGCCGTAGACCACGTGTACGCCTTCCCGCTCCAGCTTCTGCGCCCATTCGATATTGCTTTCCTCATCGAATCGCGCCTTCAGCTCCACCAGCACAGCCACCTGTTTGCCATTCTGAATCGCGTCGAGCAGCGCTTCCACGATCGGCGAATTGCGTCCTACGCGATAGAGCGTCATCTTGATCGCGAGCACGCCCGGATCCTCCGCCGCCGCGCGCAAGAAATCAACCGTCGGTTGGAAAGATTCAAACGGCTGATGCATCAAAACATCGCCTTCGTGAATGGTAGAAAAAATCTCGCTGCGCGGCCCGGTAAATCCCTTCGGTGTCGAAGGAATGAACGGCTTGTCGTTAAGCGCGGGCCGATCGATGCCAAGCAGCGCCTTCACGCGTCCGATATCGACCGGTCCATCCACGCGATAGACATCGTTTTGATCGAGCTCCAGATTGCTGGTCAGAATATCGATGAGTTTCTGCGGCATGCCGGCTTCGATCTGCAGGCGTACCGCGTCGCGAAATCTACGGCGCCACACAGCCTCCTGAATGCTTTCGAGAAGATCCTCCGCCTCTAGTTCCTGAATTGCCAGCTCCGCATCGCGGGTGACGTGAAAAACATCGGCCTTCAGGATCTCCATCTCCGGGAAAAGCATTCGCAGATTCGCAATGATGGCTTGCTCCATCCAAACGAAAGCCAATTCGCCGGAGTCCGCCGGCACAGCCAGTAGGTGCGGCAGCGTGCCTGGCACCTTGATGCGCGCGAATCGCTCCACTCCGTCGCCATTGCTCACCGAAGCGCCGATATTCAGGCTCAGATTGGAAATGTGCGGGAAGGGCCGCCCCTGGTCCACCGCCAGCGGCGTCAGGACCGGATAGATTTCGCGGCGAAAGTACTCATCGATGAACGTTTTTTGCTGCGCGTTCAAATCTTCCACATTGACGATCCGAATGCCGGCCCGGCCCAGTTCAGGCCTCAGTTCTTCGCGCCACAGCCGGTAGATTTCGCCAATAATTCCCGTAATCTCGTGCCGGATCATTTCGAGCTGCTCGAGCGGCGACCGGCCATCGATGCTGATTTCGGTAGTGCGCGTCTCGATCTGCTGCCACAGGCCCGCCACGCGCACCATGAAGAATTCGTCGATGTTCGATCCGAGTATCGAAACAAATTTGACCCGCTCGAGCAGCGGATTTGCCGCATCCTGCGCCTCGCCAAGGACGCGCCGCTGAAACGCGAGCAGACTCAGGTGCGGATTGAGATAAAGATCCGGAGAATCCAGCCGCACAGCCGCGGCGCGCACCCCCGTGGTGAGTCTCTTGGGATCGGGCGTTGCAGTAGACATAGGGGGGACGGTGGTAGCTGGACCTTCTTATTACTCTAAACCCCTGTTACTCAAAATCGCGGATGTTACGATCAGAGTGCGGGGTGGAGCAGTCAGGTAGCTCGTTGGGCTCATAACCCAAAGGTCGCAAGTTCAAATCTTGCCCCCGCAACCAACAAACCTTTAATTCCAGAAACTCCGCGAGCCGTTGCAACCATCGAAATTTGCACACTCGGACCGAGAGTCCGCCCTTTCAAGTCCGCAACGGGGGATCTGAGCCAGCGACCGCCGCTTGCGACGGTCGCCTGGTCCACCTTGGCGTTTCAGGAATAGTGCTTTGCGGCCGGTGCTGTTGAAGCGCTCACGCCTTTGGGTTCAGGCGCTGCGCAATCGCCGCCATCCCGCCAGACCAAGTAGCCCGGAACCTAGCAGCACAATCGAAAAAGGCTCCGGGACCCCCGCCGGAACCGTTGCCGGACCGTTGTCCACTAAGGACACACTATCTAGGCCGTTGGCGTTGTCGTTGGTTGGATCTCCATTGAGAAAGGTCAGAGTCGTGGAAGCGCTGGTCGCTGTAAAAGTATCGGAGAACTGCTGCCATACCCAACTTGTCGTGCAGGTCGTGCAGTTGTTCGTGAACGCGCCCAGCGACGTGCCGTTGGCGAAGACATCCACAGTGCTTGTCACGCCGAAACCAGTCGACGGGCTATCCACATTGGCAACGAAGAATGACAGCGTGTAGGAGTCTCCGATGGTCGTGGCAATCGTCTGCTGTAGTCCTTCGGTATCCCTGTTCGTGAGCCCAGTGAGATCCACCTCGTTTGATCCGTTCTGCGCTGAAAACGAAATGCCGGATTGGGTAAACGTTGTGCTGGTAACACCGATGTTGGTCCCGGCGGCTCCCACGACGGTCCACCCGGTCACGCCGGTCGATCCAGGAGTGAAGAGAACGAAAGTTCCCGCCCCGACAGCGGGCGTGGTTGATTCAAAGCTTCCATTGGTGATTAGGTCGGCGCGTGCCTCTACTCCGGCGAGCGCAATAAAGACTGCAAGTAATGGTCGATACATTTTTCCTGCCTTTCCGCAGATAATACCGGGACAATTTCTAGTTATATTTTTGGGAGAGGCGTGTTCGAGCGTCAACTATCAAATGATAGGTGCCGATGTCGAGCGACGTGTTCAACCAGTGACCACTGTCGTCAGGAGAAGCCGGATTAATTCTCCCTGGCGCCGTGTGCCGGTTTTCTGAAATATCTGGACGAGCCGCGTTCTAGCCGTTCCGTAAGTGATCTTCAACTTTTCAGCCGCACCCCGGATATCCTCGCCGGCTGCCAAAAGCGCAGCCAGCCGGGCCTCGGCTCCGGTGAGGCCGAACGCAGCTTCGAGTCTTTGGGCAGGCAGGAGATCCTGCCGGTCAGGATCCGTGATGACGACACAGACGGCGGGGCGAAAAAGCGACAGTGCGGATAATCGCCCCGAAACGGGCGTAACAAATATGCCGTACGGCCGCTTTCCTGACGGGCGGGTCCCACGCATAACTCCGCCCTGATGAATCAGCAATTTTAGTTTTTCGTTATCTTGCCTGTGCGCCAACTCGATGCCGTTGGTAGAGAATCGAACGCCGTCGCCGCTAGATTGGAGCGCCTGGGCACGGCGGTTGGTGAAGACGATGCGCATATGCTCATCGAGCAGCACTACGGCTGCACTGTTGCCATCCAGCCATTCCAGACCGAGCTTCTGCATCGCTCCCAGCGACCCCAGCCGAAAACCGATCGACAGCGCGCGCCGCAAATGCGGGTGAAGCACGCCAAACTGCTCGATATCCTGCTGCTCGTACGGCCCGGCGTTCTGTGTTCGGTGCAGGGCGACGCCGGCTTGAACCGCGGGCGCCACGTGCGCCTGACCAACCATGCGAAAGCGAGTCTCTACATTCCGCTCATGCCAATCGTCGTAATCCCGAGTATCTTTATCGCGGCCGTTCTGTAGCAGGCCGTCGTGAACGATCGTCTGCTGCGGATGGGCGACGAGATATCTCACCGTTGGATCAAGCGACGCCATGCCGCTCAGGTATTGTTGAATGCTCTTCTGATCGAAATTGATGGAGATAAATGTGGGCAGGTGCGGATTTTCAGATCCGTCGAGCACCCAAAAGGTCGAGGCTTGGCTTCCCGTGAGGTCCGTCAACATCTGGAGCGTCGCGGGCCACAGGCTCTCATCCAGGGCTGCGTCATAAAACGCCTCAATCGCGGCGAGTGTCCGTTCATGTGTTGCCATGACAACAATCTCCCGAAGATCGTCTGCAGCCGAAGGGAAAATGAATTCTAGCATGCGCCGTTCAGGCGGGGCCGCTGTCGTTGCAGGATATCACTGCGCCTGCGCGTCGAAGGTACCCGTCTCGACAATGCTTCCATGCTTCATCTGCACAAAAATCCTATAGTTCCCGGGTGCAGGAAATCCATAAGGAAAACTAACGGTATTCGGCGGCTTCGAAGAGCCGCTCATGTCCATCCCAGACATGCCGTCGCCGCCATTCTGCGCCTCGGCCATTATTAGCGCCGCCATTGCCATAGTGCCGGAGGGGTGAATGTGCACAAACACGGCGCCATCGCTTTTCACAAAAGCCGCGTGTCCAAGCATCCCCATATACAACGCCATGTCCTTGGGCGGCTGTCCCTGCGCATCGAGGAGTTGAAACGTAAATTCCTGCGGTGCCTTGGCAACCAGTGCCGCAGGTTTCGTCCATTGCATGCTGTAGCCATCCGGCAGCCGGTATGTGGCATTCGTTCGCGCACCTGCGCCCGGTGTGCCCCCGGCGTCGTCGCCCGCAAGCGCCGGACCGCTAATTTCCGGCAGCGTCACAGGGGCCACCAGCGTCTCCGGAAAACCATTCGCATGCACCACGTCCGCATACAAGCGATACTCGCCCGCCGGCATCGAAGGCAGCCCGAGTTGGAATCTGCCTCGCCGCACAAGCTCGGGATGCAGATGAAAAACAACATCCATCGCCGGCCAGCGAATCGCGTAAAGATGCATCAGGTGATTGTGGTCGGGCACAAAGTCGTTGAGCTTGCGCGCACTCAGCCACCCCGGATCGCTTATCTTGAGATCCAGCACAGTTCCCGTTTCGAGAGTCGCGTGCATCTCGAGCGGCTTGTAGATATTTGCGGAAAAGTCCGCCGCTTCGGCGTTCCACCACTTCCGTGCAAACACCACGGCGAGCACAAGAAGTGAAAATGTAATCGCCATGGCAGTGTATGCGTGGTTTTTGCTTGTGGCCGGAACAACTTCCCCCGGCGGCGTCTGAGCCTCGCGCGCGGCAGCGCCTACGATTCCCACCATGCCGGCCACTAGCAAAACACCCAATCCAGCCAGCAGAATCCCCAACCCGCTCTGCATCTGGCGCGTGGCGGTCGAGGTCGCGGCGACAGGAATGGACAGCACTCCGCGGCCCTGCCCGCCGTTCACCACAAAGCGCACCTGCCACGAGCCCGTCTCCATGATCCAAAGGTGGCCGGCGAAAAACTGGTCGCTCGAAGGCTTCGTCATTGTGTCCGGCACGGGAGGGTGCCTGGAGCCTTCGCCGGTCAGCGGTATTGGAACAACGGTGATGCTGTCCACGCCCGGCGCGCTCGACCGCACTTCGATATCCGCAACACCCGGGATAACCAGCGGCGGGCGCACCACAACAAAAAGCTTGTAGGGGCCTGCTGAGCCTTCGGCATAAACGTCCGGACTGCCGACATGAGCCAGCGCCGGCCGCCCGCATGCGAATGCGACGAAGCAGACCAGCACCCATCTCATCGCTGTATCTTTCGCATCCACCTGCCCAGCGCAAGACCAATCCATGTGCTGATCGCCGCATAGAGCATTGCCATCGCGAGGCCCTCCCAAAGAACGAGACCATGCTCGGGCCGGAAAAATTCGCGCAAGGCATCGTGCGATTGCGGAGGCGAGCGGTAATCAACGTAGGCCGCGCCGAAGAAACTGTTTTTCGCGGCATTGGTCATCAGAAAACTGGCAAACGGCCACTCCACCGCAACCAAAGACGCCACGAACAACGGGCCTGCCAAGAGCGATCTCAGCCACAATTTCCAGGCTTGCGTTTTCTGAAGCAATAGATCCATCGCAAACGCGGGAACGATCAACAGCAGTGGAAACTTCGGTGGAATGAACTGGTGCACCGGATGATAGACCGGCCCCAGTTTCGGCTCGGCGGGAAACACCGGC
>Ga0193753_10003299_pt1 | contig 12031 bp, 12 predicted proteins | sample H1c2metaG_FD_144925 | JGI IMG/M metagenome (GOLD analysis project Ga0193753, IMG submission 144925) | Soil microbial communities from a riparian zone of the East river system, Colorado, United States - H1c2 | ecosystem: Environmental > Terrestrial > Soil > Riparian zone | place: USA: East... | reverse complement strand
CGCGTCATAGGCGCCGCGGGCTTCGATCACCGGCGTGCCGGCCTGCGCGTACCACAGCCGGAATTGGCCGAGATCGCGGCCTGAAGAGTCTTCGAAACACTTGACCCAGTCTTCGACAGTGGCGGCGTGGCCATCATGGCGGTCGAAATAGAGATCGGTCGCCTTGCGATAGCCTTCCTCGCCCACCAGGGTCTTGAGCATGCCGATCACCTGCGCGCCCTTTTCGTAGATGGTGGCGGTGTAGAAATTGTTGATCTCGATATAGCTTTGCGGCTGGACCGGATGGGCCAGCGGCCCGGCATCTTCGACAAATTGGCGCGCGCGCAGGGCGCGGACATCCTGGATGCGCTGCACGCCATGGCTGCGCTCATCGCCGGAAAAGCTCTGGTCCCGGAAAACTGTGAGCCCTTCCTTGAGCGAAAGCTGGAACCAGTCGCGGCAGGTGATGCGGTTGCCCGTCCAGTTGTGGAAATATTCGTGCGCCACCACGCTTTCGATACGGGCATAATCGTCGTCGGTGGCGGTTTCGGGCGTGGCCAGCAGGACCTTGTCGTTGAAGATATTGAGGCCCTTATTCTCCATGGCGCCCATGTTGAAGGCGCTGACCGCCACGATCATGAAGATGTCGAGGTCATACTCGCGGCCATAAGCCTGTTCGTCCCATTTCATCGCGCGCTTGAGCGCGTCCATGGCATAGCGGGCGCGGGGTTCGTTGCCGTGCTCGACATAGATGTCCAGCGCGATTCTGCGGCCCGTCATGGTGGTGAAACTGTCGTGGACCCCACCCAGATCGCCCGCCACCAGCGCGAACAGATAGGAGGGTTTGGGGAAGGGGTCGTGCCACACCGCGAAGTGGCGCGCATTTCCATTTTTAACGGGCGCAAGCTCTCCGCTCTGGATGCGGTTGCCGTTGGAGAGCAGCACCGGATACTGCTCCTTGTCGGCTTCGATGCGCACGGTGAAGACCGACAGATTGTCGGGCCGGTCCAGAAAATAGGTGATGCGGCGGAAGCCTTCCGGCTCGCACTGGGTACAGAACATGCCATTGGAGAGGAACAGGCCTTCCAGTTCGGTATTGGCGGCGGGATTGATCTCGCTGGCAATCTCCAGCGTCAGTTTGGTGGGGGGATTGCCGACTGTGAGACCCTTCTCGTCCAGCCGGTATTCGTCCGCGTCGAGCGCGCGGCCGTCCAGCGCCAGCGAGAGCAGCTTCTGGTTTTCTCCTTGCAGGATCAGAGGACCGCTGCCGGACAGCCGCTCGATCTCAAGCCGCGCCGTGATCCTGGTGGCTTCCGGGTCGAGAGCAAAATCGAGATGCACCGCCGTCACGCGGAATTCCGGCGCCTTGTAATCGGCAAGATGGATGGCGCGCGGTTCTTCGGTACGCATGGGCGGGCTTTCGGGCTGGAAACGAGGCGGCTTTATAGCCCGCTCTCTGCCCCGCGCCATCCGAAAATGGCCAAGCCGACGGCATTTGCATCTTGGAATAGCGGCTGCCGTTACGACGTCCGCTGAACCTCGGTGAGGATATCTTGCGCTTGATGCGCCAGTTCCACCAGTTCGTTGGGCATATCCTCACCCGATTTGCGCGCCCAATCCACCAGGGATGAGGCAAAGGATGCCAGTTGCGGCGCATTGGCGATCAGGCGGGCCTGTTCTTCCATCCTGGCCGGATTCAGATCGTATTCCGCGCCCGGTACGCGCCAGCCGCCCCAGTCTGCCTCGCCGGTCACGACCACGGGATAGGTACCTGGAACGGGATGGCTGGCGCAGTCTTCTGAGGGTTGCCATTTGTTGCGTGCCCGTATCACGCGCCAGGCTTTCACGTCCTTGGCCGCCTTGTCGCCCAGCGGCTCCTCGCTCAACAATTCCTCGGCAGCGAATTCCCGGCCCAGGCCGACGTCATAGTGAATGCGGATCGGCTCATTGAGACCCTTGGCCCAATGCGGCACGACACGCTCGATCAGTGCCCAGGTGCCCACGGGTTTCACGTAAACCCGCTGGTTCTTGTGGAACTGCGCTTTCATGATGAGCTTCCGGAAATTACCCGCCCAGCCTAGAGACGCGCTGTTTAAACCCCGGTTAAGACCATGGCCCTGTTTGAAACGATCTTTCGTTCCAAACAGTTGAATCCATTGAACCCGTTCAGGCAAAAGCCGCTAATATCGGCGGACTTTTGATTGCCTTCCTGAGGTCCATGGAAAGTCCCTGCGTGAAAATCTGCACCTATGATCCTGGCGCCAGACTGTGCCGGGGGTGCGGCCGCACCTTGGAAGAAATCGGAGCCTGGTCCTCCATGAGCGAGGGTGAGCGCCGCACGGTGATGGAAAATCTGCCCGAACGCCTCAGGCGGATGTCTTCGCCAGCCAGTTGAGCTCGCCCGCCAGCCGCACATTCTCGCCGATCACGATAACCGACAGGGCGGGCGCCGTCTCGGCTGCAGCCGCCAGGTTTCCCAAGGTGGTGACGATCACTTGCTGATCGCCGCGCGCGGCATTGGCGACGATGGCGGCAGGCTCGTTCGGGTTGCGTCCGGCTGCCATCAGGGCCTGGGAAATCTCGCCCGCGAATTTGCGCGCCATATAAAACACCAAGGTCGGGGCGCCGCGCGAAACTGCCGCCCAGTCCAGCCTGGTCAGCTTGCCGTCCGCCCCATGGCCGGTGATGAAGGTGACGGCATGGTTGGTGTCGCGATGGGTGACGGGGATGCCCGCATAGGCCAGGCCTCCTATCCCCGCGGTAATTCCCGGCACCACGCGGAAATTTACACCGGCGCGGGCCAGGGCCTGCGCCTCCTCCCCGCCGCGTCCGAACACAAAAGGGTCGCCGCCTTTCAGCCGCAGCACGCGGTTATTGTCCTTGGCCAGCTTCACCAGCAACTCGGAAATCTCGTCCTGCTTGCAGCTCCGCACGCCCGCGCGCTTGCCGGCATAAATCTTTTCCGCACTGGACAGGGTCAGCAGCGTCTCGTCCACCAGCGCGTCGTAGAGAATATAATCGGCCTGGGAGAGGGCCTGGAGCCCCAGCGCCGTGATCAGGCCGGGATCGCCCGGTCCTGCGCCCACCAGCCACACCCAGCCCTTTTCCAGCACGGGCAGGTTCAATTTTGCGGCGATTTCTGTGTCCATTTCTTGAACTATACCATGCAGGAACAATCGCGAGGCAACCTGTGGAACGCAGAATTGTCCGCCGCGTTGGCTCTGGGCAATTGACGGAATTTCACCATGAGCGAAAAAGTGGGCGAAATAGCGCGTGAATCGTCCGATTACCGCTGCGAACAGTGTCACCAGGTCACGCGCATCACACGTGGCACGCTGATTCCCCCCTGTTCGCATTGCGGGTCTGGCACCTATGATATTTCCAATCCGCGCTTCGAACGGCAGGACGGTAGCCTGGGACCCCACGAGCCCGGCTGAGAATTATCACAGCCGCAATGTTGCGCTTTTGCCCTCGACCGGGCAAAGCTGCCCCGCTTTTTGTGAGGTTTGCATACCGTGACCAAGCCCCGTTCCGATCTCGTCCCCAATACGGCGGATTACGAGAATTTGCCGCTGGTGACCGCCAACGGCTTTCGCGAATATGACGCGCGCTGGCTGTTCGGCAAGGAGATCAACCTGCTGGGCATTCAGGCGTTGGGTCTGGGGCTGGGCACCTATCTGCATGACATCGGGGTTCAGCCCAAAGTCGTCACTGGCCATGATTACCGTTCCTATTCGCTGTCGATCAAGCAGGCGTTGACCATCGGGCTGATGCGCGCCGGTTGTGAAGTGCATGACATCGGCCTGGCGCTGTCGCCCGTGGCCTATTTCGCGCAATTCGCGCTGGACTGTCCGGCGGTCGCGATGGTCACCGCCAGCCACAATGAGAATGGCTGGACTGGCGTGAAGATGGGCGCCCAGCGGCCGCTGACCTTCGGTCCCGATGAGATCAACGCCATCAAGGACATTGTGTTGAACGGCAAAGTCAAGGAGCGTAGCGGCGGCGTCTATGTCGCCGTGCCCGATATGCGCGAGACCTATCTGGCGGCGGTGACCAAGGGCCATAAGCTGTCGCGGCCCATCAAGGTGATCGCGGCCTGCGGCAACGGCACCGCCGGGGCCTTCGCGCCGGAAGCGCTGCGCCGCATCGGCGCCGAGGTGGTCGGCATGGACGATGTGCTGGATTTCACCTTCCCCAAATACAATCCCAATCCCGAAGACATGGAAATGCTCCATGCCATGAGCCATGCGGTGAAGGAACAGGGCGCCGATCTCTGCCTGGGCTTCGACGGCGACGGCGACCGTTGTGGCGTGGTGGATGACAAGGGCCGCGAAATCTTTGCCGACAAGATCGGGGTGATGCTGGCGCGGGGCCTTTCCGAGATGCACAAGAATGCGCAGTTCGTGGTGGACGTGAAATCCACCGGCCTGTATCTCACCGATCCGGTGCTGAAGGCGAACGGCGTCAAGACCGACTACTGGAAGACCGGCCATTCCTACATCAAGCGCCGCACCGCCGAACTGGGCGCGCTGGCGGGATTCGAAAAGTCGGGTCACTTCTTCTTCAATCCGCCCATCGGCTTCGGCTATGACGACGGCATCGTCGCCGGCATCCAGGTGCTGGAGATGCTGGACAAGGCTGGGCCGGGCGCGAAGCTTTCGGCGCTCTATGACGGGCTGCCGCAAAGCTGGGGTTCGCCCACCATGGCGCCCTTCTGCCCCGACGACAAAAAATATGCCGTGGTCGAGGCGATGGTGAAGGAATACACCGCGCTGAAGGACAAGGGCGAGACGCTGCTGGGCCAGAAGATCGCCAGCGTGGTCACGGTAAACGGCGTGCGCGTGACCCTGGAAGACGGGAGCTGGGGCCTGGTGCGCGCGTCCTCCAACAAGCCGTCCCTGGTGGTGGTGGTGGAAAGCCCGGCCTCGGAGGCCAATATGCGGGCGATGTTCAAGGACATCGATACGCGTCTTTCGCGCCATCCCGAAGTGGGCGAGTACGACCAGAAGATTTAGCCTTGTGTTGATGCCATCGCCGGGCAACCATTCCCCAAAATAATTGGGAGGCTGCATGGACCGTCGGGAAGCGATTGGCCTTGGCATTGCGGGCGCGCTGTTTTCAGGCCCGGCGCGGGCGCAAGCCGAACCGGGTATTCTGCCGGGCGATTCCCAGGAATTCATAGCGCTATGGCCGGGGACGCCGCCCGGCGGCGAAGGCATCAGGCTGGACCTGAAAGTCACCGACGCGGTGCAGCCGGATGGCTTCCATGTCCGCGCCATCAGCCAGATCCAGACCCCGGGCTTCTTCGTCTATCGCCCGGCGCGGCCGACTGGGCAGGGATTGCTGATCATTCCCGGCGGCGGTTACGCGTCGGAAGGTGGGGACCGCGGCGGGCGCGAAATCGCGCAGCATTTTGCGAGCCTGGGCATCATCTGTTTTGTTTTGCGCTATCGCCTGCCGGGCGAAGGCTGGAAGAATCGCGAGCTCGTGCCCTTGCAGGATGCCCAGCGCGCCATGCGCCTGATCCGCGCCGGCGAATATGGTGCGCGCAGCCTGGCTGTTATCGGCTTTTCGGCAGGTGGGCATCTGTCCGCCTCGCTGGCGATACGCCACGCCATGCCCGTTTATCAGGCTGTCAGTCCCGCCGACCAGCTCGACGCCAGACCCGTCATCGCCGCGCACATGTATCCCGTTATCACCATGGGAGACGGCGCGCATCCGGGTTCACGCGACAAGCTCCTGGGCGACAATCCTTCAGCCGACGCGATCGCGATGTATTCTTTGGACAAGCATGTCGGGGCCGACACCGTGCCATCCTTTATCTGTCTTGCTGCCGATGACGATGTGGTGCCGCCTTTTCCCAACGGTGTCGCCATGTTCGGCGCCCTGCAGGCGGCCAAGATCGCGTCTGAACTCCAGGTCTTCGAAGTGGGTGGTCATGGCTTCAGCCTGCATTGGACGCAGGGAAAACCCTGCGCCGCCTGGCCGGGGCTGTTTCTGGCCTGGGCCGGCACCCATGGCTTCAAAGCTTAAATTCAAGGCTTGATCAGGTTTTCCAATAACGCTTTATGAAATGCCGCCGGGTCCTGGATCTGCGGCGAATGGCCGAGATCGGGAAACTCCACCAGCTTGGCGTGCGCAATGCGCGCCACAGCGTCTTTCGCCATCACGGGAAAATTGCCCAGCGTGGCCCGGATCGCGGGTGGCACGGCATTGCTTCTTCCCGTCGTGTCCTTGTCGCCGATCAGCAGCAGCACCGGCATGGACAGCTTTTCCAGCTCATGAACAACCGGCTGGGTATAGATCATCTCGGAGGTCAGAGCCGAATTCCAGGCCATCGCCTCGCGCCCCGCACTGCGATAGATGCCCGCCTGCATCTGCACCCAGGGTTCATACTCCGGCTTCCAGGTACCCGCATAATAGACGGTGCGTTCATACTCGCGGATGCTGTCGGCCGTGGTCTTCAGCGCACTCTGGTAAAGCTGATCGACACCGGTCGGCGGCACGCCCTTGGCGCGCCCATCTTCCAGCCCCAGCGGGTTGACGCTGACAAGCTGCTCGGTGCTGTCGGAATAGACCAGGGCATAGCGGGTTGCCAGCATGCCGCCCATCGAATGCCCCATGATGGTGACGCGGGTGATGCCCAGCGACGTCAGCAGCCCGTGGGTGTTCGCGGCCAGTTGCTCGAAGCTGTATTGGTAATGTGCAGGCTTGGTGGATTTGCAGAAACCGACCTGGTCGGGGGCGATCACGCGATAGCCCGCACCGGTCAGGACTTTGATGGTGCCTTCCCACGTTGCGGCACAGAAGTTCTTGCCATGCAAAAGGACAACCACGCGACCATTTGGATTGGTCGGCTTCACATCCATATAGGCCATGTCCATCGCCACACCCTGGCTCTGGAAGCGGTAATGCGAAACCGGGTGTGGATAATCATAGCCTTCCAGTTGCGGGCCATAGGCAGGGCCGTCATCGGCACGCGCCGGCAGGGCAAGCAGCAGGAAGGCGAGAGCGAGAAAGTGTTTCATCATGGCGAAGAACAATACGCCTTGCCCGCAAAAGGAAAAGGGTGCGATCCTGCCGCCAACAAAAAGGGTAATGGGGATGGATCGCCGCACTGCTATCGGCCTTGGCCTGGTTGGTTTAACCGCCGCATTTTCCAAACCGGCATGGGCCGACACACCGGTGCCCGGTGACGGCGTGTTGCCCAGCGATCCCAAAGAGGTCATCACCCTGTGGCCCGGCATGCCGCCGGGCGGTCGGGGCCTCAACCTGCCGCCCATCCGCGTCAACAATCACGAGCCGCCCTATCTGACGCCGAGCGACCGCGCCATCGACCAGGTGGGCATTCCGATCATGAATATGCTTCGCCCCGACCGGCCCGACGGGTCCTCCATGATCCTGGCGCCGGGTGGCGGCTATAGCCGCGAAATGCTGGATTTCGAAGGCATGGATGTGGCGCGGCATTTCAACGGCGCAGGTGTCACCTGTTTTGTTTTGCGCTACCGCTTGCCGGGCGAAGGCTGGGCCAATCGCAGCGATGTGCCGCTGCAGGATGCGCAACGCGCCATGCGGCTGGTACGCGCCAATGCTGCGCAATACGCCCTCGATCCCGCGCGCATCGGCTTCATGGGGTTCTCGGCAGGCGGCCACCTGGCCTGTTCCATTGCGACCCGTTTCGCCGCGCGCGTCTATGCGCCGATGGATGCGGCCGACGCTATCAGCGCCAGGCCGGATTTCTCGGTGCCGATGTATCCGGTCGTCACCATGGGCCCGGGCTGTCACGCGGGTTCACGCGATCGCCTGTTGGGGCTCGATCCATCAGCCGCCCTGATAGACGCCTATTCCTGTGAGCGGCACATTCCAGCCGACGCGCCACCGGCATTCCTGGCGCTGGCCGCCGACGACACGACGGTACCACCGATGCCCAATGCGGGGGCTTATTATGCGGCGCTGCAGGCCGCGAAGATTCCGTCCGAGATGCATATGTTCGAAGCCGGTGGTCATGGCTTCGGCATCGCCCGGACCATCGGCAAGCCGACTGCGGCCTGGCCGGATCTGCTGCTGCACTGGGGCGCCAGCCACGGTATTTTCAGGCAGGCCTAGGCAGCGCGGCGCTCACGCACAAAGCTGAGGGCCTCGCGTAGCACCGTAATTCCGGCGCCGTCGCGCACCGCATGCTCGCTGAGATGACGCCGGAACAATCGCGCGCCGGGCCTTCCGCCATAAAGACCCAGCATGGGCTTGATCAGAGGATGCAACCGCGCCCCCTGGGCAAGCTGGCGCTCGACATGATCGGCATAGGCATCCACCGCCATGTCCAGATCCGTCGCCGCACCGCCGAAGAAGCGTGCATCCACCTCGGCCAGCAACACAGGGTTCTGATAAGCGGCGCGCCCCAGCATCACGCCATCCACGTGACGCAGATGCTCTTCGGCCTGTTCCAAGGTCTCGATGCCGCCATTGACCAGAATGGTCAGGCCAGGGCGTTCGCGCTTGACGCGATACACAAGCTCATAATCCAGCGGCGGCACGTCACGATTTTCCTTAGGCGACAGGCCCTCCAGCCAGGCCTTGCGGGCATGCACGGCGAATACCGTGACGCCGGCCTGCGCGCTGGCGTCGATCAAGGCGCGCAGACTCTCTTCTGGGTCCTGGTCATCCACACCGATGCGGCACTTGACCGTGATGGGCAGTGGAACAGCGGCCCGCATCGCCGCCACGCATTCCGCCACCAATTGGGGCTCGCGCATCAGGCAGGCGCCAAAGCGCCCCGACTGCACCCGGTCGGAGGGGCAGCCGACATTCAAGTTCACTTCGTCGTACCCGAAATCGGCGGCAATTCTGGTTGCCTGCGCCAGCTTTGTCGGATCGGAGCCGCCCAACTGGAGCGCCAAGGGATGCTCGAAAGCCTCGAACCCCAGCAGGCGCGCCCGGTCGCCATGGAGCACCGCGTCCGCCGTCACCATCTCGGTATAGAGCAGCGCGTTTTTCGTCAGGCAACGGTGCAGCACCCTGCAGGGACTGTCGGTCCAGTCCATCATGGGCGCAATACAAAATTTATGGCTTAAGGTATTCATATAGTTAGATAATTTCTGTTCGCGCCACATTGACAATGAAATCTTACGCTGAGTTTCCCCACAATAGTTTTTTATATCCAAGTCTGCTCTCAGAATGCGGACTTCGAGTGGAAAGCACGTCCCGAGTGTGATGGATTTGTGCACGAAATTGTGATGATCAAGCGTAAGCCCCTGACGTTATTTGATTGTCTGTCCAATCCGAGATCGGTACGACAAAAAGCATATCATGGCGCACGCCAGGAAAGCGTTTCGTACTATCTCATGCATGCCGCTCTGTTACCGCACGCCTGACGACAATCACCTCTTATCGATACAGAGCGGCGACCGTCGGGCGGTTGGCGACAATCGGTATTGGCGCTTCATTGACCGGCTGAGATATGCCTTTAGGGCCTGCCTGCACGACGGCGTGCTTCGCGGGGGCGGCAATCCACGTCCCTTTTGCAGTCGTCAAAAACTTAGTACCAAAGGAAAAAAGGCCGCAACCGGTGCCCGGGCGGCCACGCCGTGCAGCCAGGTCGAGCTTTCCCGGGTACCTCTGGCCTGGCTGATATTTGTACCAGCGGGACGAAGCGAAATGTTGCATCATCGCGCCTCGGTCCAGCAGGGGAGGAAACGGGCATGATTGAGAACCCGCCAGTGCTCACGATTCATCGCGGCCATCGCCGGCCGGATCGGGCGCTGCTTGAGGCTTTCCGTGGCGCGCAAACCTCGCATTTGGCCGACGCCATGGAAGGCCGCGGCGCGGTGGACTGGCGGATCAAGCCGCTCGATCCCGCCAATGCCAGCTTCACCGGCCCGGCGCTGACCGCGCATGCCTATCCCGCCGATTTCTTCGGCGTGGCTGGTGCGGCGATCGAAGCGGAACCTGGCGATGTGATCATGTGTGCCAATGAACACTATACCGGCACGGCCGTGATCGGAGATCTGGCTGCGGGGATGATGCGCAACAAGGGCGTGGTTGCCTTCGTGACCGATGGGCTGGCCCGCGACCGCGCTGGAATAGTGGCGGTCGGGCTGCCGCTATTCGCCATGGGCATATCGCCCAATTCTCCGGCCAGTACCGGACCTGGGCAGGTCGGCGCGCCCGTGGTGTTGGGGGGCGTTCAGGTCTGCTCGGGCGATATCATAGTGGGGGACGCGGACGGCGTGGTGGTGATCCCTCTTGCTCAGGCCGATGCCGTACTTGCGCGCTTGCGCGCTGTACAGGCGGCCGAGAAGACCGCTGCAGACTCCGTAAAGGCGGGTGCGACCAGCTCCGCGTCTTGGCACGAAATTCAGCGGCGTGCGCGTATCATACAATCCTGACGACGTCTTCAAATTCATTGACTCAATCGCGAGCGCAAACGCGTTAGCCTCGAAGTGTTCGCAGTAACGGCAAGCGGGCTCATCCAGTCACTTATGGGTCTTGAATGCGATGAATTTTACGCGCTGTCCAGGCTTCAGGATCATCTGATGGGGCACGCCAGCGGGTATGAAGAGATAGTCGCCAACCTTCATAGCCGTGGTGGCGCCACCATCGATGACGGAACCGCGCTTTTCACCTGGCTCTCTTTCCTTGGCGTCGGTTGCAACCCCACCCAGCACGAAGCTCGCTTCGCCCTCCTGTATGAATATGTTGTCATTCCAGCTTTCGTGGACCTCGGCCTGACCACTCTTGTCGCGGGCGGTAGTATAAATCTGATAATTGGCATGCTTGGCCAGGATCACCTGGGAATAAAGGGCGTCTGGTGTCATGCCTTTCTGCAAGGTCTCGCTTAGCTCCTTGCCGGTGAGATGGCGGACGGCAATATCCGGGGCCGTCTTGTCCACGACCGTGAAGGATAATGCTGCCATGAAAATCGCGGGCAAACTTAGGTTCATGATGAGCTCCTCAGAAGGGTTGTTTGAAGATCAGCTAGGTGAAAGTGTGGCGAGGTGTCGCCGTGAAAATGTGCAGCGATCCTGGTTGCCGACAGGGGGCTAGTCTCATGATGCACGCAGCGGCACGTCATTGCGCCGCCGGTATGTAGATGCTCGTGATGACCAGACCTTCTTTGTCGATGCTCGCAAAATAGTGCGGCATGCCCGCGGGGACGAAGACATAGCTGCCCTTTACAAGTGCGTAGCTGCGCCCGCCGTTTATGCCGGTCCCCGTCATGTTGGTGGCGTCTCGGCGCTTTTCGTCATTCAGGGTGCCACCCATGATCAAGGTGCCGGAGCCGCTGAGTATGTTGATGAGTTCGTTGTTCTTCTCATGTACTGACGCAGGCGTCGGCTTGCCGCGGTGCTCCACCACCACCCGCAGCGGCGGCAGCGCAACCACGACTTCAGCCGATAGCGTTGCCGCTGCTTTCGACCGCGCCACTGCAGCGGTGACATCAGCAGGGGAGGCGTACAACACGGGCTCTTGCAGTATTTGGGCCTGAGCCGGAAGCGTCATGGTGCTCAGGACGACGAAAAAAATCAGAGTCCGCATAAAACACCTCCTCTGTGAGCAGTTGATTGTCCTATTCATTGGCTAAGACTTGGCGCCAAATTTTGCCGTCATTGACTGCGTGTTACCCTGTGCCGCTGAATCCAGATAAAGCCCGGCCTGACGAGCGCGCCCGCGAACCAGGGCTAGCACGGCCTCGCACAAAGGAATTGGCTTTCCGGTCAATCTGCCCAGCTCAACAACCGCGCCCAGCAAGGCATCGATTTCCATGGGCCGGCCGCGCTCCAAGTCCTGAAGCATAGATGTCTTGTGAGCCCCGACGCTCCCTGTGAAATCGATGCGCTTGTCGACGCTCATGGCGAAGCGGGCCCCCAAAGCTTCTGCCACTGTGGCCGCTTCCACCATCAAGGTCCGCGCGGCGGCACGCAGGTCGGGCTGGAAAGCCAGCCGGTCCACGGTCAATCCGGTCAACGCCGACATGGGATTGAAGGCGAGATTGCCCCAGAGTTTGACCCAGATTTCGTCGCGGATACTGGTGTGCACAGGAGCGTTGAGCCCC
>Ga0193753_10003297_pt1 | contig 12035 bp, 11 predicted proteins | sample H1c2metaG_FD_144925 | JGI IMG/M metagenome (GOLD analysis project Ga0193753, IMG submission 144925) | Soil microbial communities from a riparian zone of the East river system, Colorado, United States - H1c2 | ecosystem: Environmental > Terrestrial > Soil > Riparian zone | place: USA: East... | reverse complement strand
TTGAGAATTTTGAGGGATCGGCGACAGCGCCCGTCAGCAACGAACAAAACCGCTCAACCTGTGATCGATCAGCTGAAAATTTCCGCGAGACCGGGGCGGCGAGCCTGCCGAGCCGCCGAAAATAGTGCGTAAAAAAAGTCAAAAAAAGTTGGCGTAAATTCAGGCGGCAAAAAGTGACACTCCGCAAACCACGTTTACCACGCGCTTCACCACACACTCACCAGCGTTTTACCACGGCACTAACGCAGGTAGTCCTCTAGAATCAACGAAAGTTCAGTCTTTTCATCCCGATATTTAACGATCACCGGCGCCGAAATACTCAACCCCCACTCCTGCCCTTTCCCTTTGTTTACAGCGCGCGACCCCGGCACTACCACCGCTCCCTCCGGAATCACCAGCGGCATCTCCGCCGTGGCCTTATAGATCTCTCCCCGCACCAGGTCATACACCGGAGTCCCCCGCGTCAACACCGTCCCCGCCGCTAAAACCGCGCTCTTCCGCACCACCGTCCCCTCATAAACCCCCGTATTTCCACCTACCAGCACATCATCCTCAATAATGACGGGGCTTGCATTCACCGGCTCCAGCACACCGCCGATCTGCGCCGCCGCACTCAGATGCACTCTCTTGCCAATCTGCGCACAACTCCCCACCAGCGCGTGCGAGTCCACCATCGTTCCCTCGTCCACATACGCCCCCACATTCACATACGCCGGAGGCATCACCACAACCCCTTTAGAAACATAAGCTCCCGTCCGCACACTCGACCCGCCCGGCACCACCCGAACCCCCTCCGCAGCCGAAAACCGTCGCGCCGGATACGTCCCCTTATCCACAAAAGAGAGCCCCTCCCCCAACCCCATCTCCACCAGCGATCCAATCCGAAACCCCAGCAGAATCCCCCGCTTCACCCACGCATTCACCCGCCACCCCAGCGCCAGCGAAGCATCCGGCTCAGCCGCCCGCAACTTGCCCGTTTCCAACGCCTTACGTAGCTCAAAAAAATCCGCCTCCGCCCCAGCATCCCCAACCGCCGCCGCGCCCTGCGCAAACCAGTGCTCAATCCGCTCCTGCAACGTTCCGTTCAGACCCACGTATCACCTTTTCTGGAAAGTAGTTATCAACACGCCATCAAGCCGGAGGCCGCTAGAACATCCGCAGGTCTTCCGCCGTCGAAGGAACCCCCACCAGCATCCCCAACTCTCCCACCATCGTCTCCAGCTTTCGCCGTGTTCCGCCCGAGACCGGCACCATCGGCAGCCGCAACACGTCCTCACCCCGGCCCAGCATTGCCAGCACTGCCTTTACCGGAGCCGGGCTGGCCTCCCAGAAGTGAGCCTGCATCAGCCGGAAAAATTGCCGATTGATCCTCCGCGCCCCCACCCAATCATTCTCCAGGGCCGCCCGTACCATCCGCGCCATCTGCCCTGGAATCACATTCGAAGCCACCGAAACCAGCCCCGCCCCACCCAGCGAGAGCACCGGCAGCGCCATCCCGTCATCGCCGGCGAAGATCTTGAAGCTCCGCGGCGCAGTCGTGATCAACTCCGTAATCTGGGCGATATTCCCGCTCGATTCCTTGATTCCAATCACGTTCTTCAATTCAGCCAACCGCAACACCGTCGCCGGCTCCAGGTTCGCCCCCGTCCGCGAGGGGATGTTGTACAGCAGCACCGGCAGCTCCGTCGCCTCGGCAACCGCCCTGAAGTGTTGATACTGCCCCGCCTGCCCAGGCCGGTTGTAGTAGGGGTTAGCCGTCAAAATTCCCGTAAGCCCATGCACCCCGGACACCTTCCGTGTTCGAGCCACAACCTCATGCGTCGCATTGTGCGTGCATCCCGCAAATACTGGAACCCGTCCCGCCGCCGTTGCCACCACGACCTCGACCACACGCAGCCACTCCGGCTCGGTCAGCGTCGCAGCCTCGCCCGTGGTGCCGCACGGCACCAGAAAGTCGATCCCGCTCTCAATCTGCCAGTTCACCAGCGCATGCAGCGCCGGTTCGTCTACTCCGCCGTCCCGTCGAAAGGGAGTCACCAGCGCCGTTCCACAGCCCATCAATTCCATAGTGTCTGCAGTTTACCGCGTCGCGATTGTTGATTTTCCGCCAACCCTGTTTTACCTCCTGAAAGAAGCCGCAAAAAAATGCCATCGACGACGATCAGGGCCGGATGATCGTCAACAACTTAGCCAATCCGGCAGCCACAAAGCGCATTTTTGCAGGAGATTAAGGCAACAAACCGCAGGCAACGCACAAGCCACTCAATGCACCCTATTTAATGCGATCTGGAAGCGCATGACCGCGAACGAATTCCATGGTGGAATTATGTTTTCCCAACCCTGTTCAGGAGTTGAGCGATGATCTCGAATTCTCAGACGATACCCAAGCAAGTACGCGACACCTTCCTGGCCCTTGCCGGCGTGGCGCTTCTCAGCATTCCCTCCGCAGTGGCACAGATGAGTCCGGGTGCAGGCGGTGGCGCGCCTCCGCCCACGCAAAGCCCTGGAACCCAGCCGGGGCAGGGCGGTCAACCCGGCATGTCCCCCATGGACCAGCCTTCCGGCACCGATCCGAACGGCCCCGGACAGATGATGGACAAGGCCTTCGTCCGAAAGGCGTTGCAGGGTGGCATGACCGAAGTTCAACTGGGCCAACTCGCCCTGCAAAAGAGCAACAATCCTGATGTAAAGCAATTTGCCCAGAAGATGGTCGATGACCACACCAAGCTCGGCGAACAGATGAAGCAGGTCGCAGAGCAGTTGCAGCTAAAGGCGCCTGACTCGCCATCCTCGAAAGACAAGTCGAACATGGCCAAGCTACAGGCTTTGAACGGCGACGAGTTCGACAAGGCCTACATCAAGGACATGGTGAAGGACCACCAGCAGGATGCGAAAGAGTTCAAGCAGGAGGCAAAAAATGCCTCCAACCCTGCCGTGAAACAGGTCGCGGCGCAAGGAGAGCAGGTTGTCACGGAACACCTGCAAATGATTCAGCAGATCGCCCAGAAGAACAACGTCGCGTCGAAGTAGCCTTCCAGTTGCCTGACCTGAAAAGGGCGCCGATATCGGCGCCCTTTTCTCTATAGCAAATCGTACCGCTAATCGTTACACATACTGTCCGCGGTACAGCTCCGAAGGCACATGGTACTGCGGCACGTGCAGCGAAGCCGCGCCGTTCACGGTCCCAGGTGCTACGTCCATGCACTTCACAAAGGCGGTCTGAAACTTATCCATCTCCTGTTTCGTTCCAACGGTCACGCGAACATAGTTCGGCATCGCCGCCCACGAGCGCCCAATCGCCACGTTCTCCTTCAACATGGCCTCCTTGAACTCGTTGCCCGGGCGCTTCACGTCCACCATGAACATGTTGCCCTGCGAGCCCGCAACGATCTTGTAGCCCTTCTTCGTCAGGAACTCCAGCGTCTCCGACCGGATATCCGAGTTGATCTTCTTCCGCAGCGGCACCAGGTCCTTGTCCTGCAGACTGGCGCGCGCACCGGCAGAGCTTGTGATGGAGATGCTGGCCAGGCTCCGGCTCGGCCCGCCCACGGTGGCGAACTTCATCAGCAGGTCCGGTCTCGCCACCGCAAAGCCTGCCCGTAGGCCGGCCATGCCGTAGATCTTCGAGAACGTCCGCATCACAATCACGTCCTTGTCCTGCGCCACCATGTCGATGCACGACTCGTCGTTCGAGAAGTGGTGATAGGCTTCGTCGATGATCACCACCGAACCCGCCGGCTTGTTCTTCACCAGCCACTCGATGTCCGCCTTCGGAGTCATCGTCCCTGTCGGATTGTTTGGATTCACGATGTAGTACGCGCCGGGCGACGGGTGCGCCGCCAGCATCGCCTTCACGTCATGCGCGTACGTCGGCGTCAGCTTCACTGGGAACTTCTGGGCCTTCATCGTGTCCGCCGCGCGGGGCCCCTGCTCGTAGCTCGGGTCGCCATAGACCAAAGGCTTGTCAGGCCCGATGTTCGACATCAACGCCAGGTCCAGCGGCCCACCCGAGCCGGGGAACAGGGCGGAGTATCCACGCTTCAAATCGAACTGCTCGTTGAAGACCGTCAGCGTCTTCATCGTCTCGTCAAAATGGTACCGGCCTCCCAGCGAGGCAGTGCTACATATCGCCGTCAACGCAGACTGCGCCGGCCCCAGCGGATTCTCGTTCGAGCTGATGATCACCGTATCCGGCGAAAGCTGGCGCATCTCGCCCATATCGGACATGCCGCCCATCCCGCGATGATGTGGCGTCGCCGAGGACGCACTCTGCTGTACCGCCGCGAACGCAGGAAACGAGGTAGCCGCTGCAGAGGCTGCCCCAAGAATGCGCATGAACGACCTGCGCGAAACGCCTGAATGGATAGTGGAATTCATATACGGCTCCTCGAGTGGTGCGGTTGTAGGAATGTGACGCTTCGCCAACAGATGGCGTCGCCATCTGCGAATCGGGTAGATATTCCGTGCGCAGCGTCTTGGCTGCGCAGCACTGTTTTGAGGGGATCGGGTAACACTGATACAGACGGAACTGCATCAATGTGAGTTTCAATGTATCGCGAATTGCCAGTTACTGCGAGAAAAAGATTGCGTTAAATGCGAAAAATAGGCTCAAAATGCCGGTTGCACTCGTCGAGCCTGCAAAACCCGCTTCAATCAAGGGAATAATCGACTTCGGTCATCAAGAAAATGTCGTAATACGATTCAAAAAATCAATCAACCGGCGTCATTACAAAAGCGGCAGTGCAAAAACGCAGCCCGGCGCACCCACGCCGGGCGTACCCGCTAAACCCATTCACCCTTGCGCATCAACGGCTCCGCAGTCCCGTCCGCCGCCACGCCGTCCACATCCATCTCGCCCGACCCGATCATCCAGTCCACATGGATCAGGCTCGCATTTGCACCCAGCGCTGCAAGCTGTTCGGCGTCCATCTTCTCGCCCCCGATCAGACACGTCGAGTAGGCCTGCCCCAGCGCGATATGGCTCGCCGCGTTCTCGTCGAACAGCGTATTCCAGAACAGCACGCCGCTCTGTGCAATCGGCGAAGAGTGCGGCACCAGCGCCACCTCGCCCAGCCGCCGCGCGCCATCGTCGGTGCTGATCAGGCGGTTCAGCACATCCTCGCCAGCCGTCGCCGTCGCCTCTACGATCTTCCCGCCCTCAAACCGCACCGCAATATTCTCAATCAGCGTTCCCTGGTGCGAGAGCGGCTTTGAGGCCCGCACCGTCCCATTCACCCGATCCTTGTGCGGCGTCGTAAAGCACTCCTCCGTAGGAATATTTGGTTGGCAGTAAACCCCATTCCCCGCGGTCGTCCCTCCACCCGCCCAAAGATGATCGTCTGCCAGCCCCACCGTCAGGTCCGTCGTCCCGTCCGCCGACTTGAAGTGCAGGGCAGAGAACCGCTTCGCATTCAGCATGTCCATGCGCTTCTTCAACCTCGCGCCATGCTCCTTCCACTCCACCACCGGATCGTCCACGGCTACACGAGAGGCAACGAAGATCGCGACCGCTACATCCTCCGCCTCTCCGGGAAACACCAGCTTCGCCCACTCCGGCGTCGCGCAGGCCACAATCGTCCAGTTGATCTCATGCCGCGTGATCAACTCCATCGCCGGCTTGCTCGCCTTCGACATCGCCACATTGGCCCGAGCCACCTTCGCCGGGTCCTGCTTGGCCAGCAGCGCAGGGTTCGCTCCCGCAATCGCCAGCCGCGCCGCCCCGCTCTTGAACCCCGCCGCAATTCCATCCTGCAGCCATGTCGGCGCAAAGTCGAAGCTCGCATCCTGCGCATACTCATACCGCGACAGCACACTCGGGTCATCGCTATAGAACGTCGTCACCAGCAGAGCCCCCGCCTTGTACGCGTGCTCCGTAATCCTCCGCACCAGTGGCAGCGCCTGGATCGGCGCAGACACAATCAACTCCTGCCCCGCGCGCAGGCCCAGCCCGATCTTCACCGCAACCTCGGCCAGACGGTCCAGCTTCTCCTCAAACGCCAGGCTCGCAAACTTCGTCGTCGCCACTGCTTCCATCACACTCATAGCCGATCCTTCCCGCCTGCATACATCTGCGTATAAACGTCCTTGAAGTCGTAGCATCCTGTCCGCGACGACAGCCACTCGGCGGCCCGCACCGCGCCCTCCGCAAAGCCTCTCCGCGAAAACGCCTCATGCGTCAAAACCAGTCGCTCCGAATCGCTCCGCGCCTCCAGGATGTGGAGTCCCATCACATCGCCATCGCGCTTCGCCTCAACCGGAACCTCGGCCAGCCCCGCAGCCGATTTCACCACTGCGGCCAGCGTCAGCGCCGTCCCCGAAGGCGAATCCAGCTTGCTCGCATGGTGCGTCTCTTCAATCGAGAACTGGTAGCCGGCATTCCTCAACGCCTCGCCCATCTTCGCGGCCAGTTGCAGCATCACCTGCACGCCCACCGAGAAATTCGTCCCATACAGCAGTCCCGCCTGCTTGCGCTCCGCATGCCCGCGCATGTCGGGCAGCCTGTTATACCAGCCCGTTGTCCCAACCACCATCTTTGCGCCCGTCGCCAGGCACGCCCGCATATTCTGGACCGCCGCCTCCGGAGTCGTAAAGTCGATGATCACATCGAACCCCGCCACAAAAGGCGGCGTCAACGCGGACGCCTCTGCGTTCTCCTTCGCATCCAGCACATTCACGCTATGGCCGCGCTCTGCGGCGACATCCGCCACCAGCTTGCCTGTCTTGCCATGTCCCAAAACCAGAATCCGCATCGTGTTCCTTCCTAGACCTTGCTCTCTACAGGAACCCGCGTCGCAACATCCCGCGTCGTCACATCGAACACCGTCTCATCGGGATCGGCGAAGAAGACGCGGTGCAGACTCCGAACTGCCTCCTCCACATCCTCCTCATCGATCATGAAGCTCATATTGATCTCGCTCGCGCCCTGCGAGATCATCCGCACATTCACGTGGCTGATCGCCGAGAACACCCGCCCCGCAATGCCGTTGTGACCGCGAATATCCTCGCCCACCAGGCACACCAGCGCCTTGTGCCCCTCCATCTTCACATCTGCGATCTTGCCCAGCTCCTCGCAAATCTCGGGCAGCTGCTGATTGCTGTCCACCGTCAGTGAGATGCTCACCTCGCTGGTCGACACCATATCGATCGCGCACTTGTACTTGTCGAAGACATCGAACACCGCCTTCAGGTACCCATGCGACATCAGCATCCGGCTCGCGACCACATCGATGATTGTCAGCCGCTTCTTCGCCGCGATGCTCTTAAAGGGGCTCGCGCACTTCGCTGCCATCGCCGTAATCTTCGTGCCTTCATTCTCGGCGTTGCGCGAGTTCAGCACCCATACCGGAATACTCTTCTGCACCGCAGGCAGAATCGTCGCCGGATGCAGCACCTTCGCCCCAAAGTAAGCCAGCTCCGCTGCCTCCTCGAAGCTGATCGTCTTCACCCGCAGCGCATCCGGGCAGATCCTCGGGTCCGTCGTCATGATCCCGTTCACATCCGTCCAAATTTCAATCGCTCCGGCATGCATCCCGCCGCCCACCAGCGCCGCCGTGTAGTCGCTGCCGCCGCGTCCCAGCGTCGTCGTAATGCCCTCGGCGTTCGCACCGATGAACCCACCCATCACCGGCGTCTGTCCTGCTTCAATCAGCGGCAGTACAACCTCGGCCAGCTTCGACTCGATCGCGCCCTCCTGCGGCACCGCCTTCCCATAGTGGCTGTCGGTGATGATGCACGTCCGCGCATCCACATGGGCGCCCTTCAGCCCGCGCTGCTCAAACGCCTCCGCCACAATCCGGCTCGACAGTCTCTCCCCAAAGCTCACCACCAGATCGTTCGTCCTCGGCGTCAGCTCGCCCACCGCTGCAATTCCACGCAGCAGATCGTCCAGCGCGTCGAACTCCAGTTGCAGCGCCGGCTGCAGCTGTGCAAACCGCTCGCCCTCGAACAACTCCGCCGCCGTATCCAGATGCCGATGCCGCAGCCTCGCTCCAATCGCCAGCGCCCCGACCTTATCCCCGCGGCCTGCGGCACTCGCCGCAGCCAGCAGCAGGTCGGTCACCTTCGCCATCGCCGAAACCACTACCACCGCGCTCAGCCCGCGCTCCCGCCGTCCACGAACGATCGCCGCCGTCCGCTCCATCGCCTTCGCGTCCTCAACCGAGGTGCCGCCGAACTTCATCACTACCAGTCGTTCCCGCGCCACGCTCAAACTGTCACCGCCTGGCGTTGTGCCGCGGCTGAAACAGCGGGCACACCGAGCTTATCCAGCTTACCCAGCAGCGCCAGCACCTCGGCGTTCAACACCGCGGCCCCAGCCGCTCCACGAATCGTATTGTGCGATAGCACCACGAACTTCCAGTCCAGCAGCGTGCACTCCCGCAGCCTGCCCACTGTCGCCGTCATGCCGTTTCCGCGCATCCGGTCCAGCCGCGGCTGCGGACGGTCCACCCCCTCGTCATACTCCACCGGCTGCACCGGAGCCGTCGGCAGGTGCTTGTCCTGCACAAAGTGCCGCAGCGGAACAAACTCGCTCCATGCCGCCAGAATCTCCTCCTTCGTCGCCTTCCGCTTCAGCTTGATGCTCACGCACTCCGTATGCCCATCCTCCACGGCCACGCGGTTGCAGTGCGCGCTCACCTTCGCGTCCAGCATCTCGATCGAGTTGCCGTTGATCCGGCCCAGCAGCTTGCCCACCTCTTCCTGCAGCTTCTCCTCTTCGTTCTTGATAAACGGAACCACGTTCCCCAGGATGTCCAGCGAAGCCACGCCCGGATACCCCGCGCCACTTACCGCCTGCATCGTGCTCACAAACAGGCTCTCAATTCCGAACCGCTCCTCCAGAGGCTTCAACGCCAGCACCAGCCCAATCGCGCTGCAGTTCGGATTCGTCACAATGTAGCCGCCGTTGCCGCCGTTCTCCTTGCGCCAGCTCTGCGCGCCAATCAACGCAAGATGGTCCGCGTTCACCTCCGGCACCACCAGCGGCACATCCGCCACCATGCGGAACGCGCTCGAGTTCGAGATCACGGCGCAGCCTGCCGCCGCAAACTTCGGCTCCAGCTCCCGTGCGATATCGGCATCCAGCGCGGCAAAGATAATCTTCGGAAGGGGCAATCCGCCCGCGCCAGTCTCAGGAACATTCGGCTGCATCGTCATTGCCGCAATATTCTTCGGCAGCGGCGTATCCAGCTTCCACCGGCATGCGTCTCCATACGTTTTGCCCGCGCTGCGATCGCTCGCCGCCAGCCACGCAATCTCGAACCACGGATGATTGCTCAATAACTGAATGAATCGCTGCCCGACCATTCCGGTCGCGCCAAGAATCCCAACTTTGCGCCGTTCCATATTCTGTTAAGAATACAGCGGTCTTTTCCCAGCGTCACCGTCGAACGCCTTTTTAACCGCGCATCGACCTATTCGCCGCGATGGAAGTACTTGGCCTCCCTGCCGGTCCCACTACGCGTGGGGCGGTCACTTCGTGACATATATATACCCTTCGGGTCGAAGCTCCCGTTGGTCGCCAGAATCTTCGTGCCGACCATCGGGAGGCCCCAGGCGAAGCCGGTATACCCCCCACGAAGTGGGCGCCGCCCGCGTAGGGCGCTCTTTGCCTGAAGAATAGGTCGATACGCCCTAGTAATCGTTCCGCCGCCTCTGGCTCATCTGGTGCCCGCCCCCGCCCCAAACCAGCAGCGCCACCACCAGGTGGATCACAAACCAAAGACTCAGCCCCTGGTCCACATAGATCAGGAACAGCACCAGCACCCGTGGCAGGATGATCGCAAATAGAAGCGGAACGATCCCCTGCAGATGGAAGGGAATCAGCACACCCTGCACCCACGCCACTACCAGCGCGACACGCGGCAGAAACAGCGCGAAGACCAGAAACCAGAAGGGAAGTCGATGGCTGACGAGCGACAAACTGAACTGCTGCTCCGCGACCCATCGCAACACCGTCTCACCCACCAAAACCATCGCCATCGTCCACCCTCCGTTTACCGCGTCCAATCTACTTCATTGCGTAGGTAAAGTCAGCCTTGCCCGTCGCCTTCGCCGCCACCGTCACGGTCATCGTCTGCTCGCCCATCTTCTCGTGGACCGCCCCCAGCGTATACGTCCCCGCCGGCAGACCCTTGATCTCGAAGCGCCCCGCGGCATCGGTCACCGCAAAGAACGGCGTATCCGACACATTGATGAACGCGTTCATCCACGGATGGTTGTTGCACCGCACCGGAATCATCGCCTCGGCCTGCTTGAACTGTTTCTGCTTTGGCGCGCCCTTTGGCCCCTGCGACACGTCCACCGCCTCATTCCCCACCAGCGTTGGCATCGTGTGGATGTTGTGCATCGTCGCATCGGAGTTTCGGAACTCCACCGTCCCGCCCCGCATCACGGCAATCACATGCGGCGTATACCTGCAGCCCACCTGGTCCAGCACCACGGGTGCACTCGTCTGGGTCGGGGCCGACATCGCCGCCGCCGGCCCGCTCTTCACATACACGTACACATTCGCCAGCCTGCCATCCTGTACCACATACTGCTCCGCAGCGTTCTCCCCGCTGCTCATCGAGCACACCGGATCCTGACTCATATCGATCTTCAACCGCTCCGGCGGCTTCCCCGCGAAATGGATCGTTCCCGCCACCGCGCCGAGCGTCGCCGGGTCCAGCGGAGGCCTAGCCGGACGAGCCGCCTGACTAACAGCCGCATCCCCATGCCCACCCGCATCGCCGGATTTGCACCCCGTCGCCCCGGCCAGCAAACCGCCCGCCACTACCGCCGTCATCACCCAACCGGACATCCGCCCCATCAGTTCCTCGTTCCCAAAGCCGTTATGCCTGCACTGCCACCGGACTCTCCATCGCTTCCAGCACCGCATCCGCAAACGCCCTGGTCCCGCTGGTGCCGCCAACATCCTTCGTCAGCGTCTTACCCTCGCGATACACCTGCTCCAGCGCCCCCTGCACCCGCTTCGCCGTCTCGCCTTCGTTGATGTGGTGCAGCATCAGCACCGCGCTCTGCAGCAGTGCCGTCGGATTCGCCATGTCCTTCCCCGCGATATCCGGCGCCGATCCATGCACTGCCTCGAAGATCGCGCACTCCGTTCCCAGGTTCGCTCCCGGAACCAGCCCGAGCCCGCCAACAAACGCGCTGCAAAGGTCGCTCAAAATATCCCCGTACAGATTCTCCGTCAGCAAAATGTCGTACTGGAACGGATTCATCACCAACTGCATACACGTGTTGTCGACGATGTGCTCCGCATAGATCACCTCGGGGAACCCCTCTCCCACCTTCCGGCAGCAGCGCAGAAACAGCCCGTCCGACAGCTTCATGATGTTCGCCTTGTGGATCGCGTGAATCTTCTTCCGCCCATGCTTCCGCGCATAGTCGAACGCAAACTTCGCGATCCGCGTCGAACCCTTCTCCGTAATAATCTTCAGCGCCTGCACCACGCCCGGAACCACCTCATGCTCCAGCCCCGCATACAGGTCCTCCATGTTCTCCCGCACAATCACCAGGTCGAGGTCCGGATACCGCGTCTTCAGCCCGGGCAGATTCTTCACCGGCCGAAAGTTCGCGAACAGCTCGAACTTCTTCCGCAGCGTCACGTTGATCGAGGCGAACCCACCGCCAATCGGCGTCGTCACCGGCCCCTTCAGCGCGACCTTGTTCTTCTCAATCGAGTCGTACAGCACCTGCGGAATATACTCGCCCGTCTTCTCGAACGCATCGGCTCCCGCATCATACCGGTGCCAGTCGAACGCCACGCCTGTCGCCGCGCCCGCCGCATCCAGAATGCTCACCGCCGCACCCGAAACCTCCGGCCCAATGCCATCTCCCGGAATCAAAGTAATCCTGTGCGTCTTCTTCTCTGTCATCGTCATCCTGTCTTCGTTACTTCTTTCTCTTGGGGTCTTTTCCGCTCAACAGCTCTTCCAGCTCTTCCTTGAACTCGCGCACATCCTTGAAGTCCCGGTACACGCTCGCAAACCGGATATACGCCACCGTGTCGATATCCTTCAGCCGATGCATAA
>Ga0193753_10003296_pt1 | contig 12039 bp, 13 predicted proteins | sample H1c2metaG_FD_144925 | JGI IMG/M metagenome (GOLD analysis project Ga0193753, IMG submission 144925) | Soil microbial communities from a riparian zone of the East river system, Colorado, United States - H1c2 | ecosystem: Environmental > Terrestrial > Soil > Riparian zone | place: USA: East... | reverse complement strand
TGGACAAGAAGAACGAAGCGGCCAAGTCGCTCGAAGAGCAGAAGAGTCCGTTCATTATTAAGTAAAGAAAAAATCACATCATGTCAATAGGACTTACAAAAACTACTTACTCAGGCCAGATTCCGGTTTGGCAGGGCATAGGCAAAGACATCCAGCTTGCTCAAGGTGGATTCGCCCTGGTCACTACAGCCCTCAAAGATGGCGCTGTATTAAAGGCAGGATCGCCAGTCATTTTTGATGAGGCCGCACGGACAGCAACTGTTCTGGCTACTGGCGTATCAGTCCTCACCTCTGGTGGTTCTGATGTTACCTACCGCGTTGCGAAAGGATCTCCTTTCACTGTTGGTCAGTACCTCGCTGCTGGCGGAACAGGCGGAAAAGCATACGCCATCACCGTTATCGACACCAGCAATGCCGACTATGATGTGCTAACTGTAGGTACCACCCTCGGAGTGGTTACAGCAGGAGATACGGTCTACGCATCCACTGCAACCGGCGCCACCGCAAGTGCTTATGGCGCTGTCAACGGTCTTCTTTACGATGATACCATTGTTCGCGCTGGTGAATCAATTTCAGCAGTCATCAGGGGAACCGTTTATGCGCGCAGGGTACCATATCATTCCGCCCTTGCTACTGCACTGGCTGGTAAAATCATTTACTCTCAGAGTAAGTAAAAACACTCACAAAGAAATTTTTAAATAATGGCTATTATACCCTCTTATTTCCGAGACCTTGCTGAAAGTCAAAACCTTCAGGCAATCATAGATAGATCAGTATCTGCGCTGACGGCTAAATCAATCTGGCGAAACTTTTTGACAGAAGCACCTGCCCAGGTTGACCTGAAATTTGACGCCGTTGTTGGACATGACAGGGTAGCGGCAGCCGCCTCCGTTGTCGATTCCGATGCACCTGCACCACTCAGAAGCCGCAGGGCCATCGAAAAGTATTCTGGTAAAATTCCAGCTATAAAGGAGAAATTCCGCCTTAGCCAGGATGATATGAGAAACATTGAGATCATCCGCGCACTGGGCATTGCCGGTGACACGCTCTACAATTATGTAGTACGCGACACTGAAGATGCAGCAATCTCTGGCGATAAGAGAATTGACCTCATGCTTTTGCAAGCCATGTCAACCCTTCAGATTGACGTGAACCTCACCAATAACCCTGACGGCGCTTACTTTGGTGTAATCGACCTTCTCGGAAACGCTACTACCCAAAAACAGGGAGTGCCCGTTATCTGGTCTACGGCTGCCACCGCCAAACCAACGCAGGACATCGATAATTTCCTTGAAATCAACCGCAACACACGCGGCAGGACTTTCGGACGGATTATGATGTCGCTGACTGCATGGAATTATTTCAAAAACACTGTTGACGTAAGAAGCAATCTGGCTTCGTTTTATAATACCGGCAAAGCTGGAAACACTTTCGCGGTGACGCTTAACAACGTCAACGAGTATATGAACGCCAATCAGTGGCCTAATATCGAAGTGATCAACTACCAGGTGAATGTGGAAGTCGATGGTGCATCAACCTTCATTAATCCGTGGGATGCTGAGGCAGTTGTATTCATCCCTGCTGGTAAAGTGGGAACGCTTTTCAACGCGGTATCGATGGAGAAGTTCCATCCTGTAGCAGGAAAGTCGTATGCAAACTTCGGGCCTACACTGGTTTCAAAATGGGCCGATCAGGATCCATTGGTTGAATACACCGCAATGGAGATGAACGCTTTTCCTTCAGTGAATATCGACAGCGTCTTTATCCTGAAAACACAGACCGTTCAGGCTTCATTCGTTTAACAATGACGAACAAGGAAAGGTTAAAAGCTTATTTGGGGTTTGCGCCTGCTGACGATAACACAACGGAGGCCGCCCTGTTAGACTTTGGAATCGATCCTTCAGAAACTTATACGGTCTCGAATCTCATACCTGTGAAAAGAGCCGCAATATCCGTGATGAGAATTCTTCTTACTACGGCGAACACTACCAACATGGACCACTCCCAGACATGGGATAAGACAGCGGTAGCAAAGCGGGTCGATGACCTGGAAGAAGAAATTGAACCGAAAGGACCCACAATACGAGCTGTACACAAATGGTAGCACCTTATTTCCCTGATATTATAAAAGATGTTGTGGGAATGGTTGACCAGAAGACAATGAGTAGAACGGTTCCTTTTCACACGCTCTTTGAACATGGGCTTTTACAGATGGTGGAAAGATCGGTAGAGAAGAAAGGAACACTGGAACCTACTGCATGGCTGATAATGCCCTTTGATGAACCATTGGGCAGAGATGCCACACAGTTTTCGGAGGTGATGTTTACGATGATGCTTTTTTGTGATACAAAACCGGAGTACACCCAGGATGAACGCGATGAGATCTCTTACAAGCAGTGCCTCTTACCGATGTCTGACGCATTTCTTGAATCACTGAGTGAACACGGAGGGTTTATGATACAGAGTAAAGAAACGATTAGAGGCACCAGGAGGATATATCCATATTTCGGACTTGGAGCAGCGAGAGGAGCGGACACGCCGAATTTCATAAACAAATACGTCGACGCTCTTTTCATGAACAACATTCAGTTAAAAACCAGGTTTATCTGCCAATAAAAGGCTACAATTTTTAAAATAATTATCATGGCAATTACATTATGCGGAACTCAAGTTGGGGCTAACACAGGACCGATCCCCTGCGACTTTACCCGCGGACTTCCAAAAGTTCTCATGCTTGGCAGCGCGTCGTTCAGCTCATCTGATTATGCAGATGTCGCAACCATGGATGCGGCAATTCTGAGCAAATTGAAGTTGCCAACCGGCAGTTCTCAAAAACTTTACCCTTTCCCAGCAATTCAGGGAACAACAGACCAGACAGAGGCGGCGAAGTTTGGTAACTCTGGTTACGGACTGCGCTATAAAATGGCAGCATCTGTACCCGCTTACGAGTTCCAGGTTATTGCGGGATCGACACTGGAAAAGAAATTACTTGCTTTCGACGGCACCAACTCACCCTTGCTGATCCTTGATGACAAAGGTCAGATATGGGGAGCAATGAACGGAACGAACTACGAGGGTTCTGTTTGGCAGGTGAGTGTAGAACCACATGCTTATGCTGATGGTCAGAATCCAAAATTTACATTGATTAACATCTCCCTGGTTAATGCCGATGATTTCGTTAGGAATGCATATGCATATAAGACCGGACTCAACTCCTCTTCGCTCAGAGGTCTTAAAGACGGCCAGCTGGTTGAGCTGTCACACTCAACAAACGTGTACAAGATCAAAGTAAAAATCCCCGTGTCAGGCCTGAATCAGGATCTTGATGTATGGGATGATTATGGCGCACTGATTGCTGCGCTGACTTTCAGCGCTGGTACTGGTGCGAATTATGGAACATCACTCGCCATCACATCAGTCGCGGCAGACAATACGCTCAAAGCGCTGACCGTCACGTTCGATTCCAGTGCATTTACCGCGCTTGCATCACTCACCAAGATTAGGCTTTCGTCTCCGCTACCCGCAGTACTTGATGCAGCCGGCGTCACACAGCTTGAAATTGCACCAGTAATAATTACAAAACCATAACAATGGCAAAGTCAACAAATATACCGTATACGAAATACGAAAAAGACGCGCAAGGCAAAGACACTGACGAACTGGTTTTTTCCGGATCGTTTAACGGACCTGTGATCTCGGCCATGTCTCTGGAAGATTTCAAAAAACACGAGGCACACTTAAAAGATGCTGGTCTGGAAGATGCAGACTTTGCCACAATTCACGGCCTGGCAAAAGCTGCAACTGCTCCGAAAGCCACTGTCGCACCAGGTCTTACTGCCCGCCAAGAGTTTAAAGAAAAGCCATAATGTCATCGATCAGAGCATTTGCCCAAAAGGTGGAGACGCTGAATATTGACACGGCCTTGCAGGTTGCGTTCAGCCAGAATGAACGCGAAATAGCAGATCAGAATAGAAAACAGCTTTATGCCGGCTTCGATAAGAAAGGCAATAGGCTGAAGCGATATAGAAACAGCAAGTACGCGCGCGTAAAGGCGCAGATGAATCCGGTACCTGGTCTCGGTAATCCGGATTTCTTTTTAACAGGCGCTTTCCAGCGGGGCATAAGTGTACAAATCCAGGGCGGCACCATCCGCACCCTGATGAACGATTCCAAATCCGACGACCTGCTGAAACGCGATCCTGATATTATTGGTCTGGGTGGCGATTTCAAGAAAGATCTGATCGATACCAAACTGAGGCCGGCATTTCTGGCTGAAGTGAAGAAAAGTTTAAAGATATGATCGGCTGCACAACATGTACACCCGCTGAACCGATGGCAGTCGAACTCTATAATGCAATAAAAAAGGCAACAGATCATGCAAGAGAGAAAAAAGAAACAACAGCAGTGTACCAGGACTCAACCGGGTATCATATCGCTGAGGCTTTTTTCGCATTCTCTCAAGGGTACCCGGTCATCAGAGTCATCGCTAAATAATGGGCCATGGCACTGAATATAATCTTGCCGAAGTTAAACCCGGTAAATTTCTACCTCTCTGACTACGCACCCCCTCCGCAGTACGGAACTCCTTTCATGGATGATGTTCCCTTTGTACAGCAGGTAAGATCATACCAACTTAAGAAAAATTATTGTCAGAAGTGGACGGTCCATGATGTGATCAACCTTCAGTTTGAGGCCAACGCTGCTCCAATTCAGATCGACATCAGGGATTGTTCTGGCACCAGTGTAAACGCGGTCAATGCCGTACAGCGCAGGAAGAACAAATACATCGATAATTATAGTGTTTACGAGGCCACACTGCCCTTGACCGGTATTGCACCAGGGAATTACTATCTCACTTTAAAAGTTCAGAATACTGAATTATTCAGCGAGCCCTTCCAGGTCTTCGCCACACTTCCCAACTCTGTGCTTATCGAATACAACAACTCCCGGTACAAAGGTGATGTCGTATTTGAAACCGGTATTCGGTTCAGTTTTCGTGTCGAAGCACTCATAACAGAGTTCTCCCCCGGCAACGAGCGTGTCGCCTATCGTGATCAACGACTCAATCCAACCATCCTCAGTTCAAGACCATTCAGATCCTGGAACCTGGTTGTCGGATTTAACTACGGCGTTCCCGACTGGGTAGGGGAGATGATCAACCACATATTTTCCTGTGATAACGTAGCCATAGATGGCGTGACATACTCTGTTTTGGAAGACTCCAAAATAGAAGTGACTGAACGCGACCCCCAATATCCTATGAAAACATTCTCTGTTCAGATTCTGGAAGGATACAACAGATCTTCCAAGACGTTTGGTATTGAGATGGATGCAAACAACAGGATACTTACCGGCAGTCCTATATCAAGAGACATATTTGGAGACCTCGTAGGTGGAGGATCCGTCATCGTCATACAATCTTACGACTGATGGCAGTACTAAACCTCGTCATAGCGCCCGTTGCCCTTCTGTATGACTACTTAATAGTCACAGCAAGCAAGAACACTGCTCCAACAATTGAAGAAGCCAGAGAGGTGTATCCTGCTGGCGATTTGACCTCAGGTAAGAATGCTGTTATCCCAGAAACCGGTGACATCGATCCCGGTATTTACCGTGTGCAGTGGTGGGGAAGTGCGGATGGAATTTCAAAGGATACGCTGTTGGCAGAGTATGTCAATAAGGCGGTGAATAGAAAGCCGATCAGTGAGACCAGATGGTATGAAGTCGGCGGCGGAAGGTTGATCGATCCCCCGACTGATCAAGTTTTTATAAATGATGAGTATTTAGACGGCAAGGATGTAACTGGAATATTCAAGGAGGGTCTTGGCCGTCCTTTGGTACCGCCAACCGAAACGACAATGGCACCGGAGTATAATATAAACCCCGGTGGACAAATTCAACTATTACTAGGGCTGAGGTTCAATGCCCCGGAAAAGGTCGCCATCACCATTACCTACACCAAGGACATGGAGGATGAAACCAGTCGCTCCGGTTTGTACGAAGGGGTTGTGACGGTCTCCGCTGATAATACTACGCTGACAGATGAGCATAGAAACAAACGGGTGAAACTGCATGGCGCCGGAGCGCTGCTTCGGGTAACCATGGAAGACCTGGGATCGCTTCCCGATGGCAGATTCTACTATTTCACCTCTCATGCGGGCGCTCAGCAGCAGGCAACAATTAAGTGTCAGTCCGGTGATAGCATATTATTTAATAGTCACACCTATACCGAGCTCAGTATCGGCAAGGGTGAATTTGTACGAATTGAAAAAGACGACACTACCTGGGTAGTTACGCTTTACGCACCAGGGCTGATGTTGGTTGGAGAAAGAATTCAAATGACGACCAGAAGCGTTCCCAACACCCAACCAGAAGACGGACGTCTCCTTGATGGTGATGTATGGCGCAGGATGTATTACGAGCTGAGAAATAATTATCCGGCATCCAGTATGATCATCACTTCATCAGTCACCAATGTCGGTTATGTCCATCCTTCAGACGAGCGAGGAAAATTCGTGATCCATCCCAGTAACCCGCAGTTCAGACTGCCTGACACGCGCAATATGTTCATCCGGGGTATGAGCGATTTCAGTGCAAGCCCCGCGGCTGACGTTACCCGGCCGGTCAATCAGACCGGTGGTTATCAGCAGGACGCAGTGGGTGAGCACCGTCACGAAGGAATAGAAGGAGATAATACCAGCCATGGAAGTTCAAGTATAGAGCGTAACGGCGATGTGAAACTATTAGTGAACCTGGTCACAGAGACCGGCCACGCAAACATAATAAACGGTAGAACCGCTGTGCATAACCAGGGCGGCGAAACCCATCCAAAAAATGTCGGAGAAGTTTGGCTCCGCAGACTATGAAAAAACTAATCACCATATTATTGATTCTGTGTGCGACCGTGGCAAGTGCCCAAATTGGCAACTATCCACTCACTCCCGGAAATGTCATTCCGCAGGTGAACCTTGGAAAAAAGATCACTGAACTCGGGCTTTACATCGGCAATGGCCTGGACAGTGCATTAATTCCTGTTGTCATCGGCGGCGTGAACAGGAAAGCATACGGAATTGACTTGGCCCGCAAGCGGCTGGACAGCCTGGTTGCGGCCGTGAATGCCATGGGGGGATCAGGGGTTAGCGGCGCAGCGCTCAGTGATACGCTGCTTGATTACCGGGTAAGGCTGAACGAATTGACTGTACTGCTTAATGCTAAACAGGCAGCATTGGTGAGCGGGACAAGTATCAAGACGGTTAACGGCAGTACTCTGCTCGGCTCTGGCAACTTAGTTGTTACAGGCGCAGACACCACGTCTCTGAGCAACCGAATCAATCAGACGGTAAAGATTGTCGATACACCGACTGTATTTACCGACTACCGAAATGCAATAAACGGCCGGGCAACGGTGGGACAATTGAACCTGGCTAACATTCGAGTCACCGATTCAGCCGCAATGATCATCAATCAAATCCCGGTCGATCCAAGCCGCGGTTTGGCTGCCGACTCAACTATAAACAGTACGACGAGCGTACAGGCTGCATTAAATACCGGTAAAGATGTAAACCTAAACGGGCAGACCTATAAGGTAAGCGCTGTTTCACTGACAAAAAACGGTCAACGATTATTCAATGGTCGTCTCCTGGGCTCGGATACTACAGTGGCAGTTGTGAACGTGAGTGGGCTAAGGGATTGTTTGATACAGAACCTTTCGATTAAGACGGTCGCCGGTCGCACGTCCATCGGCATAAAGGTCATCAACTCTGTGGGGGTTATTCTTCAGTATAACACTGTAACCAATTTCGGTAGTTCAGGCCTTTCACTCGCGGGTGGTGATTCTGCATGCGTGCTTTATAAAAACTCTTTCTACAATGCAGCCTCGGATTACATTTTTAGTTCCCCCTCTTCATCAGATATAACGATTAGCGGATCCAATTATGGATGTATTGTAAGGGAGAACTTTTGTCGGTCTGGCGGTGGTTATGCCGTAAACATCAAGACCTCTGCCAACGGAGAACACAACGACGGCCACCAGGTCATCGGCAATGATATTTACGGCTATAACAGTTACGGCATCATGCTGTACAGGAATGCACAAATTCTTGCCGATGTTCCTCAGCAGAGTGTGGCGAATGCTACAATAGCCTGGAACACCGTAAGAAAAATATCGGGCGCAAGGCCAAGCGATGCCGCAGTTCCTGGAACGCTAATATTTGGAGCAGGAATTTATTTGCAAGGCGCAGAGAATACAACGGTTCAGAATAACACGATTGATTCCACGAACCTCAACACCAATAATGAACTACTTGCGCCCGGTTCAATCGGACTTGCCAATGTCGGACAGGCAACGATTTCCGGCAACAGCATTTCCGGCTCTGCTCAGTATGGCATTTATTTTAACGATGCAAATAGTTTCGGGCTACAAAGCGGTAAAATAACATTGACGGGCAACACAATTCGGAAAATCACCCTGTCTGGGTTAAAGAGCAATAAGCAGGCAAACATAGTAGCGACAAACAATATTATTTACGATGTCGCCAATGGTCTATTGTTTCAGAATGCCTCTGGCGATGTGCGTGGAAACTACTTAGTAACTAGCAACCAGATAACCAAAACGTCCTCTGCGGGTATCAACTTTGTTTATTCAAAAAATATTCGTGCAGTTGCAAACCAGATTGATTCTACAACAACACATGGCTTTTCTTTGTCCAACTCATCTGCTTTTAGCCTGACTAATAACGAGGTGCGTGCTGCAACATCGAGAGGATTCGATATTGGCTCTTCCAATACAGGATCGAATTCACTGATCAACAATTATGTTGGCAATTCCAGCGTAGGATACCTGCTCAATGCACCGATTGCTTATTCCGGAAATGTCTCCGTTTCAAATTCAACAGCATATTCCGGAACAGCAATTAATTTCACCAATATAGGAACCTCTGCTACCCCGGATGTGCAATTCAGGGATATAGTCACGCTGGCCCCTGCCTCACCGACTACGATTACAAATTTCACAAATGGCACGACAGATCAGATTCTAAAGATTCAGGCGACCAATGGTAATGCAACCCTGCAACACGGTTCAAATATAGTTTTATCGGGGGCCATCAATCACACGATGGCAAGTAACGAGGTGATGACTTTTTTAAAAGCTGCTTCCGGCTGGATAGAAATATCTAGAAGTGTGGCCCAGGGCACTTTACAAACTATTACAGACGCAGGAGCGACAACTACCAACACGGTTAAAGCAGACAGGCTTTCGATTCGGTCAAATATTTCGTCTCCAATTTATACGCTTAGTATCGGTAGTACAGGTAATGGCTGGGCAGTACATAATCAACCAGATGATTCAACCAACTACGAAGTAGCGAGGGGATTCTGGACAAGCAATATTTTTAGCATTCAAACAAACGCTAGTGGTACGGGCACACAAAGAGGCATACAAATGCTTGGCCCTGGCGCAAGGGGGATAAAGATCGGTCAGTTCAGCGGTGCAAGGGGTTTAGTAACAATAGACGCGCAAACTATCAGTTCCGGCAACGCCTCTGGGTTTGGATCCATAGTCAACGCCACCAACAGCTCCAATTGGGTCATGTCCGCTTCTCATGGCGTGTACGGAAACCAAACGGGGACAGCGGCCACGATAGTGAATGATAACTGGCTTTATCCCCGGACACTAGGAAGTGGACGACAGTATTTATTTGTCGCAAGGACGACCTCAGATTCAACAGGGAACACGCTGGATTCTAGCCGATTTAAGGTGACTATTGACACTAGCGGCAAGGTTTCTATTGGAGGGGCGTTCTCATCAAAAGCCTTACTGGAATTAAACTCTACAACCAAAGGTTTTCTGCTTCCAAGGTTAACCACCACCCAGGTCACTGCGTTTGTTCCGGACTCCCTGGGTATGATGGTCTGGAACCGGACCACAGTAAGGCCAAATGTGTACACCGGTGTTGGGACAACCGGATGGCAGCCGCTTATCACCGGAATTAATTTACATGACTCTCTGGCGCCGATCAGGGCGCTGATAGGAACAAAGATGTTATTAGTAAACGACACGAATGTCAATGCCGTTGCCAACTCCCTGGAAAATATTGACGGCCTGTTGTTTTCGGTAGATAGCGGAAGAACCTACTCATTTAAGTTCGTGATCTTCTTTGATGCGGCTGCAACGACCACCGGGGCGAGGTTTACGCTGGCCGGACCTGCTAAAACCATGCTCATGTATTCGTCCTCATGCGATAATGGGCCGACGACGCTTGATTATTTCGCAGGGCGAACTAGCTATAATGATGCTACCATAACACCTACAGCAACATCGAATTTAACGGCCAATAAAGCGGTAATCGAAGGAGTGATACGGGTTACGGCGACAAGTGTTGTGATACCCACGTTTTCAAGTGAGGTATCCAGCAGTGCAATCATCGCTCAGGTTGGATCGTATGTGGAGTATAAGTTAATTAATTAAATGATAGGAATATTAAACATAGAAACCTCAGTCAAGTACGAAATGGAAAGCCTCCATAAAGGAGCAAGCTGGCCGGTTATCGTATTTCGGCAGTGGACGGACGCTACAAAAAAGGTCTTTGAAGATTGGATGGACGGCGTGTATACCATGCAGGTCTGTACGGACAAAGCTTATCAGAATGTGATAATGGCACTCACTGAAGCGGATGGACTGGAGGTGATAGATCACGAAATATTTGTAAGCCGTGATGAATCGCAAAATGTGCTTGACGTTCGCAAATATTTTTTCCGAATTGTGTGTGACGCGGGTGGTGACAGATACCAATTAATTCACGGAACTATAAATGTGGATTACTAATGAGCTACGTCGAAGCCTCGTCCATACCAGCAGGAGCGGTTGCGTTTACCAACAGTGGCAAGAGTGCTGTGACGGCTGTTATTGGACTCAGAGGTCAGAAAGGTGACCAAGGCGAACCAGGACCAGGCTTTGACGGTAACGATACGACTTACAATGAAGGACAGGGGCCAATACTGACATGGCCAGATGGATCGCAGGCGAGAATTATCACCCTGTTCGATGATGTCGGCAACAAAACAATTGATTTCGAAGAAGTACCATGAAGAAACTTGTAATCTTGTTATTGTTTTTATCTGGATTTGCCGCGAGTGCGCAGGTGATCACGCGTCCGCTGTTATATAGCAAACTGGACAGCATGAGCCAGAGTGTGGCCACTGCTATACTCGGCAAAGTCGATAAGATTGCAGGAAAGAAACTTTCAACCAAGGATTATACTTCTGTCGATTCGCTCAAGCTGGCCGGCATTCAAGCTGGTGCGACTGCAAACAGTACAGATGCACAATTAAGAGACCGGTCTACACATACGGGCGTCCAGGTTGCCACGACTATCACCCAGGATGGCACACACCGGTTTGTTACCGATGCAGAGAAGAACGCCTATGGTCTGAAGATTGGGCCGGGCGATACAGCAAATATGCTTAGTGCATACCGTGGCGCAATCAATACTACAAATGACGCGATCAGTACTGTTTATGAGGTTAAGGTTGGATATGATGATACGGCCGCTATGTTTGCTGCACACCCAGGAGGGGCACCAGATACAATAAAAGTAACTGCTCCCTTGTCAATTACTTCAGGCGTAAAGGATACTTTAAAACTTGATACATCAGGATGGCACTCTACCGGCTACACAAACACTATTTATCAGGCAAAGAATGACACTGCGAGAACAGATATAGCTACGGCAATCAATCTACGGCTAAAAACAAGTGATACAGCAGCCATGTTCTTGGCTCACCCCGGAGGGATATTTGATACGACGAGTAAATTCACGGCTTACCAAAATGCTATAAACGGACGGGCAACAGTCGCCAATCTGGCACTAAAACTCAACATTTCAGATACGGCGGCTATGCATACGGCTTATCAAAACGGCCTCAACGCCCGAACGGTAGCTAACGCCCTTAAGCTGAACATCTCGGATACAGCGGCTATGTTTTCCGCTCATCCCACTGCTGCCGCTGATTCTATAAAAGTTGTTTACCCGCTGTCGG
>Ga0193753_10003295_pt1 | contig 12041 bp, 10 predicted proteins | sample H1c2metaG_FD_144925 | JGI IMG/M metagenome (GOLD analysis project Ga0193753, IMG submission 144925) | Soil microbial communities from a riparian zone of the East river system, Colorado, United States - H1c2 | ecosystem: Environmental > Terrestrial > Soil > Riparian zone | place: USA: East... | reverse complement strand
ATCTCCTTCGCTTCGTCGGCGCTCATGGGACTCACTTGCGCCCCCTTGTTCGGCGAGAACGTGATCCATCCCTCGCTCTCGAGCCTGCGAAGCGCCTCGCGCACGGGGATGGCGCTGACCTCGAAGTGCTTCGCGAGGGCATCTTGGCGCAGCGGTTCACCCGGTGCGAGGCGCCCTTCGACGATGGCGCGCCGCAGTTCGTGTGCGATCGTCTGCGGAATGCTCAGGCGCCCAGCCAAGGATGGCGCGACGCGTTGAAGTCGCGGTCGCGATCTCTTGTCGGCTTCGGAAGAAACAGGGTTTCGGCTCACGATGTACATTATATATAATATGTACATTGGAGGCCGTCGAGATGGACACGGAGGCTCGGACCTTACCCAGCGCTAAGAAACACACGCCGCTCAACCGCACGCAGATCGTCGGATTCTGGGGGGCCTGGGGTGGGTGGACGCTCGACGGAATGGATTCCTTCATCTACGCGCTCGTGCTCGCACCCGCGCTCACCGAGCTCTTGCCCCATTCGGGCTACGCCGCCACGCCAGCCAATGTGGGGCTCGCCGGGTCGATTCTCTTCGCGCTCTTTCTCGTGGGGTGGGGGCTCTCGTTCATCTGGGGGCCACTCGCCGACCGCTTCGGGCGCACCAAAGTGCTCGCGGGCACGATCTTCACGTTCGCGATTTTTACGGGCCTCTCGGCCACCGCGCACACCGTGTGGGAGCTCGGCTTTTACCGATTCGTGGCCGGCATCGGCATCGGCGGCGAATGGGCGCTCGCCGGGACCTACGTGGCGGAAGCTTGGCCCGAAGACCGCCGCAAGATGGGCGCCGGCTACTTGCAGACGGGTTACTACGCGGGCTTCTTTCTCGCGGCGGCGCTCAACTACACAGTCGGCGCGCACTTCGGGTGGCGGGCCATGTTTCTCACCGGCTTGGTGCCCGTGGTCGTATCGATCCTCATCCTGACCCGGGTGAAGGAACCCGAGAGGTGGAAGGAAAAGGGGCACGCCGCGGCGGCGCGCAAAAGCCCGCTCGCGGAAATCCTTCGCGGGGCCTACCGGCGCCGCACCATCGTCAACGCATCGTTGCTGACGGTCGCGATCATCGGCCTCTGGGCCGGCGCGGTGTACGAGCCAGCCGCCGTCACGCAGCTTGCCATCAAGGCCGGTATGACCAAACCGGACGCCGCACGCACCGCGTCCCTCGCGACCGGAATCCTCGCCATCGGCACGATCTTGGGCTGTCTCTCGCTGCCGCCGCTGGCCGAGCGCATCGGCCGAAAGAAGACGCTCGCCTTCTATTTCATCGGGATGGCCGTTTCCATCGCCCTGAGCTTCGGATGGGCTTTCCACCTGGAGCAAGGCTTGTGGCCGTTCGTCGCGCTGCTCTTCGTACTCGGCTTTTTTGGAGGCAATTTCGCGCTCTTCAGCCTGTGGCTTCCCGAGCAGTATGCCACCGAGGTGCGCGCGACGGCATTTGCATTTTGCACGTCCGTAGGCCGCTTCATCGGGGCCGGCGTCAATTTCGCGTTGGGGGCGATGGTGCTGCACATGGGATCGTTGGGAACGCCGGTGGCGTTGACGTCCGTCGTCTTCGTCGCGGGCTTGCTCATCATCCCGTTCGCACTCGAGACGCACGGGAAGGCCCTCCCTTGAAGAGATATCGCTTTCAGCTTTCGTGCTTTTGGAACTCGACGGCGATGTCCAACGTCTTGCCAGGCGAGATGAAGCGCCGGTAGACGCCGTGGGTGCCGTCGTCGCTGACGCGAAGTAGTTCGCCCGGTTCCGGGTCCGTGTAGACGAGACGCGCGGCTTCGTTGCCTTGGACGAAGACGTTGGTTTGCGACTCTCCGTCGACGCGCACCGAGTAGATGGCGAGGTCGGGGCGGCTCTTGGGGACCAGCGGGGCATCGTAAATCACGGTGACCACGGGACCCGACTCGCGGGCGGCCGCCACGTCCTTGGGGGCGCTCTCGTGGTGGCAGCCGGTGGCACCCGTCAGGAGAGCCACGGGGAAGATCACGGTGGTGAGCAGGCGAGCGATGATGTTCATGATGGTGGTCTTTCGCGTTGGGTGACTCAGAAATTTCAACGGGCTCCGCGGGGGGCTCGTTGGCGATTCAGTCCTCCACAGCGCAACGTGCGTACCGACGCCACACCGGCGGGTTTCGCGGCCGACATTTTTACGTTTTCATCGGCAAAAGAGGACACGCGCCGGTCCCGTTTTCGGTCACCGTTCGCGAGCCGGTCCGACGTCGCGCTCGCTCTCGTGGGACGGCTCGTCCCAGAAGTGGAACGGCATCGCCTCCGGGCGGCTTTTGGGGTGATCGACCGCCGGTAGGCGTCTCGGCTCATTCATCGTGCACGGTGAGACTGCCCGCGTACTCGTAGGCTCCCATTCGTTCCGGCCCGGCGAAGAGGCGGAGCGTGTAATCACCCGGTTTGCGAAACGAGCAGTCAATCGACGGATTCGGATGCGGCGCTGCGGGTGCGATCGTGCACGTCGCGTCACGTTCGGGCGTCACGTCAACCATGAGCCCCATTCTCCGCGCGTTGCGGAGTTCGAGGTGGAGCCCGCCACGCGCGGCAAGCGGCGTGGTTGGCGCCTCCAGGAACTCCAGCCCCGATTCGAAGAAATGCGGAGAGAGCCTCGGCTGGCGCAAGAATTCACCGCGCGAAAGCGGAGCCGGTCGAAGCTGCCACTCCGGTTCATCCGGAAAATGGTCAAGACCGAACACCGTCGGGGGCGTAAACAGATACGTCGTTCTGTACCCTTTGGTAAACTTCGCGCCTTCCACAATGCCGCTGTCCCATGTGGCGTCGATGAGGTACGTCTTGCCGTCGAGGCGGACGGCGTTCCACGCGTGGGCCCCGCTGGCGTCGGAGTCCGTTCGCGCATCCCCGGGGACGAAAATCACGTCGAGCCCCGCCTGACGTCCGAGTGCGGCCAGCAAGGTTGCGTAGCCGGCGCATACTGCACGCCGCGTTGCAAAGACCGTGGGCGCATCCTGGGGTGGGTACGTCTCGTTCTGATACGCCACGGCGTCGTAGGCGACGCGATCCGCGACGTAGTCGTGCAGGGCTTTGACTCGCCCCACCGGATCGGGCTCATGGGATTCGATGTAGTGCGCCACCGATTCGATGCTCTTCTCATCTTCGGCAGGGATCGAAGTCACCAGGGGATGCAGCGTGGCCGGCATCGGCCACGAGGGCGCAGCGGGCGCGACGAACGGCAACGCGGTGGGATTCGATGCTTCTCCCGACGCTCCGGTCGCAGGAGTCGGCGAGGGTTCTTTCGTAGGTTCGGGTTTCGCCTTATCGCGGCCATCGTCGTATTTGCGATACGGATTGTCGTGTGTCGCGACATAGAGCCATTCGACTCGTTGTGCCAAATCGAAGAGCACCCGCCGTGCCTTTGCCGCGAGCGGAGAAGAATGGCTTGCCAGCATCCAGTCGCCACGTGTGGACAGTGCGATGAAGCCCGTCTGCGGGTAGCTCGCAAGCAGCATGCACACGAATGTCACGTTGATGGCCAGCGTTCGGAGGATGATCCGATCGGCCGTCGTCAAAATGGGCGACCTCGCGTTTGGCCTGCGCGCTCTCCGCCCGCGCGCCCATAGTTCCCACGCGCAGGGTGCAATCGGAAAGAGCAAGAGCCCCGCAAACACGGTTGCCCAAACCGGCCCATTCCGATACGCGACGAGCGACGACGCAAACCAGATGCCCAGCAAGGGCATGGCGAGGACGAAGAGAACCCAAGCGGCCTTCAGGAGGTAGAGAAAAACCGAGAAGGTCCGCGATCGACGCGGCATCCAGCCAGGGTAAGCACCGTTTGGTGCTTCATCCACTCGGGCCCCCGACCCGCGGCCTCCCACCATGGCTCCACATCTCAGCCAGTGGGACTTCCGGTGCCGCGAACGTCTCGAAGCGAACGACTGCGTCGTCCGAAATGGAAGCCATCACCACACCGTCAATCAGTTCCTTGCGGTCGACGTCGTCGAGGTCGACGACGTCTTCGGCCCATGTGTCGGGGGCATCGGCTTCCGTGCTGTCCGGGTAGTCCGTAGCAAGCGTCGTGTTCATGTCAGGCTCGTTCATGCCAGGCTCGTTCATGCCAGGCTCGATTGCACTTCGAGTGCCATCGACTTATTCACGAAATGGTCCGTATTTGATGATGGGGAGTTGTCCTGGACAGCTTCTGAAGTGTCCGGGGACAGTCCCGCACGAGCGTGACCGCGACCGATAGGGCGAGCAAGGAGCCACGATCAAAAACGCCGAGTCGAAGTGTCGACTCGGCGTTCTGAGTTTCTCCAGCGGTTCGGGCGTTCGGGCCATCGCGCCGCGTGAGCAACGCGCCGGCGCCAGGCTACTTGGGCGTCAGCGTTTGCTGATCCCGAAGATGCCGTGGCCCGTCGCCCGTACGATCTTATCGTTGGTAGGCGAGGCATTGACCCGCGAATTGACCGGGGCGACCTGCACGAACACATGCGACCACGACGTGCCCAAGACGGAAAGAACCGATTTGTCGATGCGAAGCGCGTTCGGTACCATTGACGCGACTTCTTGGCAGAGAATGAGGCCCGCCTCGCGGGTCGGGAACGGGAATGTATACGGATCTTCCTGAGTGGTCGCATCCGGTGTGGTTGCATCCGTGGTCGCGTCCGTGGTGGCATCCGTAGCCCCCGCGTTCGTCGAAGGCGGCTGCGCCGTTCCGTCCGTGCTCGTAATCGTTACGGTGATCGCTGCACCCTGCACGCAAGGCTGACCTCCGCACGTGTAATTGATTGTGAGATCCTTGCTACCGTCCACATCGGCCGGTTTGAGGTTCCACAGGTCCGTCGTCACCGTGAAGTTCCCCATTCCGACTTGGGGTACGGGTTCGTTCGCGGGAACGGCGCCAACGTCCTTCCCGCCGCTCATCGATACAACCAGTTTGTCCGTATCGTTGATGAACTTCGCGACGGGCTTGTACTTGAGGGCGAGTCCGCCCTGGGGGTTCGGCTGCATGTCGCAGGCGTAATTGAGAACCGTGGGGAGTCCCGGGTTCGTCGCAATACGGTCGCACGTAAGGGGTCTTGGCGCACCCGCGCCCGTGAGGCCCTCGATGGTGACCTTACCCATGTCCAAGTCTGCGAGCTCGGGCGGCTTGGGATTCTTGTAACCCGCGCAACCGAACCCCTCGACATTGAGAAGCCCCGTCTGACCAACGTCCGGTGGGTGCGCGGGCGGCCTGGGTTGAAGCTGGACCACCGCACTGGGAAAGATCTTATTGGGGACGCCTTCCTTGGGCTGGTTCTTCAACTCCATGGTGATCAGCGTCGCCTGGTGGTTCGTAGGCGGCGCCTGCGTCTCAGGGAGTTGGACGTCCGGGAACTGGAGACTGGGATCGGACTCTCCCCCGTCGTCGTTGTCGTCTTTGCAGTTCAAGGTAACCGCGCTTGCCCCAAGCACGGCAACAGCGCAAAAAGCACAGATACGATAGCGCCGAAAACTCATCAGTGGCTCCATTTTGAGAAAGGATTCGCTGGGCGCGTCCGCCCGAAAGATTCGATGTGGCTAGTCAGTTTTCGACCGTCGCGTCGTCGAACTCGGTCAGCGCCCAGATGTGCGTGTCCGTGGCCTGGTCCCAGGTCACCACGAGGTTCTTGGGCAGAAGGGACTTGGCCGGCGCAGGAGATTTCGGCGTGGGGAGCGAGAACGACTCGCGCTTGACGATGTACTCGCTGGCCGCCTTGGCCTCGAGGGAGGCCAACTTTCCGTGGTAGTAATCGGGTAGGAAGCTCTTGGTGAATCGCTCGCTGTTGAGCTCGGGCAGGCCCGACCACACTGCGTGAAGGCCCATGCCGGGAACGCAATTGTCGGGCGGAGGAAGGACGTACCAACCCGGCGCCGCCGGCAGCAGCCTGTCGGGGGGCATTGTGGGATCCTTGCAATCGATGCCCACGGATTCGGCCTGCGTGAACGTAATGAAGTGAAATTCCCAGTGAGGCATGTCGTAAACGCCGACAGGCGCGTGCCCGTGGGGCAGGAAGTCGAACGACATTCCCGTGAACACGGTTTGCTTCGTAAACTCTTCGGGAACCTTCATCCAAAAGCGAACGTCGGATTGCACGTTCGAGGGGACGTTCTGGACGGTGGGCACAGGCAACGTCCACTTGAACGCTAAAAGCTTTCCCGTCTTCGGATCGAGAACCGCCCAATTCGTTACCCGCTTGCCGAATAACTCTTTGACCTCGCCTTGCACGATCGTTTGATTCTCGTTCGAGACGTCGATCGGGATGTTGTTGTCCGCTGTCGTCTTCGACGCCGGTTGCAAGTCATCGCACCCGCTTGCCGTGGCTAGGGGGATGACCACGGCCATAAGAGAAAGTCTCGTCTTCATTTGCCTCACCTTGACGTTCAAGGTCGATCCGGTTCAAAGCTCGGATTCGCCTATGAGATCGCTTACCATGGGGCCCCCGCGCTGCAAAGGGCTACGGGCGTGATCTTCGCACAATACGCCGGAAATAACCGAACGCGCGGCATCGTCAGGCAAGGTGTGTGTACGATAGTTCCCGGCAGACATCCGCGCCCTGCGAACGCGTCGTCGATGTGGGTGGGCATGTTGTCGCCGGCGGGTCCTGGACTCATGGCACGCATTCGTAATGCGCGACTCTGAAGCCCTTGAACTCGAGTTAAGTGATTCCCAGTGACGATGGCGTCCACTCACGTTGCGTGACCGATGTCACGAACCCAATGCCACGGATCGTGTAGGGCGATATTTTTCCAGATTACCGGCAATTTGCCGACTTCGAGGCAGGCGTCGCCGCGACCGGTTGGCCGAGCGTTCACAGCCAAAGGACCAGCCTCGGGCATTCATCGGCCGGACGCACGGACGCATGACTGCGCGCAGAGTCGATGACCGGCTTCAACGCGCTGCGGCCTCGCGGAGCCGGCGGAACTCGTTCGCGAGTGTGGGGGGCGTCCAATGCGCGTTGAGGCCACTCGGGTTGGGCAGCACCCAGATGCGCGTCGTGCCGATCGCGCCGTCTTGTTTGCCGATGGCGGCCTTGGGTCTTTGGAACGCAGTCCGATAGGCTCCGATGCCGACGACCGCGAGCCACGTCGGCGTGTTCGAGCGCACCTTCGCGATCAGCACGGCGGCGCCGGCGCGGTACTCGTCCGCGGTCAACTCGTCGGCTCGGGCTGTCGCGCGCGCCACCACGTTCGTGATACCGAGACCGAGGGGCGGCAACAAGTGCTGCTCCGAGGGCGCATACAACCGCGCCGTGAAGCCCGCGCTGTGCAGGGCCGGCCAGAAGCGATTGCCAGGACGCGCAAAATGCTGCCCGGTTGCGCCCGACCACAGGCCCGGGTTGATGCCGCAAAACAGGACCGCGAGGTTTGGCGCGATGACGTCAGGAATGGTTCGTCCTCGGGCGGCAGCCATCTCCGCATCGGTAGGGCGCCTGCCGAAGACGTACGTCACGAGCCCCCCGAATCCGCAATAGGCGCCATATCGACACTATCGCATGAGAGTGGGCGCATGGTGAGAGTGGGCCCGGCATGGTGAGAGTGGGCCCGGGCGACCGCCTTCCGCGGCCCGCGCGACGAGATCGCGATCCGCGCGATCACCCTGATCGACGGGATCGCGGTATCGCGCGTCGCTCAGAACGCGGCCAACGTCACGGTGGCCGTGCGGGGCGCGCCATCCTGAATGTAAGCCGCGAAGTCCGCGACGTCGTCGAACGGGAAGCCGTAGGCCTTGCCGTTGGACGTATTGGCGTGAAGGATTCTCGAATAATGATTGGTCACCGATTGCTGGTAGAAGGTCGACGCGTTCGTCGTCGGCTGGCTCGCGTAGTCGCGCAAGGTGGAACGATTGAACGCGGCGCCCAAAATCGCCGCGACGGGGCCGCTCGGTGCGGCGCCCGCGCTGAGGGCTCCGTTGCAATAAAAGACATCGAGCGTCGAGGGCTTCGCAAAGGAACGCACGCCGCCGTCGAAGACGAGTGAGCCGCCACTCACTCGGCCGGTGTACGTCGTTGCGTCGATCTTGACCGTGAGATTCGTGCCGGCATACTGGTTCCACACGTCGTTGATGTAACTGTCGTAGTACGTCGAGGAAAAGAGCCCGGCCTCGATCCCATGGCCCGGTGCAATGACCCTCAGCTTGTCGCCAACGGCAAGACGCGCGAATTCGGGTTCCGCGGCGATCGCCGAAAAAATTCGGTCCCGGCCTCCCGCCGTTACGTTTCCGGTCGATTGGCTTTGCGCGCCATCCAGCTGAATCGCCAAGGGAAGGCTGAATTGGTCCACCATCGTCGTGTTGCAAAACATGCCGCTCGCGTTGAAGGTGAACTCGACGAAATCGTGCAGGATGTTGTAGTTCGGATCCGTCGAAACCCAGCCGGCTGGGTACTGCAGACCCGGGCGGCCGTCACCTGCAACGACGACTTTGAACTTTAATTTTTCCCCGATCGCAAAGTAGATTCGCCCCGACATGTTGGGCAAGCTCAGGGCGGTAGTCCCCGAGCCTTGGAGTGGAATCGAATAATCCGTGTAACCATCAGGGCCGTTGTCGGACGATGCGATCGGCGTTAGTACGCCGTCGCCGCGCGAATACGCTTGGTTACCGGTCGCGAGGTCGGTCCCGACGATGTAAACCCATATCGCGTTGTTCGCATATCGGCCCGTGCTGTTGACGACGCTCAGAGGAAGCGTGGTGGCGGCGGGGGCGCCGAGCGCGGTTCGCGAGAGAGCCGGCAGTGCGACGAAGGCGGCTGATAGCCCGCCGAGAAACGATCGTCTCGTAATCATGCGTTGAATCCTCCTCGGGCGCGACCATGTGCAAGAGGTGCGCCTTCCGCTCTGCCTGCGTTTTGCTCGTCACGCATGATTTTGACAAACTCGCCCCGCAAGGGCGTCCCGCTTCTCGAGCATTGGTCAACCATGGACCTCGGCTTGTTTGCGCGGGGGCTTGTTGTATTTATTCCACTATGTCGATCGCATTCGATTCCAAGGCGATCGCGGTGTGTGTCCGGCGTCGACTTACGGAAGCGTCGCGCTCATGCGGTCTCAGCGTTCTCCCGGCCAACACATACCGTCCTCACAATGCTCGTCGGATTCGCAGCTAGTGTCGCACGTGCCGCAGGCGTCGTGGTCGGTGTCCAGGTTCACGCATGTATAGTCGCAATAGCTTTCCCCTTCGTCACAATCGAAGGGTGTCTGGCATGCGAAGATTGGCACGAGCGCAAAGGCCGCCGCCGCAGCGACAACGAGCCGTCGAATGAAAGCTCTGCGAGTTGACCCGACCATGGCTCAGACGCTCGCAAGAGCGAGGCCACGTGCGACACGGGAGGCGATACTCGGTTTTCGCGCTACGCCGCCACGCAGATCGCGGTGGATGACGCGAAAAGGGCGCGCCATGTAATCAATGGGTCACAGGCCAATCGTGCCGCGACGCACGTACAGTGATGCCGAATACACATCCTCCACGCGGCATCCAGGATTGGTCGCGTCGCCGCGTTTGCGCAATTCGAAGGAAGGAATGACTTCCTTCGATTTTGGTCACGCGATTGTTTTTCTCTGCATTGAAACCATGATTCGATGATGTCATTTACGTAACAGCCCCACAATGCGGCGCCTGCTAACTGATGGATCGGATAAAGCGCAACCACTCTACCGACCAAAAGGAGCACCGCATGAAGCTACCGCAGGTGACGAACGCCGACCTTCCGCGTGGGCGGGTTCTCTTCATTCATCCCCCTTATGTTCACTATAGCCAGCTCTCGACCGGCCAACCGTTCCTGCGAGACCCTTCGCCATTCCTGCCCGTTGCCCCACTCTATGCGGGCGCGCTCCTCGAAACGTTGGGGCAGAGCGAAGTAGAATATTTCGACGGTCAACTGCACGACCTTTCGCAGAAAACCGATTTCGATCGCTACGACGATGTGGCCATCGCCGTGATGGGCGCGCAGAACCTGGCGCCCGCGGCGGAGGTCTTCCGCCACGTGACCCAGTTCGTTCCGCGCGAGCGCGTCTGCGTGGGCGGGCAGGCGGCGGAGGCCCTCTCTCCAAAAGAAGTCGACGCTATATTCCCCGGAGCGCGCCAGGTCTCGCGGACGTCGCTCGACCGCGGCGCGGAAGCTTACACATGCAATCTCGGTAGTCAGTTGGACAAATTCTCCGAGGAGGACATCGTCACGTACCTCACCAGCGAGTTGACCTTGCCGTTTAGCCAGGGGTGCATCTTCGGGTGCAACTTCTGTGGTGCGCAGACTCGGCAGAAGGAACGCTTTTTCGATACCGGTGGCAACTTGGAAGCCTTCGCTGTGCGTGCACGCGATCGCGGAATCAAAGAGCTATCGTTCTATTGCACGTCGCTCGACTTCTTCCAGCAAGCGCTCAAAGGCGGGAATTTGCATCCGCTCATCCATAGGCTGGAGCAGATCGTGGAAATCGGGGAGCGCTATGGGGTTACGCTGCGTTTGCGGGCTCTCACCCGGGCCGATTCCTATGTCGAGGCGGCGAAATGCGAGGGGCTCTTCGACTTGCTACGCAAGGCGGGTTTTCACACGTTCGGATTTGGCGCCGATGGCGCGGCATCGACCACGCTTCTGCGCGCCATGAAAAGGGGCAAGGACGATCTCGGGTCGGACCTGTTGAAGTCGTTTGCGCACGCGGAAGAAAAAGGGCTCGTTCCTGAGATCCTCTACGTCTTCGGCATTCCCGAGGACACCGTGGAAACGCTCGACGAGACCAAGTCTCTCTGCGTGGGCTTGCTGCGGGAATTTCCTCATTCGATCTATCGCGGATTCCCGGCGAAGAACGAGATTCCCGGGAATCGCAATTGGCGCAAACCGGGCTGGCTCGGCTCGTCCACCTATCAGACTCTTTTCTCTTCTCCGGAGCTGTTCGCCAATCTGGGTTTCGAAGCGCTCGCCAACGAGATTTCGCATCCGGATCCGGAACAGCGAAAGCGGGTGAACCGCTACGCCGTCGAAATGAGCCATGCGGCGCATTCGATGGACCGGGTGCTGAGTTACTTGACGATCCCGGTCCCCGTCGAATCGCGCGCCGAGCTGATGGACTCTCCATCGTTCGACCTGTTCCACGACATCGTGCGCCGATATGCACCCGACATCGCGCGCGACCTGACCTTGGAAAATCTACCGGCCCAACGGACGGTGCTCAACGAGCTCATTCCCAAGGACAAGTGACGCGGCGTGGTGTTCTTGCGGGCGTGGTTCTTGCGAGGGGGACTGCGAGTTGTTCATCTCAGTGCATCGAGACGACACCCGCGCGTCCTCGCGTTTCCGAGCCCTCGCGTTTCCAAGAAGGAGGAATCGCCCGCCGCAGCCGACGATCAAGATAACCAAACAGTGAAATCGAGTCCCGCTGGGCGCTCTTTGCGTCCGGCGGCCCTCTCTTTTAGAACCCGTGTGCGCGTGCGGAGACGATCGCGCGAGAAAATTTCCATGAACGTGATGCGCCGCGCGGAACAACTCGTTCCATAGCGGCACAACGATTTCCGCCCACAAGAATTTTGCGAACACGCAACGGCGAAATTACATGTGATTTCGCACGATTCCGGCGTTCTCGCTACTGGCTCGAATATTGCGAAATGGCGCGATAACCAGCGGCGAGGAGGATTCATGAGGCGCAAGGCGTTTGCGGTAGCAGGTGGGTTCGTATTGGCAGCTGTGTTGATCGCGGCCTGCAGCAGCAGCAGCAGCAACAGCGGCGGCGATTCGGGGCCAAAGACCATGACCGATCCGCTCGTGATCGAGACCTCAGACGCGACGCGCGCGGAGCTTGGTGTCAAACTCTGGGGCGTGCGACTCGATACCGATGGGACGATGGCGGTCCACGGTTACGATGGTGCGAACAACGCGATCGTCGAAATTCGTCAAAGCAATTTTGCAACCGACGAATGGCAAAGCACCGTGACGATGTCGGTTGCGGGGTTGGGCGCCAACGCGAAGATGACGAGCCGCATCGAGTCCACCCCGTCGTTCTCCGAGAGCCCGGACGAGCCGGCGACGTTGGACTTCACCATGATGGA
>Ga0193753_10003293_pt1 | contig 12045 bp, 13 predicted proteins | sample H1c2metaG_FD_144925 | JGI IMG/M metagenome (GOLD analysis project Ga0193753, IMG submission 144925) | Soil microbial communities from a riparian zone of the East river system, Colorado, United States - H1c2 | ecosystem: Environmental > Terrestrial > Soil > Riparian zone | place: USA: East... | reverse complement strand
CAGCGCTGCCCTTCCTGCGCCCGCCCAACTTCGTCCCGCGTGGCCTTTGCAGTCTTCTCAGGTTTCTTGTGTGCGATCATCCACCATTGGGTGTGCAAGCAGGTGCGCATTGCGCAGAACCGTACTAAAGGAAAACAAACGTGTTAAAGGAAAGCTCACGCATTCCGTTTATCCACGCCCAATTGACTGCTTCACGGGGGATCGCGGAAAGAATTGTCTGATGAGACGAACAGCCGAATATCGCGCGTATGCGGTTCGATTGAGGGCAATTGCTAGACCCTGGCATCCCCAACCAATTAGGGCGCTTCTGACAGCCGCCGCTGAGACCTATGACCTGCTCGCCGACACGAACGAACGCATCGCTCTAATGGGCCACAAGAATCTCCCCTTCATCCTCCGCTAGGTGGTATTCACCGGTCCCGATTGCCGTCTGTGTGAACGGTTACGGGAATTTGCGACGTTAGCGACGGGTGACGGTTCGACCGATAATCGTGGTTGGCAATCAGATCGCTGTCCTGCAACCCCGTTACGCGATTGCGGGGCGCTTCAGGGGTTGAACATCAAGGTAGCGAAAATGCGCCGCTCGACCCTAGGTCCGGAGGTCTGCTGCTGCGGCGACGACAGCAGGTTCTGGCCGGAAATCGAAAGAGTCGCCCAATCATTTAGCCTGTATGCAATGCGGGCATCCGCCGAAAGATAGTCGGGCACTGGCGAAAGGAATCCGCCAGCATTGAAGGGGAGGGATTCGAGTCCCCGCGTAGATGACTGATAATAGAAATAGCTGTCGATTTCCCAGCCGCCTCTTGCCCAACCAAGATTGGCTTTCACCACGTGCCTAGGCGTCACGTGCTCGAAATCGACAAAAAGCGCACCGCTTTGCGCCTCGGGAATGAAATGATCCTCAATGGACTCGAAGCGGTAGTTCACGCCCCAGCGCCAGTTCTTCGCAAACATGCCCGTAAGTGAAAGCTCAACCCCGCGCGCGTCCGAACTGCCAGCTTGCCCCGCCGTCACATAAGGCGCGGTTCCCGATCCGGGGAAGAATTCCGCTGGGCCGACGGTGGCGAAGTCTGTTCCATATAAGTAGAAGCCCGCCACCCGGAAACTGCCGCCGATCTCTGGCAATGCGCGATCCCAGTTGATCTCATAATTATTGATATTGGTTTGCTCCGCGTTTGGATTGCCCGAGAAAGTGGCAGCGGACGATGGGACCAATAGAGCGCCGAGATCGGCGAGATTTGGAAGCTGATCGCCCTGGCTGACGATGAGCCGTAGGGTATCGTTGTCGGTTGCTTTCCAAACGAGGCCAGTGCTGTTGCTGATTTCCATAACCACGCGGTTCCAATCGGAATTATTGAAAGGATACCCGATGGGAACAACGCCGCTACGCCCAAGATGCAGATTTTCCCAACGCAACGCATTGGTCAGTGAGAGCGTCGGCGTGATGGTCCAATTCCACATACCACTCGCGGCATAGTCGGAGTAATAAACGCGACCGCCCGCGAACGACGACGTATTGACCGTGTTGTAGCGGTATTCGAGCGACGCACGAAACGTGTGGTCGCTTCCGATTTTGAAAAGGTCCTCGACATGCGCAACAGTCACCTCGTCCGAGAACGTGATCGGCGGTGAAAGCGCGCTGTGGTAGTGCAGCGATGCCCAATTGCGATAGAGGGTGGCCTCAAGCAGGCCCCAGCCAGTTTCGGCAGTCAACCGGCCCATTAGCGAACTCGTATAGTGCTGATCATTGGCCAGCGTATACGTGGGATCGATATCGTTTGTTGCGGCGGCGCTGTGGCTCGCATCAAGACCTAATTGCACATCGCTGCCAAGGCGAAACACGCTCTTCAAGTCAAGGGCGAAGCGATCATTGCGTCTGCGCGTCAGCGTCCCAGCAGAAGTTGGGATAGGCGTCGCGAAGTCGTCATCAATGCGTCCGCCCGCCGATAGGCGCACGCCGCCGCCCTCGAATTTGAATGTTTTCACGGCGGACACTTCGCCCATCCCCTGGGTGCCGCCGCTTATCGATGCTGTGTTCACATCGTCGTAAAGCGGATCGTAGGTGATGATGTTGATGACGCCATTGGCGGCATTGAACCCGAACAACGCCGCATTGGGACCCTTTATCACCTCGATCTGTCGAATCGCGCCAAGCTCGACAGGAAGCGAGGCCCAGTTCGTGTAGCCATAGTGATCGGCATAGACTTGGCGTCCGTCTATGAGCACCAATACACGGGGCGAGAAAGCTTGATCATACCCTCGCACCCCGATATCGGCATTGCTGCTGTTCCATTGCATAACGTCGACACCGACCACGTGCCGAAGAACACCAGGAATATCGCGTGCGCCTGAACGCCGGATCTCGTTGGCCGTAACGATTTGCATGTTTACCGGTACGTCGGTTACGCGCTGCGGTGAACCGGTTGCGCTATTCGTGACCGGTTCGCCGAAAAGCTGTTCCAAAGCGCCGTACTCAATTGTCTGAGCGAGGGACCGCGTGCTCGCGACGACCGTTGCCCCAACGCTCGCAACAAAGATCAATGTCTTGCGCAGCTTCGCTTGGCGCGATACGTGGCCGGGGCTTGGAAACTTTACCATCATGGCGTCCTTAGGGCGGGTCGTGCTTAGTGACGCGTGCCACCAATCGTTCGTGTCGCCAGATTTCGATTTCACATCTCTCTCCCAGACGCCGAGCCATGTGCAAAGCATCCAAATCATCGGCAAATTCATGCTTTGCCGTGAACAGGATTTCGTCGTTTACCCTGTAGTCAAAAGTATAAGTCATGTCTTCTCCCAGGATAACGAGCGGGAGTACGAACACATGGAATGTGCCGCGAAGGGTCTCTCAGCGCCGACGCCCAGGATTTATCAGCGATGTTCCGAACGTACGATGCGTGCAACGGAAATACTGTGCGCTATTGCGCACTTTTGCTCCTCCGTCACTGCGCATGTGATTGTTTTGGAACCTTTTTCCATGCTTTGACTTTTGTCATCATGTCGCCCGCAAAGAAAACTGTTTTGGTAGCTGAGGATGAGTCCCTTATCCGGTTGATCACGGTGGAGGCTTTGGCTGATGCAGGATTCCACGTTATCGAAGTCGCGCATACGGACGAAGCGTTGGCTGTGCTGAAGGCTGACGCTGCGGAGATCAATCTGCTTTTCACGGATATTAACATGCCTGGCTCGATGAACGGACTCGAACTCGCGCATCACGTTCACTGCGTGTGGCCGCGCGTCGCGTTGCTTATCGCCTCCGGAAAAGCGCAGCCGACGCGAACGGAGCGTCCCCCCGGCAGTCGCTTCCTAACAAAGCCATACGCCGTGGACGAGGTCGTGGAGCACGTTGCTGCGCTGGTTGCTGGCTAAGTCCTACTAAACCGCTGATAAAGACGGTTTTGTTTCGTGCTGTAACAGGTGGAGTCAGGAGGTTCGGTGACCGCGCCATTCAAGTCGTGGACGGTTCTTCCGCACGGAGACCTTATCGCGATTGATGACAACATCTTGACGGTCGTAGGAGAAATTTCCATGGCCGTGGGCGCGTTACCCCGTCGGATGACCATCGTTCGACTGGTGGATAGCCGACTTGTTATTTTCAGCGCAATCGCTCTTAGAGAAGAGGACATGCGCCGCGTGGAAGAATTCGGAACCCCAGCATTTCTCATAGTGCCCAATGAAATTCATCGGATGGACGCGAAAACATGGAAAGACCGCTATCCAAACATGAGAGTTACTACCCCGGAAGGCGCGCGTTCCAAAGTCGAGGAGATCGTTGCGGTCGATAGCACATCCGGTAACTTTGGCGATGTCAGCGTCGTGTTCAGCACCGTTGCCGGAACGCTTGAGCGCGAAGCTGCCCTTCAAATAACCAGCACTCTCGGCACCACGCTCGTGCTTAACGACTTAGTTGGAAACATCCGCAATGCAACGGGGTTCAGCGGCTGGTTCCTGCGGATGATGAAATTCGCCGGTGATGAACCGCATATCCCGAGTCCAGTTCGATGGAAACTTGTCAGCAGCAAGGCTCAGCTTCGCGAACAGCTTCTCGAATGGGCGGCAATACCAGACTTGAAACGCATCCTAGTATCTCATGGCGCAATTATCGAGGACAGCCCCAGCACTGTTTTACGCAATTTAGCGGACTCGTTAGCATAGAACGAGCGATGGGACGAGAACAGCCAGATCCGGCTTAAGCAACTCTCCCAGTGTCACGCCTTCATCGACCGCCCGAGCAATGCCACAAACATCGTAGCCGGACGCTACGAGTGTTCCCTCGATTTAATCTGCGATTAGCAGTTCATCTTCCGCAATGAGACCTTCGAGCAAGTGCATATCCCTAGTTACGTGGAGCGTGGGTGACGTGGGCAATCTCGAACGGAGACAGAGGCGTGTGGCCTAACTCTGTGTGCTCGAAGACCTCAAACAACGAACTTCGATCTACCCTTTGCCCACAGGCGTCGCAGACAAACCAACGCAAGTCGTCAGGGGGAAGACGATCCTGCTTCCCGTAGATACCCGTTGATTTCTCATCCATGATGGGACAACGCGCCAATCCCCAATTCGCCCATATTCCCCGGTGTTCATTCCGGGACCACAAACAAGGGGAGTCGTACCCTAACAATCGTTCCGCCTTCTTCGGATCTCGACACGGAAATGATGCCGCCAAGCTGGCGCACGAAGATCGCTACGTAGTCGGCACCATGCTTCTCAGGAATCGTCGCCAATTCCTTATCCTTCATACCTACGCCATTGTCGCTGACGGTCAGTTCAATTTCGTGGCCGATCCGTTTCACGCCCAGTACGACACGACCTATCCTGTCGGGAAAAGCGTGCTTGATGGCGTTCGTCGCCAACTCATTGACCAGCAGGCCGAAGGGTACGGCATGATCAGGATCGATATCTAATGGCTCAGCGTTGACCACGATTTCAAGGCCAGAATTCTCTCCAAAGAGGCTTGCTGACATAGTCCTGGAGATTTCCCTGAGATATGCGTCAACGGCGACCGTCTGGCCGCGACTGGATTGGGATATCAGGTCGTAAAGGTCGGCAATGGCTCTGATGCGCGCCGCCATGGAATTATAGCCCTCAACGCAGGGAGGGGCTGTCGATTTGATCTCGTAGGCCACGAGGCTGGCTATAATCTGCAAGTTGTTCTTGACCCGGTGGGAAACTTCGTTCGTCAATATCAGGGCATCTCGCTCACGCTGTTTGCGATTGCCAATTTCCGTTTGCAGTTCGATGTTTGACGAGTCGGCCACTGCGGTGAGTTCATGCTGCCGCAGCGAACCGAGTATCAACGCCTCGTTCATTGCGAGCGTCGTTTCATGGAACTGCGTGGTCTCGGTCACCTGAATCATCACTCCCACGGGGCGTTCGTCTGCCAACACTGGCCACATTGTAAACGACCAGAAAGCGGGATGCAGTTTGGAGTGATCCCCCCGTTCCTTGTGACTTTCGGGCGTTGCGGTGCGCAAAACGCGGTCGAGCAACGTCACGCATTCGTCCCTTTTTGGCAGCATCTCGCAGAACTGCATTCCGACAAGTCGTTCAGGAGGCGTTCCCAAAAGACGGCCAAAGGCGAGGTTAACATAGCGCACGATGTGACTGGTTCCCTCCACCATGGCCATCGCCAAAGGAGCATTCTCCAGACAGTGGCTCAATAGGTCGGGTGGCCTCGGTGCCAATGTTGGTTTCGCAGCCATTCGGAAAGAGAATCCTTACTTGTGCGCTTTGGGTTCCGGCGCGGCTTCCGTTTCCTGCGCCTTGCGCGGACCGGTGCGCTCAGGGATACCTGTGACTAACGCGTTGTAGTCGGTGCGCCGGGGATGGATAACCACGACCCCTTTGTTCGTGATGACATATTCACGGATGTCCTTGCTGTGATTGCCCCCACGCATTTTGATGACAACCATCACCTTGCGCAACTGGCCATCGATCTCGACGTAGCGAAGCCGGATAATGTCATCGGTAAGAAACGAAATGGCGTAGTGACTAAACTGAAGCGCGGTAAAATTATCCTCCACCTCAACCGTGCTGAGAATTGTGATTCCGGCCCCGGTCAATGCCCCGATCATCCGGTAGAGCGATTCGCGGAAATCGGCGCGGAAACCAGGTGCCAACGCCATCTCAAAGCCGACCAATGAATCGATCACCAACCGTTTTGCCCCGACTCTTCCAATCGCGTCCAGGATCTCCTGCATCGTTTCATCCACCGAAAGGTCGAGCGGACGGAGGTAAAGTGCTTCCAATGTTCCCTTCTGTTGTGCCGCTTTTAGATTCAGGCCGAAAGTACCGGCACGCTGGGTGTAGCCCTCCGGGCGTTCTTCAAAGATAGCCATAATTCCCGGTTCTCCATGGCGCAATCCTTCGGCAATGAATTGGGTGGCCAACGCAGATTTGCCCGTTCCGGAAGGCCCGGCGATCAGGAGACTGTCGCCTTCGAGAATGCCACCACCCAGCATCTTGTCCAGGTCGGGAATGCCGATGGAAAGGCGTCTTCGGTTGGCACTGTGGGTCTTGTTACCGGTCAGCCCCAGTGTCCGCGAGTACGCCTGCACTCCCTCGTTGCCGATGCGCATCGTGTGCAATCCTGGCACCGTCGCTTGGCCGCGTAGCTTCATGATTTGAAGTTTGCGCACCACAGAATTTCGCTCCGACACCTGGGAGAGCCAGAAGATACCATCGACCATGGTGAACAGGGAATTGTCGCGGATTTCTGATTCGACATATTCGCCAATCAGAAACGTCGTGGCCTCCCAACTGGTCAGAAATTGCGCGAGGCGGTGAATGAACGATTGCACCTCCACCTCGCCTACGTCACTGGTCGCCTTCCTCGCCAAGGTGCGAAAGGAATCTAACACCACGACGCCCGGGTTGGCCGCCGTCACTTGCTCCATAATCTCCCCCAGCACCGCATTCAAATCTTTCTCCAGCGCTACGTCGGACAAGTTAATAAAGCGCACGGCCTTGCCCACTTTGGATTCGTCAAAGAACGAAAACTGCTGCTGATAGCGAAGCATCTTGAGGACGGGTTCGCCGAGAACAGTGAAATAGAGCGCGGGCTTTTTGGGCGTCGCATTGGCAAAAACGATCTGATGCGCCATCGTGGTTTTCCCACAGCCTGGCGTGCCAGCGATGACGTTGAATGAAAATTCCGGGATGCCGCCACCTAGAATGTCATCGAGCCCGCGAACACCCGTCGGGAGCTTATGAATCATTACTTTAGGCGGTTCTCTCGCGCCTCTTTTCGACGGGGTGAGCTTGGCCGTCTTATTCTGCTGTTTCATTTTTTGCTCCATCACCGAAGTCCATATTTTTGAGCGATATTTGCGGCCAGATATCGCCCACCACGCGCGACGTTAACGCAGGACCGATGAACGCCACGAGCAATCCTAACAATTGGGCCAGGAGAACGATTCTGCCTTCGAGAAATGCGATTGGGTCTAGTTGCGCGCGAATGGTCTCGACGCCTTCCAAAGAGCCATCCGTTCTCACGTGCACCGCGCGCAGCCAAGGAACTTCCGTTGTGGCGAGAGCGAGGGCGCGCGAAAGAAGTGCTCGAAAGCCCTCATTTCCTATCAGCGTTGCCAGATGCGGTCGGAGCTTTTCGGAGACATGAAAAGCTGCCGATCCTCTTGCCTCAGAAGAGTTATTCCTTCGCATCTCCGAACCAATGAGATGCTTGGCTAAACTGCGCATCTGCGGACTGGCTCGGTTCACTCGAAAATCCGACTCGCATGGGCTTCGGAGACTGCGTGCACTGTACTTGGGCGGATTAAGGTAAGGTTCTGGCGCGCGAACATCTCTTCGCACGCCTCCATCTGAACAATCAGGGCGGGTGTATCGGCGAGATTCGTATACAGACCAAACCGACGGGAGTTTAAGCACTCCCGTTGGTAGCGTCTGTGCAGAATTGACCACAAAGTTGTGAGCGTGCAGGAAGAGTCGCGGGCGTGCATTGCGAATTGTGTGTCATGGGAGCCGTGAGCTTATCCGTATCGACTTGCTGGCTGTATCTGAGGTAGCGACCCATCTTTTTTCGAATCGGTATTCGTTTAGTGGCTATGGATCGCAAGCTTGGCTATCGCGTTTTGGTAACATGCTACGAAGAGACGCTATGGTAACACGGCTCGTAATTGGCCCGCCCATCTGCCTGAAATTGCCAATTCAGGAAAGGTTGGCTGTTTGATACACCAAGCGCACCACGCGACGATGGAGGAACAACTCCGGGAGGCTAACGAGCGTTTAGTCATCGCGGCCTTGCGCGCCGAAGCTATGAGAGAAAACGCCGCTGAAATCGCTTCGCGCATGACCTATTTGGCCCAACACGACATCCTCACAGATCTACCAAATCGACTCTTGTTCGAGGACCGACTGAGCCACGCAATAGCGCTGGGACACCGTAGACGACAATTGCTTGCTGTGCTTTTTTTAGATTTGGATCGCTTCAAAGATATCAATGACTCCGCAGGCCATTCCATCGGCGACCGTTTGCTGAAGTGCGTAGCGCAGCGTCTGGTCGCGTGCTTGCGCAACTCTGACAGCGTATGCCGTCAAGGAGGGGACGAGTTTGTGGTGCTACTTTCAGAAGTCACGCAAGCGGCGGATGCGGGTCTCGTCGCGGATAAGATACTTTCGGAATTGAACTCACCCTTTCACATCGACGATCATGAACTCCGTATAGGAGCTAGTATTGGAATTGCAATTTACCCAGACGACGGTGCCAGTGCCGGAATGTTAGTCAGGAATGCGGATTTCGCCATGTATTCCGCCAAAAAGGGAGGAGGCAACCAACATCGATTTTTCGTGGGGTCGTGACCTTTCCTGAGGGCGAAGACAGTGCTCGTAGGTGCGGACGGCGGCCTGCTGAAGAGGTCAGGCGGTAAGAACCACGCGATGATGTTACTGTCGAATAAGACGAAGCTGGCGGTGAAGGGCACTCATTGGAGAAAGTACTTCTGTGAGAAGCAAGTCGGCTGGCATAGGCTTGGCAAACAAATAACCCTGAGCGATATCGCATCCCCAGCGGGATAGGGCGCTAAACTCCTCGATGGTTTCTACGCCTTCGGCGCAAACTTGAGCGCCGAATCGATGTGCCAAATTGATGACCGCCTGACATACATCACCCTTTCGCGCATCATTTCCGCTGTTTGAAACAAAAATCCTATCTAGTTTTATCTCGGCAATGGGCAGGACGAGCACCCGAGAGAGCGTAGAATAGGCGGATCCAAAATCATCGATAGAAAGAAAAACATTGTAGATTCTAAGTTGGCTTGCAATTTCGCTCAGCAGGTTGGTGTCGTGTAGGATCTCATTCTCGGTAACCTCGATTATCAACCGGCGAAACGAGGGATTCTTAGGCAAGCAGGATCGCACAAATGCCACGAACCCGGGTTCACTGATTACGGAAACGGGAATGTTCACTGCCAGTTCGAGTGGATGCCCTCGTCCATTAAAAACGGCCCAGTCTTCCATTGCACGCCGAAGTACCAACGCCGACAATGGGTGGTAGAGCACATCATTCGGGGGTGGCAGAAAATCGACCGGTCCAACGACTCCGTGAACTGGATGCCTCGCTCTTATCAATGCCTCCGCGCCGCATAGCGCCAAAGACTGCACATCGATTTTGGGTTGATACCACAGTTCCAGCCAATGTTCTTCGAGCGCCTCCGCCAGGCTGATTGCAACACCGGTGCGTCGGTCTGGTGGGTCCATTGCTTCCACGCACACTTCTACGCTTGCCAAAACGCTGTTCCTCAGTTCTTCAGCACTGAACGGTTTGCTGAGGGGCGGCAACATTGCGAGACCCCGGCTTTTGCCGATATTAAACACCCCCTCAATCGTACTCTCGTCCCATCCACTGATTAGCAACACTCTGCCCCGATAACTGAAGCGTTCGAGATGCTGCATCACCTCCACGGCGTCCGACTCACCCAACGCGAGGTCGAGAACGAGGAGTTCTGGAGGCTCAGTCGTAATCGTCTCTAGCAGCGGAGCAGCGGATGTAAAATGCAGCGCAGCAAAGCCATTCAGACTCAGAACCCGACAAACGAAGACTCCAACGGCCTCTTCATCGTCGAGAACGTAGGCGCGCTGCACTCCTGACGCGGAGGAACCCATTGTTGACGGCCTGACGCCTTCCTCCCTCGGGGCGCACTGAGTGATTTCGTGTCTGTTGCGGCCCGATGTTAAGCTAACGGTTGAGTGACAAAAGCGTTGCAATCGGGCGCCGCCCGCGAGTTAAAAAAGGCTCTAAGGCAAGGACAGTTCAAGGCGAACCTCACGGTTCAACCCTGACGAATGATGCGACGTAATTGAGGCGCTACAGCGCGAGAGCCGCTCGCCGAACGTCATCGCGGCGCGGCTCAATTTCGACAGCGTGCTTACGATTCGCGGTAGCACGTGGACCGCTATGCGGTGAAGAGGACGATGACGCGTTTGGCGTAGTAGAGCGGCACGACCGGAACGCCATCTGCGCGGCTGGGCGCGCTCACATGCGCAACAATGTGTCCGGTGCAACAACTAGGCCGTCCTGCGCCGCTCATTCACCGGGAGCGCTCAGCCCATACAAGCGCCGATACTCTGCCGCCATCTCGCGGGTCCAGCCCTTCGGCCACGCTATGTTGCCGTCGCCCATTAGGCGCGGTCTGTTTGTTTCATTCATCGGGCCGCCGTTGAATTCGGCGTTGAAGAAATCGCAATGCCGCGCGTTCATGCGTCTCAGGAAGGTGACGAGATCGCCACTCGGGGTGAACCACACGTCCTCTTTCCAGTGGCGCGCAATGCCCGCTGTGGCGAGCCTGACGCGGCGGGCATGCTCAACGCGGTCGCCACGCTGTAGCGCGTCCCATGCAGCCTCCAGGTGGGGCTCGATGGCCAGCAGGGTCGCGTGAAGTAAAGGCTGCCCTGTCCCTTTCCAACGGAATTTCAGGGCTCTCGACTGTTCGTCTTACTGCACATATTGGGGCACGACAAAGCCCTCGGCGACGAGGTCGAACAGGTCATCGAGTTCAGGCGCGTCGATGCGATCCACGATCAGGGTCTCGCCGCCCTTCAGGCGGGCGATGAGTGCTTCTTTAGTGAAGCGGCGCGGGCAATCTCCGAGGCTCATCAGCCCATCGTTGTTCCCAAAAGGCTCTAATCAAAACAGTGTTGCACCTTCAGCCGCGTCCGCCAACCTGTCGTGATCGTGGGCGACGGCTAGTGCAAGGGCGCGTACTCTCGCATATCGCGGGAGCGCCGCTAACGTTCGAAGCTCTTCCGCACGTTTACGATATCGATCTGCTGTTTCTTTATCGGCTTCTTTGTCGGACATTCGACGACCCGCAGGGACGACGCAGGTTGGGTGACACGGTGTCAAACCGAGTGCTGTTCAAATGAGAACACTGCGGCAAAGCGCTGCGCCAAACCCTCTCTTTTCCTGCAAAGCCCCCGAGGGGGTTTATCGCTAAAGGGTCAATCGATTGACCATAAAACACAGTCGAATGATTCCGACATTGCAGTCGATATCCTCAGAATTGCGGAATAAAAGTGTCGTATTGAACAGACACACCGCGTGGAGGGGTCTATCCGAATCGGACCGCCCGGCCACAGCATGGCGCTGATATCAAGCTAAACTGCCGCTCGAATTTCGCGGAGCAGAACAGATGAGCACGCATTCTGGTTACACACGCAAGCGGATGAATAGCTACCGGACCGGTGCGATGGATGCCGCGCGCCTAGCCTTGCCGTGTCAAGACCGGGAATTGCGCGACGCGTACTTATCCATTGCAAAATCGTGGACAGAGTTGGCTGACAGGATCGAACGAGAACTTCGTACGCCGCGCAAGGGAATGTAACGCGAACTGCGTCGCTCAGGTGCTCAATACCGGTGGACGAAGGGAGAGAAGCGTCCTAGCCCGGCCCCTCGCAACGGGTTGCGTCGGTTACAGGAACTCGGCCCCGACCAACATACGACGATGCGCACGGGCCGTGCACATAGCCTAGTCGCATGTCTAGGCAGCAACTGGCCGCACAGCAGACGTTGGACCTAATGCTTTACGAAATCCG
>Ga0193753_10003292_pt1 | contig 12045 bp, 9 predicted proteins | sample H1c2metaG_FD_144925 | JGI IMG/M metagenome (GOLD analysis project Ga0193753, IMG submission 144925) | Soil microbial communities from a riparian zone of the East river system, Colorado, United States - H1c2 | ecosystem: Environmental > Terrestrial > Soil > Riparian zone | place: USA: East River... | reverse complement strand
TAGCCCGTGAGCTTGTAGGCGAAGAATGCCGTGAGCAATTTGCCGGAAGCTGCGGTGATGAGGGCGCCGAGGGCAACCCCGATGGAGAGGAGTACGAGGGCCTGGCGCAGGACAAGCCACAGGACGACGTTGCGCTGTGCGCCGAGGGCGAGGCGGACACCGAGTTCGCGGGTGCGCCGGCTGACGGAGTAGGCGAGCAGACCGTAGAGACCTGTGATGGCGATGACGAGTCCGGCGAAGGCGAAGAGTCCCAGGAGGCGCGCGGCGAGAGCCTGGTTTCCGAGAGAGTCGTCAAGGACCTGCTGCATGGTTTGCACCTGGTTGAGCGCAGCATCGGGTTGCAGGTCGTGCACGGCGCGCTGAAGTTCACGGCCAATGGTCTCCGAGTTGATCGGGGAACGGATGGCGACGTTCATGTAGAAGGTGCCGAGGATAGGATAGAGCTCGTCTTGCGGGAGAAGCTGGCCGAGGTTGTAGTGGATTTCGGGAAGGGGCGGCTGGCCCAGGGTCTTCTGCGGGCTGTCGTCAACGACGCCGACGATGGTGGACCACTGGCGCTTTCCGGCGTCGTTGAGCCGCAGCTGCAGCCCGATGGGATTCTCCCTGGGGAGGAAGCGCTGCACGAAGGCGTGGTTGACGATGACCGCGGGAGGAGCATCTGCAGAGTCCGCGCTGGCAAAGAAGCGGCCCTGAAGCAGGCGGATGCCCATGGTCTTGAAATAATCGATGCTGGTGGCGCGCGCCTGAGCGTAGCTCTGGGCGGATCGTTGCGGCTTGGGGTGGCCGGCGATTTCGACGGACATGTTGAAGTCCCAGCTACCTTGAAGCGGTCGAACGGTGGTGAGGCCCACGGACTGTACGCCGGGCAGGGAGCTGAGACGGTCGAGCAGAGGGCCGTAGAAGGATTGGATGACGGTGGGGCCGCTCTGCTGGTTCGGTGAGCCTAGAAGACCAGCATGGTTGGGCAGGTAGATTTCGCCGGTGGTGACCTGGTCTGCGACGAAGCCGACGTGGGTGTTGCGGAGGGAGATGAGGGTGCGCACCATGAGGCCGGCGGCGATGAGCAGCGTGAGGGTGAGGGCGATCTCGCCGACGACGATGGAGTTTCGCCATTTGGCCTGCTGCCGCGTTACGCCTGAGCCCGAGGCTCCCTGGCGAAGACCTTCCTGTGCGGGGACTTTTGAGATGTGGAGCGCGGGAACGAGTCCGAAGAGGATGGCGGATGCGCAGGAGGCGAGGATGAGATAGGCGCAGACCTTGAGATCGATGTGGACCTGGTCGCCGAAGATGACAGCACCAGCAAGATAGCGCTTGAGGAGATTGAGGGCGAGGTTGGCGAGTTCGAGGCCGAGGGCTCCTCCGGCAAGGCTGAGCAGAAGGCTTTCGGTGAGGAATTGGCGGATGAGGCGGCTGCGCCGTGCGCCGAGGGCCGTGCGAAGGGCAACTTCGCGACGACGGCTGTCGCCGCGCCCCGTGTCGTCACCGGCGACGTTGGCGCAGGCGATGAGCCAGACGGCGAGCACGGCGATGTCGAGAGCGATGATGGCCGAGCGCACTCCGCCGGTGACGACACGGGGGTAGGACTCGACGCGGATGGGGTTGGCGTCCTCGTCTTTGGTGTACTCGCGCTTGAGCTGATCGTGGATGGAGTTCATCTCGTGCGCGGCCTCGGAGATGGGAACGCCGGAACGCAGCCGGCCGATGACGCTGAGAGAGGCGGAGCCACGGTCTTGCAGAGCTTTTTCGTCGGAGAGGATAGGGGTCCAGATGGACCTGTCTCCGGTGCTTGCCGGGAAGGCAAAACCGAAGGGCATGACACCGATGACGGTGTACGGGGAGCCGTTGATGGGAACGGACCGGCCGATGATCTGCGGATCGGCGTGATAGATGTCCTTCCAGATGGCGGCGTTGAGGACGACTACGTTGCTCCGGCCTGGTTTGCTGTCTTCTGGGAGGAAGAGACGGCCCATCATTGGCCTGGCCTGAAGAAGATCAAAGAGGTTGGCACTGGAGACGATCTGCGCGACGAGCTTGGGGTCGGAGGTGCCGCCAAGGGTGGGTACCTGCATGGCGTAATAGGCGATCTGCTGGAAGGAATGGCTGCGTGCCTGCCAGTCCTGGATGTCGGGGAGAGAGGTCGAGTCGAAGCCTCCGCTTTCGTTGCGGACGGCCATCTGGACGACCTGGTCTGCCTGGGGGAAGGGCATGCTGGACAGGAGGACCTGTTCCACGACGGAGAACATGGCAGCGTTGATGCCGATGCCGAGAGCCAGGGTGAGTATGGCGGTGACCGCGAAAAGGGGCGCGTTTTTTAGCTGGCGGAAGGCGTAGTGGAGGTCTTGGATGAGGGTCCGCATGGTATGTCTCCGGGTGTAGCGCTGCGGTAATGATTATGCATTCCTGGGGCCGAAGGAGAGATTCGGTTACTCTCTTTTGATTCAATCAGATAGATGTTAAACCTGACAGGAATATTTAGCGTGCTGTCCGGTTTTGCGGGGGACTGTCCCGGAATGAACAGTTGCGCCCCCTGACCGCAGGGGATGACCTACAAGGGGCATAGACGTCAGAGAGATGAATCTTTAGCCTGTATTCAGCAGTTGCCATCTGTTGGCATTGGAGTCAACGGAACGTGGAAGTACTTAGGAATGTAGAGGTGCTCAACGATCCAAATTCATGGATCGCGGGGTGGAACATAAACCAGCTGGTGGGCTTGTCCGTGCACGTTCGTTCCTGGCTCATTGTTTTTTACGGGACCCTTATTACTATGAAGACGAATTTCTGTTGTCTTGCGGCCGTCGCCCTGGCCGCATTGATCTCTTGCGATCGCGCAATCGCACAAGGCGTTACTTACGCAAGAGCCGTTCAACCTGTTTCGGTGTCGTATGTTGTGTCGCCGCGGATGGATAGTTCGAGCTCGAGCACCGATTCGACCTCAGAGGCGGCGCCTCATGGAGAGGCCATTGGGCAGGCTGCTCCTTCGACGCTTTTTTTGACGACGAAGGTCAAACCGTTTTCGACAGCCGGTATTGACCTGCATGTTGGGCTTATGGGTGCTGGGTTTGATGTGGCTACTCCTCTATCGAGAAGATTCAATCTGCGTGCGGGGGCTGACTTTTTCAGTTATGGCACCACGTTTCAGGAGGAGGGCGCGAATGTAACGGCGGATCTTAGGTTGAGGTCGGGGCATGCGTCTTTGGACTGGTTTCCCTTCGGCGGCCGGTTCCGGCTTAGCCCGCTCATTGTGTTCGGGAACAATACCGGAATCCAGGCGACGGCACGGATCCCGTCAGGCGACACGGTGACCTTGAATGGACAGGACTATATCAGCAGCTATACGGACCCACTTCATGGAAGCGGGTCCGTGGACTTTCGCAAGGTGGCGCCTGGATTTTCGCTGGGGTTTGGGAACATCATTCCGCGCTCGAAGAGCCATTTCAGCATTCCGTTCGAAGCGGGCTTCTACTATGTGGGGCAGCCTCACCTGAAGGTCGCGTTTACGGGGAGTGCGTGCGATCCGACTGAGCCGGCGGCTATCGGGTGCCAGCCTGTGAACCAGGATGCAGGCTTTCAGCATGATCTCCAGGCATTTATTGCGCGCAATAACAATAACTTGAGCTATGCGTCCTTCCTTCCGATCCTCTCGATTGGAATTGGATATAAGTTCTAACGGAAAGGCCGTTCGGCAGAGGGGTACATGTCGGACGGTCTTTCGGAGCGTGACGCTTCCTGGATGTGAGACAACTACGATGTCGCGAGTTGTGGTTCCATGTATGGTTCCAGCCGTTGTTCGACGTCTCTTTGCACGCGGAGCACCAAGATGTCGTCCTCCTGACCAAATGCTTGCGCTGCCCTTGCAATGTCCGCAGGGGTTGCCTGCTGGCGGAGCATCTCGTCGACACGCTCAAAGCCGAACAGCGTTCCGTTTTCATCCGTAGCCTCGACGATGCCGTCTGACATGAGCGTGAGGGAATCCTCGGGTTTGAGGACGAACGATATTATGGAAAACTCCGCCTCGGAGACGATGCCGATCGGTATAGCGCCTTCCATCTGAATCTCTTTGCCGTTGAGGTAGGGAGGAAGCTGGCCGGCATTTGCGAGCAGGACTTTACCATCGGGATCGATGCGCAGTATGAGGCAGGTTGCGCTCGCCTGCTGGCGCTCGCACAGCTGCTCGTTTACTTCGTTGAGGATATGGGCGGGGTCGGAGCTGTGCCGTATCGCTGCGCGGATGGCGCCGACGATGAGGGCGACGAGCATTCCGGCCTGGAGTCCTTTGCCGGTGACATCTCCGATGACGATGAGGGCCGAGCCTGGGATCTTTCCGGGCAGGATCTGGAAGAAGTCTCCTCCTACCTCGCGTGCCGGCCGGTATTCACTTTGAATACTGAGCCCCTGCACCTGGGGGAGTTCATTGGGGATGAGGACCTGCTGCACGTGACGAGCCTGCTGAATCTCCATCTTCCACTGCTCTTTCATCCGCTGAGACTGCACGAATCTTCTGAGCAGCATGACTGTGATGATCAGCAAGGAGAGGACGGTCGAACAGGTTCCGAGTCTAATGTCGAAGCCGAGGATGGAGAAGGTCGTTTTTACGTGAATGAGGCGAAGCTCATTCTGATAGTTGGCTACGAAGACGAGCAGAACGGCAGCGGCGGCCATCCAGCCTTCGGTCTTCTGTCTGATGAAGCCGCGGGATGCCACCGCGAAGAGAAGCACCCCCAGGCCAAGCTTTATTACGAGCAGAATGGGCACGATGAAGCTGGCGAAGTGAACCGGAATCGCCTGTCCGTACAAGGGCGGGCGAAGCATGGCGGTTCCGACCAGGAGAACCGCGACCAGCGGCCACACGAGGCGGTGAAGCCATCCGATGTTCAAAAGACGGAACCAGTAGCCCCAAAAGAGGACCCATAGCCCGATGCGCAAGGGCGTGAGGATGACGTTATTCAGAACGACACCGGCGGTCTGCCCGATGAGGGTGGTGAAGTTGACCGACAGAACGATCGCATTGCCAAGCAGCGTAACGAGGCAGACAAGAGCCAGCCACAGATACGCCTGCTCCTCCCGATCCAGCCAGAAGAGGGCGAGCGCCATCAGGAGCGCCATGAAGAGGATGAGCATCTCCAGAAAGCCACTGCCGACGGCGTGAGCGATGCCGTCGTAGTCCAGACGAACGAGCGCGTCCATGACTGAGGCGAACCCGAGCACAGGTGGCCCATGGAGGCCGCCTGCATCAGGGCTGTTGAACGGCGTGGCGCTGTCCATCCACATGCGAATGGCGATTGTGACGGGGCCGTCACGCTGTGCTTTTGGCAAGCGGTATGCCTGGGGCAATGTGCTATAGGCCGTTACGTGATTCTCGGTGAACTTGCCGAATTCTCCGATCTTCTGTCCGTTGATGTAGACCTGATAGGCGTCGTCGGCGCTCTCGGGCATCTTGAGTGCGAGCCTGCGATTGGCGCCCTGCACGTCGACCTTGAGCCTGTACCAGGCATAGCCTGAGAGACCGGGATAGCCAAGCGCAGTCCATCCGGGAAGGTATCCGCTGATCCCGAGGGTAGCGTCTGCGGAGCCGGCGGGTGGGGTCAGGTCCATTGTGTGCCAGTCGGAGTCGTCGAAGTCGGTGTGAGCCCAGGCCATGTCGTCGCCGGTGTGAAACTTCCAGGGGCCGGCGAGCTCTGCGGAAGACTCACCCAGCTTGACGGGAACGACAGAGTTCGTTGGCGCGACTTGGTCTGCCTGGGCCAGTTCAGCGGGGGCTTTGTCCGTCGGGGATTTTGCGTGCGTGTAAAGCGGCAGAGCGCACAGCAGCAGGAACAACAGTCCGGCACGATGCATAGAGGCTCTTTCTGCAACAGAGTTTGCGGATGTCCAACAATACACGACAGCCTCACCGTTGTCCGCTTGTGATGTTCCTGGATTCTTCCAGCGCTGGAAACGGCCTCGACAGAGGTAACTTCCTCCGTCGAGGCCGTGACCGCTAAATCAGAGAGACAAGCCTGGAAGGCGTGAGGTCTTTCTCTGTCACGGAGAGATCCGTGGGTTCACGGAAGATTCATCTATATCGCTAGAAGCGCGAGGCCTGGGGTGTCCGTTGACGACGATCGGCGAAGAAAAGCCCGAGCATGAGCACGCCGGTAAGCAGAAGCAGGATGGAGCTTGGCTCGGGAGTTGCCGTAGTGATCACGGTGGCGGACACTAACGGAAACAGGCTCGGGTCTACGCCATCCTCAGCGATCACAAAGCCGCCATTGTTGGGGATGGCTCCGGTTGTGAAACTGAGAATGTACTGTGACTCGTCCGGTGTGAGACTGCATGTAGCATTCTGGAAATAGTCAGTGCTTCCGTCGAGCGCGCATCCTGCTGGCTGACTGCCGAGAGGTGCGGTGTTGCTGAAGACGAGCTGGAGGCCGATCCAATCCTGACCGGTCCTGTTGACGCCGGAGAAGCAGCCCTCGTAGGAGCCGTTGACGTTTGTCGGGAGCTGACCGACGACACAGGTATCGAAGCTGAATTGGAAGGGGGTCGTGAAGATTGGAGTGGTGGCGAAAGGGTCCAGAACAACCATGTGAAAGTCGAGCTGGTCGGCCTTGGCCACACCAGACAACCCACAAACCAGGGCAATTGCAAGTAACCAGAAACGTGCTTTCATCGTCGCATTCTCCTTCAGGGCTTGGCTTAGCTGAAATTCGTTGAACGGCGCGACACAAGACAAGTGCAGCAAAATTTGAAAAGACCGGGTAGAAATCAGTAGGTATGGACACGTTTAGGAGCACGTGAAGGGCCGAAATAAAACTTTACAATCGGGGCATTTAAGGCGTTACTGGCTGGCGACTGTGCATGAAATTGCAACATTCAGGGAAGATTTGAGGAGATTCGGCGTGTACGACTTACTGTGTTTGCGAAAGGGAGAGCCCCTCGCTGGGGCTGATATGAAGTTGTGACTCAGAGGTGGATGAGCTCCTCGATTTTCCCTGGCATATACTTGTGCACGCTCCGCCTTCATACCTTGAGGAATACATCTGATGGAAATCAGTGACGCACTTCTGGCGCAGCAACAGGTTGTTCGCCTGCAGGCGCTTCTCGAAGCTAGCCGACAGCTCCACTCGACGATTGAACTCAACGAGGTGCTTCGCATCGCCCTGGAGATTGTGGTCCGGGAGCTTGAGCTGACAGGCGCCTTCTTCACGACCTTTCCCAATATCTACGGCGAAGTGCCCTCCGGACTGCAAGCTTCGCTTGGTGACGGCTCTATCGGGTATTCGAAGGAATTATTCTTCGAGACCGTGCTTCGTTTTCCGCTTCGCGACAAGAACGGCAGGCCCTTCACCGAACTCGTTGTCCTGGTGCCGCCAGATCGCGTTCTCGATCTTGACGAGACTGACTTTCTGGAGTCGCTTTCGATGCAGGCCGGTGTCGCCATTGAGAATGCCCGCTTCCATGAGCGCGCCCTTCAGTGGCAGCGGGTGGAAAGCGACCTGGCTGCCGCTCGCCAGGTGCAACTCAGCCTTGTGCCGCAAGAGATGCCGGAGATTGCGAGCTACAGCCTGGCCGCTCGATCCGTCACCTGCTACGAGGTTGGTGGAGACTATCTGGACATTGTCTCGATGTCCAATGGAGAGATCGTGATTGTCGTGGGAGATGTCGCTGGAAAGGGGTTGGCTTCGGCGCTGGTGGGCTCATCGTTTCGGTCTGCGTTTCGTGCCATGGCTCACGCTAACCTCAGTTTGCTCGAGATTGCGACACAGATGAATCTGCTCCACTACGGTGAGGGTTCGGAGTCGCGGCGACGTTACGTTACGGCAATTCTTTTTCGGTTCGATCCTCGTACGCATAGGCTCGAGGTGCTGAACGCGGGCCATAACCCGGCGTTTCTCCAGTCTTCCGACGGTTCTCTGTGTAAGATCGAGGCCTCTGGCACGCCGATCGGAATTCTTCCGTTTTCGAGCTATGTGCCGGAAACATTAATGTTCAGCCCGGGGGACCGCCTTTTGGTCTACACTGACGGCATGACGGAGGTCTTCCGTGGCGAGGAAGAGTTCGGTGAGTCTCGTCTGTTGGAGACATTTATCAACTGCGGTGAGCCGACCGCGGAACAAACTCTGGACTTCCTCTGGCACGCTTTAGAGGTATTCTCAGACGGGCACGACCAGTCCGATGATATGACTGCGCTGGTATTGTTCAGAAAACCCATGATGGAGATCACCATTGATGGATGAGCACAAAAGCAGCATCGAACTTCGGCTTCCGTCCCGTCTCGGCTTTGAAAAAGTAGCGATGAATACCGCAGCCAGTGTCGCTCATTTGATGGGATTCGATGAGGAGCGTATCGAAGACCTGAAGACGGCGATCGCAGAAGCGTGCATCAACGCCATAGAGCACGGCAACAAGTTCGACGAAACGCTGTGCGTTGGAGTTGTTCTTTCGATGGGGCCGGACTCTCTCGAAGTCAAGGTCCTCGATACTGGTAATGGGCCACAGGGTAACATCGCTGCTCCTGACATCGACAAGAAGATGCACGAGCAGGAGGAGGCGCGGGGCATGGGAATGTTTCTGATTGAGTCTCTTGTGGATGAGGTGGAGTGGGTGAGCTCTCCGCCTTCGGGCAGCTATGCTCGCATGGTAATCCGCCTTCATCCGGCGAAAATTAAATAGACGGGTAAAGGAGAGTAGTGATGCAGGAGAAAGTGACACAGGTAAAGATGGAAGAGGTGCAGTGTGGTTCGAGTACGCCAATCACTGTACTTCGATTTGGGGGCGACATAACCAGTGCATCCAAGGCTGCCGTGCTTGGCACCTACCAGGGAATTCCTCAGAGCACCAAACGCATCCTTCTTGACTTTTCCGGCGTGGACTATCTGAACTCTAGCGGGATTGCACTTGTCATCCAGATGATGATCGCGGCCAGCAAGGCGGGACAGAGCATTCAGACCTTTGGGTTGAAGCCGCATTTCCAGAAGGTCTTTACGATGGTTGGCATCACAAAGTACACCACCTTGCATCCGGACGAGCAGACCGCCTGTGCAGCTTTCTCTGCGTGAAGAGATCCAGGTGATCGGTATTCCATAGCTTGATGTGACACGTAATGTGGGCGGGATTCTTGGCATAAGCTTGCTCAAAATAGAAGATGCATGCACCCATTAGAGCTGAAAAATAGGGAAAAAAAGGAGCGACCCAATGCAACTTGGAATGGTAGGCCTGGGAAGAATGGGCGCGAATATGGTGAAGCGGCTGGTTTCGAATGGCCACCAATGCACAGTATTCGACGTGTCAGCGAAGGTAGTGGAAGAGTTGGCGAAGGAGAAGGGTGTTACCGGCTCCTCTTCGTTGCAGGATCTGGTGAGCAAGCTGGCCAAGCCACGTGCGATCTGGCTGATGATTCCGGCGGGCTTCGTGGATAAGACGCTGGAAGAACTCACTCCGCATCTTGAGTCTGGCGATATTGTGATCGATGGCGGGAACTCTTACTACATCGACGATATTCGACGATCCAAGGAACTGGCTCCGAAGGGAATTCAGTATGTCGATGTTGGGACCAGCGGTGGGGTGTGGGGACTGGAGCGCGGGTATTGCATGATGATCGGCGGACCGGATACGGCGGTGGAGTATCTCGATCCGATCTTCAAGACGATTGCGCCGGGTATAGGAGATGTCTCGCATACGCCGGGACGGGAGAAGATGACCGGTACTGCGGAACTAGGGTACCTGCACTGTGGACAGACGGGTGGCGGGCACTTTGTGAAGATGGTGCATAACGGGATTGAGTACGGCATGATGGCCGCGTATGCGGAGGGGCTTGGGGTTTTGAAGGGCGCGAATATCGGTGAACATGCCAGTGAAATCGACGCGGAGACGACTCCGCTGCGAGACCCGGAGCACTATCAGTACGATTTCAACCTGCCGGATGTGGCTGAGGTGTGGCGGCGGGGCAGCGTGATTGCCTCGTGGCTGTTGGATCTGACTGCGGCTGCGCTGGTGGAGGATCCTCAGCTTGCCAAGTTTGGCGGTCAGGTCTCGGATTCGGGGGAGGGAAGATGGACGGTGAAGGCCGCGATCGACGAGGGGGTGCCAACGCCGGTGCTGACTACAGCGCTCTACGAACGGTTTAGTTCGCGGGGCGAGGCGGATTTCTCGAATAAACTACTGTCCGCGCTCCGCTATGAATTTGGCGGACACCTTGAGAAGTCGGCTGATAAATAAACCGAGGGAACAGGAGAAGATCTGTGAACAACCTGCATTCCGATGCACTGGTGTTTTTTGGCGCTACGGGCGATTTGGCCTACAAGAAGATATTTCCGGCGTTGCAGTCGATGGTCAAGCGCGGCACGCTGAATATACCGGTGCTTGGCGTAGCCAAGGCTGGATGGAATCTCGACCAGTTCAAGGCGCGGGCGAAGGACAGCCTGGAAAAACATGGGGGGCTGGACCCCGCGGCGTGGGAGAAGCTGAGCGCGCTTTTACGGTATGTCGATGGTGACTATGTCGATCCCGCTACATTTCAGGCGGTTCGCGCTGCGTTGGGAGCGGCGGAGCGGCCGGCACACTACCTTGCGATTCCGCCTTCGCTGTTTGAGACGGTGGTGGAGCAACTGGTGAAGTCGGGTTCAGCCAAGGGCGCACGCATGATCGTGGAAAAGCCCTTCGGACATGACCTGGCCTCGGCGCAGGAGCTGAATCGGATACTGCTGTCGGCGTTCGATGAATCGGCTATCTTTCGAATCGACCACTATCTGGCGAAGAATTCGGTACATAATATGGTCGCGTTTCGTTTTTCGAACTCGTTCATGGAGCCGGTGTGGAATCGTAACTATGTCGAGAGCGTGCAGATCACCATGGCGGAGGACTTTGGAGTCCAGGGGCGAGGCGGGTTTTACGATCAGACTGGGGCCATTCGCGATGTGATCCAGAACCATATCTTTCAGGTGATGTGCAATTTGACCATGGAGGCGCCGGCGCGTAGAGACAGCGAATCTCAACGCGACGAGAAGGTGAAGGTGCTGAAGGCTATTCCGCCGCTGGAGGCGAAGAATCTCGTTCGAGGACAGTTTCAAGGCTATCTGCAAGAAAAAGGGGTGGCTGCAGATTCTAAGGTCGAGACCTTTGCTGCGCTCCGGCTGGAGGTGAATTCATGGCGCTGGCAGGGTGTGCCTTTTTATATACGGGCGGGAAAGAACTTGCCAGTGACCTGTATGGAGTTGATCGCTCGGTTCCGTAAACCGCCTGAGACCAATATTATCGAGGGCGGTCTGCCGCAGAACTACATGAGATTCCGGTTGAGCCCTGAGGTGACGGTGGCGATGGGGGTTTCGGTAGCGCCTTCCGTTAGTGGGGGGGAGCGGCAGACAGTGGAGCTTGTGGCCAGCCGCCATGCTCGGCCTGAAGAGATGGAGGCATATGAGCGAGTGTTGAGCGACGCCATGGTCGGAGATGCGACGTTGTTCGCAAGGCAGGACTATGTGGAGGAGGCGTGGCGGATCGTCGATCCGGTATTGAAGGAGACAACGCCGGTGTATGAATATGCGCCCCAGACCTGGGGGCCGAAAGAGGTCAATCAGAACGTTACCCCGCCAGGTGGATGGGATACACCAAAGGCCGAGGACATGGAGGACTTCCGCGTGATTAGCCCTGTCGAATAGCGGGAGATTATTGACTTGTGGGATGTGCGGGGAGGCGTCAAATGGATGCCTTTGCACATTCGGATGACAACAGCTTGGAGAGCTCTGCCCAGAGGAACTCGTTTATCTCGTTCTCAATTGTGATTCAGTACTTCTGCTGAGATCATCTTCTGTGTGTGTCGATTTAGATTCGAAACGAACATCGGGTCTAGGTCCGGTGGAGTTTTTCTCCGAAAACCGAGAAGTGGAAGCAGGGCATCGCTGATAGCCGTCAGATGGCTCCAAAGATAGATCAATCTGTTCTTTCTGAGAGCAATCTCGCGGAGGAGTTGTTCCTCGGACAGGCTTGCGAAAAACTTGCCGGCACGATCAACGTTGTACCTCCAATTTCGGAGCACCGAATCGGTGAGCCTCGATTGGGGCAAGGCCGAAC
>Ga0193753_10003291_pt1 | contig 12047 bp, 11 predicted proteins | sample H1c2metaG_FD_144925 | JGI IMG/M metagenome (GOLD analysis project Ga0193753, IMG submission 144925) | Soil microbial communities from a riparian zone of the East river system, Colorado, United States - H1c2 | ecosystem: Environmental > Terrestrial > Soil > Riparian zone | place: USA: East... | reverse complement strand
GGCGCGCCAAATCCGCTCGCGAAATGGGCTGGCCGATGCGGATCAGGTTTAAAACAATCCGCCGATTGATATCGCGCGCGGTCTCATTCGAAGCGGCGCGAAGGGGATTGAGATTGACCTGGCGCACGGTACGCCTATCATACCCAGGGCTTCACTTTATGAGCCTTAACTATAAGACCGGACTTGTTTCCGGCTTGCCGACGATCCAGGCATGGGCGGTTGAGGCATTTCTCCTTGGTGTCCTCTTTATCTGCTCAAATCGCTGGCTACTCCGTTATACGAAGGGTATTGATTAGCGCAGCCAAAGCGGCCGGCTGGTTCCGGCGACTAGGATAGTACAGAAAGAAGCCGGGATATGGCTGGCACCAATCTTCAAGAACCTTCACTAGCGCTCCACTCGCGAGATGTTCAGCCCCATGCTCCTCGGACATATAAGCAAGTCCGACGCCATCAAGTGCGGCACTGATCACAAGCTCCAAATCATCGACAATCAGTGGACCGTTCACCGCAACGGACAGTGATTTGCGCCCCTTTTCGAACTCCCAGCGATAGACGCCAGCGGAGCCGTGTCGGAAGTTGATACACCGATGGCGAATCAGGTCGCGAGGCGATCTCGGCTTTGCATGCGATTCGAAGTATGAGGGTGAACCGACGATTGCGGGCCTTTGATCTGGCGATACACGGACCGCGATCATGTCCTTTTCGATGTATTCCCCGAAGTGGATGCCAGCGTCGAACCCTCCGGCTACGATGTCCATGCGGCTGTCATCGGTTGTCACCTCTAGCGTGATGTCCGGGTAATCCCGGACAAATCGACCAATCGTCCGTGCCAGGACAGTTTTTACTGCAAGGCGCGGGGCAAGTAAACGGACACGGCCCGCAGGTTTGTTCCGTGAGCCCGAAAGTTGGCCCAGTGCCTCTCGGATCTCTGCAAATGCAGGTTGGACCCGCTTAAGCAGGTGTTCTCCAGGAACGGTGGGTGCAACGCTCCGGGTAGTTCGGGACAGCAACCGCACACCGATTTCCTCTTCGAGGTCGCGCATCGCGTGGCTGACTGCGGAGGGAGTAATACCAAGTCGCTTTGCAGCCTTTGTAAAGCTGCGCTCCTCCGCAACGGTGAGAAACACGGACAACGCGCTGAGATCATCTGGTGCCATTTGTGAATTCTACTCACAACTCTTTGGTGATTTTCGGATCTTCTCAAGGGCTGAGTTTGGCATTACCGTGGAAGTAGAGAAACGGAACAACATGCCTCACGTAATCGTCAAGCTCTGGCCCGGCAAATCGGAAGAGCAAAAGAACCGGCTAGCCGAGAAGATCACCCAGGACGTCATGGAAGTTCTGAATTATGGAGCGGAATCGGTTTCCGTGGCCCTCCAGGAAGTCGAATCACAAGATTGGGAGGAGAAGGTTTATAGGCCCGACATCGTTGCACAAACCGGCAACCTCTACAAGAAGCCCGGCTACACAATTTGACGAACAGGAGAGATGTTCACGATGACCATATGGTCAAAAGACGAACTGCAAGAGATTGCTACAAACGACGACCTACACATCTCACCTTTCCGTGAAGATGGCGTAACTTATGGCACACCAACTTGGATTTGGTCAGTCGCGGTCGGTGAAGAGCTTTTTGTGCGCGCCTACAACGGACAGAAGTCTCGTTGGTATCAGGCCGCCATACGTCAAAAGGCGGCCCGAATAACAGCAGCCGGGATGACAAGAGAAGTGACCTTCGAACCGGTGAATGGTGCAAGCAACGATCGCATCGACGATGCTTACCGCGAGAAGTACAAAGGCAGCCCTTATCTCAGCTCAATGATAGGCGCTCGAGCCCGCGCGGCGACGCTCAGGGTTGTGCCGCGCTGAATCGAGAAACGCGGTCTTAGCGAAGAAGGGAAGGCATCAATCATGAGTAACAATCTATTGGATTTTAGTAGCAAGGTGGCACTCGTGACCGGAGCAGCAGCCGGCATGGGGCTGGCGACGGCGCAAGCGTTCGCAGAGGCAGGCGCGGCCGTCGTGATGGCCGACTTTAGAGAGGACGCGGTGAAGGCGGAAGCCCAGAAGCTGGTGGCCGCTGGCCATCGAGCAATCACCGTCCGCTGCGATGTGAGTGACGACGCACAGGTTGAGCAGATGGTGGCCCGAACCGTCGCCGAGTTCGGCCGACTCGACGCCGCGTTCAACAACGCGGGAGTAATGGCCCGCGTCGCCCCGACGGCCGAGAGCACCCGCGAAGAGTGGGACCGCGTGATTGGGATTAACTTGCGTGGCGTTTGGAGCTGCATGAAGTACGAACTGCGGCAGATGGAACGCCAGGGCAGCGGCGCGATCGTCAACAACGCATCTGTCGGAGCGTTGACCGGCAACCCTGGTATCGGTTCCTACATCGCCTCGAAGCACGGCGTGGTCGGCCTGACGCGGACGGCTGCTCTGGAATACATCAAGCACGGCATCCGCGTAAACGCGGTTAATCCCGGCCTGATCGACACGCAGATCGCCCGCGATGTCGTCAGTGGGGACGAGCAGGCGTACGCCGAGATAGCGAAGCATGTTCCCATCGGTCGCGCGGGCAGGCCCGAGGAGATCGCCTCGGCCGTGCTGTGGCTTTGCAGTCCCGGGTCCAGCTACGTGGTGGGTCACGCGCTCACGGTGGACGGCGGAATGACGGTGCTGTGATCGCCCACCCTGACGCCCAGCAACAAATGACTAAGCTACACGCTCTAAACAAGGAGATTTTACACATGCGAGGAACTGTGCTGTACGGACCGGGCGACATTCGGTTCGAAGAACGTGAGACGCCAAAGATCATCGAAGCGACCGATGCGGTGATCCGCATGGCCGCGACGTGCGTGTGCGGATCCGATCTTTGGCCGTACCGTGGCTTGCAGCCGATCAAGGGCCCGACGCCAATGGGGCACGAGTACTGCGGCTTCGTCGAAGAGGTCGGCAGGGCCGTGAGGTCCGTGAAGCCGGGCCAATTCGTAATTGGCTCGTTCGCCACATCGGACAACACTTGTCCCCATTGCCAATGCGGTTACCAGTCCTCATGTATGGGTCGTGAGTTCATCACGAGGGCTCAGGCACCGTTGCTGCGCGTGCCGTTGGCGGACGGGACGCTCGTGCCAACTCCAGGCGTGCCGTCCGAGGCCCTTGTGCCGAGCCTACTAACGACCTCTGACGTGCTGGGCACCGGCTGGTTCGCCGCGGACGCAGCCAATGTAAAGCCGGCGTCGACCGTTGTAGTCGTCGGAGACGGCGCGGTCGGGCTGCTCGCTGTACTTTCAGCCAAGCAGATGGGTGCTGAGCGCATCATTGCCATGAGCCGGCACGAATCACGGCAGAAACTAGCGCGAGAGTTCGGCGCAACCGATATCGTGACCGAACGCGCTGATGAAGGCATTGCGCGAGTGAAAGAGTTAACCAAGGGAATCGGCGCAGATTCCGTGCTTGAGTGCGTTGGCACGCAGGAATCAATGATGCAGGCAATCCGCTCCGCACGTCCTGGTGGCTTCGTTAGCTACGTTGGGGTTCCGCACGGAGTCGAGCTCGACGGGACCGAGCTGTTCTTTGCTCACGTGCATTTGCACGGCGGCCCAGCCCCGGTCCGCCGGTACCTCCCTGAGCTGATCAATCTTGTGCTGAACGAGAAGATCAATCCCGGGAAGGTATTCGATTTGACGCTGCCGCTCGATCAGGTTGCTGAAGGGTACCGTGCGATGGACGAACGCCGGGCGATCAAGGCACTGCTTCGTCCCTAAGTCTTCGAGTCGAGGTGAAAACGCATGGAGCGCAGATCGTTCTGCCTGCTGCTGGCGCAAGTGATCGGACACCCAACGACTGGAAATAGGAGCAGTAAGAAGAGGAGTACAGAGATGGAAATCAAACGAGTTGGCTCGCAACCGTCCGGAAAGGGACCTGCAGAGTGGTTCACCGGCAGTGTACGGATCGATCCCCTTTTCCAGGCATCTGATCCAGCATTCGTGCAAGGCGCCAGTGTGACCTTCGAACCCGGCGCACGGACTGCCTGGCATACACATCCACTGGGCCAGACCCTAATCGTCACTTCCGGGTGCGGCTGGGCTCAGCGCGAAGGTGGACCAATCGAGGAGATCCGGCCCGGTGATGTCGTCTGGTTCGCGCCAGGCGAAAAGCATTGGCACGGCGCTTCGCCGACGACGGGCATGGCCCACATCGCCATCCAAGAGAAGAAGGATGGCAAGGTTGTTGACTGGATGGAACATGTCAGCGATGAGCAATACCGTTCGCGGTAGTCGCTGAATAGTCGAACGTAGCAGCAACGAGGAGACCGTATGCAGAAACGCACACTTGGGAAGAATGGCCTGGAGGTCTCAGCAATCAGATTGGTCGTGATCTTCGCACTGAGCGGTTTTCCGCAGGCGAGTTCCACTCAGGTTCATAGCCAGGCCCGTGTATCCGATCGAGAGAGATTGATCGGTGCATGGCAGCTTGTATCGCTAGCAGCTCCTGGATCGGATGGAAAAACAATGTCCGTCAGTCATCCGGCGGGCATGCTGACCTACACGCGGGATGGCCACGTGTCAGTGCAATTGATGTATCCAGCCTCGGGAAAGCGCGATCTCCAACGAATACGTTCTTAACGGCTACGAAGCTTCCTTCGGGAGCTACGACGTAAATGAGGCGAAGCATACCCTCACTCATCATATCCAGGGCGCCAATACTCGCGATCTGCTCGTCGGGAAGAGCCTGCCACGCCTGTATGAGTTCGACACCCAAGGGAACCTGATAATCAAGTCAGCTCGATCCGACGAACATTGGTCAGTCACATGGAAGCATTACTGACTCGATCTCAGCGAAACTGATCGGAAACGATGAAACGATCCTCGGAAAGACCTATGGTTTCAGGATTGTGGTCGAGTGACGAGCCATTCGGAAGCAATTTAGCCTTAAGTTAACGCTAATGGCTTCACCCCAGGGCTTCACGGGTTATCGAAGGCGTGCCGCAGCAGAAAATATTCGTTTATCGGACGATCGTCCTGGATGGGCGGCACGGATGGATCGCGTTTGATGAAATCGTCCAGATGCTGCTCGCCGTCCGCGAGCACATCGTCAAACAAATCTTCGGGAGTTTCATCGGAATTCCATTCGACGAGATCTTTGGCGGCCCCGGAGGGCATGCGATGCGCGAGCTCGGCAGATGTGGCGGCGGGAATGGGCTGCATGCTGACGAGGAAATGGACACCCCATCCTTCGATCGACTCATAGGCGCGGATGTAAGGGAAAGCGCCGCGCAAAGACTTCACGATGGCCGACATGGTCGCCGTATCGCCACCAGGACACCAGACCTGGACAATGCCATCGGGCCGCAGGTGGCGCTTGAGAACAGCATAGAATTCCTCCGAGTAGAGAAGGCTGGACGTCGGCGCGCCGATGGGTGGCGGAGGATCGGCGGCGATTACGTCGAACTGTTCTGAAGAACGATCGAGGAAGCGGCGGCCGTCGTCGATCACGACGTGAGCCTTCGGCGAACGCAGAAGAGCCGGGCCGTCTTCGTGAAAATAACTAAAAAGCTTGGGAACGCTCGGCACCAGCTCGACAACCGTCACATCCATTCCCCACGAGAGCATCGAGCGGAAGCTGGTGCCCATACCGAAGCAAATCACGAGCCCGTTTTTGGCGGGGGTTTGACGGAAGCTCAGTGGGAGATGAACCATCATTTTCGTGATGGGCGTGAGCTTGGTCATGCCGACACCATTCACGAGCAGACGCCGGCTCATGCCTTCGCCGGTGGCGATAACGGTGGCGGTGTGATCTCGCATTTCGATGCGGTGCGGAAACTTGGTACCGAAATCTTTAGTTAGAAAGACGAGCAACAGCGCCGCGAGAACGGTTCCGGCGAAAGCCGCGCGATGCGAGGCGGAGCTGAAGAAGCCGATAGCGAACAGCGGCAACGCGAGCAAGAACAATCCCCATCGCTCCCCAGCCCATGGAAGGATACAGAATCCAGCGATGAGAGGACCGAGAATGCAGCCGAGGACATTGACCGCATAGGCTGCGCCGGCGCGATCGGGATCGCCCGCGGAGCGGCGGTCGACCAGCATGGGTGTTAGAAAGCCGATCGAGCCGCTAAAGAGCCCAATGCCGAGGGCCGCTCGAACGGCGCCCCACGCGAGACCGAGCACTGTGCTTTCGCCCGCTTCAGGAAGGGGCAGGCGGGGATCGGCGAACAATAGCGGGAGCAGCGCGGCTAGTCCCAGCGGAATCCAAACGGCGCTAAAAATAGTGGAGGTCTGCGAGCGCATCCATCTGCGATAGGCGCTCGATCCCAGAAATGTAGCGGCAAGATACAGCGCCAAAATAACAGCGAACGCGTAGACGACATTGCCAAGGTAGACAGTGAACTGGCGGATCCAAATCACCTCCATCGCCATGCTCGCAAGGCCGGTGGTGAAAAGGAGCCATAGGGAACTGGCTTGCCGCGCATCCGGCGATGTAGCTGGGAGAGGCGTTTGCTCGCTATCGATTGCCTGCGCCGATGGCGCAGCGAGGCTGACCAGCAGGACCGCGAGAGCCAAAATGACGTTCAAAGCGATGGCGATATGAAGCGTCCCCTTGAAGCCGAAGAGCTCAATCAAAAAGAACGCGGGAACAAGCGTGCCGAGCACGGCTCCGAGCACATTCGCCAGATACAGATAGCTGAAGGAATGTGCGGATTCGCCGGAGGAAAGGCGGCGAATAGCTGCCATAGCGAAGGGAAACGTAGCGCCCATGCAGGCGCACCAGGGAAGCAGCGCGAGCGCGATCCATGCACCCGAAACCAAATAGTAGGTGGAAGAGTTCCAGACCAAATCTTTTCCGGCGCTTGTCAGAATATGCGCGCCGGCATTTATCGTGAGAGGAGCCACGATGCCGGAGAGGCCGATCAGCAGCTCGACTAAGGCGTACAAACGGAGGGGCCACACGGCGGCGGACCGGTCAAAACGGCGAATGAAGATTCCGCCGGCCCACGATCCGATGCCGAGCCCTGCCATGAAGACCGAGAGCACAATGGAGACCATGGGCGTGGTGATGCCGAACTTCGCCATGGCGAGCCGAAGCCACACAACCTCGTAGACGAGGCTGCAGAAGCCGGAAACGAAGAAGAACGCATAGAACCAGCTAATTTTCAGACCGTTCGTTTTCACAGGACAGCAACAATCCGGCTCCATGTTAACTTAGCCGTGGTGAAAACTGCGCCGATGCTCGAGGCGAGCGGCATTGAGAAATCGTTTGGGGGCGTGCGTGCGCTGCGAGGCGTTTCGTTAACTTTGGCGGCGGGTGAAGTACACGCGCTCGTGGGCGAAAATGGGGCGGGCAAATCCACGCTGATCAAGATAGTCACGGGCGCGGTCGCTCCGGATGCGGGCGAAGTCCGGCTGCGCGGGGAATTGTTGGAGCAAAATTCGCCCGCCAAGGCGCGCTCCCTCGGCATCGCGGCGATCTACCAGCAGCCGGCATTGTTTCCGGATCTCACGGTGGCCGAAAACATCGCGCTCGGGAAAAAAAGCGGCAGCTTGTGGAGCAAAGTGGATTGGCGCGCGCGGCGGACGCACGCTAGGGAACTACTCGAGAGAATCGGCGCGAACATTAGTCCCGCCGCGCTCGCCGGAGAGTTGAGCATGCCGCAACAGCAGCTTGTCGAAATTGCCAAGGCGCTCGATTCGAACGCTTCGGTGCTTATTCTGGACGAGCCAACGGCATCGCTCGGGGACCGGGACGCTGAAAATCTTTTTCGGATCATTTTGGAGCTGCGCGGGAAGGGCGTGGCGATTGTTTACATTACGCATCGCTTCGAAGAGCTGGGCCGCGTGGCCGACCGTGTGACTGTTCTGCGGGATGGGCAAAGCGTTGAGACTCGGGCGATGGCTGGGACGACGAAGCAAGATCTGATCCGGCTGATGGTAGGCAGAGAATTGGAAGCCGTTTTCCCGCCGAGCGAGACTGCGCCCAGCGATGTGGCGATCGAGATGCGCGAACTTAGCTGCCGATCGTTGGGAGTGCAGAGCGTCAGCCTGACGGTCCGGCGCGGCGAGATCGTCGGCTTGGCCGGCCTGGTCGGCTCCGGGCGCACGCAATTCGCAGAATCGTTGTTTGGTTTGGCGCCGATGGACGGGGGCGAAGTTTTCGTCGCTGGGAAAAAAGCTCACATCCGTTCGGCGGCGGACGCAGTCGCATTAGGAATCGCATATGTTCCCGAAGATCGCCGCAGGCATGGTGTCATCCTCGGGATGCCGGTCGCGGCCAATACGACACTAGCGAGTCTCGGCAGTATCTCGAAGCGTGGTTTCCTGCGTTTTGCGGAGGAACAAAAAGCGGCGCTCGCATTTGTCTCGCGGCTGGGCGTGAAGACGCCGTCGCCGAACACGCTCGCCGGGAATCTGTCAGGCGGCAATCAGCAGAAAGTCGCGCTGGCGCGCTGGCTGATGACCGATCCCAAGATTCTGATTCTGGATGAGCCAACGCAGGGCATCGATGTAGGAGCCAAGTCGGAAATCTATCGGCTCATCCGGCAACTGGCTGCGAGCGGCCTCGCGATCCTTATGATTTCCTCCGAGACAGAAGAAATTCTAGGAATGAGCGATCGTATTGCGGTGATGGCAAAGGGCAGGATCGCCGGCATTCTGGATGGCGCGAGCGCCACGCCGTACAACATATTGGAACTGGCGCTGGGCCACCAGGTGACGGTCCAATGAAGTTTCGTCCTGACCGCGAGTGGCCGGGCTTGATTGCGCTCGCCGTTCTGTATATTTTTTTGGCACTTGCGGCTCCGCGCTTTTTTGAAGCGGCGAACTTGCGCGATCTGGCGCTGTCAAACGTTTCGGTGTTGCTCGTCGCGATGGGAATGACGCTAGTCATCGTGGTCGCGCAGATCGATATCTCGGTCGGATCATTATTTGCGGTGGTCAGTATCCTGTGCGGCCTCGCGGCAAAGGCCGGAATACCGATGTTGCCGCTGGCCGCCATCGCGGTTGTAGCGGGCGCCGCTTTGGGCGTGGTCAATGGCGGATTGGTCTCCTATGTGAAAGCTCCGTCGATTGTGGCGACACTCGCAACGATGGTTGCCTGGCGGGAAGCGCTCCGCTGGAGCACCGGCGGCGCCTGGGTAGAGGGACTGCCCAATGGTTTCCAATGGTTCGGATTGGGGCAGCTCGCGGGAGAAGTCGCGATTGTTGGATCGACGCTGATTCTCTTCGCGGCCTTGTGGTGGGCCTCGCGAAATGTAGCGGCGTTGCGCGCTGTGTATGCGACCGGATCCGATAGCGAAGCGGCGCGGCTGGCCGGAATTGCTGTGACGAAGGTCGTGTTCTGGGTATTCGTCTTGACCGGCGCGTTGACTGGACTGGCCGCGTTAATGAATGCGGTACGATTTTCGGACGTTCCGGCGAATAGCGGCAACAATCTGGAATTGAAAGCTATCGCCGCAGTGGTGGTGGGAGGAACGCCCATCACGGGAGGGCGCGGCAGTTTGCCGGGGACGCTGGTTGGAGTAGCGCTGCTCGGGAGCATTGGGCCGGCGTTGACGTTTTTAGGAATCAATCCCTATTGGGAGAAAGCGATTCAGGGCGGAATCATTCTGGTGACTGTGCTGCTGGATGCTTTGAGAAGGCCGATTGCTACTAAATGAAGGGTAAACAGGAGATCATACTCGCGCTGCTGATCGCCTGCGAGATCGCACTGTTCAGCGTCACCGGACAAAACTTTTTGTCGCTGGGCAATTTCTTCGAATGCATCCGGCTGGGCGTGGAGATCGGGCTGCTGGCGCTGGCGCTCACGCCGGTGATCGTCACGGGCGGCATCGATCTTTCCGTGGGATCGATGATGGGTCTGTGCGCCGTTAGTTTCGGCTGGCTGTGGCAGGATGCGGGCGTGCCGGCCGCGTGGGCAATGCTGCTCACACTCGCAATCAGCCTGCTTGGAGGAGCTTTGAACGGCGCGCTCATCGCGCGGCTCAACGTGTCGCCCTTGATCGTCACTCTGGGCACCTACTCGCTGTTTCGCGGCCTTGCCGAGGGCATCACGATGGGCGCGAAAAATTACTCCGGTTTTCCTGGCGGATTTCTGTTTCTCGGCCAAGGCTACCTGGGCGGCGTGGTTCCGGCGCAAACGATTTTTCTGCTAGTCGCGGGTGTGGGCTTTTGGCTGTTGCTGCATCGCAGCGTGATCGGGCGAGGCTTGTACGCGATCGGCCACGGGCTCGAAGGCGCGCGCTATGCCGCTATTCCTGTCAAACGGCGCGTCGGGTTGGTGTACTTGTTGTCAGGCTTGGCTGCGGGCGTTGCGGCGATCGTGTACGTCGCCCATCTTGGGCAAGCGAAATCGGACGCGGGCACGGGCTACGAGCTGATCGCTATCACGGCGGTGGTGCTGGGAGGAACATCGATTTTTGGCGGCAAGGGAAGTATCGGCGGCACGCTGCTGGGCCTTATGGCGATTGTCGTCCTGCAGAATGGGCTGCGGCTTTCGGGGTGGCCGGCGGAACTGGCCGGGATTCTAACCGCCACATTGCTAGTGATCACGATTGTGATCGAACGGGCCGGAAAACATGCACGTTGGGCGGTCGCGGTGCTGGCGGCAATCGTGTTGGGAGTTGGTTTAGAGGCGCGGCATGCGGGCGGCGCGGGAACCATAACGATCGGCGTAATGCCAAAGGCGAAAGGCGATCCGTATTTCATTAGCTGCCGCGCCGGCGCGGAAGAAGCGGCGAAAGAGTTGCACGTCAATCTGATTTGGGACGGGCCGACGGGGCTTGACGCCGCTAAGCAGAATGAAGTGATCGAAGGTTGGATCACGCGGCATGTGGATGCGATCTCGGTCGCCGTCGAGAACGCCGCGGGCATCTCGACGGTGCTGCGCAAAGCGCGCGCGCAGGGGATCAAAGTGACGACTTGGGATGCGGACGCCGAAACGAACGCCCGCGACTATTTCGTCAACCAGGCGACGCCCGCGGCGATCGGCTACACGCTGATCGACGAGGCGGCGCGCCTTATGCACGGAAGCGGAGAGTTCGCGATCATTACCGGCGCGCTCAGCGCGGCGAATCAAAACATATGGATCTCTTTCATGCGGCAGCGAGTGAAAGAAAAGTATCCGGGGTTGAACCTTGTGACGATTCGTCCGAGCGACGATGACCGCGACAAGGCGTTCCAGGAGACGCAAACGCTGTTGAAGGTCTATCCGAATATCAAAGTCATCGTGGGTATTTCGGCGCCCGCGGTGCCTGGCGCGGGGGAGGCGGTAAGACAATCGGGCCGCCGGGATGTCGACGTGATTGGGCTGTCGCTGCCGAACCTGTGCAAGCCGTACGTACACGATGGCTCGATTGAAGCGGTGGTGCTGTGGAACACTAAAGATCTGGGATATCTATCAGTGTTGGCGCCAGCCGCGCTGGTGCGAGGCACGCTGCGGCCGGGCGAAACCACGCTATCGGCCGGGCGCCTGGGCGTCGTGAAATTAGATGGAGATCAGATTGTCTTGGGGGCCCCGGTGATTTTTCGCAAGGACAATATTGACCGGTTCAATTTCTGAATGTCGACCATAAAAGAAGTAGCGGAGCTTGCCGGTGTTTCGATCGGGACGGTGTCCCACGTGATCGGCGGAGCGGTGCGGGTGAGCGATCCCCTGCGCCGTAAAGTTCTGGCGGCCATTCGGACGCTCGATTACCATCCGAACCACATCGCGCGCAGCCTGAAAACACGCAAGACGCTCACGCTCGGCATGGTTGTACCGGACATGACGATTCCGTTTTTTCCGCAAGTGATTCGCAGTGCCGAGACGGCGGCGCACGCGCGCGGATATTCGGTCATCGCGGTGAATTCGGATGACAGCACGGCGCGTCAAAAAGAGGTTCTCTCGCTGCTTCGCTCGCAGCGCGTGGAGGGAATTCTGCTGGTCATCGCGTCCGGCCACGGATCGCAGGCGCAAATTCCCAAGCTGATCGAGTCCGGAATCCCAGTGGTGTGCCTGGACAGGCTGCCCGACGGCATCGAAGTCGATTCGGTTTGCGTCGAGGATTCCGCGGCCGC
>Ga0193753_10003290_pt1 | contig 12053 bp, 16 predicted proteins | sample H1c2metaG_FD_144925 | JGI IMG/M metagenome (GOLD analysis project Ga0193753, IMG submission 144925) | Soil microbial communities from a riparian zone of the East river system, Colorado, United States - H1c2 | ecosystem: Environmental > Terrestrial > Soil > Riparian zone | place: USA: East... | reverse complement strand
ACGGCATTTTGGGTTGCCAACACGCCGCCGATGGGCAGGCCATAACCGTGATGCGCATCGGGCATCAGGGCCCCGGCAACGGCGATGGGAAGCTTGGCGGCGATATACATTTGGTGCATGGCTCCCTGCTCGATCTGTTCGCCGCCGAAGACATTGAAGTGAATGCCCTGCGTCTTCATCGCAATGGCCTCATTGAGATCTGGTTCAACCACAGGCAATAATTGCGTGGCAATCAAACCGAGTATGGCGTCAGCGGAATATTCCGCGGGCGTTTCCAATATCTTTTGGAGAATGCCTATGGCGTATTCCTTGCTTTGATGCTTGTAATTCTTCTCCATCACCTTCATGGCGATGCTGATCACGGGGCCTTCGGGATAGCCGATGGCCCTGAGTTCTTTTCCTGTCAATTTAAGTTTCATGTCTTTGTTTTATTAATTCCTCTTCTATTTATGCTCTTCCTACCCGTTCGATAATGTGCAATACTGTCATCGAGAGGATCAAAATACCTGCGGTTGGCAACCCGCCGGTACGGGTTGCCAACCCGGAATTCTGAACCCGAGGATCTCCGTCTGGTCCGTCTTCTGCTCCTTCTCATGCTGATTCGTGATCTCAGCCACCGTCATCTGCCGGTTAATGGTCGTCCCCGCTCCCACGTGGTCGCTGAGCCGCTGCCCTTTCGCAATACTAAGTTTCGTAAACTCGTATTTCGCTATCAGCCTGCCCTTGCGCATCAACGCCGAGTCAACCAGCGTAAGCGAACTATTGAACGTGCATATCAATTGCACATTCAGGAAGTCGGCCAGCAATCCATCCGAAATATTCAACAGGTTCGATACCTCCGATGAGGCATTGTGTTTCCTGTCCATGATTATATTCTCCGCATCTTCGATGATCAGTATTGTATCAGGATTGTTGATCAGCAATGAAATGAACTCCGGGCTCATCAGGCTGCCGGCCATCGACGTCGACAGGAACAGCACCCGCTTCTTCAACTTGCCCACCAGGTATCGCAGGTAAGTGGTCTTCCCCGTTCCCGGCAGACCGTGCAGCAAAACAATTCCCTTGTCATTCTTCTTGTTCAGCCTTTTCCGGATGATCTCATCGGTTCCCGCGAAATCGTCTTCATAGTAGAGATCGAGATTCAACTTTGTCCGCTTGATCTCCATCGCCTTCAGTTCAAGACGGTTGCGCTCCTGCACGACCAGGTTGATCTCGAGCGGCCGCCGTTTTTGTTTCTCCTTCACCCGGTCAAGAAGCCCGGTGATCTCCTGCAAAAAATCCTCCTGGCACCCATCATGCAGCAGCTCACAGTAGTTTTCGTCCAGCCTCAGAAGGATGTTATTCCTCAGCACTATCACCGTGGTGCGGAACCGGAACTCCTTTCCACTCCATTTATACCATTGGTATTTATGCATTCCAATGATCGATTCCCGGTACCTTTCGTTGATCATCCCAAAGGCCTTCTCTCCATCAACCTTATTCATGAAGTTGACGCTGGGAAGACGATTGAAATAATACAGGTACACGACATTAATATCGAGGAAATCGTCATCGAATACTTCATGCGCCTGGATCACTCTTTGTGTAAATATCTTTTCCATATTTTCTATTTTCTTTCAAATCCGTTGTGGACACTATCGGCGCTTCAAGCCGCTGCTCTGCCATTGGAGCTATTCGTCCCACCCTAATGAGGCAATAATCATCCGACATCGATGGCGGTCCCCTGATAACCTATCTTAAAATGAACTCCGCAGGGTGACGAACGAACTCGTTCTTTTTTCCTTCTCCCTCGTTCATCAGCTTACCAGCCTTCACCTTGTTGTTGATCAACTCCCCAATGAAATGGACAGTCAATACGATCAATAAAAATTTCATCACATACCTTCCTTGCTATTTTTTGTTCACGACATGGCAAAAAAAAGCCCGGTCGTTTGGCGACCGGGCTTTTTTCGACGTAATACCATTCAGGTACTACTGCCGCCATAAGCCAGTCGCTCAAAATATTCGTCATTCAGTGTGCCGGTGGGGGCATAAGCATTCCCTTCCCAACTGCCTTTTGACGAACAGTCAATCTGCATTCTAAATCGTCTATTTACTATTTGCCAGGTCATGGTTATTCTAATGGTTAAACAGACGCCAGGACTGCGGGACCGAATCTACTTTCGTGATTGGGAACAGCGGCAGCCTCCTGACCGTTTGATTTTTCGCCATAAAAAAACCCCGCAATCTCTTGCAGGGCCTGTATTGTGTTGAATTAGTAAGTCTGACTTATCTTCCCCGGTACATGCCCCGCATCCCTGTAAAATCCGTTCCGGGATTAGACAGGTCCATCATTTTAATATGTCGTGCTGCGTTGAACATGTTGTTGTTAATGATTTGTTTTATACGACAAAGATGAATTATTTTTTTGGATGCTGCCAATTATTTTTCGATAATTTTTGAAAATAATTTTCTCAAGGTTTTTTATCGGGTGAGTAGTGGCCGTTCTTTATCGCATAGATGATGATGCCGGCGGTATTCTTGACGTTCATCTTTTCCATGATCTTCATCCGCAATCCTTCTACGGTCCTTACACTCAGGTATATCTTCTCCGCTATTTCCTTATTCGTAATACCATCACAGATACACGATATGATCTCTTTCTCGCGTTCATTGAATTCCACTTTTACCTTTTGCCGGTAGGGATTGAATTTACTCTTGGCGACCATCTGCGCCAGCCGGTGCGATGTGTGTTTGCAGTAATAGGGCATCTTCTCATACACGGATTGTATGGCATCCTTTATCTCATCCTTGTCGGCATTCTTCAGGAGATATCCCTTTGCGCCGGCCTCCAGCATTTCGATGATCTGTTCCTCTTCATCGAACATGGTAAGCGCAATGATGCTAATATCGGGGTGATGTTCGGTAAGGTAGCGGGTAGCGGAGGCGCCGTCCATGCGAGGCATCTTCACATCGGTGATGATCACATCGGGTTGCAGGTCGATCGTTTTCTCAATTAATTCCTTGCCGTCCTCGGCCTCGGCAATCAATTCGATACCGGGCTGCTTATTCAGCATGAGTTTAAGTCCATCCCGGAAGATCTCGTGATCGTCTGCGATAATTACTCTTATGGCGCCTGGTAATGACATGGATAAATAGTTATAGAGGAATTTCCAGCGTGTAATTGGTCCCTTTGCCAGGTTCAGAAATACAGGTGATCTCTCCGCCCATTATTTCGGCCCTGCTTTGCAAGTTACGAAGACCAAGCCCAGTATTCTCCTTCGCCTGGTTAAAATAATCGAAGCCCAGCCCGTTGTCCGCCGTCGAGAGAATGAGGTGATTATTCTCGACGGCGATGCGGATGATGAGCAGCGATGCCTTGGCATGCTTCACCGTGTTGTGGACGATCTCCTGCACTACACGATATATGTTTATCTCTTTGTCCTGGTTGAGATTAAGATCGTTCTCACAGACAAACTTGATGGAGAGCTTATACGCATGACTGTTGCTATCGATGAATTCCTGGATGGCCTTTGCCAGTCCTTTGCGAAGCAGCGTGTTCGGCATCAGGTTATTCGAGATCTCCCGTAGCTTGTTGATAATGGTATCGATGTACTGGCTCGATTTATCGATGAGCACCTTATCGTCTTCATTTTCCGATTCGAGATTGTTGATCTGTAATTTGACCGCAGAGAGAATGGGGCCGAGTTCATCGTGGAGATCGGATGCGATGCGCTTGCGTTCATTCTCGAGCGTATCGATCTCGGCACGGATCTTATCCTTGTGCAACCGGAGGCTACGACGCTGGTACCGTACAATGGTGAAGATGAAATACACCAGTACGATGCCCATCACAATCACTACGATCAGTAGACTGTTGTAAAGGTCTTTTTCCTGGGTATCCATAAAACGGCTAAGGCGTATAACAGGTTAACAAAAACGTTGGAGAAAATATTTATTTTCTGAAGGCTGACGCGGAACTGGTCGCTGATCTTACTCCCGAAGAAGGATAATTCCGTAGCGCATACTACCGTAAAGAAGGTATAGAAGAATATCAACCCAAGGCAGATAAGAAATTTACTGTTCCTCAGCATATTTCCCCTTTCTCCCACAACGAGTTTATTGAAATAGCTGACACTGAAGAAGATCATCACGAAACTATAAAGCAGCCTGAAGTGCCAGTTGTTGTATTGGAAGCCCCGAATGAAGAATGTCAGAATAACCCAGGCGGCAACGAATACGAGAACGAATGCATACAGCAATCGCTTATTCCTCTTAAAAAGGCTCCAGTTATAGAAGAGCCAGGTGAAGAGAAGGAAATCGATTATTGAAAAGATATTAACGATGCTGTTCGCGGACACTGAGCGTCCTGCGAAATGAACCAATAGTTCTACGATGATGACGAGCCATATATCGTAGATGAAAGGGTAGTACGATCGCTCGATAATATTGAATCGTATTACCCCAATCACGGCGGCAAAAATAATACTTAGGCTAAGCGCGAAAATTAAGTTAGAGTCCATGAAGTGAACTGGTCGTTTAAAATGAGCCTGGCTTAGGGAAATATCGAACAAGGTGGTGTGCACTGTCCGTATTCTACTCCGCCGATACCCAATGGCGGCGGCAGTTTGGCAGCGATCTTCGTAGCATCACCTCCGTTCAGATAATACAGGTCTTCTCCCTTTGAATTGACTCCTACCAGCATGAGCCTGACCTCGTTCCGGTTATTGCCTTTCTTCACGCCGTAGTAGATCCGCAGGCCGACATTAGTCGAATCCTTTAACAGGTTCAGTAATGCCTGTTTATTAAAGGTCTCACTGACAGGAATGAAAAGATAAGGATTGCTCCGGGAGAGGCTATCGCGCTGATTGGCGAATTCTTTCCTGAAATTTTCTATATCCGTTTTTTCGATGAAGTGATTGATCTTTCCAAGAGCTGAGGTATCCTGGGGATTTGGGATCTGTACCGAGCCCGTATCCGGCTGAGGGGTCTTATCATTACAGGATGCAAGGAAAAATAGGAAGGCCAATACCGGTAGCATTACTCCGGTCACAGATTTGTTTTTTTCAGTCGCCATAACTTTAGTTTTAATGGTTAACGCGGCTAAGATATTCTGTGGATCGATTCGTATGCTAAGTAGAACTACGTAATTCCCGGAGACATTTTACGCTAAACTTTCAGTACCCGGACGCTTGTCTTGCGTTTTGTATATCGTCACCTTTATCATGCAAAAGCAAAACGGTATCCTCCCTGAAAGACCTCCCGACCATTGATTTAATTTTTAACCTTATACCATGAAGCAGACAAACACTACAAACAGTCAAAAAGTAACCAGCCGGGTTACATCTTCAGAGGAAAAATTCTCTCCAACCATTATGGCCGATTCACTAGAGGTAATGGAGGCCTATTGCAGGGGCAGGATCGCATCCCTGGAGGTTTCGCTTAACAGTCTTACCATCGCGGATAACACGAAGGAGATCATCTCCCTATGCCAGGAGATCAAGAAAGAGAGAAAATTACTAGCCCAGATAATAGCCAAAAAATAAAAATTCCGTACCCGGATCGTATTAATTGATCCGTACCCTTAAGCAGTCATCATTACCCTCCAGCCAGTGCGGTTCTTTGAAATATTCACCTGTTATTACATATCCGTCTCATATATTGTCCTTACCCGTCGTCCTTCCGTCTATCCCCCAATACCGCACTGGCATCCGGCGGGTATGTAATTTCATTTCTTCCAGGGATAATGCCGGGAATTGTCATAAATAACAAAAATCAGAGGCAGGGTGATCTCTCATTTCTTTAAGACCTCAGCCGGGGAAACAGGATCAAAGTATTTGGTAGGCGAGCTTTGCACGACGACAAATTTCTTTTTAATATTCAGGAAGTATTTCTCGAAATATTTATAAGACAAGTGCGCGATGAATATGGTAATAGTTATGATACTCAAGTACACAAAGATTAATTTCGGACCGGCCGGCAGCTGAATGTTTACAACGGCCTTTGCGAACAGAAAAATCAGCAGGGGGTGGATGACGTAGATACCGTACGAGATTTTCCCAAGGAAATCCAGCGCCTTTACTTCCAGGTTGATCAATCTATTCTTGACGCCTATTTGTCCGATAATGATGCAGACTGCCACACTGCTAATGATCTCCGTGTCGATGACAGTTACAAAGTGAAACCGGCCAACTGCCACGAGCGTGATCATGGCCCAGCATACAGCCTGAGCAATCTTATTATCGACAATCTTCAGAAAAAGGGCATTCCGTTGCTTGTAAAGAACCGCGCCGAGGCCTCCTATCATCATGCAATGAAATCTCGTGATCTCTAGCGCCTTTTCGATCAGGGGATTAGGAAATAAAAAATGTACAGAAAGCTTAATGCCCATGAAGATTACAATCAAAATGAAGATCACGAGGCCGATACGGCGTGAGGTGATCTTATTGACCCAGGGCCAGAACAAGTAGAACTGCTCCTCTACCCCCAACGACCAATAGTGGGCCAGAAAAGGCAAAGTTGCACTAAGAATAAACGGCACGTTGGCCGCGTAGAAAAGATAATAGAAGAAGGACTGGATATTGAAGCCCAGTCCGAAGATGAAAATAAAGCCGAGCGATATCAGTAAATATAAATAATACAGGGGCCATATACGCAGGATGCGGCGGAGATAAAATTTCCTGACATTGATATCTCCCTTATCCTTTTCCTCCTGGAGAAGATATGTGATCAGGAAACCGCTTAAGGCAAAGAAAATGCTAACCCCATAGGCTGCGAGCATCAATCCTTTTTGTGTTCCGTCCACCCGTTGTCTAAACAGATTTGGATCCAACCCAAAATCTTTTAATACCAGGGTGATATGGCTGATTACAACAGCCATCGCGGCTATGGCTCTTATCCCATTCAACCCGGGAAAATAGATTGTCTTGCTCTTTACTTTATCGCTCATAGATAGGCTGGAGGACTGGTTCCTGTACCGGAAATGATTTTCAAAACATTTTGGCAATATAGTTTTTTTACCAAAACAAACTATAAGTGCCGGTTTATGTCCGCTAAATTTATTAGATATTATTTAACCCAATAACATGCGAATCAGGATCCGGAGACAAAAACAAGGGGACCATTGCAAGCATATTTTACAGATACCAGGTAATACGGATAAACGGCCGGAAGATCAAAAGCTAGCTATGATCTTTACGAATAACCCGCTTACATGTAAAAAAATCTCTTCTCTATCGGGTTTTTGCTTCAGATCTGGCGATTGGTATCCAATTCAAAACCCAATGCCCTCCACTCTCACCTTCGTAACATACCAGTACCCCATTCCCTCATCCAGTTCGAGATCAACCCGCCAGCTGCCCGATATGGTGTAAATCTCCTTCTCCGGTGATACCTCAATGGAATAAGTCCCGGTCACGCAGCATACCTTATCTTCCAGTACGCAACGACTATCGCCCAGTTCCATTATCTCCAGCCGCGCATAGGCCTTTTTAAAACTGTTCACCAGGTATCTAAACTCTTCCTGGGTCAATGGGTAATGATCGTTTAAGCCCAGCCCATTCGCCCGGAAATGATACATCCATTGCAGGGGCTCCTTTCTCAAAATGCTCTCCATGCACTCCTCCATGGCAGCCCTCGTATTCTTGTATACATGATCCGGATGGAATTCATCATAGATATGGCCTGCATCATGCCGGGTATGTTCAGGTCATCTATTGTCAACTGGATGTCAATCCAATTCCTGGTAAGGAGCCGCAGTCCTATTACCGACAGCCTCCCTTTGTTTACCATCGTTTCCGATCCAGCCAGTTGAATTTCGCAGCTCACAGTTTCGCGCTGACAAAACTAAAATTCGATTCCCTCTACCCTCACCTTCGTGATATACCAATACCCGAATTCGTCATCCAGTTCCAGGTCTACCTGCCAATTACCGGAAATGGTATAGAGTTCCCTTTCGGGCGCCACCCTGATCGAATAATTGCCAGTCACCCTGCAAGCCTTATCCTCAAGCACACAATCCGTATGCACCAGCTCCACGATCTCCAGCCTCGTATAGGCTTTTTTGAACCGGTTAACCAAATATTTGAATTCTTCCACAGAAAGAGGAAAATGATCGTTGAGCTGAAGGCGATCGTCCTCGAAATGATACATCCAATGCAACGGCTCCTTTTTCAATATGCTTTCCATGCATTCTTCCAGCGCCGCCTTTGCATTCTCGTACCGGTGATCAGGATGAAACTCATCGTACACATATGCCTGTATCATCCCGGCTATCCTTAGATCGTCGATCTCTTCCTTGAATAGCTCTTCTATGGTGAACCGGTACAATTCCCGCGAGGACACATTGGGACTGCATACGCCCAGGCTTATCCCATTCTTGTACAGGAACGCAGAGAGCTGCTCCCAGGCCTCGTCCATATTCTCCTCCGCAATCGCGGCTACCGGGATGAATTGTTCCGGCTTTCCCAGTCTATCGAAGACCGTGATCCGTTTGCAGGCTTCGAACTGGTTCTCAAACTCGATGATATTATTCAGAAACGCGTTTTCCAATCCGGGGTCGAGGCCTCCCGGATCTCCGTGACTGAACTCGGCACCCCGCTCCAGCATGAGTTTCATTTTTAAAAATTCATTTTCTGATCTAAGGCGTTCCTCCTCGTTAAAAGAACCAATTGTTTCGGACATAGTTGACAGGTTTAATTTTTTATACACGGATCCGTTTTGATCCAAACTCATTCTAAATGTATAATCACCCTGTTCTGTGACCAAGATCAAAAAACAAAATCTTATCGGTTAAAACAACCTCCCTTGTTCCCCGGGTCTCCGGAAGATAGTGGTATCCAATTCCCATCGCTCCTGGTTCATGTGGTATAGCTTTCCATATTTCTTATACTGTTGCCCGATCATTTGCGCAATGCTTCCTTCTCCCCGCATCCTCACACCCCAGCGCGTATCATTCACCTGGCCATCATGACTCTGCTCGATGAGGTGCCAGACCTTGTCGGCCCTATCAGGAAAATTTTTGAAAAGCCAATCATGGAAGAGAAATTTAATGGCGCCATTCAGCCTTATGAATGTATATGCCGTAAAAGTCGCGCCCGCATCCGAAGCGGCCTTCATGATCCTCTGCATCTCATGATCGTTCAACCCTGGTATCATCGGCCCCATCATCACGCCCATGTGAATGCCCGCCTTACTCAATTCCTCTATCACCTTCAATCGCTGCGTGGCCGTGGTGGTGCGCGGTTCCATTACACGTCGCAGATCTTCATTAAAGGAAGTAATGGACACCATTGCCGAGACCAATTTTTTCTTGGCCATTTCCTGCAGCACATCCTTGTCCTTGATGATCCACGCATTCTTGGTAAGGATACCCACCGGTTGATTGAATTCATTGCAGACTTCGAGCAGGCTCCGCGTAAGACGATATTTCTGTTCGGCTGGCTGGTAGCAATCCGTATTACCGCTCAGCATGATCGGCATCACTTCCCATTTGGGATGCATGAGCTGCTTGCGCAGCAATTGCGCCGCATTCTTCTTAACGATGATCTTCCTTTCGAAGTCGAGTCCCGCACTGTATCCCCAATACTCGTGCACGTTGCGGGCATAGCAATAAATGCAGCCGTGTTCGCAGCCGGCATATGGATTCATGCTATAGGACATGCCCACATCAGGGCTTTCGACCTTATTAACGATGGTGCGGGATTCCTGCTCGAGATATTGCGTAGGCGAATTATCCTCTGACCAGTCATCGATGCCCTCAATATGCTCGCGAGTATTTTCATTTTTAAGGAACCGGTTCTTCGTATTGAATTGCGCGCCGCGGCCCTGCAAATACTGCTCCGACTCTTCCTTATCTTTTGCAGTGATCTTGAAATGGTCCTGCTGGAGTTTTTTCGACATACAAATTGTTTAATAGTTACGGATGTTGGGAGAAGGAATTAGTCCTCATTCGAGATGAACTACTGCCCAATAGGGATAGTTAAGGTATCAGCCTAATTCCTTATTCCAAATTCCCAATTCCTTCTCCATCCCCTAAATACCTTTTTCAAATCAGAAACAACTCCCCCTGCTTCGTTGCAACAGGAAGGTTCTCGAATTTGAACGTGGCCGCGGTTCGATATTTCATTTCACCGGTGGCCCTCTTCAGCAGTACCATGCTGTCTGCAATGAAACGCCCCGTGAAGTGACGCTGGTTGTATTCCAGCCAGGCCTTCTCATATTGCCAGGGCAAAAGCTTTCTTGCAATCGTCAGGTGCGGCTCCAGGATGAAATGAGGTTTGTTATCCTCGTTGAGTTTCATCAGCCGCTGCGTATCGGTGCGGATGGTCTTCACCAGGTCCTGCACCGGCACCTTGGTCGGGATATTGATATAGATGGTATGAGAGGGAAAACTCCCGAAGTCCTTCAATTCTACCTTGAAGGGATGTTGCGCCATCGCGATATGCCTCAGGCGGTTCAGGATCCGCTCCTCCATCATATCATATTGCAGGAATTGAGTCAACGTCACATGCGGCCTTCCCCATTTGGCCTGGTCGCATTGGTAAGTTGCTGCAAATTCTTCCTTCACCTTTTTTATCCGGTTCCATAACTCCTCGTGTGGAGTGAGTACCAGGAGATATTCGTTGGTGTTGTAGCCGGGTATTGTTTTAAGAATGGGTTTCATATTCTTTGATTTTATTTAGTAATTGATCCATCATGGTTGTAAATGGAAGACAGCTACCTCTCTGCAGGGATCGAGGCCGTTGCTTCGCCGGAGCAGCACGAGCCGCTCGATATTGAATGAGACATTGAATTCCTTTCCCGCATATTCCCTGATCGCTATTTCATATACTCCCTCCTCCAGGTCACGCGCGATAGTGAGATGCGGATAGCTTACGAATTTCGCCGGCGGACATCCATTGCTCGTGATATACGAATCGATGGGCTTCAACTGCAATGCCAGGTGTTTGAAAGGCGATGGATCCTGAACACGCAGGAACACGGTATGCAGAGGATACCCGCTATAATTATTCAGCATGACGGAAAAACTCTTCTGTTCGCCCACGATGCGCTGCATCCAACGCACCATGGTATCTTCCATTTCTTCCCTGGCAAAAAAATTGGAGATGGTGATACCCGGCTTCCCCCCAACGGTATCACTACGCAGGTAATGTCTATTGAATACCTCCTTTTCTTCCATTATTTTTTGCATTACTTCCCTGCACGGCGCGGCAATGAGCAGATAGTCGATAAGGCCCGTCCGCGAAAGACATCCTGGTTCTTTTTGTTTCAAATGGGACGACATACTTGGACCGATCATTTTTTTAGTATAAATTTACTAAATATTTTAGTATTTGCCAATCCATACACAGTTTTATTTTTCACCTTTTAATTAATTATCATGGAAGAGGATTTTTATGGATCGGCTTACCGGGGATCCAGGAACGCCAACCAGAAGGAGCCCAGGGCCCGCCGCGCATCGGGATTCGGCGGCATGATCGACGACTCGATGGGGCATGAGTTTGACCTGAATGAACAACTCGTGATCAATAAACCCGCAACCTTCTTCCTTCGCATGAAAGGAGACGCCATGACCGGCGCAGGCATCAACGATGGGGATCTGCTGATCATTGACCGGAGCATCAAGGAGAGTAATGGGAAAATAATCGCGACCGCTGTGGATGGTGAACTACTGGTGCGGCGCTTTCAGAAAACATTCAACAGGGTGGTGCTGGAGCCGGAGAATAAGAAGTATAAATCAATTGAGATAGGTGAGTTCAATACGCATATGACCTGGGGTGTGGTGACCTGCGTGATTCATGTGTTGGAGCCGGCGCTGCAGGCGCAATTCGATAATTTGGCAATTTGGTAATTTGGTAATTTGGTAATTTGACAACGATCCTATGATTCGTTAGTCATTTCTAATCGGAGCACGCAACATTATCAAATTAGCAAATTGCCAAATTATCAAATTGGCTTTATCAGCTCCAACCCCAACTTCTTATTCATCTGATCCACCAGGTACACAGACAACTCAGGCGAGGTAGCCTCATCGTGCATGTGCATGAAGAAATACAATTCCTTCAATCCATGAT
>Ga0193753_10003289_pt1 | contig 12054 bp, 10 predicted proteins | sample H1c2metaG_FD_144925 | JGI IMG/M metagenome (GOLD analysis project Ga0193753, IMG submission 144925) | Soil microbial communities from a riparian zone of the East river system, Colorado, United States - H1c2 | ecosystem: Environmental > Terrestrial > Soil > Riparian zone | place: USA: East... | reverse complement strand
AATCCCGTTAGCCACTTCAGTTTCTTTATGCCGGATAGGTTCAGGACTGAAATATCGAAATCATTTTCAAACGCGATCTCAATACGATCTCCCTCTCCATACCGGGCGTTCAGTTCGTCAAGGGTGCCCGCGGCAATAAACTGTCCCTTGTCCATGATCAGTATTCTTTCACACAAATACTCCGCCTCTTCCATGTAATGTGTCGTGAGTATCATGGTGGTGTTGAAATCGGTGCGAAGTTTTTCAAGGATCTTCCAGATCTCACGCCTTGCGGCCGGGTCCAGACCTGTAGTAGGCTCGTCAAGTAATAGTATCTTGGGATTGTTTAGGAGCGCGACACCGATGGCAAGACGTTGTCTCTGTCCTCCTGATAGATTAACCGTATAAGCTTTCCTTTTTTCTTGCAGATCTATCAGCTCCAGTATTTCCTCTGTTCTTCTCTTATCCAGGCCGTAAAAGCTGCCAAAGAGATTCAGTGTTTCTTCCGCAGTGATCTTGTCAATAAACTTTGTTTCCTGCAGGGATAACCCGATCAGGCGGTGAAGGCTATGCTCGTGTTCTTTCCAGTTCATACCGAGTATGGAAATACTTCCCCGATCTGACTTCTGGATACCTTCGATCATCTCAATCAGCGTAGTTTTTCCGGCCCCATTCGGTCCAAGCAAAGCAACGAATTCACCTTCATAGATCGTCAGGCTGAGGTCTTTAACGGCCGTAATATCCTTAAAAGTCTTGGTGACTTCCGTGATCTCTATGGTGGGTGTTTTCGCCATTTGCGTTTCAATATAGTCATCGGAAGTAAAGGCATCAAGACCTGTGTTTTGATATCCCGGACCGAACATCCCGTGGGATTCAATTATTTTCCCTTAAGAAAGAACGGTCGGCCAAAGCCCGTAAGGGTGTTACTCAGTTGGTCGGTGGCCACTTGTTTTTTATCTCTAAAAAACTCAATTGTATTTTTTTCAGAACTTACCCGTACACTATCACCTTTGGAAACGAGGTTACCATTAGGAACAATGAAGATGATTGAATCCGCTGACCGGTGGAAGATCAGGTATAGCATGTCGTGCTCCTTAAACGATTGTTTTAAACTGTCTTCGCGATTGGTCTGCGGATCTCCCGAGGTAAGTCGGCACCAGAGCTTGCCAGTAGTTTTGTTAAACATCCTTATGCTATCAACTTGGGCGGAAAATTCATAACGCAATGCCTTGGCAAACCATTCCCGCTCTTCGTTCATGCCGTTGTGTTGCACAAAGAATAAACGAACAACGAGCAGCATACAAAGCAACCCGATACCACCCAGAATAAGCAGCGTTTTTTTCATTGACAGCTAAGATAATGAGATGGCGGAAATATTGGGCAATCCCAACCTCATCACCTCAGTAGACAACAAGACCCTCCGAAAAACCGGACCTCATTACCTGATTTTCATTTTCAGTCGCATCACTTTGAACGGTGAGCGCGCAGCCCGAAAAATGAGATGAAGGTCAGGCGTTTGTCTAGGGACTCCGTGATACTGAGACTTATAAGGTCTTTTTGCCATAAGCTATTTATTTAAATCCTTCAAACTTCGCAACAATATTATTTGCATCTTTCCGTTCAGATCCACGTAAGTATACCAGTGCCCCCGTTGGAAATGCAGAGTGATAAGCACGCGACTACTTGCCGTCTCTTTACCAGCACTTACCCCTGTTATGAAAACACTACTGCTGTCGGTGCTTCTATTCGGTGCCATTTATGCCGATGCTCAAAAATATGTCGGGCCACCCAATAACGTTGGCCGTGAATACGGCAATCCAAAAATGCCATTGATGGTGTCTCACCTGGCAGGAGCCAATAAAGAGAGATTGAAGCGCGCAAACAAGAACTCACATCATTCTATATTTGGCAAAATACTGTGCTTCCGCAAACTATGTCGAATACAGTCAGGGCACTCTGCCTCACTGCGTGCCATCAGTTTTAAGAAATTTGAAAAGAAGATAAAAAGGAATGCAAAGAAAGGCGCGTACAAGAACATACACGTCGATTCAACTCACCAGCGCAAGCCGGTACGGGAAACGATACCCGTCAGGATTGACACAGCCAATACTCAACCAGCAGGTCCAACGCCGGTAGTAAAAGCAGACAGCCTTATCGTACTCAGTGCAGAAGTATTGTTTGAAACAAATAAATCAACCCTGCGAAGCGAACATTTTGTGAGACTCAATTCGATTGTCCATTATCTGCTCTCGCATCCGGAACGTTCAGTGAGAATATCTGGCCACACGGACAATACCGGAAGCGAAGCACACAATCTTACTTTATCCAAACAGCGCGCAGATGTGGTGGCCGAGTACCTGGTGGGCAACAATATTGATATCAATCGCGTAGAGACTTCCGGACTTGGTAGTGCAAAACCCATCGCCCAAAACACAACCGAAGAAGGAAGAAAGAAAAACAGGCGCGTCGAGCTGCTTATCCATGATAAACAATAAGCAATTCATAGCATTGTGATGGGAGTACGTATTGAAAAAATTGTACGCCGTCAGATCACATCGGAACTACTACCCCTATTGACCTTGGTCGAGCGCTAAAATGTAGGTGGCGTTGCGCTGAGGTCGGAATCCAGGAAGTCAGTGATCATGGGTATCAGCCAATCTGTTCGCTTTATCATACCGATATGGGTCGTACCCGGTATAATGGCCAAGCGGGACTTAGGTAAGCCATGTATATCGCCGATTTTTCCTCCCCCCTTAGCACGAAATAACTCCAGTGCATGCTCATATCGTATTCCATCGGCATCGCCAATGACTATGAACATTGGGGCTTGGATTTTTTTTACATCCTTGGACCAATCGTATGGTTTCAGGTCTATACTAATAACCTTTTTAACAAACTCCGGAAAATGGGCCGGATCGTTTCCGAGGCTATCGTATTGTTTTTGTATGGGTGTGCCCTTGAACATATCTGGCGTGAGCGTAGCAAAAGTTTTCTCCAGCTCTGGCCACCAACCATCGTGCCTATAGGCGCCTGACAACACCACGAGCCTGCGTACCTGCTCAGGATGACGCACAGCAAACTGAAATGCTACACCACCTCCCATGCTATAACCTAAGATATCTGCACTATCTATTTTGAGGTGCTTCAGCAGACCCGATACATCGTCGGCCATACCCTCGTAACTAAATTCCCGAGGGATATCCCGTGTACGGCCGTGCCCCTGAAGCTCAGTTACTATTACTTTCCGGTCTTTGGCCAGCAGGGGTATGATATGGGACCAATTCAAAGGTATACTCATATAAGAGCCATGCAGCAGCACAATGGGTTTGCCATTGCCGTAGACCTCATAGTACATTTTTAGTCCGTTTACGTCTGCATAACCACTTTCAGTCGGCTTTACCTTCTGGCTGACGACGGTGTCTTTTGACGCAGCTGGTGTTGCCTCCTTTTCTTTTTGTTGAGGTTGGCAGGATACCATTGCCGCCACAAGAATGGCAACCCACAGGCCGTTTATAATATGCGTCTTCATATTGCGTCGCTTTGTTATGAAACAAAGGTCGGCACCAATACCATGCCACTTGCAGGGCATATGCGACAATTACAGGGGCCACTCCTACGTGCTGCTTAAAGGCGCGACTAAAGTGTTGTGGGTATTTAAATCCCAAACCGTATGCAATTTCACTCACCGATTTTTTGTATCAAATATTCTGTCCTTAGATATGTCGATCAGTTTAAATTGAATGAGCTCATGCGCAGATTTGCCAGTTTCTTTTTTTATCAGGTCAGCAATACAGATTGCCATCACATGATCTCTCCGAAGTTGAAGCATCAACAATTGGAATATCCACAGAAACATTTAATTTCATCAATTCAATTAATTATCATGAAACATAAAACACTGCCAATTATCCTGTCACTGCTTGTATTTGTATGCGAGCAAACCAACACGGCCACTGCACAGACTAACCTGGCGGATTTTAAGCTAAGGTTTGCTAAGATGGAAAATGACAACCTTGATAAACAATATGAAGGGGTCATTACTTCTAAGGGAATCGAAAAAGGATTATTCTCAATTCATTCAACGGGCATCACCACGAAACCCGTCAAAAAGGCAGCCGAAACGTTCTTGAAATCCCTGACAAAATTGCAACAGGCAAAAATACAATTCAAGATTGATGATCAGGAATGGCAAAAGTGGTGCAATGTAGATAACGGTTTGTATTCTCGCCAAGGAGTAAGTCTAAAAGAAATGTCACAAGAGCAAAGAAAACTAGCTTTCGAACTCATGCAAAAGGCGTTAAGCGCGAAGGGGTTGCAATTGAGTAAAGATATTATGAAAACGGATCAAACACTGCGTGAGCTAAATGACAATAATCCGATTTATGATGAAGAACTTTATTTCTTCACTGTAATGGGCGATCCCTCGACGACAGAGCCCTGGGGTTGGCAAATAGATGGACATCATCTGGTCATCAATTATTTTATCCTTGGTGATCAGGTTGTTATGACTCCTGTATTTATGGGTGGCGAACCTATCGTAACAACCTCCGGGAAATATAAGGGCAATGTCATTTTTCAGGACGAGCAAAATATTGGATTGAAGTTCATGCAAACTCTTTCAGCGGATCAACAAAAGCAAGCCATACTATCAGAGGATAAAAAACGAAATGATATCCAGGCTGAAGCTTTCTCTGACAATAAAACGCTTGATTTTCAGGGGCTGATAGCAACAAGTCTGACTGAAGAACAGAAGGTGAAATTATTGGATCTAACTAATCAATACATTTCTAATATGGAGGATGGCCACGCCAGGGTCACCATGGAAGACATTAAAAAGCATTTGGATAATACCTGGTTTGCCTGGGTAGGTAAGAGCGATGACAATGCGGTGTTTTATTATCGAATTCATAGTCCGGTGATTCTGATTGAATTTGATCATCAGGGACCAGTGGGAATAAAAGGGCAAGGTAATGCGCCCACAAGAAATCACATTCATTCGATAGTGAGGACACCAAACGGTAATGACTACGGAAAAGATCTTTTAAAACAACATTTACTGCAACATCACAGCAATGGTGACGCAAAGGAAGGCCAATAGAACCATCCTTAGAAGTAAAGCCGGAAACGATCAAGCTGGTGTGGTCGTCATTAGTTCATCGAACTCCTATACTCCTGCGGGCTCACACCTACGTGTTGCTTGAACACTCTCGTGAAATGTGGCGGATATTTGAAGCCCAACTCGTATGCAATCTCACTGACAGATTTGTTGGCATCGAAAATTTTTTCTTTTGCAACGCCAATCAATTTCAAGTGAATGTATTCGTTTGCTGTTTTACCCGTTTCTCTTTTTATCAAGTCCCCAAAATAATTTGGAGAGAGGTTGAGTTCACCTGCGCAATACGCAACAGATGGCAAACCGACTTCTTGCGGTTTGCCTGTTGCGAAAAAATCGTTAAGCAGTATCTCGAACCTTTCCAGAATTCCTTTGTTAGCGTTGTCGCGTGTGATGAACTGCCGGTCGTAGAACCGAACGCAATAATTCAGCAGTAATTCTATGTTGGTAGCGATCAAAGTCTTACTGTGCTTGTCGACAGCATGCTCAAGCTCAAATTTGATTTTTGCCAAACAATCCAACACCAGTTGACGTTCCCGGTCAGACACATGAAGTGCTTCGTTCACGTTGTAACCGAAAAAAGCATACTGATCAATATGTTTGCCTAACGAAGTACCCCTGATGAGATCAGGATGGAAAACTGCCCCATGCCCTTTCGGTTGGTATACTTCTTCGCTTGTTTCAACGCCAACTATTTGTCCCGGGCCGACGAACACCAATGTACCTTCCTGGTAGTCGTACAGATTTTTTCCGTATCGCAGGTCGCCACATTTCACGTCTTTTAACAAAACTGCATAGAAACCAAAGTAGCTTTTTCTTAGCTTCCGTGGACTCGCTTTTGAGTAATCTATTACACTTACAAGCGGGTGTAGCGTCTCATGATTGTTGAAGACATTATACTGGCTGATGGTATCAAACTTCAATATCTCTTCCATAAATTCATTTCATTCTTACTCAAAATTAGCGCATTGCGGCTTGATTCCGATACTTGCAGTAAAATTGGTAAGTAAACCAGTATTCTGTATAAGTCCCAGGCCTGAAAATCACAGCACCTTTGCATAGTAATTAGATTGGAGTTGCACTCCACAAATGCTATGAAAAAGAGAAAACTAGGAAACAGCGGGTTAGAGGTATCAGCAATAGGCTTAGGATGCATGGGGCTCAGCTTCGGTTATGGCCCAGCGACCGACAAACAAAACGCCATTAATTTAATCAGGACTGCATATGAATTGGGCGTTAACTTTTTCGACTCAGCAGAAGCCTACGGCCCTTTTTTGAATGAGGAGTTATTAGGAGAAGCTGTTGCTCCATTCCGTGATCAGGTAGTATTAGCGACCAAATTCGGATTTGAAGGAGGCGAAACGAGTAAAGGTCTTAACAGCAGACCTGAGAACATCAGAGCATTTGTTGATGCAGCACTTGTTCGTTTAAGAACCGACAGAATCGATTTGCTCTATCAGCATCGGGTAGATCCAAAGGTACCGATAGAAGATGTTGCTGGAACTGTTAAGGAATTGGTTGCTGGGGGAAAGGTAAAATACTTTGGTTTGTCAGAAGCAGGGTCTGAGACCATCCGCAGAGCACATGCAGTACAACCAGTAACAGCACTTCAAAGTGAATATTCACTGTGGTGGAGAGAACCCGAACAAGAGTTATTGCCGACGCTTGAGGAGTTAGGAATCGGTTTCGTCCCATTTAGCCCGCTCGGCAAAGGATTCCTCACGGGCGCCATTAACGAAAATACCAAATTTGACAAAACTGACTTTCGCAATGTGGTGCCGCGGTTCAACGAAGATAATCGAAAAGCAAATCAAATGGTTGTTAATACTATTACGGAGTTTGCCACACGTAAAAACGCGACACCGGCGCAAATCGCGCTTGCGTGGATAATGGCACAAAAGCCGTGGATCGTTCCAATTCCAGGAACAACTAAAGTACATCGTCTTCAAGAAAATCTAAAGGCAGAGGAAATTACCCTTAGCAAAGATGATCTGACCGAGATCGAAAACACGTTTTCCGAAATTCAAATACAGGGGGCTCGCTATCCGCCGCATTTGCAGGAGCGTGTGGGTCGTTGATTTTTAAGAAGTAGTTCCAGTTTTAGACTGTACAACATTGAGTTCACAGGATAAATGGCGAAATGCTAAAAGACAAAAAACTTAATAAGAAAGTAACGTACAAAACAACCAAAAATGACTAAGAAAAAAGTATTGTATATCGTCGCCGTTTTATCTGTGTGTTTTCACTAAAATAGTGGCACAGGATGCGGGAATTTTTCCTAAAGGGGAAAAAGCAGCCAATGTTCATCATGTCGGAAATGTCTGGCTGAACGAATTGAGTCCGGCTGACAGCGTCTTCACCTATAGCATCTCTCTTGCAACATTCGATCCGGGCGCAAGACTAGATTGGCACAGCCATCCTGGTGGTCAAATTCTTCTCATTACAGAAGGTACCGGCTACTATCAGGAGAAAGGGAAAGCGAAGCAAACTGTTCGTAAGGGTGATATTGTGAAATGTCAGCGGGGAGTTGAGCACTGGCATGGAGCAACACCTCAGAGTGGTGTAAGCTATTTGGCAACTTCGCCAGTCCAAAATGGAAAAACGATCTGGTTACAACGCGTATCTGATCAGGAATACGGCTCAAAATAAATGCTTTAGAAAAATTAAGCTCGATAGAAATGTAGCAATTTAATAGCTTCGGGCTCTTAAATCAGATATTGATTGAGAGAAAGATAAATCCTTAAAAAGAGTCCGCAGTTAAATGTCAAGAATATTTATCACTGGCTCAGCCGACGGGCTTGGTCAACTGGCAGCCAGGTTCCTGACTGATCAGGGGCATCAGGTAGTATTGCATGCCCGCAATGACGATCGTGGACGCGAGGCACTTATTAATGTGCCAAACGCAGAAACCGTGCTGAGTGGCGATCTGTCAAACATAGAACAAACAAAGGAACTTGCACATAAGGTAAACAAGCTAGGCGCCTTTGATGCGGTAATACACAACGCTGGCGTTTATCAGGTATCTGGAAAATTAATTCTTGCTGTCAATACGTTGGCTCCATACGTACTGACTTGCCTAATACAACGACCAAAACGTATGATTTACCTCAGCTCCGGAATTCATCTGCACGGACACTTAAACCTTGAGCGCTTCAGCAAAGATATCTCTAGCGTTAGCTATTCAGACTCAAAATTGCACGTGTTAATGCTTTCGATGGCTGTCGCCAACAAATGGCCTGACGTTTATTCCAATACAGTTGATCCAGGCTGGGTTCCAACAAAGATGGGCGGAAAAGGAGCACCAGATGATCTTCAAAAAGGATATGAAACACAAGCATGGCTGGCCGTCAGTAGCGATGGTAAAGCCAAAGTAAGTGGAAGTTACTTTCATCACAAGCGTGAAGATCATTATAACAGACAAGCAGACGACGTACTGTTACAAGAGAAACTTCTCAAAGCGTGTGAAGCGTTAACGGGAGTTTCATTTCCACAATAGAAATTTCGCGTGGCATTTGGGTTGCTGTTCCCGCCAAAGAAGTAACTCGTTCGTGATAGAACGGACGTTTATAGTATCTCTACATATCCGTCCGTTCCATTCACCCGTATCATTTGTCCGTCTTTGATCAGTTTGGTAGCATTCTCCACGCCGACCACCGCCGGTAAGCCATACTCACGAGCAATAACTGCTCCATGGGTCATCAGTCCACCAACTTCAGTGACCAGGCCTTTTATCGACACAAACAATGTTGTCCAGCTAGGGTCAGTAAAGGAGGTGATTAATATATCCCCATCTTCTATGTCAGCATCTTTCATGTTTAAGATGACACGTGCTCGTCCCTCTATAACTCCGGAAGAAACGGCCAGACCAACGATAGCTTTTGCCGGGAGATTTTCCTGTTTGTACCTACCTGTAATGATTTCGCCATCGGACGTGATAACACGTGGCGGGGTAAGTTTTTGAAATAATTTGTACTCATCTTTTCGGTTGCTGATGATGTTGTAATCCGCCTTATTTGTGCGTACAACTTCGCGAAATTCTTCAAAACTGAGATAGTAGACGTCTTCTTTTTCCTGAATAACGTTGGCTTGCACGAGTTGTTTTGCATCTTTCAGTAAAGCCTGCTTATAAATGAAATAACGATTGACAATGGCGTATTTCGGATATTCGCGATAACCGGCAAGATTCCGGATCAGGTCGATCATTCGTTTTGTTTCTTTGGCTTTTTGTTCACCATCAGGTAATGGCTTCAACCGATCTAATAACTCCTGTTCCTTCTTCAATGATTTCTGTCGCCCCTGCTCAAATTTCCGGTTGCCGGCATTGGGCTCAAAGTTTTTGATGTTAGTGAGAATCATAGGCACAAGCGTGGTTGGTTTTTCGGACCAACGCGTTTTCGTGATATCGATTTCGCCGGCACACCGCATTCCGTATTTGTTGAGAAAAGTATAGATAGCGTCCTGGGCTGCCTTTCCACCAGCTACCTTAGGCAGGTCGTCAAAAAAGTTATCATCTTTTATCCCGACGCTTCTGGATAAATAATCTATTACTTCCGGAAACGAGCGAATCACATCGGCGACATCCAGCAGCGCCAGACCCATTTCCGAAGTAATATTGTTTGGCGCAGATTGAGAAAGCGTATCTGCTACATTTTTCTCACCCAGCCATTCGTTCATTTTTTCATTGATCCAGGATGAAGCATTCATGGCCGTCATGATCACACCAAAACTTTGGGGGTCAGACATGATCTTCTTCAATTGTTCGAGATCTTCCAGGATAAAATCAAACAGATCCAACCCTGATTTCATTTGGATGTTTTGCTTTGACGTTTCTATGGACGCTTGACTACGCTTGATCAAATCAGCTACGATTGCTGGATCGTAGTCGTTAAGTGTTTGATAATTCGCATGCGACGCAGCTTTATCGCTTTTACCAGACCCTGATTCTCTTTTGTCATCCGGTAACAATTTTATGAAATCTCGCTCGATAATGGTTGTAAGTGCGTCTTTTATGAGTGGATCTGATTTCCCCAAGGTTACATTTACAACAGTATCTCGGCTGACAGGAGAAGCCAGCATCGGTGTAATATCAACAAACAATCTTCCACCGGCAGTACACATGTGTGCCCGGGTTGTTAACAGCCAAATAGACAATCCCAAAGGTTTCATAGCATCGGTCATCATTTGTTGATGACCGACAGATACATAGACGTGATTTTCCGTCCCGATAGTTGTCGGATGATCCGGTCGAACGGGAATCGGGAATAAAGTAGTGATCGGACGACTCTGGACAATATAAAATGTATCATCAACCAAACACCATTCGATGTCCTGGGGCTGGCCGAAATGTTCCTCGATCTTTCTGCCCGCGCGCGCCAGCCTTAAAATCTGCTCATCCGTCAGCGCTTGCCTGTTCTGCCGCTCAGGCTCAATCTCCTGTTCCTTCGTGCCGCCATCTTTTAAGGCACGAATAGCTAGCATCTTAGTGGATACGTGCTTATTAAGAATCCTGCCTTCACGAACTTTATAGTTGTCAGCATTTACAAGTCCTGAAACCAATGCTTCCCCAAGTCCGAAGCTGGCATCAATGGACAATAGCTTTCTATTGGAAGTAACCGGATCTGCGGTAAACATGATCCCCGCTGCATCCGGAAAAATCATTTTCTGAATTACAACTGACAAATAGGTCTTGCCATGATCAAATCCATTTTGCAACCGGTAGGCCACTGCTCTGTCTGTAAACAGAGATGCCCAGCACTGGCTAATGTGCTTTAGTATTGCCTCCATTCCGATAATGTTCAGATAGGTATCCTGCTGTCCCGCAAAGGATGCAGACGGAAGATCTTCGGCTGTAGCACTGGAGCGTACGGCATAAGCATTACTTTCACCCAGTATTTCAAGACGTCGCGTAATCTCACTAGCGATGTCCTCCGGAATCGCTATCTCTTCGATAACCTTTCTGATCTTTGCACAGACTGCGCCGACACCCTTCCTATTGTGTGGTTTTAGCAAGGGCAACTGATCCAGCAATGATTTAAACTCCTCACTGCTCCCAACAACCTTTTGATATGCTTCAGTAGTAATACAAAAGCCTTCTGGCACTTGCACGCCTTCAATTCTTGATAGCTCGCCCAGGTTGGCTCCTTTGCCACCGACCATTGCAAGCTTTGTCTTATCGATCTCCTGAAAAGCAAGTATGTAGTCGCTCATAATTTTTCTTTTTCATTCCACAATTATTCTTGCTGACCTTACAGGCACGCTGATTAAGCCTTCGCTCAGCATGTGACAAACCTAGCGGTTGATTACCAAAACAAATAATTTGTGTCCCATTTGGGCATGAATAGACACGATTGTACACGATTTTTTTCGAATCCAATTTAGCACTAGTGACCGGTCGCGAAAATCCAAAATGCTAATCCCAATAGCAGTTTCCTATATGTTTCCTATATCCGCCCTATATATCTCCTATTTCTGTCCTATATCGGACTTATATCGGACCTATATCAGGTCTATGTGTCTCATATACCTCTCTTATGTCGGTCTTAGGGTATCCTTAGGGTATCTACAGGTCAGTCATATGGCGATCATACCCACACTTGACATCGAAGCAGAGTTACCCTCTCGATAACTCTGCGTTATCGGAGGTAGAGACTTTCAGCAACTCAACGGTGAGGCTGCACAGTGATAGCATAGGGTTGACCAATGCGCGTCGATGAACGTGCGTGCGGCCATACGCAGAGTCATGGAGACCAGTGACTCTGCTACGACATGAGAGGGTTTCTTTTGTGAACCATTATACTAGAATTGTACAGATCCTCTACGTAAAACATTTCAATCATTGTCTCACAGTTTTCCATTGCACACTTTATGATGTTCCGATGCAACAAACCTCATCACCTCAGTAGCACAAGGACAATCCCCCCACCCTAACCTCATTACCTCATTCATTGAGTCGCACGCTCGGC
>Ga0193753_10003288_pt1 | contig 12054 bp, 9 predicted proteins | sample H1c2metaG_FD_144925 | JGI IMG/M metagenome (GOLD analysis project Ga0193753, IMG submission 144925) | Soil microbial communities from a riparian zone of the East river system, Colorado, United States - H1c2 | ecosystem: Environmental > Terrestrial > Soil > Riparian zone | place: USA: East River... | reverse complement strand
CGGTCTGGGTGGAGACGTCGGGATTCGCGCGCAGCGCGGCACTGCTCGGAGCGGAAGGGGCGGCGTGCGCGCCGGTGAGCGTGCTCGACGCCTTCTCGTCCGCCTTGGCGGCCAGCGCCAGGCGTTCGGTGCGCCGCTGGGCTTCCTTGTCGATGGCGCGCAGCGTGATCTTGATGGAACGCTGGATACGCGCCGGCGTGAGCAGGCGCTTGGGTAGATAGTCGGCGGCGCCGAGCCGCAGCGTGCGGATCGCGGACAACTCGCTGCCGCCGGTGGCGAGGACGATCATCTCCGGAAATCCCGGCTGGCTGCGCAACTTGCGGATCCAGTCGAAGCTGTCGTGTGGATCTTCGATGCCTTCCGGGAAATCCTGCACCAGCATCACGATGTCGTAGTCGCGGACGGTCATCGCGGTGCGCACGCGGCCGAACGAGGTCCAATCCATGATCACGATCGAACCGGCCGGCCAGCCCGAGCTGACGGAGTGCTGCAGCCACTGCGCATACTTGTTGTCGTCTTCGACGATCAGGAACCGTTGTGTGCGCGGCGCGTCCATATTCTTATTCTTCCGAGAACCGGATGCGCACGGCAGCGCGCTGATCGACCGGCTTGCCATTCTGCATGACCGGCTTGTATCGCCACTGGCCGATCGCGTAGATCGCCGAGGAGTCGTACACGTTGCGCGGGCTCGAGTTGGTGACGACGATATCCGCGGTGGAGCCGTCGGCGCGCACGGTGAACTCGAGCTCGACCCAGCCGTTCACGCTGCGGTTGCGCAGCAGGGTGGGGAATTTCGGCGCCACGTATTCGGTCCGCGCCAGCGAATTCGCGCCGACGACCGAGTTCTTCTGCGTGACGGCCGCGCGCGCGGCGGAGAGATCGCCCTCGGCGCCGTCGAGCTCGGGACTGTTGAAGCCGATGGTGCGCGCTTCGAGCAGCCACGCGTCGGCGGCCGGCAGATCGCCGCGCGACAGCGCCGTCTTCATTTCACGTAGATAGGCGCCGCCGAGACCCTGGCGCGCGCTCGCCACGGCCGGGTTGCCCGCGTCGAGATCGATCAGCGCGAGCAGCTGGGACTTGGCGCTGCCGTTGGCGGGCTGCAGCAGATTGTTGGCGGACAACGCGGCGTTGAACGCCTGCGTGAGCGTGGTCAGCTTGCCGGCGCGCGCGCCGATCAGCGTGTCCTGCAGCAGCCGGCGGATGGCGGTCATTTCCTGGCGGCCCGCGCCGGCGCCATCGGCGTTCGCGAGCCAGCGCTCGGTGTCGGCGGCATTGCCGGTGTTGGCGGCGGTCGCGGCGCGCGTCAGCAGCTCCTTCTGCAACGCGCGCGTGGATTCTTCGAGCGCCGGATCGTCGGGCGCGATCTGGCGCGCGGCCTCCAGGTAGAAACGCGCGTTGTCCTCGGAAGGCTCGATGAGCGAACCTGCGCGCATGCGCGCGTTCGCCAGCCGCAGATAAGTGGCGCCCTTGGCGGCCTTGTCCTGCGCATCGGAGCTGCTCGCGCGGGTCAGGGCGGCGCGCTCGTGTTCCATTTCGATCTGCATCGCGAGGAAGGCGCCGCGCGCGGTGGCCGGCGTGAGCGTCTCCGCGACATCGACCATGCTGCGGGCGTCTTCGGGGTTGCCGGCCGTCAGCGCGCGCTCGGCGGCGCTCAGCAGGCGATCCGCCACGCGTACCAGTCCCGCCTTCGCGAGCTTGTTGGCCGGATCGAGTTCGAGTGCGCCCCGGAACAGCTCCACGGCGTTTCGGCCGACGGGCTTCGCGAGTTCGCCGCGCTGCAAGGCCGCTTCGGCCTGCGACAGCTGTTCGGTCAGGCGCTGTTCGTGGGTGAGCACGGGCGGCGGCGGCGGCGTCTGCGGCGCCGATTCGACCAGGGTCTGGGCGACGGATTTTTCGGCCGGTGAGTCTTTCGCGGCGGGCGTCGCGGCTGGCGCGGGTGGCGGTGCGTCGCGCAGGCGGTCGGCTACCGACTGCGTGTCACTGGCTACGGTCGCGGCGGCGGCCGGCGCCGGCGTGCGCGCGGCGACCGGCGCCGAAACCATGGGTTTCTTCTCGGGGATCTGCGCCTGCAAAACGGACGCGATCGACGGCGCGGATGCCGCGGTGGATTGCGCGTTCTCACGCTCGCTGACGGTCGCTGCGGCGGTGTCCGGGTCGGCCGGCGCCGTGCCGCGCGCGGACCGCAGATACCAGCCGCCCGCTGCGACCACCACCAGCGCGGCGGCCGCAATGCCTAACAAACCCGCGCGGCTCTTTCCGGGAGTCCGCGGCGACGCGGCTTCGAGCCTTGCGAAGTCGGGCCGCCTCTGTTCGAGCGTGCGTTCGTCGTTCTCGACTTCGTGGCGGCGCAACGCGGCTTCCACGAACAGACGCACACGCGGCGCCGAAACCGGCCGGTGCAGGAAGCGATACACCACGCCCGTGGTGATCTGGCTCGCGACCTTCGATTGTTCTTCGGCGGTTCCTACGACCACGAGTACGAGATCGGACCAGGTCTCGCGCAGGCGTTCCGCGAGCGAGGCGAGATCGCCTTCGATGAACATGCTGTCCAACAACGCGACGGACACCCGCCTGCTGTTCAGGTGCGGGCGCAGTTCGTCTTCGGAGGAAACGAGGATGAGGTCGGAGGTCGCATCGATCGTGCTGCGCAGCAGTCCGATCAGCGCCCTATCTTGAGTAAGCGCAGCGATCGCCACGGGCGCCTGGGCGCCAGCGAGCATCGGCGATTCGAATTCCGTCTGCGGCAGCATGATGGGGGCGGCGCGACCTTCGAAGACCTGCAAAACAAGGGGGACGAAAGCACTTTAACAAGATATGTAAGTTTATCGGCTAAGGCCGCACCAAAGCCTTGCGCGCAAGTAATCCGTGAACTGCGTCCCGCAGGCAATGTCTCGTAACGAGACTATTTTCACAGTTGATGCGGCGCTTTCCGGCCCGGTTATGATCGCCGCCGCGGATTGGCGAATGGAGTGTCAAATGGCCCTGAAAGCCTTCTATTTCTCCCTGTTGCTCGGGTTTGCCGGCGTCAGCGCTCAAGCCGCCGGTCCGAGCGGTGCACAAGAGAAGGGCGCCGCGGCCTTCCTGGCCGCTGTCGCCAGCGGCAGCGCCCAGGCCATCGCCCAGGAACTGCATCCGGACGAGGTCGAAAAGATGCGCAGCCGCCTGTTGACCCTGCTGCGCGCGGAAAACCTGCGCAGCGATAATACCTACCGTTCACGTTTGTTTGGTCCGGGCCGCTCGCTGGCGGAACTCGAAAGCATGACCGCGGTGCGCTTCTACACGGCGCTGTCGGACCGGCTGCGGCTGAGATCGCGTGAATACGCGAAGTTCGAATGGCTGGGCGTCGTGCCGGACGGAAAGATCGTGTACCTGGTCGGCAAAGGCGAGCCACCGAAGGAACGCGGTTCGGTCAAGGTGACGGTGACCGTCGCGTTGATGCAATACGGCGCGCAGTGGCGCGCGGTCATTCCGAGCGAAATCGAAGCGCAGCTCGACGACCTGCTCGAAGGCCGCACGGCGGTCGCCCCCGGCCCGACCGGCAGCACCGCTGCGGCGGCACAGCCCGCGCCGGCGCCGCTCGCGCCCGGCATCAGTGAGCTGCTCGCGCGCGCCGAGGCGAGTATTGCCGCTGGCCACTGCGAGGAGTACTACAACGAGTACATGAGCCCGAACTTCAACAAGTTCACCTCGCGCAGCGCCAAGAAAACCCTGATCACCCACTGCACCAACAACGAGAACACGCGCGAAACGATGATCACCACGCTGCGCATCGTGCAGGAGCTGCAGCCCAAGTATGACCTCGGTGGCTCGCGCGCCGTCTTCGACGTCAGTGGACAGGGCTTGCCGTACGAGCGTTTCGTGCTCGAGCGCGACAAGGACATGCGCTGGTACATCGCGGAGTAGCTCGATGCTGAACATTCGCCCGGCACAGCGCGAGGATGCGGCGACGATCGCGAGCCTGGTGCGCGAGCTCGCCGACTACGAAAAACTGCTGCCGGAAGCCAAGGCCACCGCGGCAGATTTTCAACGCGAGCTCGATTCACCGAACCCGGTGATCCACGTGCTGATCGCCGAATGGAACGGTGCGCCGGCGGGCTTCGCGCTGTATTTCTTCAACTTTTCGACTTTCGTCGGCCGGCCCGGGCTCTACCTCGAAGATCTCTTCGTGCGTCCGGCGCAGCGCGCGCACGGCATCGGCCGCGCGCTGCTGCGCGCGCTGGCGCGCATCGCGGAGCAGCGCCATTGCGGCCGCATGGAGTGGGCCGTGCTCGACTGGAATGAACCCGCGTTGCGATTCTACAAATCGATCGATGCCCGCCAGATGAACGAGTGGATCATCCATCGGCTCACGCCGGTCGAGATCGCCAGACTCGCCTCCGAACCGTGAGCCTCAGGGGAAAATCATGAGCAGACAGTTCTTTGCGTCGATGTGCTGCGCCTTGGTCGGCTGCGCAGGGATGACCGCAGCCTCGGTGGCCGCGGATCCGCCCGCGGCCGCTGTCGAAGCGGCGGCGCCCATCAGCCAGACGGAGCTGCTCGCGCGGCTCGAGCGGAAAGATCCCGACCTCGTGGTGCTCGACGTGCGCACACCGGCCGAGTTCGCCGCCGGCCACGTGCCGGGCGCACGCAACGTTTCCCACGATCTGCTGTCGTCGAAGACCGCGGAGCTCGGCGAATTGCGTGACAAACAAGTGGTGCTCTATTGCCGCAGCGGCCGGCGCACGCTGCTGGCGGAGGAGACCCTGCGGCAGGCGGGCTTCACCAAGCTACTGCACCTGCAGGGCGACTACCTGGCGTGGGAAGCCGAACATCGCCCCATAGAGAAGTAGAAAAAGGGGACAGATCTATTTTTTGGCAACGACCGTGCCGCTTCAGTGGCAGTGATCAAAAAATAGATCTGTCCCCTTTTTCTCTTTCTAACTAGTTGCCGTCGACCGTGAAGCGCGTGCCGCGGTAGGAAAGCTGCGCGCCGCTCGGGGTAATGTGATCGACGCGCACGCCGTCGGGCAACATCTCGCCCTCGCGCAGCTTGCGCATGTTGATGAAGACGAATCTCTGAGCCGGATCAACGGCATACACGTGCAGGTCGAGCCGCAGGTCCGGCAACTGCGTGCCCTGGGCGAGCACTTCGTCGCGCGAAGGAATCGAGCCCGCGCGCTCCGCCGCGGCCCGGTTGGCCTGGGTAGTGGTGATCGCGGGCGCGTAGTCGCGCGCGTCGTAGTCGGGCGGCACCGACGGTTCGCGGCTCGAGAGCAGCGGTTCTTCGACCAGGGGCGGCGTGCTGCTGGGCGCGACCACGCCCGGCTCGGGATTCTGGGTGCCCACGCTGATCGAGGGTGCGGAACCGATCGGGATGTTGACGGTGGTTGGAATGGTCACCGTCGCGGGTACCGTCATCATGCCGGGCGGGGCGGTGCTGACGATGGCGTTGTTCGTGGGCGCGGGCGCATTGCCTGCCGCCTGCACGGCGGCATCGGTGGCGGCTCGCGGCTCGCGCAGCAGCACCCACGCGAGCACCAGCATGTTGATACCCAACAACACGCCGAGGCCGATCGCCCACAGCGGAAAACGCCGGCGCGGCTGCGCAACCTTCACTTCGAACAGGGCCGGCGAGGATTGCCGCTGACGATCGGCTTCGGATTTCTTGAGCGCGTCGAGAATGAAAGACATGTCAGCTCCCGGCCGAACCGTGCAGGAAGGGGGTGGCCGTATCGTTCATGGCGGCATCGAGCGCCACCTGTGTCTGGACGCCGGCGATGCCGTCGACCGCGAGGCGATTCTTGCGCTGGAACTCCTCGACGAGGGTGACCAGCGATTGATCGAAGGTGTTGCCGCCGTCCTCGGCCGGCAGACCATTCACGCGCCGCAGGCTGTCGCGCAGCCACTTCACGCGCGCGTTGCTCGCGCCGAGCGCCAGTGGCTGGGAGCTGCCCGCGGCCGGTTTCCACAACAACACGTAGTCGCCGAACCAGCTGCGTGACAGATCGCCGATGCCGATCTCGCGCTGCGCGCCGCCGAGATCCACCTGCGCATGTTCTTCGTCGAGACCGGCCAGCACCAGCTGGTGAGCGCGGCCATCGGCGCCGATCACGTTGAGCACCGCGGGGCGATTGAACAGACGCAGCTGCGCCAGCGAGCCGCGCTGCGTCAGGCATTCGAGCCCCGACTGCAGCGCCTGGCTGCAGGGGTCCACCTGGCCCGCGACGTAGCGCAGGCTCCACAACGCGAACAGCTTGTTGAAGGCGTTGTCCGGGTCGGTTTCGCCGTCGTACTGCGCCAGCAGCTGATCGAGGTTCGGCGCCGGCGCGGGTTTGGGCGGCGGAGCCGGCTGAATGGGCGCGGCGGCGGCCTGCGCCGGCGGAGCGGGCCGCGCCAGCAGGCGCGGCAGGATCAACACCGCGCTAACTACCGCGATGGCGCCGACCGCCGAACCGGCGGCCCACGGCAACCAGCGCGGCTGCACGCTGCGGCCGAAGACTTCACCGGCCGCGCGCCGCACCACGCTCGCGCTGGCCAGGTGGCGGTCCTCGGTAAATGCGCCCAGCAGGGCGCGATCGCTGATGATGTTGATGAGCCGCGGCACCCCGCCCGAGAGGCGCCGGATCTCGCGCAGCGCGCCGTTCGAGAAAACCTCGCGCGTGGCGCCGGCGACGCGCAAGCGGTGGCGCGCGTACGCGGCGGCTTCATCACCCGACAGCGGGTTCAGGTGATAACGGCCGGTGATGCGTTGCGCGAGCTGCCGCAATTCCGTCCGGTCGAGCAACTCGCGCAGCTCGGGCTGGCCGATCAGGATGATCTGCAGCAGCTTCTGGGTTTCTGTTTCGAGGTTGGTGAGCAGGCGGACCTGTTCCAGCACCTCGACGCTGAGGTTCTGCGCCTCGTCCACCACCAGCACGATGCGTTTGCCTTCGGCGTGCGCCTTGAGCAGATGGAAGCTCAGCAGGTCGACCAGGTCCTTGAGGCTGCCTTCGGAGCGCGCCTCGACGGAGATCCCCAGTTCTTCGCAGATCGCCAGCAGGAACTCCGCCGGCGTCATGCGCGGATTCAGTATCAGCGCGATCTCGGCATGTTTGGGCGCCTGCGCGAGCAACGAACGAACTACCGTCGTCTTGCCGGTGCCGACTTCGCCCGTCAGCTGGATGAAGCCGCCCGCCTCGTTGATGCCGTAGACCAGGTGCGCCAGCGCCTCCGCGTGCCGTTCCGACAGGAACAGGTAACGCGGGTCGGGCGTGATCGAAAAGGGCTTTTCGTTGAGTCCGAAAAACGAGGCGTACATGGCTGGAACTGCTGCGGTCTTGGGCTGAATCGCCGCATTGGTTAAACGGGCGGGCAGTATTACATGGGCTTTCGGAGAGGGGGAATCGGCCCGCAGAAGCCTTCGAAAGGGCCCGTTTTCAACGCCGCTGAGGCGGTGTCGGCGTTGTCCGGCTGCGGCGCCGGCCGGGCGCTTCCTCGGACATGTCCTCGGCCGGTTCGTCCGTGCCCCGCGCCTCGGGCAATGCGCTGCCGCGCCGCACGGCGAAGTTGCCGAAACGCTCGCGGATGAGATCCACGGTGGCGTCGAGCGCGGTGGCGCCCGGGGCCCCGGCGGTGGCGGCCGCGGGCGCCGCAAACAGGTCCATCTGGTCGGCGGCATGCAGGTGGTTGACGCCGACGCCTAACAATCGCACGCGCGCGCGCGGCTGCTCTTCGAGCCACGCGGTCAGCAGCTCCGCGGCGATCTTCGCGATCGTGCGCGAGTCGGTGGTGGAGGGCTCGAAGCGCTTCTGCCGCGTGAAGGTGGTGAAGTCCGCGCGACGGATCTTGACCTGGACGCAGCCCGTCGCGAGGTTCTGCGCGCGCATGCGTTGCCCGGCACGGTCGGCCAGCCGCAGCACTTCCGACTGCATCCTGGCGTGATCGGCGAGATCGCTGAAAAAGGTCTCTTCCGCGCTGATCGATTTCTCGTCCCACTCGGACATCACCGGGCGGTCATCCACTCCCGCGGCCCGTTCGCGCATGCGCTGCGAGTCGCGGCCGAAAATGGGCCACAACACCGCGTCGGGCGCGGTGCGCAGGGCGCCGAGCGTGGCGAGCCCGGCCGCTTCGACGCGTTCGCCGAGCTTCCGCCCGAGCCCCGGCAAGCGGCGCACGGTCAGCGGGTCGAGCACCGCGCGCATGTTGCCGTCGTGCACGACCGTGAGTCCGTCGGGCTTTTCCAGGTCGGAGGCGATCTTCGCCACCAGCTTGTTAGGCGCGACGCCCACCGAGGCGCCGAGCTGCGTGACGGCGCGGATCCTGTCCTTGATGCCGCGCGCGATGGTGATCGCGTCGCCCTTGAGCGCGAGACTGGCGGTGACGTCGAGAAAGGCCTCGTCGAGCGACAGGCCTTCGACGATCGGCGTGTATTCGTGAAAGATCGCGAACACCTCGTGCGACACCTCGCGGTATACCGACATGCGCGGCGGCACGCAGATGGCATGCGGGCAGCGGCGCAGCGCCTCGCGGATCGGCATCGCCGAGCGCACGCCGAACTTGCGTACTTCGTAGCTGGCGGCGGCGACCACGCCGCGGTTGCTGGTACCGCCCACGATGACGGGCTGGCCGCGCAGGCGCGGGTCGTCGCGCTGCTCCACGGACGCGTAGAACGCATCCATGTCGACGTGCAGGATCGCGCGCAAGGTGGACATGCGGCGTTGCGAAAAACTTCTTCCGGCCCGCTATTTTTCCACGGTGATACTGATCTTGTTCGAGATCACCGCCGGGTCGTGCGGCACGTGCAGAGAATCGCCCAGCACCAGCAGCAAGGTGTGTTTGCCCGGCGCGAGCGTCAGCGACGTCTCGGTCTGGCCCTTGCCGAAGTGCACGCTCTTCTCGTTGGCGGGAATCGGCTGCGAGAGATCCGCGGGCGCGTCGCCATCGATGACGAGATGATGGTGGCCGGTGTTGTCGAACTTGATTCCGGCCGGCGCGATGCCCATGCCCTTGAGGCCGAACACGACCGTCACCGGGCTCTTCACCTTCGCGCCATCCTTCGGCGACACGATGTACACCTCGGCGCCCGGCGGCGACGGCTCGCGTGCCTGCGACAGGGACGCCGCGAGCGCGAAGGCGCCGCCGCACACGAGCGTGACTAACAACCTGGTTTTCATCGATGTCTCCTTCGATTGGAGTGGGCTACAGCGTCATCGCGCTGTAGATGACCGTCAGCAGCAACATGACGACCGAGATCACCACGTAGGTGAAGCCGAGCGTGAAATATTTCACGAACGTGAGGCCGCGGCCCTGGCCGTACACGTTGCGCATCGCGCGGTAGATGTACCAGACGGCGTAAAAGGTCACCGCCGTGCCGAGCCATTCGATGAGCGGGTCCAGGAACGGCACCCGTGCGAGCAGGATCAGCAGCGTCGCGGCCAGGAAGATGAACGCGTGATTGTGGATCAGGAACAGCAGGTGCTCGACGTAGTACCGCTTCGGCCGCCAGTACAGGGCCTTCATGACCAGCGCCAGCAGCGGCAGGAAGATGAACATGGCGCGCGGCACGTTGTGGATCACCACCTGCCCCAGGCTCTGGCCATCGCCGCTCGCCAGGCGTTTGCATCGCTCGCGCAGGCTGGCGCGAAACACGCCGTCCGTGCCGGATTCATTCCTGAGGGCGTCGCAGAGAACGTTGAGTCCGCCGAACGACACGTTCACGTTGTTGTGGGAGGTGCCGCCTTGCTCCGTGGCCTCGGCCCTGGGCGGAGTGTCGGAGTCCTTGGAAAGCGGTGACTTGATGCCGGCATCTTCGCGTGCCTTGGCCTTGGCCGCTTCCGCGCGCAGGTACGCCGCCGACCGCTTGCGCATCGCCTCCGGCAGTGGATTGTCGGCGGATTCGAATTGTTCGGCCTGGATGTTCAGCGTCTTCGAGTCGAGGACGTCGCCCGGTCTTTCCGGCTTCACGCTGATGTGTTCCGGCATGCCGACCAGGAAGAACACCACGCTGATCACGATGTACAGGCGGAACGGCGGCAGGTAACGCGCACGCCGCCCGTCGAAGAACTCGCGCGTCAGCAGCCCGGGCCGGGTGAGCAGGTAGCCGAGCGTGCGCCACAGGCGCGAATCCGCGTGGGTGATGCTCTCGAAGGCCTCGCTGGCGAAATGCGAAATCGTGTGCACGTGCGGCTCGTGCCGCTGGCCGCATTGCGCGCAGTATTCGCCCGCGAGCGGCGCGCCGCAGTTGGAACACACCAGGGTCTGCGGCGGGGGCGGTTCGGGCGGGCTAACTACCGGCCCGCCGGCGACTGGAACGAGTGGCGAATTCATCGTCGCAGGTTTAAGCGACCTGGCCCGAGTTGCGGTGGAAGTCGCCGACGTCGAGCGATTCGCGCGGGCCTTCCGCCTGCGCGCCGAGCTCGTGGCTCTCGAAATCGTCGACGCTGATGAGCTCCATCACCTTGCGGTCGTAGTCGCGCAGCATGGCGGCCTCGTGTTCGGAGACGATTCCCTGCTGCAGCGCCTGCGTGATCTGTCCGGGCACGTCGAGCGCCGTCACCTTGCCGGTCTTGACGCCCTCGACGCGGATGCGTTTTTCCACGGGCTCGGCGGTCTGCGCCATCACCAGCGCTTCCTGCAGCAGCCCCAGCGGGTTGCCGGCTTCGAGCGTGCGGTACACGTACTTGCACAGCCGGTCGCGCACGTCGGTGTCGTTGAGCACCGAGTCCGCCAGCTTGCGGCCGAGCCGGTCGCTCGGCGCCGAGTAGGCGCGGCCGCCCGGGAAGATCAGCGCGCGCATCACGCCGCCGAGGAATCGATTCGGAAAATTGCGCAGGAAATCGTGCAGCTGGTCCTGCGCCTTGTAGAGCTGGTTGCGGCAGGCCCATTCGACGATCGGCAGGTCTTCCACCGGACGGCCCTGATTTTCATGATGCTTGAGCACCATCGAGGCCAGGTACATCGCCGACAACACATCGCCCAGGCGCGCGGAGAGGTTTTCCTTCTTCTTGAGGTAACCGCCGAGCGTGAGCATCGCGACGTCGACCGCGAACGCGAACGAGGCCGAGAAGCGCACGATGTGCTGGTAGTAACGCCTGGTGTCGCCCACTTCGGGCACGTGGGTGAAACGCGCGTGCGTCAGCGCCATCACGAACGAACGCACGGCGTTGCTGATCGTGAAGCCGACATGGCCGAACAAGGCAGCGTCGAACTCGTCCACCCCCTGTTTGCGATCGGGATTCCGCGCCGCGTTCATTTCCTTGAGCACGAACGGATGGCAACGGATGGCGCCCTGCCCAAAGATGATCAGCGAGCGCGTGAGGATGTTCGCGCCTTCGACCGTGATCGCCACCGGGATCACCTGGTAGTTGCGGCCGAGATAATTGCGGGGGCCTAACTGGATGCCCTTGCCGCCGTGCACGTCCATCGCGTCGTTGGCGACCTGGCGCCCCATTTCCGTGACGTGGTACTTGAGCATGGCCGATGGCACCGACGGCTTCTCGCCGCCATCGATGGCGCCCGCGGTCACGGAGCGCGCAGCGTCCATCGTGTAGGTGTAGCCGACCATGCGCGCGAGCACGGCTTCGACGCCTTCGAACTTGCCCACCGGCATGTTGAACTGGCGGCGGATGCGCGTGTACGCGCCCGACGCGAAGACGCCGGCCTTTGCGCCACCGGTGGCGTTCGAGGGCAGCGAGATGCAGCGGCCCACCGACAGCTGCTCGACCAGCATGCGCCAGCCCTGGCCGGCCATCTTGATGCCGCCGATGATCACGTCGAGCGGCACGAATACGTCCTTGCCCGACAGCGGTCCGTTCTGGAACGGCACGTTGAGCGGGAAATGCCGGCGGCCGATGTTGAGACCCGGCGTACTGCGCGGAATCAGCGCGCAGGTGATGCCGTAGTCGGCCTTGTCCCCGCCTAACAACTTGTCCGGGTCGTAGAGGCGGAACGCGAGGCCCACGACGGTCGCGATCGGAGCGAGCGTGATGTAGCGCTTGGAGAAGTTGAGCTTGAGGCCGACGATCTCCTTGCCCTGATACACGCCGCGGCACACGACGCCGGTGTCGGGCAGCGAGGCCGCATCGGAGCCCGCGCGCG
>Ga0193753_10003287_pt1 | contig 12064 bp, 9 predicted proteins | sample H1c2metaG_FD_144925 | JGI IMG/M metagenome (GOLD analysis project Ga0193753, IMG submission 144925) | Soil microbial communities from a riparian zone of the East river system, Colorado, United States - H1c2 | ecosystem: Environmental > Terrestrial > Soil > Riparian zone | place: USA: East River... | reverse complement strand
CATCGCGGCGGCCAACGTCCATGCCTGCGGCGCCATGTCGGTCGAGACGGCGCCCGACCTCAAGGTCGAGCATCTTTCGATCTTCGACTGCGCCAATCCGTGCGGCCGCGAAGGCAAGCGCTTCCTGTCGGCCGAGAGCCATATCCGCATGATGGCCGCGGCCCAGCCTTTCATCTCGGGCGCGATCTCCAAGACGATCAACATGCCCAACGCGGCCACCGTCGAGGATTGCCGCGAAGCCTACGAGCTTTCCTGGGAACTCGGCCTCAAGGCCAATGCGCTTTATCGCGACGGATCCAAACTTTCTCAGCCGCTCTCGGCGATGTCCCTCGGCGACGACTTGCCGGCCAACGACGACATGGCGGAGCTGCCGCCGGCGGCGCGTACGCCGATCATCGCCGAGCGGATCGTGGAACGGATCGTCGAGCGCGAGGTTCGGCGCGGCCGCGAGCGCCTGCCCCAGCGTCGCAAGGGCTATACCCAGAAGGCGATCGTCGGCGGACATAAAGTCTATCTGCGGACCGGCGAATATGAAGACGGCCGTGTCGGCGAGATTTTCATCGACATGCACAAGGAAGGCGCGGCGTTCCGCAGCCTGATGAACAACTTTGCCATCGCCATCTCGATCGGCCTGCAATACGGCGTGCCTCTGGAGGAATTCGTGGAGGCCTATACCTTCACGCGTTTCGAGCCGTCGGGCATCGTCGAGGGCAACGATGCGATCAAGATATCGACGTCGGTGCTCGATTATATCTTCCGCGAAGTGGCGATCTCCTATCTCGGACGCAACGATCTCGCCCACGTCGAACAGGCCGACCTGCACAGCGACGGCGTCGGTCGCGGCGAAGTCCAGGGCGAGTTGCCGGTGCCTGGCACCGACGCTGCGGCGGCCGCCGCCGCCGCGGTCAGCCGCATCGCCAGCGTCGGATACGTGCGCAGCAATCTCTATGTTTTGAACGGGCGGAGTGCCGGCAATCTTGCGGTCGCCGAGGCGATCGCGGCCAGCCCCCCCGTAGGTCTGACGGACGGTTCAGCCGTCGCTTCGGCGCCTGTCGCCAAAGCGGCCGTCCTCGGCGTCGCGACTGGAGGGGCGTTCTCCTCACCCGCGGGCCTCGCCCTCGAGGCGAAGCTCAAGGGCTATGAGGGCGATGCCTGTCCGGAATGCGGCAACTTCACCCTCGTCCGCAACGGGACGTGCCTCAAATGCACGACCTGCGGCGGCACTACGGGGTGCAGTTGAGCATGCGTGGCGTAGCGTACAGCGTAAAAAAACGGGAACCCCGCGGTTGGGGAACTCACAGCTAACCACAGGAGACAGTCATGGCTGCTAAGAAAAAGGCTGCGAAGAAAAAGGCTGCTAAGAAGAAGAAGCAGTAAAAAGGAAAAGGGCGGAGGCCAAATTCAACTTTGGCCCCTCTAACCAAACGCCTTCGGCTTCCGGTCGGGTGTCCTCATGGGCCCCGCCGGAAGCCACCTTGATCCACCTCTGATATCTGGGTGTGTCCCCATTCGCGGAGACACTGAAGGCGAAACTACCGAATGTCCGGCCGACCACCTGGTCCGCCGGACTTTTTTTGTCCGGCCGATGCCGGCGACTGATATGCTGCCCTCATGCCGGATGACACTCCCACGCTCAGCCTGCGCGTTGCCGAAACACTGAAGGATGTCGACGCCGCGCAATGGGATGCCTGCGCCCTGGCACCGGGAGCGGGCGGCAACCCGTTCCTCAGCCACGCCTTCCTGAAAGCCCTCGAGGATTCCAAGTCGGTCGGCCGCCGCACCGGCTGGCAGCCGCAGTATCTGCTGGCCGAATCCGAAGACGGCATCGTGCTGGGTGCAGTGCCGCTTTATCTGAAGGGCCATTCCCAGGGCGAGTACATCTTCGACCAAGGCTGGGCACAGGCGTTCGAGCGCGCCGGCGGCCGCTATTACCCCAAGCTCCAGGTTGCCATCCCCTTCACCCCCGTCCCCGGCCCCCGGCTGTTCGCGCGTCCCGGCCCGCTGGCCGACGCCGTGCGCGACGCATTGATCGAGATGCTGGGCAAGATCGCCACCGACAACAAAATCAGCTCGGTGCACGCGACTTACTGCAACGAAGCCGATTGGAAGCGATTCGAGGCGCATGGCTGGCTGCGCCGCCTCGGTCATCAGTATCACTGGCACAACGAAGGCTATGGCAGCTTCGACGACTTCCTGGGCGCCCTCGCCTCGCGCAAGCGCAAGGCGATCCGCAAGGAACGGCAGGCCGTTGTCCGCGAAGGGCTCGTCGTCAGGACACTGGGCGGCTCGGAAATCAAGCCACATCACTGGGACGCCTTCTTTGCCTTCTACATGGACACGGGCGGCCGCAAATGGGGCACGCCCTACCTTACCCGCTCCTTCTTCGACATTCTGGGCGCGACGATGGCCGACAAGGTCGTGCTGGTCCTGGCCGAGGCCGACGGCCGGCCGGTCGGTGGCGCACTCAACCTCAAGGGCGACGATACGCTCTACGGCCGCTACTGGGGCTGCCTGGAAAATTACGCATTCCTGCACTTCGAGGCTTGCTACTACCAAGCCATCGACTACGCCATCTCGCATGGTCTGCAGCGCGTCGAGGCTGGCGCCCAGGGCGATCACAAGATCCAGCGCGGCTATCTGCCGGTGCCGACCTATTCGGCGCACTGGATCGTCGATCCCAGTTTCCGACGCGCCGTCGCCGACTATCTCGCGCGTGAGCGACCCGCGGCGGAACAAGAGATCGAAGGGTTGATGCAGTATTCACCGTTCCGCCAGGAAGGCGATGCCGGCTGAGTGGGGCGCGGCTACTTCTTCTCGAACATCAGCACGCCCAGGAAGAAGACGACCAGAAAGATCGCCGGCTGGGTCATCCCATAAGGGACGCGCCAGCCGATGCGATCGACGAGATAGCTGCATACCCAGAACACCGCGGTGGCAAGCACCGCGGCGCGCAGGGCGATCAAAATCGTGCGGATCATGAAATGGCCGGCATCCCCGCTCGTCTAGCCGGCCATTTCTGGTTCCTTCGAGGTCGGCGGTGCCGGATCGCGATCCGGCGGCAGGTAGGTGAAGGCCAGCTTGCGTACCTCGCCCTCGCCCTCGACGTCGACCCGCACAGTCCCGCCACCGGCGAGCTGGCCGAACAGGACCTCCTCGGCCAGCGGCTTCTTCACATACTCCTGGATCACGCGTCCCAGAGGACGGGCGCCATACAGCCGATCGTAACCTTTCTCCGCCAGCCAGCGACGCGCGCCATCGCTGAGTTCGATGAAGACCTTGCGATCGGCAAGCTGAACCTCGAGCTCGGCCACGAACTTGTCGACCACGCGGTTCATCGTCTCGGGACCGAGGGGTGCGAACTTGATCGTGGCGTCGAGCCGGTTGCGGAACTCCGGCGCGAACAAGCGGTTGATCGCGTCGTCGTCCTCGTCGTGCCGCGCCTCGCGGCCGAAGCCAAGCGCCGGCTTGGCAAGATCGGCAGCGCCGGCGTTGGTCGTCATGCAGAGAATGACGTTGCGGAAATCCACCGTCCGGCCGTTGTGGTCGGTGAGCTTGCCGTAGTCCATCACCTGCAGCAGCACGTTGAAGACATCGGGATGCGCCTTCTCGATCTCGTCGAGCAGCACCACGCAATGCGGATGCTGGTTGACCTGGTCGGTCAGCAGGCCGCCCTGGTCGAAGCCGACATAGCCCGGCGGCGCGCCGATCAGGCGCGAGACGCTGTGCCGCTCCATATACTCCGACATGTCGAAGCGAATGAGCTCGAGCCCGAGCAGCCGCGCGATCTGGCGCGTGACTTCGGTCTTGCCGACGCCCGTCGGTCCCGCCAGGAGATACGAGCCGATCGGCTTTTCGGGGCTGCGCAGGCCGGCGCGCGCCAGCTTGATCGCAGCAGCCATCTGGCTGATCGCCTTGTCCTGCCCGAACACCACAGTCTTGAGGTCACGCTCGATGTTGCGCAGCAACTCGGTATCGTCTTTCGAGACGGCCTTGGGTGGAATGCGGGCGATCTTGGCGACGATGGCCTCGATATCGGCCACCTCGATCATGGTCTTCCGCTCGGCCGGCGGACGCAGCATCTGCGCGGCACCCACTTCGTCGATCATGTCGATCGCCTTGTCGGGCAGCTTGCGGTCATGGATGTAGCGCGCCGACAGCTCGACGGCAGCCTTGATGGCGTCGTCGGAGTAGCCGACATGGTGATGCTTCTCGTAGACCGTCTTCAGTCCCCGCAGGATTTCCACGGCGTCGCTGATGGTCGGCTCCGGCACGTCGATCTTCTGGAAGCGCCGGACCAGCGCGCGATCCTTCTCGAAGTAGTTGCGATACTCCTTGTAGGTCGTGGAGCCGATGCAGCGCAGCTCACCCGACTGCAGCGAAGGCTTCAGCAGGTTCGAGGCGTCCATCGAGCCGCCGGACGTGGCGCCGGCTCCGATGATGGTGTGAATCTCGTCTATGAACAGCACGGAGCCCGGCTTTTTCTTCAGTTCGCTCAATACTGCCTTGAGACGCTCTTCGAAATCGCCGCGATAGCGCGTACCGGCCAGCAGCGCGCCCATGTCGAGCGCGTAGATGACATCATCCTTCAGCACGTCGGGCACCGAGCCTTCGATGATTTTGCGCGCCAGGCCCTCGGCGATCGCCGTCTTGCCGACGCCCGGCTCGCCGACATAGAGGGGATTGTTCTTCGTCCGGCGGCACAGCACCTGGATGGTGCGCTCGACCTCATGATCGCGACCGATCAGCGGGTCGACCCGGCCATCGCGTGCCTTCTGGTTGAGATCGACGCAGTAAGCCGCGAGCGCCTCGGTCGCCTGCTTGCCGCCGGCCTCATTGCCGCCTTCCTCTTCGGCGCCGGTGATGCGCCGCGCGCGCGCGCGGCCCGGAGCCTTCGCCTTGCCATGGCTGATATAGTCCACGGCATCGAGCCGCGACATACCCTGGTTTTCCAGGAACGACACCGCGTGGCTGTCGCGTTCGGAAAACAAGGCGATCAGGACGTTGGCGCCCGTCACCTCGTTGCGACCGGACGACTGGACATGCACGGCGGCACGCTGAACGACGCGCTGGAAGCCGGCGGTCGGCAACGGTTCGCCCGGCGACTGGGCAATGATGCCCTTCAGCCGGGTATCGAGAAAATTCTCGAGATCATGTCGCAAGCGGTCGACATCGACACCGCATGCCTTGAGAACGGGCAACCCATCCTCGTCCTCCGTCAACGCCAGCAGCAGATGCTCGAGCGTTGCGTATTCGTGCCGCCGTTCGCCGGCCAGCGCGAATGCACGATGGAGGGACTTTTCGAGGTTCTTGGACAACATGGACATCGCACCACCCCGACTCGAAAACGAAACACTCTCTTATGACTACTTGGTTTGCGCCTACTCTTTTTCCAGCGTGCATTGCAGTGGATGCTGGTTCTTTCGCGCATAGTCGACGGTCTGCGTGACCTTCGTCTCGGCGATCTCGTACGTGTAGACCCCGCATACGCCGACACCCTTCTGATGGACGTGCAGCATCACCTGGGTCGCCTCTTCACGGTTCTTCTGAAAGATGCGCTGCAGGACATCGACCACGAATTCCATCGGCGTGTAGTCGTCGTTCAGCATCAACACCTTGTACATCGACGGCTTCTTGGTCCGCGTACGGGTGAGCGTGAGCGCGCCGGTGCGACGATCGCCATCGTCGCCATCATCGCGACGCGGCGGCTGCAGCGGCGGTCCCCCAGGGGGGCCGCCCGGTGGCTCGCCTGGTCCACCCAAGCGCCAATCATTCACCTCAAATCCCAAAACCATCGGCTCGAATCCGACTCCCCGCCAAGAACACATGCGAATTATATAGGTAGTGTTCGCGATTCCGCTACCTCGGCCTCAATCCGTCCTTTCCCACCACCAGCATCCAGCGATCGGCTCGCCCGCGGTTTGCAGGCGCCAGGAAGTCGCGTCGCAACTCCGCCGGCTCCAGTTCGCGCGGCTGATTGACCGGTACCTTGACACCATCCAGCGCAAACAGCCTGGGTGCAAATTTGACATTGGCAAAATGATCGGTTGGGTAATGGTAGGCCTGAAAGCCCCAGATCCCTTTGCGGCACGACGCCACCGTCCACCAGAAGTCATTGTCCGGCAACCGCAAGCCATCGCGTGGCGGTCCGAAGGCCGCGCTGGCTTCGAGCGCACCCATGAGGTCGCGGGTTTCCGCGATCGTAAGGATGCGGTCGGCCTTCAGCGTACCCCACGGAGCGGTTACGTCGTTGAGACTGCCGATGATGACGTTGGTAACCGTGCCCTGGTTGGCCAGCACCCGCGTCGCCAAGCCGGCTGTTCCGTCCGGCTGGAGAAACAAATCGTAGATACGGACCTGTTCTTCCCACAGGGCGTTGTAAACCAGCCGGATCCGGCTGCGACCGCCCGGGCTGCAGGCCTCGCGAACATCATTGCCGCCAACAAATGCGAACCAGTTGAGGCTACGGGTCAACGGCTGGTCGATTCGCTGGTCAGGCCTCTGGGCGAAAACCATCGAGCTTGCGGTCACCGCCACGGCAAAAGCCGCCGTCGAGAGCACCCACCTCATCCTACCTCCTGAACGCTTCAAGCATGTTCCGCGCCAACTGAGGCAGATCAACGGCATAGGGAAAGTTGCATTCTTTCCCTCATTTCAGTAAAGTCCCAGAACTGTCGCTTAACTCATTGGTTAGGCTAATAATTTCCAGACTTAGAGTATGGCGTTCCTGAGATGATCCCTCTCTTCTCGCGTCCTTCGGTACTCTTGTCATGGTTTGCAGCCTGCCTCCTGGCGGTTTCGGCCCTGGCACCTTTCACGGCCGAAGCACAGAGCGCTTCGACAAAAATGCGGACCGTACAGCCGGCGGCTAAACACCGTCCGGGCAAAACGGCCTTTCACGGCTTCAATCCGTGGGTGCCCAACCCTGCCGTCACCGGCAAGGATGCTTATCTCTTGATCGACGCGGCGACGGGTCGCGAATTGGCATCGGATCGGGCTGATGAACTGCGCCATCCGGCGTCGCTCACCAAGCTGATGACGCTTTATCTCACCTTCGCCGCGCTCGATTCGGGGCGTCTGTCGCTGGGCGACGCCTTGCCGGTTTCGGCCAGTGCTCATAATGCCCAACCGACCAAAATGGGTGTGCCGCTGGGCGGTTCCGTGACGGTACGCGATGCCGTCATGGGCTTGGTCACGCGATCGGCCAACGACGCTGCCATCGTGCTCGCCGAAGCGCAGGGCGGTGACGAGGAAAGCTTCGCCCGCGTCATGACTCAGAAGGCCCGGCAACTCGGCATGTCCTCGACGGTCTACCACAATGCGTCGGGCCTGCCGAACCGTGATCAGGTCACCACGGCGCGCGACCTCGCCCGATTGGCGAGCGCCCTGCTGCGCGATTTCCCGCAGTACTATGCTTTGTTCTCGGTGCAGAGCTATCTGTATCGCGGCCGGCCACTCGAGAACCACAACCGCATGCTGCTCACCTACCCCGGTGCCGATGGCTTCAAGACCGGCTACACGTCCGCCTCCGGTTTCAATCTCGTGATGTCGGCGACGCGTGACGGCCGGCGCCTGATCGGCGTCGTCATGGGCGGCGACACCGCGTCCCAGCGTGACCGCGAGATGGCCGACCTGATGGACCGCGGTTTCGTCACCGCCCAGGGCATGAACCTGCCGGCGTGGAATTTCTCCCGCAGCCCCTCGACTGCGCGTTACACCGCTGCACAATTCGCGCCCGGCGCGGCGCTGCCCGAGCCGCCGCGCAGCGTCGCCGCCGCCAAACCGACTGCCGCTCCGGGCAATCAGCCGACGCCTCCGGTGACAATGGCTTCGCTCTCCGGGTTCGCCAATCCATCTGCGGCAACGCCGGAAGCGCCGGGAACGGGAAGCTGGGTAATCCAGGTCGGGTCGTTTGGCGATTCGCGCGCCGCCCAGCAGGCCCTGGAACGCGCATCAGCCGCGCTGCCACCTGAATTGCGCGCCCGCAGCGCCAGCAGCGTCGACGAAGTCCAGGCGGCACAACGCACTTTCCACCGCGCGCGGCTGATCAACCTCACCCAGGATGAGGCGGTTGACGGCTGCCGCCGCCTCTCGCAACGCAAGATCTACTGCTCGGCCATGCAGAGCACCGCCTGGACTAACTCGGCAGCGCGCTGATCGCACGCCGCAAGCGGCCGACAAAAGCACGTTTGCTGCGGCGCTGCCACGGCGCCAGATCCCAAGACTCGCTGCTGGGCTGGAGGCGGCTGATCACCGGTTCGAACATCGACACGGTCTCGCGCCGGCCTGAAATCCTCACGCCCACCATGACGATGCGATAACCCGGCCCCTCGTAGGCGGCGAGCCGCGCCACATCGCGTGCGCTGAGCCCGCTGATGACGGCACCCGACACTTCGCTGTCGGGAGCACGGACGACCACGGGATAGCTCGCCCCCTTCGCTCGCCGTCGTCTATGGTCCGGCAGAAGAGCCGGCGCGAATGCCGCCGGTGGCAGGCGACGGCCAAGCACCAACGCCGTCACATCGCGATCGAGCAGGGTTCCGTAGACGAAGAAGCGTCTCAATGATGATGGCCGCCTTCCCGCAGGCTGACATTGCTTTCCGCGAGTTGCGCCTTGAGATCGCTCATGAGGCGTTCGAGGCCTGCCTCATCGCGCGCTTCGCAGCGCGCCACCAGCACGGCCTGCGTGTTCGAAGCCCGCAGCAGCCACCAGCCGTCGGCTGTGCTGACCCGCACGCCGTCGACGTCGTTGACCTTGGCGCCCGCTTTCAGCAGCCGCTCCTTGACCTCATCGACGACCTTGAACTTTCGCGCGTCGTCACAATCGAAGCGCAGTTCCGGCGTGTTGACCAGCTGAGGAAGCCCATCGCGCATATCCGCCAGGCTGGCAGAGCCGGCGGCCACGATATTCAGCAGGCGAATGCCGCAATAGAGCGCATCGTCGAAACCGTAGAACGTGTCGGCAAAGAAAACATGGCCGCTCATCTCGCCGGCCAACGGTGAGCCGAGCTCGAGCATCTTGGTCTTGATCAACGAGTGTCCGGTCTTGAACATCAACGGCTTGCCGCCGGCGCGCGCGATCTCGTCGAACAACGTCTGGCTGGCCTTTACGTCGGCGATGATCGTGGCGCCAGGATGGCTCTTCAGCACATCACGCGACCACAGCACCAGGAGTTGGTCCCCCCACAGGATGCGGCCCTTGCCGTCGATGGCGCCGATGCGGTCGCCGTCACCGTCGAATGCGATGCCGAGATCGCAGCCATGCTTGGCCACCTCGGCCTGAAGCTGCTTGAGATTCTCGGGTACGGTCGGATCCGGATGATGCGAGGGGAAGGTGCCGTCGACCTTCTCATTGAGGATGAAATGCTCACCCGGCAGCTTGTCGACGACGGCACGGATCGATACGCCGACAGCGCCGTTGCCGGTATCCCACGCCACCTTGAGCTTGCGGCCGGGCTTCACGTCACGCAGCAGGCGCGCTGCGTATTCGCCGAGAATGTCCTGCTGCTGGCAGCTCCCCTTTCCGCTATCCATGTCGGCTGCAGCGGCCATTTTGCCCAGCGTCTGGATATCGCCGCCATAAAACGACTTCTTGCCCATCATCATCTTGAAGCCGTTGTGGCTCGGAGGATTGTGCGAGCCGGTAATCATGACCCCGCCATCCGCCTCGAGATGATAGACGGCGAAATACAGCATCGGCGTCGCCACCAGGCCGATATCGACGACGTCGATGCCGGCTGCCGTCAGCCCGTCGATACAGGCCTTGGCCAGGTCGGGTGAGCTCAGCCGCCCGTCGCGGCCGACAGCCACCCGCTTGCCGCCCTTGCGGCGCACCAGGGTGCCGAAGGCACCGCCAATGGCGGTCGCGTCGGGCGCGTTCAGCGTGTCGCCGACGATGCCACGAATGTCATATTCGCGCAGAATCGAAGGATCGAAGCGATGCACCGCTTGGCTCATGAGTTGCTCCAGAAAGGATCGCGAATCAGTTGAGAGATTGAGGGCGGCCGACGCCTTCGTAAGTAAAGCCGAGGCCGCGCATTTCGGCTGGATCGAAGATATTGCGCAGGTCGACGATCCGCGGATTGCGCATCGCTTCCTTGATTCGACGCGGGTCCAGGCCACGGAATTCATGCCATTCGGTGATGACGACCAGCGCATCGGCGTCCTTCGCCGCATCATAGGCGGTCCTGGCATAAACGACACGCGGCAGCAGCTTGGCCGCCTCGTCCATGCCCTCGGGATCGAATGCCACCACGCGCGCACCGGCCTTCAGCAAGGCCGGCACGATATCGAGCGACGGCGCGTCGCGCATGTCATCGGTATTGGGCTTGAAGGTGAGGCCAAGCACGCCCAAGGTCAGGCCGTCGACCGAGCCGCCGCAAAAGTCGATCACCTTCTGGGCCATGCGCTTCTTGCGCGCATTGTTCACCTCGATGACCTGCTCGACGAGGGTCTGCGGGGTGCCGACCTCGCGCGCCGTGTAGACCAGCGCCAGCGTGTCCTTGGGAAAGCACGAACCACCGAAGCCCGGTCCGGGATGCAGGAACTTGCGGCCGATGCGGCCGTCGAGGCCGATGCCGCGCGCCACGTCGTGAACGTCGGCGCCGACCTTTTCGCACAGATCGGCGATCTCGTTGATGAAGGTGATCTTGGTGGCGAGGAAGGCATTACCCGCGTACTTGGTGACCTCGGCGGTCTCGATGTTGGTGAAAACCATCGGCGTCTGGATGAGATTAAGCGGCCGGTAAACGTGCGACATGACCTCGCGCGCCCGCTGGCTCTCTACACCGATGACGACACGGTCGGGCTTCATGAAATCCTCGATCGCCGCGCCCTCCCGGAGGAATTCAGGATTGGAAGCGACATCGAATTCGGCGGTGGGCCGCGCCTCGCGGATGATGCGCGCGACCTCGCGTCCCGTGCCGACGGGCACCGTCGATTTTGTGACGACCACGGTATAGTGGTCTAGAGCCGCGGCGATCTCGGCAGCCGCCGCGTAGACATAGGTGAGATCGGCATGGCCTTCACCGCGGCGTGTCGGCGTGCCGACGGCGATGAAGACGGCGTCGGCCTTGCTCACGGCGTCGGCAAGGCTGGTATTGAACTCGAGCCGGCCAGCGCGTGCGTTCTCGGTCACCAGACGATCGAGGCCAGGCTCATAGATCGGAATCTCGCCGCGCTTGAGACGGGCGATCTTGGCGGCGTCCTTGTCGATGCAGATCACATCGTGGCCAAACTGGGCAAAGCACGCTCCGGAGACCAAGCCGACATAGCCCGAGCCGATCATTGCAATGCGCATCGCTTCAGACTTTCAGCAGGCGGTTCAGCATCTCACGGGTCTCGGCGCCGGTATCGGCCCGATGCAGCGACACCGCCACATTGGCCTCGAGGAAGCCGAGACGATGGCCGCAATCGTAACGCTGGCCGTCATAGCGCAGCGCATGGAAGGGCGAGATACCGATCATCTTGGCCATGGCATCGGTAAGCTGGATTTCACCACCGGCGCCGGTCTCCTTCTTGTCGAGATATTCGAACACTTCCGGCATCAACACATAGCGGCCGATCAAGGCAAGAGTAGATGGCGCATCTTGCGGCTTAGGCTTCTCGACCATGCCGGTGATTTCGCTCAAGCCGTTCTTCTCTTTCTCCACCGCGGCGATGCCATACCGGTTCGTATGCTCGCGCGGCACGTCCATGACGGCCACGACACTGCCGCCGGTGCGGCCATGCGCCTCGACGAGCCGCGCGGTGCAATTGGGAGACCCCAGCGTCAGCTCATCGGGCAGCAGCACGGCGAAAGGTTCGTTGCCGATCCAGTGGCGCGCGCACCATACTGCATGACCGAGCCCCAACGGCCGCTGCTGGCGGGTAAAAATGGCATTGCCGGCAGCCAGATTGGATGCCTGGGTCAGCGCCAGTTCGGAGTGCTTGCGGCGCTGCTCGAGCGTCGCCTCGAGTTCATAGGCGACGTCGAAATGATCCTCGAGCGCCCCTTTGTTGCGGCCGGTCACGAATACGAATTCGTCGATGCCGGCGGCCAGGCACTCTTCCACGGCGTACTGAATAA
>Ga0193753_10003286_pt1 | contig 12071 bp, 8 predicted proteins | sample H1c2metaG_FD_144925 | JGI IMG/M metagenome (GOLD analysis project Ga0193753, IMG submission 144925) | Soil microbial communities from a riparian zone of the East river system, Colorado, United States - H1c2 | ecosystem: Environmental > Terrestrial > Soil > Riparian zone | place: USA: East River... | reverse complement strand
GCTAATGCCCATGACCTTTGGTTCATCGATGCCAATGCCAGAGCCATCAAAATTTTCAACACGGACACAAAAAAATTCCGTTTTGTAATTACAACAGACGCGGTGGACGGCGTGATGTATTCCGAGCCTGCCCGGGGCGTCGTACAAATATGGACCTATTTAAGTATCAGTACCATTCATTTTGTTTTCAAAGCGGATTCGCTGATCAGCAGGCAATCATATTTTGACGGCGATAAAAAATCGGGGCTACCCTCTCTTTTGATTTTTCATGTCCACTCCCAAAATGATTCTGTTGCCTGGTTATCGACTGCACGGGGACTCATTGAACTGAATCCAAAAACCGGTCAGTATACTCTTTATAACAAGCTGAATAAAGATCCGGTAACTGAAATAAGATATATTTCTGAATCTCCGGCAGGACTGCTTTGGATCGGAACAGGTAATGCAGGTATCTATACATTTAATCCTCATCAGAAAAAATTTATCGATCATTTCAGGAATGAAGCGCTGGATCCATTCAGTGTCTGCAGCAATAATATCGTGTCCATATTTTTCGACCGGGTCGGCAATGTATGGTGTGGTAGTTATGGAAACGGTGTCAGTTATGCGCATGTTGAAAATAACTTCTTTTCAAAACATCTTTCCAAATCCGAAACAGATCACTGGAAAAAAGACAATAATATTTCCTGGCTGGGCCCGGATCTTCAGGGCAATACATGGTGCATGATTCAGGATGTGGGAGGGTTCTGGCGTCTCGACTCTTCACTCAAACTGACTTCTTACCGGCAACCTTTACTGGAAAATGGACAACCATTTATCGCAGCTGTCTATCAAATGCTTTTTGAAGGAAAATCGTATGCCTGGTGCACAACCGACCGTGGACTGTACCTGTATAATACCGTGACGAACCGGATCAAACAAGTTGAATATCCGCGTTTGTCCAATACACTCTTCGGCAGCTACTGGTCAAAAGAGATCATCCGGTTACAGGATAGTTCGATGTTGTTTTCAACTTTCGGTGGACTGTACCATATCAGGAAAAAGAATGGCATTGAAACCATTCGACCCTTTTCTGCCTTTTCTCATTCACCCGTCAAGGCTTTTGATATGCTGTATGAAGACAGCGCCCAGCAGGTGTATGTAAAAGACACTGAAGACAGCCTGTATATTATTTCTCCATCGCAAACCGCCGGCGATTATGAAATAAAGAAAAGACTCTCATTCCTTCCCGAAATTTTTCAATTCCAGGAAACAGGCCCTGTCATTTACCTGGCAACGAATGCCGGATTGTTTCTGTTACATAAGAATAATCTGACGATAGAAAAATCTCCCATCAATCGCATGCTGCCTTTTACAAGCATAAAAAATTTGCTGGTGGAAGGAAATAACATATGGTTATTTGGCGAAAAAGGTCTCTATCTCTATCATGTTGCCGATCAGACCGGCCGTTTATTTTCCATTGAAGACGGCCTGCCTGATAATGAATTTAAAGAGTATACATTCTTATATACACATTCCGGGAATTGTCTGGTTGGGACAAATAATGGAATTCTTTCGTTTTATCCGGAAACATTGAAAGATGAAGTTTATCCGCCGCGGGCCCAATTGATAAATATGTATGTGAATGATTCTTCAACAGGTTTTATCGCCAATCCGCAGGATTGTTCAAAAGTCGTTCTTGAACATGATCAAAATACTTTTTCCTTTGATTATTCATGTATCAGTTTTCAGCACGTGCAGGAATCGGCATATGAATATAAGCTGGGCGGATTTGATGAGAACTGGATACGCGGCGGAACCACAAATTATACCCGTTACAGCAGGATTGCACCTGGCAATTATACTTTCCGGATCCGCACGATCGATGCCAAGGGAAAAGTCAGCCCTTACACGAAAAATCTATTAATCAAAATCAAAAAAGCATTTTGGCAAAAGACCTGGTTCAGGATCATCATGATTGCCGTTCTCGGGTTGCTGATCTGGCTGGTCGTAAAATGGTATTTAAATATCCGGATTCGTAAACAGCAGGTAGAATTTGAAAAATTACAGGCAATAGAAAAAGAAAGGACCCGGATAGCAACGGATATGCATGACGACCTGGGTGCGGGACTTTCAAGGATCAAGTTCCTCAGTGAGACCATCGAAATGAAAAAACAATTGGAGCAACCCATCGATGATTGGGAAAATGGGAGAGATTGTATGGGCACTGAATGAAACAAATGATTCGCTCAGTGATCTTTTGTCCTATACGCGCGCGTATGCTGTTGAATATCTCCTGAATAATGGTATCCAGTGCCAGGTGAATGCGCCGCCTGTTTTCCCTTCCATTTTTGTAAGCGGTGAATTTCGCCGCAATATTTATCTCACAATAAAAGAAGCACTCCATAATATAGTGAAACACGCAAATGCCATGCATGTAATCGTCACCATAGAAATTGATAAAATTCTCCGGATCGGGATTCATGACGACGGCGTGGGATTCAACAGAATGAATATCCGTCCGTTCAGCAATGGATTGAATAATATGCAAAAGCGGATGAAAGATATATCGGGTCAGCTTGAGATCATCCATGATAAAGGAACAGCGATTATTTTAACAGCGCCCCTTCAGATATAACTTTCATTCTATTGCCTGTTGCCAGTAATAAAACTAATTTCAATCATTCAATGCCTATAACGTTGGCCATAGTAGAAGATCTCGATGAAGTGAGGGAGGGACTAACAACCTTCCTGGCATTAGATCCTGAATTCAAAGTGTTGGACACTTATAAAACGGGGGAAGAAGCATCCGTAGATATTCCCATACTAAAGCCGGATATTGTTATCATGGATATCAACCTTCCGGGTATGAGCGGCATCGACTGCGTTCGTATTTCAAAGAAATCAAATATTCCTACCCAGTTTATGATGTTTACGGTGTACGAAAATGATGAAAAAGTCTTTGAGGCTTTGAAAGCGGGTGCATCCGGTTATCTTTTAAAAAATACTGGTCTGGGTCATATTGTCGAGGCATTGAAGGAGCTGCATAATGGAGGTTCGCCAATGAGTGCGAATATTGCGCGCAAACTGGTTAACAATTTCCAGGAAAAAGCGCAGTCCGAAACGCCTGCTCATACCAAAATCCTGTCGGTTCGTGAAAACGAAACCCTGCATCTGCTTTCCCAGGGACTGTTGTATAAGGAAATTGCCGAACAGCTGGGTATTTCAACAAGCACCGTGCGTCAGCATATCCACCGGATCTATGAAAAGCTTCATGTTCAAAACAGAACGGAGGCGATCAATAAGGCCTTTAAGAAACATTAGCATCGCGGGCCAATCCCTTTCATGGGTATCATGAGCAATTTTGAGAAACGTAACTTTTGTTCTATTGTCTGTGTATAATGGTTTATATATCTTTTAAGAAATTTTGTATGAAACAATTCTACTGCTTGTTACTGATACTTTTTCCTGCCTGCGTTTTTAGCCAGCAGGACAGTGTCAGCGCCACGGGTACAAAACAAAAAACAGAGCAAAAGCCTCACCATTCCCTGGGGTTTGGCATTAAAGCAGGTTTGAATTTTACCAATATAACAAGCGCGTCTTCTATCAGCAACAGCAGTGAAACAGGATATCAGGTGGGTCTATTCCTGGACCCGAGCTCCAACTCCATATTGGGTTCAAGAACTGAACTGCTCTATTCTCATCAGGCATACAATTTTTCAACCGGAACCACTACCGGCAAGAACTACCTGGATTATCTTATGCTGGCACAGCTGATGGCCATTAATATCACCCATTTTGTTCAGATACAAATCGGTACTCAGATAGGATACCTGCTGAGCGCAAAATCCGACAGTAATAAAATATCTACCGGCAATGCGCAGGCGGATAAAGCGCTGGATTATTATAACCGGATTGATTTTGGATTTAGTGGAGGGCTGGAGGTTCGCCCCTTCATGGGAATCATTGTGGGCGCCAGGTATAATTTAAGCATCACCAATCTGTATAAAATACCAGACAATAATTCGCAAAACCCTCCGTCCTTCATACCCTCATCCGATGATATCAATTTTAAAAATAACCTCGTTCAAGTATATGTTGGTTACAGATTTTAAACGCTCAACGCGGAACGCTCAACGCTCAACGCGGAACGCTCAACGCGGAACGCTGAAAGCTGAACGCTTAACGCGTTTTGACTCCTTCCCTTAAGCACAAATTTAATCCACACCATTACCCTTATCCCAGACCTGAAAGAGCAGCTCTTTCAGGTCTTCCATTTTTATGCCGAACGCGAAACGCCGAACGCAGAACGCCGAACGCGAAACGCGTTTCAACCACTTCGACCACCGTCCCGCATATGCGGGGTAGCGAAGGTGGGCCATCAACCCGTGACTCAAAACTGAAAATAAATAAACGAACTGGATGCATTCTGGCTCAGCATGATCAGCAGAATCATGATGGACCAGGTAATGCCCAGGAGCCACCAGGGCATTTTACCGGCTACTTTTAGTATCATCGTATTCCTCATCAACCAATGAGAGATCACTAATATGACCGTGATAATGGCTACTTTAGAAATGTCCAGATAACTTAATACCGCCGTCCCTTTTGGGAAATTTACGAACATGGAATGCAGTATCCTCCAGGCCGAACTAAAATCCGGCGATCTGAAAAATACCCAGGTTACATTTACCAGGAAAAAAGTACAAAGGGCCAGTAAAAAATTGGTAAGGTTTTTCGGATGATTCGTTTCAGGAGGAAAGGATCCCTCCACCGGCTTTTTAAAGGTTGGTCCAAAGGATGCTTTTACCAGTGTTTCTTCAGAAGTCACAAACATGGGTATCCCCTTTGACTTGTTTCGTGCATCACGAAAGGCTTTTTCAACCCATAAATAAGATCCGTGCAGAGCCCCCCATACAACAAAGGTCCAGTTGGCGCCATGCCAAAGCCCGCCGAGCAACATCGTAATCATCAGGTTGAAATATGTTCTGTATTTCCCCAGCCTGTTTCCTCCAAGGGGTATATATAAATAGTCCCTCAGCCAGGACGATAATGTAATATGCCAGCGGCGCCAAAAGTCCGTAAACCCTACTGCAGCGTAAGGAAAAAGGAAATTCTGGGGTAATGTAAATCCGAGACATAGAGCCGCCCCGATGGCGCAGGATGAATAACCCGCAAAATCAAAGAATATTTGGCCTGAGAAAGCGAGAACGCCCATCCAGGCATCCACCGTTTTCAAAGCGTCCGTTGCGCCAAAAACCGTGTTAGCGGGCCCCGCCAACATACCATCGGCTAAAAAAACTTTCATAAACAATCCGAGTGAAAGTAAAAACAGGCCCTGCATCATTTGCTGGCTGTTTGCTTTACGGGGCGTAAGGAATTGCGGAACTAATTGTGGCGGACGAACGATCGGACCAGCCACCAGGTGAGGAAAAAATGTTACGAACAAAGAAAAATCCAGCAGGGATTTCACCGGTTTACTTTCCCTTCTATACATATCAATGGTGTAACACAATGTGGTGAATGTATAAAATGAGATTCCGGCCGGCAGTATGATATTGGGTCTTGCCGGATGAAAATTTACTCCCAGTGTATTCACGAGATGTGTAAAATTTTCTAAAATAAATCCCCCGTATTTAAAATAACAAAGCATGCCCAGATTTCCAATCAGGCTGACGACCAACAGTAATTTCTTTTTGTGTTTATTTTCCTGTGTATACAGCGCCCTGCCCACAAAAAAATCGACCAGTGTGGAGAGCCATAATAAAAGAATAAATGGCGGGTTCCAGGCAGCATAAAAAACATAACTCGCCAGCAGAAGGTTGATCTTTTTTGCCTTCCAGGAAAAAGGAAGATTGTGCAAAATCAAAACGATGGCGAAAAAAACCAGGAATGTGTATGAATTAAACAGCATTGTCGGGATATTAAGGGTTATAAAACGTTATCGTATATTCTTCTAATTGTTAAATGTCCAGCCTTTTTCTTCTTCCAGGATTTTGACCAGACTCTTCGTAAAAACAACCGCCTGTTCCGGGCTCAGATGTGATGACTCGGGGCATTCAAACTGCGCAATCGCAGGATAGTCCTTATAATAAATGCCCTTGCATCCCGTCGCAGCCAATAATTTTTCCCAGTAATCTGCTCTTGGAAAATCTCTTAATTCATATTGCAGGACCTTCCCGCTGCTGGGTGTCCGGACGAATATTACTTCGCCTCCCCTGCTTTGAATTTTATCGACGTCTGTCTTGATTAACTGGATAACTGAATCGAGTTTCTTTCCTGTGGCAGGTGGTTCCATAGTCGTCTTAATAAAAAAATCCCAAATCCCTTTTACCCGGTTTTGCAAACTGGTATCAGCTAAAAAATGTGATGTCATGCGGGACTGTCTCGTTAAAGCAGTCCTGTCAAATTCCGGCGGGAATATCACATCGGGAAAAACACCAGCCCTCTGGGGCAGGTACAAAAGAGGCAGCATGGCATTAAAAGAATAGTTGTCCTGATCCAGAAAAACAAACATGGACTCCAGCACCCGGTCAACCTGAAAACTGGCTCTTTGAGTAGGCGAAATTTTATGAAAGTATTCAACCCGCTTACTCGGCCCTTCATCATTAAATGATGAAGGGGATAGAAATATTTCCTCCGTAACGTCGACGACTAATTTGCCTCTGAAATTTGAATCGTTTGCAAGATCCCGCAATACAGGTGCGGGGCTGCTGCCGACACAGGCCAGTTGTATTGCATGATCGCCGGTCATTTGCTGCCATGTTGGGATGTCGAGATCATATTTAATCCGGGAAGAACCAATGAAAACGGTGGTCCGGTCTTTCGGGCCATATGCCTTTGCCCTTGTATATGCCCATAAGGCTTTATTATCGTCATAAGATGTATCTACCCCAACATGACGCAGATAGATCTCCCATGTTGCAGCCGCAATAATCGAAACGGCGATCGCGAGTAATCCGGCCTTTATGAAATGTGATGCCTGCATATGGCTATTGGGAAATTGAAATATTTTTCGAGGGCCATTCTTTTTCCTGCAGTTCCTGAATAAATGCTTTTGTATATATAACCGCATCCGCCGGTGTCAGGTGTGACCATTCAGGACAATCAAAATGATTCGTGGCCGGATAATCGGTAAAATAAATTCCCTTGCAGCCAGTCAATGCCAACAACCGGTCCCAGTAAGCTGCCCTTGGATACCACTTCGATTCTTTTGCCCAAAACAACCCACTGGATGGCGTGCGAACAAAAAAAACCTGGCCACCCCTGGCTTTTATTTTATCAGCATCTCTTTTTACAGAATTGAAAATTCCATCCAACTTTTCCCTGCTCAGAGAATCAAATGGCTGGTTCAGTCCGTACGCCCAAATTCCTTTTACTGCGTTATGCTGGTTTGTGTCCGCCACAAAATCCGGGGTCATAATGTTTTGCCGGTCATAATTTACCGGTGTAAATCCCATGGGGAACTGAGGACCCGGGTAAACGCCGGGTCTGGGAGGAATGGGAATATTATCTACCATACCGTTTATGGAGAACCAATCCTGATCCAGGAATACAAATTGGGATTCCAACACATGATTTACCTGGAAACTGAATCGCTGGGTTGGCGTACGGTTATGATAATAGGCGATCTTTTTATTGGTACTGCCGTCATAAAATGCAAATTCAGAAAAGAAAGTTCCTTCCGTAACATCCACTACCACATTTCCCTTAAAATTTGTATCATTTGCCAGATCTGTTAATACGGCCCTGGGGCTGCTTCCTACATTCGCCAGCTGAATAGCATCTTTTCCTGTGATCGCCCGCCAGGTGGGTATATCCAAATCATATTTGATCCTCGAAGAACCGATGAAAACGGTCGTCTTATCAGTCGGATCGTACACCATGGCTCTTTTATCAGCCCATAATGCTTCATTATCGTCATAAGTCAATGAATGACCTTTATGCCGCAAATGAAATTCCCAGGAAAGGATTGCAATAATAGATAGCGACAAAGCCAGTACGGCTGCCCGGATAAAGTTCGGATGCATGGATCAGGGTTAAAAAAATGAAAACAATATATTCTAAAAGGGAAATCCGATCGTGCAGGGTACCGGATCAGGAGTTGTTCACTTGCACTATTCCGAAGGAGAGATCCTGAAGTCTTATGAAAATATAGTAAAATTCAGATTTGGAGAAATGAATATTTTGTAACTGGCGGGCAGTCTCGTGGTTATTGCATTAATTAGAGGATTAATAAGCTGAAAACCATTCCTTTCCACATATTCGTTTAAAAGGCCCATTTACTAACTGGCGGTTCAGCTCGCTCTCTTTTCCTGCAGCAGCATATTAACGGCATGATCAAAGGAGCCCGCGCGTATCACTTCACCGGCATTCACGAAATAGATCTCATCTGCATTCTGAATGGTATTTAGACGATGCGCTATAATAACCCGGGTTGTTTGCTTTGGTAATTTATTCAGAATGTCCTCCAGTATTTTTTCAGTCATTGTATCAATATTGGCTGTTGCCTCATCCAGTATGAGCAGATCGGGATTTCGCAAAACCGCACGCATAAAAGCAATCAACTGCTTTTGCCCCAGACTGATACTCTCGCCACCGGAGCTGACCATTGTATCGAGCCCGTTTTCAAAAATGTCCAGCAATCTTTGCAGATTCGCATTTCTTATGACTTCTTCCAGCTGCGCATTTGAAAAATCTACCAGTTTTTCATTGCCATATAAAATATTATCCCGCACAGTTCCTGTAAACAAAAATGGTTCCTGCAGAATAAATCCAATCTTCCGGGTACGTTCTTCCGGTTCATAGGCCCTGATATCTTTACCATTCAACAGTACGACGCCAAGTACCGGATCGTATAATCTCGCCAATAGAGAGGCGGTGGTCGTTTTACCTCCGCCCGTAGGACCCACCAAAGCATATGTTTTACCCGGCTCAAGGGCAAAATTGATGTTATGCAGAATCTCTTCTCCTCCTTCATAACCAAAATGCACATTCCTGAATTCAAGAAGAGCGGCTGTTTTTTCCTGTTGGTCATTCTGCAGCAACGGCAGATTCGATTCCAGGTTTAGAATATGGGATATTCTGTCGGATCCGGCCATGGCTACCTGGAAGTTTGCCCAAAGCACCGCCAATTGTCGCAGGGGATTATAAAAGTTTGTGGAATAAGCAAGATAACTAACCAAAAGTCCGATGGAAAAACGCCCTGTCGAAATCAGGTAAATGCCCACCGTCAGAACGATTAACTGTCCTGTGCTGGCAAAAAATCCATACACAGGTATAAACGCACTGTTTGAAATACCGGCCGCTTTCGCCGCAGTATAATTTTTTTCATTGGCTTCTTCAAATCGTCTCCTGAAATAATCCCTTCGGTTAAAGGCGATGATCACTTTAAAATTATTCAGGCTCTCCTGAATCTCTGAGCTCAATCCGCCAGTCGTTCTCATACTCTCCGCATTTTTCTTCTTGACCCATTTCGATGAGGCCTTTGTAAAAATGAGTATCATTAACCCCGGCACCAATGTGGCCACACCTAACCTGAAATTAATGGCCAGCAGGAAAATTCCTGCACCGATCATGGTCATCATGGTTCCGATAAACTGCATCAGCGACTGGGAAAAGAACTGGTTGATTTTGTCGGTGTCATTGTTGATCCTGGATATCAGATCACCCGCTTTATTCTGATTAAAAAATGCGACGGGCAATTCCTGGAGTTTATTAAAAACTGCATTGCGGAGTTTAAAAAGCATACGTTGTCCTACACCGCCCATCATTCTGGTTTGAGTATAACTGGCCGCAAATGCGATCAGCGCCATACTGATCAGCAGACCGGTATTCACCAGAACCCCGTGATAATCTTTATGCATTATATATTTATCAATGGTGCGCCCGATAATGTATGGGTTCAGCAGGTTCATCGCAGAATTTGTCAGAATGGCCAAAAGAGCGAGAAGCAGATTTGTCCTTTCATCCTTTATCAGGAGCAGCAACTTACCCAGTATACTCAGCGTCGACGCACTCTGTTGTTGCGCGGAGACATCATTGAGGTTGTAATTCATTGGTGCTTTGTTGGGAGTTATAAATCTGAACGTATTCCGGACTTGTCGCCATGAGCTCGGGATGTGTGCCCGTCGCCACCATCTCGCCTTCCATCAATAAAATAACCTTATCGTAATTTTCGATAGATGCAATTTTTTGTGTAACCGATATTACTGTAATTCCGGGGTAGTTTCTTCTGACATTTCTTAAGATCTTCTTTTCTGTAGTGCTATCCACCCGGGCAGTAAAATCATCCAGCAAAAGTATCTTCGGATTTACGGCCAGGGCCCTTGCCAGCATAATGCGCTGCTTTTGCCCGCCGGAGAGATTGCTGCCTCTCTCTGATAAAATACTGTTCAGTCCTTCAGGCAATGCATGAATAAACTCTGTCAATTCAGCCGTTGCGATGGCTTTCGCGAGTGACTCATCGGTGACCAGTTTGCTGAACGCAATATTTTCCCGGATACTCATATTGAATATGATACTGTCCTGCAAAACGAAAGCAACATGACTATAGAAATTTTCTTTAACATAATCATGAATATCCTTTCCATCAAATTCTATCGTTCCTTCGTTCTGTTTAGTCAGGCCCGTCAGCAAATAGAGCAACTGCGTTTTGCCCGCCGCGGTCGGTCCGATGATGGCCGTGTCTGAACCGCTTTCCACATCAAAACTGATATCTTTTAATACTGGTTTCTGTCCGTATAAAACGGATACATGCTGTAGTGAAATGTTTCCCTTCGGTGGATCCGTAATCGTGCCTGTCTCGACGGAATCCTGTAGTTCCAGCACTACGCTGAGCCGGTGATAACTGGCCGTGGACTGTGCGATGATATTGCTCATGAACCCGATCAGATAACTGTTGAACGCAGCAAAATTACCCAGCGACATTTCGTTGATGATTACAAAATGACCGCCCAGCGCCAGGATCGTAATGCCTCCTAAAGTTGCAGTGAATATGATAATCGGAATCAGCCAGGCAAAGAGGCGGAGAATACTCAACCCCAGGCTCTTTGCTTCCGTATTGGCGGACAGGAATTTTTCGTATTCAGGTTGCTGCGCATTGATCACACGAATAAGCGCCGCGCCAAGTATACTTTCATTGATTACCTTATTCAACCGGTCGATCACTTCCCTTCCCCTGATAAAAATAGGACGGACTTTTTTTGATACATAAAAGAAAACAGCGCTGATAATGGGAATGATGATAACAATGGCAGATGCCAGTTTCCAGTTGATTGAAAATAGCATGATACAGGCTCCGATAATGACGATCAGTGAAGACGCGACCGTAACGATGGCCTGCGAAATAAACGTTTTCACTGAATCCACATCACCCGTCAGGTTGGTTAGTAATTTTGAAGGATTGGCCTGTTCTATATAGGCGTAACTCTGTGTGGAGATCTTCGAGGCCAACCGGGCACGCAAATCCCTGGCCACACGTTCCGACGTATTCGTCTGAATAATACTCTGCAGGAAAGTAAAAATAAATATGACAACGGCCGCCGATAAAAATTTGATAAGCAATGGTTGCAAAACATAATGCGAGGGAAATGCATCAATTCCGGAAGCGATGATCCTGGGCAGCACCAGGTTGATTCCATTGCTCAGCAGGGCAAAAAATATAAGCAGAAAGATCATGCCCCGGTAGGGCTTTAATAGTTTGGATATGCCAGGGGATTTTTTCTTTGCATTTCCCGGAGGGACGGATTTTTTTCCCATGATGGCCCATCATTATTTGATATGCAAAACTAAGATCGTATACTGATCCCGGGGCAATTAATTATAAAAAAAAATAACAAACATATGGTACTATTTGTCTGTTATCCATTACGTTTAAAGATCAGCTAGTTTGCTTTTTCAGGCCAGTAATCATAGGGAAGCATGTTAGCCGTTGTTTCCCACCAGGCCCAGAATCCGGTGATTTTTAAATCTTCCGGTCCATAATAATAACCACTGCTGATAATGAAAACCGGTCTTTTATTTATAAACAGCAACCGGGAAACAGGGAATGTCTCGTTTTTATGCGCAGTTGAAAGCCGTTTGTATGCATT
>Ga0193753_10003285_pt1 | contig 12072 bp, 10 predicted proteins | sample H1c2metaG_FD_144925 | JGI IMG/M metagenome (GOLD analysis project Ga0193753, IMG submission 144925) | Soil microbial communities from a riparian zone of the East river system, Colorado, United States - H1c2 | ecosystem: Environmental > Terrestrial > Soil > Riparian zone | place: USA: East... | reverse complement strand
CTCCGGTCGCGCCGCCGAGCAGCATGAGGCCGGATTCCGTCTTGCCCGGCGTCGTAGCCTTCAGATCTCCAGCAGAGTAGTAGTCAAAGGTCGAAGTCGGCGTGGACTTGGACGCCGCGTGCGCCTGCGCCGTGAATAACAGGCTCGCGACGGCCACAACTGCAAGAAATTGGCGTGTAAGCATCGCGTCCCCTGGTATTCGCTGCCCAAACAGTGGCGCGCAGCTTTACACATTCGCCACCCTCAATAGAATGGTCACGCGAAACGCGGAAAAACGGGGAATCGAAAATGAACAAGAAAATCACGGCTGCGGTCACGGCCGCGCTCTCGGCTGGCCTCACGTTGTGTAACCAGGCCATGGCGCAGGAAGCACCTGCTGCCCCAGCGCTCGACGAAGTCGTCGTCATCGGCTCGCGCATCCCGCGAATCAAGGTCGAGGGTCCCGCACCCATCACGGTGATCGACGCCCGCGCAATGGAGAACGCGGGCCTGACCAGCGTGCCCGATGTGCTCAAGGTTCTGACGCAGAACAGTGGAGCGACGCAGAGCCAGCAGGCTTTTGGCGCGGCCGATTTCACGCCGGGATCCGACCAGGTCGATCTGCGCGGCTTGGGCCCCAATCACTCACTCGTGCTCGTGAACGGCCGACGCATTGCCGATTTTCCGCTTCCGCTCGACGGCCTCAGCAACTTCACCGACGTCTCCAATATCCCGGTCGGCATGCTCGACCGCGTCGAATTGCTGTCGGGCAGCTCCTCGGCGATCTACGGCTCGGACGCCATCGCGGGCGTGCTCAACTTCGTGCTGAAAAAAGACGTCGAAGGCGTGAATTTCAGTTATCGATATGGCTCGCCGACGGCCGATGGCGGCGGCGATTCGCATCACCTGTCGATGTCCGCCGGCTTCTCGCGCGATCGCTTCCACGCGGTGTTCGGACTCGATCTGCTCGATCAACGGCCGCTGTGGATGATGGACCGGAGCGTTCAGGATTCTGCGGCGGACGATCCGACCACCGATGAGCCTATCGCGCGCCGCAATTTCCTGCGCATCGAGCCCAACGAAGAGGTGTACATCGATCCGGGCCAGGCGACCTGCGACTCGTTGTCGAATACCAACAAGGGCAGCACGATCTGGGGCACGCGTCCGGGCTGGGGTCCGTACGACGACGACCTCGAGGACTACGGTCCCGGCCACTACTGCGGCAGCCTCGAGGCGAGCGGATACGGCACCATCCTCAACGAACGCCGCGGCGCCACCGGTTTCGCGTCGCTCAACTTCGAGCTGAGCGACAACACCACGCTGTTTGCCGACGTCCTGGTTGGCGTGAGCAAGGTGAAGCTGTTCAAGGACGTGCTCGACTGGAACTACATGGATGCCGTCGGCAATGAAGACGGCACCTTCTTCAACGACCAGATCGGCGATCTCGACAACTGGTACCGCATCTTCACGCCCGAGGAAATGGGCGGGTTCGAACACGGCACGACCAATACCGACCAGAAGACGATCACGATCACCCCCGGCATCAAGGGTTCGTTCAGCGACAAGTGGAAGTACGAGGCGTATTTCAACCACAGCGAATACAAGCTCACGGCGAGTTTTCCGCTGATCAATGCCGCCGCCGCGAACGCGTTCTTCCTCGGGCCGCAGACCGGTGTCGACGAGGATTCGGAACTCGCCCGATTCGACGCGGATCCTGTGCGCCTGTACACGGCGCTGACCCCGGCGGAGTACGACACCTTTTTCGAACGCTCGGTCTACCATCCGGAAGCGCGCAATGACTACGGATCGTTCACGCTGACGAACGGCGAGTTGTTCCAGCTGCCGGCGGGCCCCGTGGGTTTCGCCGCGAACGTCGAAGCCGGCAACCAGGCTTACGATCTCAATCCCGATCCGAAGGCGCTCGGTTTTTACTACTTCAGCTGGAAAGACCAGGAGGGTAGCGGCTCGCGCGATCACTGGAGCGGCAGCTACGAATTCCGTCTGCCGGTTGCCAGCATGCTGGAGTTGAGCACCGCTGGGCGCTACGACAGCTACCACTTCGGTGGCAACGACATCGGCAAGTTCACCTACAACCTCGGCCTCGAGTTCCGGCCGATCGACTCGCTGCTGGTACGTGGTTATTTCGGCACCGGCTTTCGCGCTCCGGATCTGCACTATGTGTTCGCCGGCTCGGGCCAGGTCGAATCCGGCGGCAACGACTACTTCTACTGCCGCACCGAGGAACCCGACGAGGAACTCAGCGAGTGTTCGCTGGCCGACATCGGTGTCATCGCCATCCGCAGCGGCAACCGCGAGCTCGAGCCCGAGACCAGCGAGTCCTGGGGCGCGGGTTTCGTCTGGTCGCCGTCCGACAACCTCATGTTGTCCGTCGACTACTTCGACGTGAAGCTCGACAACCAGGTCCAGAACCTGCGCGTCGACGCCGTGCTCGAGACCGAAGCCGACTGCCGGATCGGAGAGTCCACCAATGGCACGCCCATCGATATCAACTCGCCGACCTGCCAGGACGCGCTCGATCGCATCGTGCGATATCCGGACGACGGCCCGGTATCGCCCGGTGAAGTGAATACGGTGCGCGTGAACCCGATCAACATCGCCAACGAGAGCACCGACGGCATCGATGTCGGCATCCGCTACAAGTGGCCGATCCGGGAATCCTCACTGACGTTCGATGCGAGCTACACGCGAGTGTTCAACCACGAGTCGCAGCAGTACACCGGTGACCCGATCATCGACCAGTTCCTCCCCGATTCCGGCTTCGACATCCCGCGCAGCAAGGCGAACGCCAGCGTCACCTTCGATTCGGGCAAGTGGAGTGCGACGCTGCATGCGCTGCGGATCGACGAACTGCCTAACTATGATGAAGACGGCTTCATTTCCGCGAGCGTCTGGCTCAACGCCTCGGCCAGCTATACGTTCTCCGACGCAATCAGCGCGCGCCTGACAATCGACAACCTGACCGATAAAGGGCCGGTGAAAGACCCGACGTACGGTGGGTACCCGTACTACGACAAGTCGTGGTTCGACACGGTCGGCCGCACGGTGTACGTCACGGTGAACTACCAGATCGGCGGGCAATGACCATCTACGGCCTCCTGACGTTTTGCGCGGTCTACGTGCTGGCGGTGGCGACACCGGGACCCGGCATCGCCGCCATCGTCGCGCGCGGCCTCGCGCATGGTACGAAAGGCGCGCCCGCCTTCATCGGCGGGTTCGTGGTCGGCGATCTCGTATGGTTCGCGATCGCTGCCACCGGCCTCGCGGCGCTGGCCCGGACCGCGGCCACGCTGTTCGTCGCCATCAAGTGGGCCGGCGTAGCCTATCTACTGTATCTCGCGTACAAGCTGTGGACCGCGCCGGCGAAGCAGGTCGAAGTGGAAACGCAAGGCCGCAAGCAGCATGGCTGGAACGCATTCCTCGCGAGCCTCATGCTCACGCTCGCGAATCCGAAAGCCATCCTGTTCTTCCTGGCGTTGCTGCCCACCGTCATCGACCTGGCGTCCATGAACATGGCGCGCTTCCTGGAGATCTCGGCAGCCATCGTCGTGCTACAGCCCCTGGTGCTCGGCTCGTACGCGCTGCTTGCGGCGCGGGCGCGCGACCTGTTCACCACGCCGAAGGCGGTGCGAAGACTGAATCGCACGTCAGGCCTCGCCATGGCCGGCGCCGCGGTGGTCGTCGCGACACGATAGCGTCGCCACGCGGTTCAACGATGATCGCGGCGCGCTACTCGGTCTCGAGCAAGTCGACGCTGCGCCAACCGCGCGGCAACACGGACCCGCGCTGCGCGCGCTGGCCGCGATAGTCCTTGAGGTCTTTCCAGTCGATCGTCATCTTGCGATCGCCCGAGCGGACCACGAGCGACTTGTCCTTCGGCACCACCGCCATGCCGGTCAGGAAGTCTTCGCGCGACGCGAACTTCTTCGTCGGGATGTCGAACAGCTTGTTGCCCTTGCCGCGCGCCAGCTCGGGCACGTCCTTCACGGGGAACACGAGTAGTTTGCCGCCCTCGGAGGTGACGGCGACCAGCGCATCGTCACCGGGCACGGGCGCCGGCGGCAGCACCAGAGCCCCGTCCGGGATGTTGAGCAGTGTCTTGCCGGCTTTCTTGCTGGCGTAGGCCTCTTTCAGGCGCACCGTGAAGCCGTAGCCGGCATCACTCGCGACCAGCCAGAGATCTTCCGGCTCGCCGATCATCACGCCGCGCCACTTGGCGCCATCCGGCGGATCGACGCGTGACGACAACGGTTCGCCAAGCCCGCGCGCCGACGGCAACGAGTGCGCGACCACGCTGTAGGCGCGGCCGGTGGAGTCCAGGAACACGGCCTGCTGAACGCTGCGGCCCTTCGCCGCGTGCTGATATTCGTCGCCGGCCTTGTAGGTCAGCGTGCGTGCATCGATTTCATGGCCCTTGGCCGAGCGCACGAAGCCGCCTTTCGACAGCACGATGGTGGCCGGCTCATTCGCGACCAGCTCGGATTCGTCGATGGCCTGCGCCGCTTCGCGTTCGACGATTTTCGTGCGGCGGTTATCGCCGTATTTCTCCGCGTCGGCCTCGATCTCGCTCGCAACGAGCTTCTTGAGGCGCGCCTTCGACTTGAGGAGGCCTTCGAGCTCTTCGCGCTCCTCGGCGAGCTTCTTCTGCTCGTCGCGGATCTTCATCTCTTCGAGCTTGGCCAGGTGGCGCAGCTTGGTTTCGAGAATCGCCTCGGCCTGGATCTCGGTGAGCTTGAAGCGCTTCATGAGCACGGGCTTGGGCTCGTCCTCACGGCGGATGATGCGGATCACCTCATCCAGGTTGAGATAGGCCGCCAGCAAGCCATCGAGGATGTGCAGGCGCGCGGCCACCTTGTCGAGCCGGAACTGCAGTCTGCGGGTAACCGTGGTGGTGCGGAACTTGAGCCACTCGTTGAGCAGGTCGCGCAAGCCCATGACCTTGGGCTTGCCTTCGAGCGTGATCACGTTGATGTTCACGCGATAGTTGCGCTCGAGATCCGTGGTTGCGAACAGGTGCGCCATGAGCTGCGCCACGTCGGTCCGCTTCTTGGGCTCGATGACGATGCGGATGCGTTCTTCGTGATCCGATTCGTCGCGGATGTCTTCGACCATCGGCAGCTTCTTTTCGCGCATCTGCGCGGCGATCTGCTCGATGATCTTGTTGCCGGAAACCTGGTACGGGAGCTCGCTGATGACGATGTTGTCGTCTTCCTCGGCGTACACCGCGCGCGCCTTGTAGCTGCCGTTGCCCGTGTTGTAGATGTCGAGCAACTCGGAACGCGGCGACACGATTTCGCCGCCCGTGGGCAGATCCGGCCCCTTCACATACTTCATGAGCGTGCGCGTCATCGCATCGGGCTCATCCAGCAAGTGGATGCACGCCTGGGCGATCTCGCGAAGGTTGTGAGGCGGGATGTCGGTGGACATGCCCACCGCGATGCCCTGCGTGCCATTGAGCAGCACGTTCGGCAGTCGCGCCGGCAGGAATGCGGGTTCCTCGAGCGAGCCATCGAAGTTGGGTTGCCAATCTACCGTGCCGTCCGAGAGCTCGGACAGCAGCACTTCGGCGTAGCGCGTGAGCTTCGACTCCGTGTAACGCATCGCCGCGAATGACTTCGGATCGTCGGGCGAACCCCAGTTGCCTTGCCCGTCGACGATCGGATAGCGATAGCTGAAGTCCTGCGCCATGAGCACCATCGCTTCATAGCAGGCCGAGTCGCCGTGCGGATGGAACTTGCCGATGACGTCGCCGACGGTACGCGCGGATTTCTTGTGCTTCTGACCCGAGGAAAGGCCGAGCTCGCTCATCGCGTAGATGATGCGGCGCTGCACGGGCTTGAGCCCGTCGGAGAGCGCGGGCAGAGCGCGATCGAGGATCACGTACATCGAGTAGTCGAGGTAGGCCTTCTCGGTGAAGGTGCGCAGAGGTTGTTTCTCGACGCCTTCGAAATTCAGTTCGTCTTGCATAGTCAGGGGATGACCGTCATGGGATCACTTCGGCGAGGTTGCCCTTCTCTTCGAGCCACACGCGGCGGTCGGAGGCGCGCTTCTTGGCGAGCAACATGTCCATGAGCTGGTCGCTGTCGTCCTTGGCTTCGATGGTGAGCTGCACCAGCCGGCGCGTGCGCGGGTCCATGGTGGTCTCGCGCAGCTGCGAAGGATTCATTTCGCCCAGTCCCTTGAACCGCTGCACATACGGCTTGGCCTTGGTCTTGCCTTCATTTTCGATTTTCTTGAGCAGCGAATCGCGCTCGGCTTCGTCGAGTGCGTAGTAGATGTTCTTGCCCGCGTCGATGCGATACAGCGGCGGCATGGCGACGAACACGTGACCGTTGGCGACCAGCGGCCGGAAGTGGCGCAGGAACAGCGCGCACAGCAGCGTGGCGATGTGCAGACCGTCGGAGTCCGCGTCCGCGAGGATGCAGATCTTGTGATAGCGAAGACCCGACAGATCGGCGGTGCCCGGGTCGATGCCCATGGCCACCGAGATGTCGTGCACTTCCTGCGACGAATTGATCTCGCCCACCGACACTTCCCAGGTGTTCAGGATCTTGCCGCGCAACGGCATGATGGCCTGCGTTTCGCGATCGCGCGCCTGCTTGGCGGAGCCGCCGGCCGAGTCGCCTTCGACGAGAAACAGTTCGGAGTGCTTGGGATCCTGGTTGGTGCAGTCGGCGAGCTTTCCGGGAAGCGCGGGGCCGGCAGTGACGCGCTTGCGCTTCACCTGCTGCGCGGCCTTGGTCCGCTCCTGCGCGTTCTCGATGGCGAACTGCGCGATGCGCTCGCCGGCATCCGGATGCTGGTTGAGCCACAGCGACAGCGAGTCGTGCACGAAGCTCTCGGTCAGCGAAGCGGCATCGCGCGACGCGAGGCGTTCCTTCATCTGACCGGCGAACTGCGGTTCCTGGATCTTGATGGACAGTACGAAGCAGCACTTGTCGAAGATGTCTTCGGGCGAAAGCTTGATGCCGCGCGGCACGAGATTGCGGAACTCACAGAACTCGCGCACCGCGCCGGCGATGCCGGAGCGCAGGCCATTCACGTGCGTGCCGCCTTCGGCAGTCGGGATGAGGTTGACGTAGCTCTCGCCCATCGCGCGTTCTGCATTGGGCGTCCACACGATGGCGTACTCGACGACATTGACCTTCGGCTGGTCGTTCTTCGCGAAGATGGGCTCGGTCGGCAGCGCGTCTTCCTTGCCGATTTCTTCCTTCAGATAGGCGGCGAGATCGCCCGTGAAGAACCACTCGTCTTTCTCTTTGGTCGCTTCGTTTTCGAACGTGATCTTGAGGCCAGGGCACAGGACCGCCTTCGCCTTGAGCACGTGGCGCAGCGACGGCACCGAGAACTTGTCGCTGTCGAAGAACTTCGGATCCGGCCAGAAGCGCACCGTGGTGCCGGTGTTGCGCTGGCCGACGCTGCCGACCACTTCGAGCTTCGAGGAGACTTTGCCGTCCTTGAAGCTGATGTTGTATTCCTTGCCGTTGCGCTTGATCCAGGTCTCGAGCTGCTTGGACAACGCGTTGACCACGGACACGCCGACGCCGTGGCATTCACCCGAAACTTCGTAATTCTTGTCGTTGAATTTTCCGCCGGCGTGCAGGCGCGTGAGGATCAGCTCGACGCCGCTCACCTTCTCTTTCGGATGAATGTCCACCGGCATGCCACGGCCGTCGTCGGCCACCGACAAGGAATTGTCCTTGTGCAGGATGACGTTGATTTCCTTGGCGTGGCCGCCAAGCGCTTCGTCGACCGAGTTGTCGACGACTTCGTGCGCGAGATGGTTCGGGCGTGAGGTGTCGGTGTACATGCCCGGACGGCGACGTACGGGCTCGAGACCGGACAGGACTTCAATATCGGATGCGTTGTAGGACATTCTCGCGTAGTAGATCCGAGGCGCGGCGGGCGGTGGCGCGCGGCGCGAAGTCTACCAGCGATCAGCCGAATTCGTCGCGCAGTCGCCGGCCCCACGGCGTGAACATCAAACCGAATGCCACCGCCACCGTGGCGATGACCGTGTATGCGTTCAGCAGAATGACGTCACGACTGGCGGCAGAGATCTCCGGCAGGGATTCGCTGATGTCCATTCCCGACAGCATCTGCCAGCCGAACACGCACAGAAAAATGGTGACGGTGGCGAGACCCAGGATGTTGATCGCGAACAACCAGCGCGCGGCCGCAGGCGTGGCGTTCGACGACACCTGCCACGCGGGGGCAACACTTCCCGCCTGCTCGGCTTCGATTCGCGCCCATACACCGGCGTTGAACTTGCGATCCAGGCGCGGCACGGCGACCTGCTTGCGCAACGATCGCTCGAGCGTGGCTTCGATTTGCGACTTGTCTTTCATGATTCGGTCTCCGTTTCGCCCGCGAGGCCGGCGAGTCGTTTTCGACCCCGATGGAGCAATGCCTTGACGGTACCCGTCGGCATCGACAAAAGCTCGCCGACTTCCTCACAACTGCGATCTTCGAGATAAAACAGAACGACGACGCGCCGGTAAGGCTCGGGGAGCTTTTCCAGCAGCTTCGCGACATCGTATTCGGCCGCCGCCTGGCCGGCGGTTTCGAGCCCGGCCTGGGCCGTTCCGAACACCATCGGGTCGCCGTCGTCATCGGCCACTTCCGCGAAATCCTCGAGCGGCACCATGCGCCGTTCGCGGGTCACCGCGGTCAGGCAGGTGTTGCGCGTGATCGTGTACAGCCAGGTGGAAATGGCCGCGCGTCCGTCGAACTTCGGCAGCGCCTGCCAGACTTTGACAAATGTGGTCTGGGCCATGTCCTCGGCCAATACCGGGTCGCGCACGATGGAAACCGCCAGGTTCATGACCTTCTGGCGATAGCGGTCCATCAGCCCCTCGAGCACCGCTTGCCGATCCCCACGGCGCAACGCCTCGACGAGGTCGGCGTCACGTTCCATCGCAAGGCTCTGTTTGGGCACCGGGGGCGGTAGGCCCGCGTCAATGTTCATATTTACCGCTGGCTGCACGGGCTTGATACTCCGCCGGGGCCCTGGTGGTTGCAAACCGGGGCAGCAAAACCCTGGATGCAACCGAACTGGCTGCTGGCGGGTTTCAAAGGCGTACGAAAAGCCTATCTGGAGAAGTTGATCATGAACGGGGCATTTTTCATTCCCATCGTCGCCATCGTCATGGGCATCGGCATCGGCATGCTGGGCCTGTGGACCGAGCACAAGCGCAAGTCGCAGATGCTCGAGCAGATGCACAAGGAGCGCATGGCCGCCATCGAAAAGGGCATCGAGCTGCCGCCGATGAACGCCGAACCCTACACGAACAAGTCGCCGCCCAGCGTCGCCAATCCGGCGCGCATCCTGCGCAACGGCGTGTTCATGGTGACCTTTGGCGTCGTGCTGTATTTCGCGCTCAACACCGTCGGCGCGAGTCCCGCAGCGGTCTTCGGCCTGATTCCCGCCACCATCGGCATCGCCAACCTGGCGTACGCGGCCGTGTTGTTCGACAAGGAGCGCAAGGCGGAAGCGCTCAAGGAAAGGAATCGCCTGCCGCCGCCCCTGTAATGAGAACGCGCGCCTTCGCGCTCAACCCAGGTCGGCTATCAGCGCGGCGCGAACCTGGTCCGCCGCGGGCGAGATCTGGTGCTGATAGTTAGGGTGGTCGATGCCCATGGACAACGCGGCACCACCCTTGAGTCCGGCAGCCATCGGCTCGCCGAGCTCGAACCGCAGGAAATGAACGGCGGAAGTCTTCACGTCGTTCGAGCGCTCCAGGTCCTCATCCGCGATCGCGAACACGCGGTCGAAGCCCGCCACCTGAACCCAGCACCGATCTTCGACACCCTTCAGCCGCTCGAGCTGGACACGCCGGATTTCGGCATCCGGGTATTCGATGAGGAAGGTGACTTTCCAATTGCTGCCATCCGGAATCAGCGGGTTGTAGGCCGCCAGCTCTTCGGCGATGCCTTCGGATTCGAAGATGCGCTCGGTGCGCAGCATCTCCTGCACCTGGTACTGCACCGTGAGACGGTCTTCGAACAACCACATGGTGTTCGGCCCCACGTTCACCTGGCGATTGCGCTTGTGCGCCATCACGCGCACGCGAAAGTCCAGCCGCTCACGCGAGTAACGTTCCAGGGGCAACAAGTCGGATACGGCTAACTTCTGCATCGGCATCACAAACCGTACGCCTTGCGCACCAGCGTCATGGGGTGTTCGGGTTCGCGCGGCGCGGCACCCGGCTCGTGCGAGAGCCCGCTTTCGATCTGGTGTCCCGCCATCGGGCAGTCGCTCGAATAGTGGTCGGCCTTCGCCTGCTCCACTTTCGAAACCACCGGCCGGCCTATCTTTACCGAGGCCGCACGGAACTCTTTCTTCACGGCGTAGGTGCCGTTGTGGCCCGAGCAGCGCTCGATGACATCGACCGTGGTTTCCGGCACCAGCCGCAGCACGTCGCGCGTCTTGAGCCCGATGTTCTGCACGCGCAAATGACAGGGCACGTGGTAGCTGACCCTGCCGAGCTTCTCGCTGAAGTCCGTGCGAAGCAGGCCGGCCTTGTGGCGCAGCATCAGGTATTCGAACGGATCGAAGATGTGCTCCTTGACCTGTTGAACGTCGGCATCGTCGGGGAACATCAACGGCAGCTCCTGCTTGAACATGAGCACGCAGGAGGGAATCGGCGCGACGATGTCGTAGCCGTCATCGATGAGCTGCTTCAACTGCGGAATGTTGAAGTTCTTGTACTTCTCGACCGTTTCGAGATCGCCGAGCTCGAGCTTGGGCATGCCGCAGCATTTTTCCTTGCCCACGACTTTCACCGGAATGCCGTTGTGCTCGAACACGACCGTCAGGTCTTCGGGCAGGTGCGGCTCGTTGCGGTTGCCGTAACAGGTGACGAACAGCGCGACCTTGCCGCGCGTTTCGTCGGTCGGCGTCACCTGGGTCGCCTTGCCCGCCTCACGGCGCGCACGCTTCGTGCCGGTGTTGGAATGAAACTTGGGGATCGGCGCCGTCGCATCGACACCGAGCGTGACCTCCAGCAACTTGCGGCCCACCTTCGTGCCATTCACCGCGTTGACGATCTCGGCCACCACGGGAATGCCGGCGATGCTGCCGAGGCCGCGCGTGTTGGACAGTAGTTTGTCGCGGAAGGAGTGCTCGCCTTTGCGATGCTGCACGTGCTTCGCGCGCAGCATGAGGTGCGGGAAGTCGATGTTCCAGGGATGTGGTGGAACGTACGGACACTTCGTCATGAAACACATGTCACACAGGTAACAGTGGTCGACGACGTCCCAGTAGACTTTCTTGTCGACGCCATCCAGTTCGAGCGTCGGTGATGCATCGATGGCATCGAACAGGGTCGGAAATGAATTGCACAGGCTGAAGCAGCGGCGGCAGCCGTGGCAGATATCGAAGACGCGCTCGAGTTCTTTTTCGAGCGCGGCTTCGTCGACGAATTCAGCGCTCCGCCAGTCGAGCGGGTGACGCGAGGGAGCTTGCAGACTGCCCTCGCGTATTCCGGTTTCTCCCGCACCCACGGAGCGTGGGCCTCAGATCGCGTCGAGGGCTTTCTGGAAGCGGTTCGCGTGCGACCTTTCGGCCTTGGCGAGCGTTTCGAACCAGTCGGCGATTTCGGAAAATCCTTCCTCGCGCGCCTGCTTCGCCATGCCCGGATACATGTCGCTGTACTCGTGCGTTTCGCCGGCGATGGCGGCCTTCAGGTTCATCTTCGTCTCACCGATCGGAAGTCCGGTGGCCGGATCGCCCACGGACTCGAGGTACTCGAGGTGGCCATGCGCGTGACCCGTCTCGCCTTCAGCGGTGGAACGGAACACGGTCGACACGTCGTTGTAACCCTCGACGTCTGCCTTGGCTGCGAAATACAGGTAACGACGATTCGCCTGCGATTCGCCAGCGAATGCGTCCTTGAGATTCTTTTCGGTCTTGCTGCCTTTGAGGTTCACGGCTCGTTCCTCCATCAATTAATGGGAATGGCTCTCATTTAGACTTGTTCTAAGAGTGGCGGCACTCTACGGCCGCCGCCTTGCGGGCGTCAATCAGGGGCGTCGTTCGCGTGCGAGGGTTTGAATCGACGACTCCTACCGTTT
>Ga0193753_10003284_pt1 | contig 12072 bp, 18 predicted proteins | sample H1c2metaG_FD_144925 | JGI IMG/M metagenome (GOLD analysis project Ga0193753, IMG submission 144925) | Soil microbial communities from a riparian zone of the East river system, Colorado, United States - H1c2 | ecosystem: Environmental > Terrestrial > Soil > Riparian zone | place: USA: East... | reverse complement strand
GCCTCGAGATATGCGGGGTCACGCCTAATCAGCCGGTGCCCATGCGTCATTGGGTCAACAAGAAAGCAAAGCTGAACCTGCCGGACCTGCGCAAGGAGACAGTGGACGCGACATTGTTGAACAAGAACCTGCCGAAGGAAGTGCGCAAGGTGCTGACTCTGCGCAAGGAGGGTGCACGGAGCGCGACGGCCAAGTTCAAGTCCTCGTTGATCCACATCTGTGATGACGGCACGGTCAAGGGTCTGCGTCAATTCTACGGCGCACACACTGGCCGCTGGGCAGGGCGCAGCCCGTCATACGATAACCTGAAACGTGTTGACAAAGACCTCGACATGGAAGATCTGGTCAGCGCCATCAAGACTGGCGAGAGCTGGCTAGTTGAGTCCGTGTACGATAGCGTCCTCGAGCCAATCAGCAACGCGACGCGGTCCATGATCGTGGCTGATCCAGACTGCGACCTGTACGTGTGTGACTTGAAGTCCATCGAGTCTCGAGTTCTGGCAGATCTCAGCGGCCAGACGTCTACGAATGATATTTGGCGCTTGAGCGATGCAGGCCAAGGCGCGGACGTGTACGAACAGAACGCCGCGGATTGGTTCAACATCCCTATCGACAAGGTAGAGAAGATCCATCGCAATTGGGGAAAGATCGGTGAACTGCTGCTGGGCTTCGAAGGCGGAACCGCGCCATTGATCCGTGGCCAGATCAAGAACAACCTCTACTTCCGCGACATCTACGATGTCATGTACAAGACAGCCGATTCGCAGATGCGTGAGAAGGTAGCGTTTCTCTGGCGCAAGATGGGCACTGGCCACGAGAAGGATTGGCGCTCAGCGCGTTTCGTCGTCGAGAAATGGCGGCGCAAGAACCCTATGACGGTGAAGTTCTGGAAGCAGATGCGGCTCAAGAGCATCGAGTGCGTTGATACGAAGAAGGACACGCGCTATCGCGGTATTCGTTTCCACTACAACGAACAGTTCAGGATGCTCGAGTGCCACACTGGCACCGGACGTTGCCTGTACTATCCATTCGCACGTGTCGTTACGGCACGTGACAGATACGGCAAGATCGAGAAGCAACTCCGCGCTCAATACCAGAAGAAATTGCCGAACGGTGGCAGCAAATTCGTGGACTATAATCCATATGGCGGTTTGATAACCGAGAATGTCACGCAGCACAGAGCGCGTGATGTCATGTCGGGCAGGTTCAGACCATTGGAAAAGAAGGGCTTCAACTTGCTGCACACTGTCCATGACGAGAACATATCGCAGGCCAGGAAGAAGCTTGGTCTGACACTAAGCGACTACATCGAAGAGGTAGCTGTCGCGCCGCGTTGGTCACCGACGTTGCCCGTAGCTGTCGAGGCTTGGACTGGACCCCGTTACAAGAAGAGCGAGTAGGCGCATGGATGACGAAGACTTCAAGAGCATGACGTTGGCTGGAGCGCGTAGACACCTTGCGGCATGGTCCGCCGAACGCAAGGTCAAGCATTTGTCCGCAAAGAAACTTTGCGCATGGGCGCACAAGCTCTTAGAAGATCACCCGCTTGCTTATTTCAATGACGAAGGCAAGCATCCTTTGGATATGGACTGTCTGAAGTTTCTAGTGTTTGTAAGACAGTGGGCAGAATGGTCGGAGCAAGAAGCATGAGCAGAACAGGTGAGATAAAACTGCGGCGTTCATGGCATGATGCGCTGGTGAAGGTGCGCGACCATGGCCCTAGCGCGTGGATTGATGGTATCAAGAGTAGACGAGGCGGTGCACGCGGCAAGATGTTCAGGCGCATGATGGCCATGGGCTATGTCACCAAGCCGCCGTTCACCATCACGCCACTCGGTGAGCGCTACATTCTTCTATGTAAGTCGTACTACCGTTGGCCAGACTTTACGCTAAAAGCCATACAGGCCAGCACTACACCGCCTAGGGAGTAGACTGGATCCGAGGTATAATAGAGCATCAACGGCAAGGTTGGTGAAAGCAGTGGTAGCCCAGCAGTTAGGATATCCGTATCTAGCGTTGAAAGAAGGCAATCCGTACCTAGTCCAGATCTGGTTTCCAGCAGGGATGACTTGGTGCCACGGCCTGCCAACGCTTGACGAGGCGATCGAGTTCATACTCGGTTGTGAGAACGCCGCGCTCTTTGCGGTGGATGAGCCGATCTCAGGATTGGCAGTGCAGAGGAAACTCGCCGATGTGGCCTTCGGCGGGTGGTATCCAATCAAAGGCCAAAAGGAGCTGACTATGGCAAAGGTTAAGGAAGTCGAAAAGGGACGCAAGAAGCGCGACGTGGTCGAGGACCTCATCGGCGACAGCAAGCCGAAGAAGGTCAAGGCCAGCAAGGCCAACGGCAAGGCCGAGAAGGCCAGCAAGAAGACCAAGCCGACGCCGCCGACGCGCGAGCCTGCATTCGCCGACACTCAGACCATCAAGGTCCTGAAGAAGTACGACGGCACTCCGCGTGATGGCAGTCTCATGGCTCTGTCCATGAAGGTGCTGTCGTCAGGCATCACCGTCGGCGCGTGGCAGAAGGCGCGGCGCAAGGCTGGCGTCGAGAACCCCGGCTTCGGCGTTCTGCGCAAGCTGGTCAACGACGGCTACGTCCGCGTCAAGTAACGTTCGTTCGCTGAATAGTCCGGGGCGCATTTGCGCTCCGGATTTTCTTTCTCGGCAAGGAGAACAGAATAATGATAACCTCAATCGAGACGCATCATCGCTACGGCGATAAGCGGTGCGTGCCGTGCGGTATGACCAAGGAGCGCGCGCTCGGGAAGACGGGATGCTGTTACGCCGACTGTCCGTGGAAGCATCCGCAGGAGTCTAATCAGGAATTGCTCGCCCGATATGCGGGTCTCAACATATGGAAGACCGCGACATGAAGATCCTAGCCAATACTGAATCGGTCAAGAACCGACTCGACTGTTTCTGGCGTTTCGTCGAGGAGCGCGAGCGCATCCGTGTCAAAAAGGCGAGTGGCAAGGCTCGCCCATGGACGGATGATGAACTCCTGCGGACATATCACTTCTGCAACGTGCGTCGTGCTGACGACCGTGTGACGAAGTGGGTCGGCGATTGGGTAGAGCATATGCCAATGGAAGAGAAGTGGTTCGCCTTCGCTGTCGCGCGGTGGTTCAATCAACCTGAGACGTTGCTCCAATTGCATGGCAGCATCTACAAGGGTTGGCGTGCGCACAACGCCACGGCAGTTCTGAAGAGGATGCACGACAACGGCCAGCCCATTTTTCGCGGCAGCTACATCATCACAGGCGCGTTCTCGAACAAGGGTCAGCCGAAGTACGAGTCCGTCGTAGACAAGGTTCTGACTCCATTGTGGAAGAATCCGCCTAAGCTCGTTGACAACAACGAACAATCGTGGACCAACCTCATGGCCTACACAGGCTTCGGCAGTTTCATGGCTGGTCAGGTCGTTGCAGACTGGCAGACGTTTGGTATCATTCATGGCAAGGACGTGAACACATGGGCGCCGCTTGGTCCGGGTAGTGCGCGCGGCATTCACTGGATATTCCAGAACCATTACAAGCTCGGGCAGGCAGACGCTGTCAAGCTCATGACATATTGCCGCCAGCATCTGATCATGCGCAACGCGACGCTGGGCTTGACACTCTCACTGCATGACGTGCAGAACTGTCTGTGCGAGTTCAGCAAGTACACGCGCGGCTACGCCAAGACGAAGTATCAGCCTTACGAGGAGCAACTGCTATGAGTGGACTTATCCTTCCAGGTGGCGTCAACGTCGACACGTCCGAAGCGGAGATGAAGATTCTGCACGCGGCCAAGGCGATGCAGTTCATGATACCGCTGGGCTTGAACATGCAGGTCCCATCGGAACATACGGCGTTCCTGCGTCTACGTGATCTCGACATGATCAGGCTGTTCGACATCGTGGGCATGCCGCTGCCGAACGGCCAGACCGTGGCGGCACGCTTGTTCGTGATGACCATCAAGGGCCAAGCGCGCTTGAACGAGATAATCGAGAAGCGCAAGCTAGATAAGAGGTTGACGCCGTGAGCGGGCTTCGACTATTTATTCCGACCAAGGGGAGGATAGACAGTCAGCACACGTTGACGGCTCTACCCTCTACATGGCATCGACGCATAACCATCGTGTGCCCGCCTGACGAGATGAAGGCACATCACGAACGTTGGCCGAACGTTCGCGTGATAGCACAAGGATCCAATGTGCGCGGCATTGCCGACGCGCGTGCATGGATCTTTGGTTGGGCAAGCCGCAACAATATAGAGAAGATTGCCATGCTTGATGACGACATCCGTTTTGCCGCACGAGTCAAAACCTTGAAACGGTTTAAGGGTATCGGCGAGACGGTTCGTGAATGGGGTCTACTGAAAGACGTTGATCCTGACTTGGGCAAGCTGGTGAATCTCGAACCGGGCGATGAACGCTTGAATACAATGTTGTTCGGTCTCGAGAAAAAGCTGGACAAATACGCCCACGCTGGCATCCATGCTCGCCTGATGTCCAATAATCACGCCTATGAGTGGCGGTTGAACACGCGCATCCAGCAGGTATACGCTTATCATGTTCCGACTGTCGTCGCGAACTGCGTGATAGGTCGCAAGATCATGCGCGACGATTTCGACTACGAACTCCAGCTTCTAACCAGAGGCTTTCCGTGCGTGGTCTACTGTTGGGTCGTCGGTGAACAGGCACGCGGCTTCCACGGCAAGGGCGGCCAGGACACATCGAGAACATTGGCGATCAACAACGCCGATGCGTACAAGCTGGCCAAGCTCTTTCCGGGTTTGGTCACCGTCGTAGACAGGCAGTACAACAAAATGCCGCGCAAGGAAGTGATCGTGCACTGGCGCAAGGCGGCAAAGCAAGGGGAGGCATCAGAATTCCTATGAGCAAGATGATGCTATATTTGACGACACGTGGTCGTCCTGATGATCAGCTGACGCTGTCGTGCCTGCCGTTAAAATGGCTGCAACGCACGACTGTCGTGTGCCCACCGAAGGACGCTCCTCGTATCGACGAACAATTCCCAGATCTGTATCACATTCAGACGCCCAATCTTCAGAACTTGCCGACCAAGCGCGCGTGGATTTTCCAGACGGCCCCATTTACTAAGATCATGATGTTGGACGACGACCTGCGGTTCCACGTTCGTCGTGGCCCGAAGTTGTTCCGTGCTGCACCTGATGACCCTGCGCTCGACCGCATGTTCACACGCATCGAAGATATGCTAGGCGTCTATGCGCATGGCGGCATTACCGATCGATTTATGGGCCATGTCCACAAGACGGAGTTCCGGTACAATGCACGGTGTCTTCATGCGTTGGCGTATCATGTTCCGACAGTTCTCAAACATTGTGAGCTCAATCGCATTGAGCTTAGTTCCGACTACGACTACACGTTGCAGCTTCTGCGAGCAGGCTATGAGAACTTCGTCTATTGTCGCGGCGCGCAAGAAGACCCGAAAGGTTTCAACGCTCCGGGCGGTGTCAGCTTGTACCGCACGCCAGCCAAGGTGCTGAAGAGTTCGAAGCTTCTCGAGAAGCTTCATCCAGGCATCGTGCGGCTGGCACCGTACAAGGAAGGCAGCAAGTATGGCGAGTTCGGCGTGCGCACCGTGGCCAATTGGAAGAAGGCCATCAAGGAGGGATTGGACAAGCGCGGCGTCCACTACGGAACATTGAACGGGCAACGTCCATGATCATGGATCAAAGCATGCAGGCTGAGATCGTCAGTCACATCCGGCAGGCCGTCGAGAATTGGGGGCGCCCATGCGTTCTGTTCAAGCCGTCGTTGCGGCTGGCGGCTGATGGATGGTGGGATGTTTACTACGAAGGGAACTACCTAGGAACGGGGACTTCTCCAGAAGCCGCCATGGAGAACTTCGATATCAACTGGCGTGCGGGCACGATGCTTAAACCGAGGCAATAGGAGACTGGAAGATGGCTATCACCATGAAGTACGATGAGAAGGCCAAGAAGATATTCGTCGAGATCGACTACGACCCTAAGAAGAAATACCCGGACTCTAAGTCCGGCAAGACCTTCATGGTGGCGACCAACGGCGCAAATCCAAAAGTAGAAGGTCTACCCATGGTGTGCGTCGGAATCAACTGTTATGTGAAGAAGGAGAAGGTGTGATGAAAGGTAGCAATAAAATAGTCGTCAACAGTTCGACGATAATGGCCATGGCTCAACACTATTTCGATACAGTGTTGTTCGTCAAGGACGCTTCACCGAAAGTCGTCAGCGTTGCTCCGACCACTGACAATATGTTCACGATATCTGTAACCGAAAAGAATGGGAAGCCCGATGCCTGAGTTCGATTTCGAAGACGTCAACGAGGCGCTGCCCATTCTGTGGCATGCGCTCTTGGACAAACCTGTGACCAGTCCTGGAAGTAATCATCATATCTTGATGAAGCGCCAGAGCCGCAACGGCCCGACGGTCGAGTTCGCACGACCGGTCATTATCAACTACAAGCATCCGCGTCAGCGCGTGTTGCTCAGCAAGGTGAGGGACGCCAATCCGTTCTTCCATATGTTCGAGGCTATCTGGATGCTGGCAGGCCGCGACGACGTCGCGTTCCTCGCACGCTTTGCCAGTCGCATGAAGGGCTTCAGCGACGATGGCGTAAAACTGCATGGTGCTTATGGTATGCGGTGGAACACTCTATTGCCGTCTATCATCGATAGCTTGCGCAAGGACAAGAACACGCGGCGCTGTCACATGCCTTTGTTCTTTCGAGAAGATGTCCACTACGAAGGAAAGGACATGCCGTGCAATACCGCGGTCGTGTTCTACGCACGCAACGGTTTCTTGGACATGACGGTGTTCAACCGCAGCAATGATCTCATCTGGGGAGCTCTGGGCGCGAACTACGTCCACTTCGGGTTCCTTCAGGAGTACGTCGCGGCCATGACGGACCTGGAGGTCGGCACCTATTCGCAAGTAAGCACATGCCTCCACATCTATACCGAATTCGACATCACCAAGAAAATGATGCCGGGAATGAAAGTGGAATATGCGCCAACACAGTCCTACGCGTCTATGAATGTGCGTCGGTCCGCCTATTGGATTCTCAGCGGCGCTGATGACACGTTATGGCAGCACGACGCTGCGTATTTCCTGGATCACTTCGCTCTTGGCGACGTGGTGAACCGGAACACTTGGCACGAGCCGTTCTTCAAGCATGTTGCCGCGCCGATGTATCGTACTTGGTTCCTGTTCAAACAGGACAAGATCGAGGATGCATTTGCTGAGTCGCATGACATACGCGCTTCAGACTGGAAGTTTGCCGCGCGACAATGGATGGACCTCGTGCTGGAACGCCGCCGTGCGAAACAAGAACAGGTGCCGAGTAAAGAAGCTGGAGAGCATAGCATGCGTATCAACCAAAATCTGCCCGATGATTAAGAAGAAAACCAAACCACCGTCTCTTCGCAGCGTCTATACGGCCGCGAAGAATCTATCGAACTACATGAGAACGAACAACGGCGCTGCGACAGGGGAACTTGTCACGGCGCTGCATAAGGCAGTCGAGGACTACGAACTACACGATCATCCGGCAAGGGAATTCCTATGAAACCGCAAGCTGAACGTCTGGTCTATTCTTTCCGTGCGTCGCGCGTGAAGCGTTGGCACACGCACTCCTACATGATCTACGAGGACACCGTCGGCCATCACAGCCACGGGGTCGCCATGATTATCTTGATCCTGCACCCTGACCCGTCGGCGGCACTGTTGAAGGCCGCACTGCTTCACGACCTTGGCGAGAAACGTGTTGGCGATATGTCTCATTGGGTGAAGAAGGATAATCCTGGATTATCCGTGACCTTGTCCAGTATGGAGGATGTTGCGCTGGAAGCTTATGGCTTCGGAACAGTCTTAGGGTTTGACGTATCTGATGTAGCGTGGCTCAAAGCGGCAGACGCATTGCATGCCTGGATGGTGTTGCGCGAAAATTTGTTGTGCGGAAACAATGCCATGCTCGAAGTCTATACACGCCTAACCTTAGACATCGAGAAAAGGGTACAAGAAGGCTGGCCGATGGAAGTGCTGAAAGCAATGAATGGCATGTCAGGAAACAAACTTTGGTACGATTTCTAGAAGGAGCAAGTGAGATGGAAAAGAAAGCAAACGAATACCAAGTCGGCGGTGATCACTATTCACGCGGTGGTCGCTATCAGCATTGGGATTTCATCGAGGACCATGGTCTCGGTTATCTAGAAGGATATGCGTCGAAGTATATGTTGCGCTGGCGCAAGAAGGGGACGCCAGTGCAAGACCTCGAGAAGTCTATCCATTGTGTGACCAAGCTGAAGGAGCTCTTCGACGAAGGACGACGCACCAACAAAGCGCCGTATATCGACGAGAAAGACATTGATCTGTTCTGCGGTGCTAATGGCATCAACCAGGATGAAGACTCTCAAGCTATGAAGATGCTTTTCAATTGGCGCGACGGGACGCACCTGCTTACAGTCCGTCTCGTACTGAACGGACTTCTCGAGTCCAGTCCGCCACGGCGTATCCAACGTCAGCATGAGAAGACCGGCAAGGACGGTATGGAACATCCGTTCGGTTACGATGCAGATGCGGAGAAGAAGCCGTGAAACCGGTCGTCACTGTCGACGTTTCCAAACTTCTTGCGCCGGAACCAACGAATCAAGACATCTGCGATGTCGTTATGAGAGGAAACAGACCATGTGGCATCGCGACTTCTCTTCTGGCAGCGGGCGCTATCTTCGCTAATTGCGATCCCGAAAAGGTGAACATGGTGCTTTGTATCTCGGTGCCCCATGCGAGGTACTGCACGAATGTGCAACATGCTGCTCGCTTCTTCGAAGCCCCCGCCGATTATCAGGGTTGATAGATGGCCGACTCAGAACTAGCATATACGCCGGCGACCAGTTTCTTGAGGCCGCCGGCGTTCGAACAGCACGACGAAGCCTACAAGGCGATGGTGCTGAAGAAGTTCTTCGCGCTCTACCCAGACCTTGGCACTGCCAAGACCTACATGCTGCTCCGGGAGTTCCTGGCCATGTGGCAGGCCGGGCAGGTAGACGGCATCATGGTCATCGCGCCTATCGGCGTCCATGTGCAATGGGTCGACGAAGAATTGCCAGCCACCACTAATCAGAAGTGCGTCACGGCCATCTGGCCAGAGATGCCACCGATAAAGAAGACGTGGCTACCACGCATCTTCACGATCTACCCGGAAGCATTCCGCCGCAAGCCCAAGCCCCCGCCTCGTCACCCCGGTGAATCGCGCGGTGACTTGATAAAGCGTCGTCGTGAATGGCGCGAGAAGTTGCGCGATGCCTTCAAGATCATGGAGGCGTACCTGAACAGCGGCCGCATTGGTCTCATCGTCGATGAAGCCCAGATGATGATGCACAATAATTCGAAAACTTCCAAGCGTATTCGCGAGCTGAAGGAGCTCGCCGCCTATCGCCGCGTGGCCAGTGGCGACCCAGCGCCTAGCGGCCTGCTCATCAACTATTATCCGCAGTACACATTCTTGAACTCGAAGATCCTCGACTGCACGACGCGTGGCCAGTTCGAGCAGAAGTATTGCAAGATGGGCGGCTACATGGGCCGGCAGATCGTCGGCAATATCAATGAGGAGGATTTCTACAAGCGCGTTGCACCGTGGACCTACACCGTCAAGCTGGACGATTGCATCGACATGCCGGAGCAGACGTTCCTGACAGAGAAGGTGCCCTTGACAGATACTCAACAACGTCTCATCCGCCAGATCAAGGAAGAATTCAAGGCCGACCTGGACCAAGACACTGTCTACATGCCGTTGGTCTTGCAGCGGTTGACGCGCATGCAACAGATCGGATGCGGCTTCCTGCCGGTAAAGGAAGATGAGGACGCAGAAGGCAAGCCGATCTTCAAGATGCGCAAGGTGCCAGAGCTCCGCACGCAGACTCTCGAGAACCTCCTACTGCGGATGCGCGGCAAGGTTGTCATCTGGTCGCGCTTCACGCCGTGCATCGAACGCCTGACGAAACATTTCGGCGATGAAGCCGTCAAGTACCGTGGCGGGATGGACCGCCAAGAGCGTGCGGACAACAAGTTACGCTTCACCAAGGACCCGAAATGCAAGTACATCTTCGCGCAGTACAAGAGCGCCGGCGCGGGATTCAACGGGCTCCAGGTATCGCGCTATACGATCTATTGGTCGCACACGAATGACGCTGGCCTGCGTCATCAGAGCGAACGACGAACGTGGCGTCTCGGCCAGCATCGTCCTTGTTTCTATTTCGATCTGCAAGCGGCTGGCACGTACGACGCAGAGACGCGGCGTGCGGTGCGCAACCACCGGAACCTGAGCCGCGATATCTTGGCCAATATCCGCCGCTGGCGTAGCGCCTAGGACCAGCCCGCCCAGCCCCGCAATCGGCTGCCAGCGCAGGGCCGCCGCTGGCCATGGGCAACCATGCCAAACCGGCCGCAAGGGCTGCAAAGCCGATTTTGGGGCTTGTGGGCAGGGCAAAATCCAATGGCATCGGGCTCCAATTGGCCGTTTACACGCCAGCATTGTTCTGGCCTTATTATAGGTGCCTTGGGGCGGTTGCCCCTACGGCGGCCCGGCAGGGCCGCGCAGGCCAGCCAGCCCACAGCGCCCACGGCGCGCAACCGCTGGTAAGAATCTTCCGGAGGGAAGGTCTGCTCGAGAGCCGCAATGCCGCAAGGTAACGGTGTGAAATTCGGGTCAAGCCGCGACAGCAGCACACTCCTCCGGTCGATAGCTTCGAAAAAGTGAACAACGGTGCAGCCCTTAGCGGGGTGAGCTTGCCGTTGCCCTACCTGCCCATCCAGTGCCCATCGCGATCAACATGCTGCCAAGTGTCCAAGCGCGCCTCGTCGCCAGTGACCAAGTGCACAAGTGTCCAGCGGCCATCGTTCGTCAGTCCTCGTCGCCTCCGTGCGCAGTGACGCCAAACAAACGGGATGCATCCTGACACCTGATCAGTCGGAGCTGATCATCAGCCGCCCCGTTGCAAGACGGGACGGCTGTCACCAGCTTCGAATGCTGGCTCGCATCGTCCGATGCGAGTAACCTGAGACTGGAGAGTATCATGGCCAAGAAGATCACCAAGACTGCCAAGCCCGTTCGCGTCACCACCTTCGCCGACACGGCCAAGATCGTTGTCGTCAAGGCGTACGAAGCGCGGGAAGGCAGCAAGCTGGCTCGCGTCTGGGCGCTGGTCGCCAAGAGCAAGACCATTGCCGCATACAAGGCGGCGCGCAAGGCGGCCAAGCTGGGCGACGGCGACAACGTCGGCGGCATGCTGATGGGCTTCGTGAACGCGGGCAACGTCCGTATCACCGCTACGAAGTAGGGTCCTGTCGGATGAAGCGGTGGTAACGCCGCTTCATCACCCAGCATCCCGCTGGACTGTCAACGATCTCATGCGGTGCCCGGATGGGCAAACCGCCATATGAAGGAGACTGGAAATGTCTGTAGTTATTGAGACCACTGTGCAAGACGTGTTGGGCTGCGCGCCGTTCACTGGGACAAACGACTTCACGTACTACCGCGTCACGATCAAGACGTGGCTCATGCGTCAAGGCTGGAACGGCAAGGTGATCGGCACCATGACCGGCCAGGAACAGCGCGAAGTCTACACGGACTTCGACAAGGCGACGGAACTGGCGCTGAAGTATAAGCAGCCGCCAATGGCCAAGGACCGCGGTCGCCGCTTTGCAGCCGCGCCCTATGCGCCCAAAGACTCTGGCATCATCCGCATGATCCAGCGCAAGCAGCGGTTCGGCGTCAACCAGCCGATCGGCGTCGATGTCGAGGAAGAAGACACCTCTGGCGTCAACGAAGCACGCGTCGCCAAGATGATTGCCGATCACGTGGCAGCCCAGCTTCGTGAGATCAAGGCCGCCAAGCCTGTCGAGACAATCGTCCGCATCATGCAGGACGACAAGGTCATCGGCACGGTGAAGGGGACCAAGCATCCCAAATTCAACAAGCTGGCGAAGTCGATTGCGGCACGCACGCTTGACGGCTTCCATCTTAACGTGTGGCTGTTCGGCCCGACCGCCAGCGGCAAGTCGCATG
>Ga0193753_10003283_pt1 | contig 12072 bp, 8 predicted proteins | sample H1c2metaG_FD_144925 | JGI IMG/M metagenome (GOLD analysis project Ga0193753, IMG submission 144925) | Soil microbial communities from a riparian zone of the East river system, Colorado, United States - H1c2 | ecosystem: Environmental > Terrestrial > Soil > Riparian zone | place: USA: East River... | reverse complement strand
TCGCCGCTCTCTCGCCGAGCATCTTCTGCTGGTCCAGATCAATTCGCGTGTCGCGGGTTACGATTCGGCACGCAGCGCTCTCTTGTTTCGCGAATTGCTCGATCAGATCCAACGGATTCCCGGCGTGAGAGCGGCGAGTCTTTCGGCGAATGGGATCTTTACCGGAAGCCGGTCCTCGAACTCGATCCAGGTGGAAGGTTATATTCCGAAGCAGGACAACGACCGGAGTGTCGCGACGGACATGGTGGGCCCAAGCTATTTCTCAGCACTGGGCATTCCGATCCTTATGGGACGTGAGATTCTGGAAAGCGATCGCGCCGCGACTCCCCGTGTCTGTGTGATCAACGAAGCTTTCGCAAAACACTTCTTCGCGCGGCGGAACCCGATCGGGGCGCGCATTACATTGAGTAACGAGGCGCCGCGGACGGCGTGGCAGGTGGTGGGCGTCGCTAAAAACGCGCGCACTCAGACGTTGCGAGAGGACGTCGCGCCCATGTTTTACACGCCGGTAACACAGGGCGGCGATAATGTGAAAAGAGCTAACTTTCTCATTCGTACCGCCACGACAACCACGCCAGTGCTGGCGGCCGTGCGAGAGGCGTTCCATCGTCAGAATCCTGCATTGCAGATCGCGTCCGCGCGGTCGATCGAAGAACGGATTGCGGCTTTGACGGCACAAGACCACTCGACGGCACAACTCGCCGTGGTGTTCGGATGCGTGGCGCTTACGCTCGCCGCCGCCGGTTTGTATGGCGTGCTCTCCTATGGCGTCGCGCGGCGCACCCGCGAAATCGCCATTCGCATCGCCCTGGGAGCCGAACGGAGCCGTGTCATCACGATGATCCTCGGCGAGACAATCGGACTTGTCATCGCCGGGTTGGTGACAGGCGCGGGCCTGGCCTATGCGGCTTCACGGTTGATCGGCAGCCGCCTTTACGGCGTTGCTCCCCAGGACCGCTCACGTTGTCGGTAGCGATCGGGCTGCTGCTCGCGGTCGCGTTCAGCGCGGCCTACGTGCCCGCGCGCAGAGCGTCGAAACTCGATCCAATGACGGCGCTGCGCCAAGAGTGAACGCGCGTCAACTCTTCAGCTCTACAACCACAACCTCGAATGGCTGGTCACTGAGATTGGTTTCCGTGTGCGTAATCGGCGTTCCCCAGATTGCTTCGCCGGCTTTGTGCTTCGAGGTTGTGGTTTTGCCTTCCGAATCCTTAGCGGTAAAATCCTGGTCGGTCAGAAAAACCGTCACCCGGTTGAGCGAGTGTTGGTGCACGGGAGCCGTTCCGTGCCCTTCGATCTTCGCGCGCAGCACACGCACCTGATCGTTTTCGAACTCAACCTTGTAATGTTTCGGATCAATCTTCACAGGATCGATCTTGCTCGTGATCGTCTTCCCCCCGCCGGGCGCTTTCAATTCCACCTCGACAATGTTGAAAGGATTGTCACTCAGAACTTCCGGCGAATGCATCCCGTCCGCCGGACTCCACTCGACTTGGCCTTCCTTCCAATCGAAGACCGCCGGTTTCCTGCCATCCTGATACTCAAAGCGCTGCTGCCCCGATTGCAGATAGATCATCACGCGGTTCATCTTGTGCTCGTGGAATTTTCCTTTTACGTGCGCCTTCTCGAGCGCGCGCACCACTTTGACCTGATCGTTTTCAAAAATGGGGCCAGACGGTTCGGTCGTGATGGCCCCTAGCGTGGCGCAGCAAATGAGCGTGGCGGCGTGTACCGGGATTTTCATAACTCCCGATACTATCGCAACTATCCCCAAACGGCGCTGGCTGCGGCGTCGCGGGCGAAGTCGGCGAAATCGCGAGGCTCGCGTCCTAACGCGCGCTTCACGCCATCGCTCAGATGCGCGTTGCGGCCGTCAAGCACCGTCGCGATTAGCTCGGTCAGCGGATTGGCAAACTCCGCCGGTACGCCGTGCTCCAACATCGCCTTCGCATACTCTTCGGTCGAGATGGGCACGTAACGAATCTCGCGTTTCGCCGCCTTGGCAATTTCCTGGACGGCTTCGGCGAACGTCAGCAGCCGTGGGCCGGTCACTTCATACACTTGTCCCAAGTGCCCGTCTTCGGCTAAGGCCGCGGCCGCGACATCGGCTAAATCTTCCACATCGATGAACGGCTCCGCCACCTGCCCGCCAGGAAATGCGACCTCTCCCGCCATCACTGGCTCGAGCAGGAAACCCTCGCTGAAATTTTGGTTGAACCAGCTTGCTCGCACGATCGTCCATTCCACGCCGGAATTCCGCACTGCCTTTTCGCCGAGCAGCGCACCCTCTTCGCCCCGCCCTGAGAGCAGCACTAGCCGTTTGACTCCGCTCTTCACTGCCGTGTGGACGAACGTCTCGATTGTGGCGGCCGCTCCTGGAAATGCGAGGTCCGGATAAAAAGCGATGTATACTGTCTCGACGTCTTGGAGCACCGGCGGCCAAGTGGCTGGATTGTCCCAGTCGAACGGCGGCTGTCCGGAACGCGAGCCGATACGAACCGGTATCCCGCGTTTTTCCAGACGTTCGACGATCCGCCGCCCAGTTTTTCCGGTGCCTCCCAAAATCAGTGTCAAGTTTTTCTTTTGCATGAAGCCAATATCGGCGATGTAGCCCGGACTTTCAATGCTCGTTCATCGCTGCGGTTTGCTCGTTCGTCCAAAGTCGCGGGATACTCAATAACGTGAGCCAAGTATTGCCTCAGGTCTCCGATCCGGTCGGCGAAGCGCTTCATTTTTTGCGCATGAGCGGCATCTTCTATTGCCGCTCGGAATTTACCGCGCCGTGGGCGCTCGCGTTGCCGCCGTTTCAAAAGTGCCTGATGCTTCATGTTGTAACTTCGGGCCGCTGCTGGCTCGAAGTCGAGGGAACTCCAAACCGCCTGCTTCAGCCCGGCGATCTGGCGCTGGTGCCGCATGGAGACGGTCACCAGATGGCGAGCGAACCGGGCATGACGGGCACGAAGCTCTTCGAGATCGACCACGAGCAAGCGAGCGATCGCTATGAGACGTTACGCCTCGGCGGAGGCGGTGCTTCCACAACCGCGGTGTGCGCTGTCTTTGAGTTCGATCACCCGGCGGCGTCGCATCTGATAAAACTGCTGCCGCGATTGATTGCGGTCGAGTCTTCACAATCTCCGCATGCGGAGTGGATCGATAGTACGCTGCGGCTCATGGCCGCCGAAGCCATCGAAATGCGCCCCGGAGGAGAGACCGTAATCACGCGTCTCGCCGATATTCTGGTGATTCATGCGATCCGCTCATGGATCGCCGAGGACCCGGCGGCGCAAACCGGCTGGCTCGGCGCGCTGCGGGATAAGCAGATCGGCCGCACTATATCGCTGATCCACCGCGAACCCGCGCGTGACTGGACTCTGGAATCACTGGCGTCGCAAGCGGCGATGTCGCGTTCGGCATTCGCGGCGCGCTTCACGGAACTCGTAGGCGAACCGGCTATGCACTATGTGACGCGCTGGAGAATGAATATGGCGTTGACCTGGCTCCGGGAGGACGATGCGCCGATCGGCGATTTGTCGCGCCGGCTGGGTTACGAATCGGAAGCCGCCTTCAGCCGGGCTTTCAAACGGTATGTGGGTGTTGCGCCTGGGGCTGCCCGGCGTGATGCAGCCGCCATCACTATTCGTTGGGGGCCAAATTCGTAGTCTCGGTTGTCCGCAATTGCTTACTCTTGGCCAGAGCGTCCCGAAAGAGTTCGGAATTGCCGGCCACTTTGGCTGCCATCGCTAGCTGGTAGTAAACCGACGAATTTTTCTCCCCGCTCGAAAGTGCCTTCTGGAAGGCCGTCACAGACTTGTCAGGCTGGTTCATGATGCGATACGCACGGCCTATTTCGACCCAGGTGGTTCCGCTGCTTGCCGGATCGTACTCGAGCGCCCGTTGCAGCATGGGAAGCGCCGCCGCCGGTTTCTGCATTTCGACGTAAACGTGCCCGAGCTGCATGTAGGTACGGGAATACGGACCATCGAGCTGCATCTCCGCGAGAAACTGCACGAGCGCTTTATCATAACGGCGCTGTTCGATATACAAGCAGCCGAGCGTGTAGTGAAGGCTGCTCGCCTTCGGATCGTGCTCGAGCAATGTTTCCAGTTCCGAAATGGCTTCCGCCTTTTTTCCGTCGGCCGCGTAGGCGCCCGCGCGCAGTTGCGCGAGCCGGTAAGAGCCCGGATCTATTTCCGAAATCCGCGCCACGGCGCGTTCGTACGATCGCGCCATCTCATCGCGTTTTGAGGGATCCCGGCGCGCTGCGCCTAAGTAACACTGAGTAAGATGATACAGAACGTTTGTATCGTCAGGACTAAGTTGATGAGCCGCCTCTAACACGCGTTCCGCTTCGACAAACCTCTCCAGTGAAAGGGCCGCCAAACCGAGATAGTACTGCCCTTGGAAATCCTCCGGATGCCCCGCTACATACTGCTGCAGCACGCCCAGCGCAGCCGACGATTGATTCAGCTTGAAGCGGGAGATCCCAATGAATAGTTTCGCCCCATCCATCCCGGACTTCAGCCGTAGGCAGGCTCCGAAGGCGTCAATGGCTTCGGTATACTTCTTCTGCAGAAAGCAACTGAGGCCCAGATTCATTTGGGCTTCGGGTATCCGAGGGTCCAGCTTCAGAACTGTTCGATACTCTTGTTCCGCCGTAGCATAGCGTCCGGACTTCAGCGCGGCGCTCGCTGCCGCCGCGTGTTGAGCGACGAGATCTTCTTGCTGGGCGAAAAGACTAAGTGCCGCCAGGGCCAGCAACCAGCGCATGATTTCCCAGTAATGACATTCTCAGTATATGTGGTTCTCGCGCGTCAAAAGACGGCACGCAGGCTTAGCTGGATCTCTCTGGCGCGATTCGCTATGGCAGATATTTTCCCGAAATTAGCATCTTCGATCGTAGTGTCGATTCCTGTGGTGCCTCCCCCAAACTGTACCCGGTTACCGATGTTGAATGCGGACGCCTTGAATTCCAATCGTTGGCCTTCCCGGAATAGCGGAAAGTCCTTGCCCAAGGTAATATCCTCTTCGAGAAGTGCCGGCGAGCGCAGGCCAGGTAAATTCAGGCCGCTATTGCCGAATGTGAAAGTGGCGGGCCGTTGAAACGCGGCGGGATTAATGTATGGAGCTGCATTCGGATCGCCGTGATAGTTGGGATTCAGCATCGGTCCGCCCACATAATTTGCGCGCTCCTGGCCGGAGGACAGGCCGATGTTCAGGTTCGATATGACTCGCAGCGCATAGCCCGATTGGTAGTTCTGAATACCGCTTATCTTCCATCCGCCAAGTGCCGCCTGTGTAAAGGCTTTTGCATTCCCGAGAATGCGCTTTCCTTTACCGATGGGCAATTCATAAGAGTAGGCGAGAACCACGTGTTGCGGTACATCCTGATTGCTGATCGCTTTGTCGGCGTTTCGATCGTAGGCATTTTGGGTGCCGATGTCGCCATTCGCGATAAACGTGCCGAGCGCCGGATTCTCACCCTGTACATTGGAGATCAGTTTCGAGAACGTATACGAAGCGGAGAACCATAGGCCTGCGGTATAGCGATGTTCCGCGCTGATGCTGATCGCGTGATACGTGCTGTGTCCCGTGGTATCGGCATCCACATCGTGATCGAATCCGGTGTACTGCGGGAATGGCCGGAGGGCCTGCGAAACGCTGCGTGAATCGGGGAATCCCGCCCAGGGTTTTTGAATGCCCGTCACCTGTCCGATCGGCGAAAACAAAGTATTGCCTAACGATAAATAACTGGGGTTCACCTGGTTAAGGATCTCGCGATTCGAGAGCAGCGAGATTCCCGCCGTTCCCTGATAGCTGGCTCGAACTACGCTACTGCGTCCAATTCCTTTCTCAATGGTAAAGTTCCAGTCGGCCATTTTAGGCGCATATCCTGCATACCGCGCCGCGAATGGCACCGTGCCGAATATGTTTTGTCCTGGATCCAGATTCGGAAGCGTTGGGGGTGGCGGAAGACCCGAAGCCAGGGTGAATGCCGGCGTGTAACCACTATCCGGCGACGTGGAACTAACGTTTGCCCGGAAGCCTTGCTCCGCTCGATCGGCGTTGCCGCCTTCGCGCTGCGCCACATAAAAAATTCCGCCGCCGGCGCGAATAACCAGGCCTCGCGCCGCTTCATACGCGAATCCCAAGCGCGGCCCCCAGGCGTTCTTCCGGACATCGTAGAAACTAGCCTGTCCCGTTCGTCCCGCCCCGTTACCCGCAAACTGCAATGCTCCCGGGATGTTGCCTGCCGCCGGGTTCGGGCAGTAGAGGCATAGATTCGAGACACGGCTCTGGGTTTCTGTTTTTGGGAATGGGATCTCGTAACGAAGGCCCAGATTCAAGGTAAGCTTTCGGCTGATCTTCCAGTCGTCCTGAATGAACCAGGCATAATAGGACTCCCCAAAACTGAAGTTGCCCGGCGTATTGTAATTCCCGGAGGCTGGTAGTCCGAGGAGGAATGAAGCAAATGCCGCGCCGGTCTGGTTTGTCGCGCCGGGAAGTCCGGTCGTGTTGTTGCTGAAATCGGCCTCGCCGGTGCAACCATTGCAATCCTGCCTGGCGTAATCGGCGCGCAGAAACTCAAAGCCGAACTTCAGGGTATGGCTGCTCTTGGTCCAAGTCATTTGTTCGTTGACATTGGCGGTCCGGCTCGGCGAGAGCGTATTAATCCAGAACCCATACTCTCCATAACCACTTCCGATGTTGTAGGCGGAAGGGGGCGTTATGTTTGAGGTTGGATTCAGAGTTGGCACACCTTTCAATTGAAGAATGGCGCGGTCGCTGGCCGGAATATCTTCGTACCGTTTGGAGAAGTACTCAATGACATTGCGATCGTTCCACCCGAACGTGACGTGGTTTAGCAGCGTCGGCGTGATTACCTGGTCGTGGCTCAGCCGGTAAAATTTGTTCGTACCCGCCGAGTTGAAGTTGTTTCCAAGCGGGCCCGCAATAGGTCCGGTCTGGTCGGGACCGCCGAAATACTGTTTGCTGAACAAGCCGCTAAGCCGGCTGTTCGGGGTGAGGTTGTAGTCCCCCTTGATCGACCAAACGTACGGGTTCGAGCCAGGATTGCCGATCGTGTTTATGTTATTCGTAATGCCGGGCAATGTCGGCGTGGGTATGTACTTCAAGACAGTTTGCGAAATGGGCGAGATCTGGCTCGCCGGAATGATATTGTTTGCATACTGCTGCCGCGTAATCTGCCCATTCACAACTTGCGTCGAGTTAGGGTCAAAAATCGGGATTACCCGGCTGGCCGAATCCGTGAACTGGCTGAAATCGCCATTGCGGAAAGCGGTAGTGGGGACGGTCGAGAAGCCGGAGGGGCTGCCCTGCCGGAAGAAATCCTTCTCGAGCGAGAAGAAGAAGAACGCCTTGTCGTGTCCGTTGTAAACCTTAGGTAAAACTACCGGGCCGCCCGCGGTGATGCCGAAGTCGTTTTCTCTAACGATGGCGCGCGTGGGCGAGAAGAACTGGCGGGCATTCAATTTATCGTTCCGGAAATATTCGAAGGCTGACGCGTGTAATTGATTAGTGCCGGATTTCGTCGTGAAATTGATCACGCCGTTCGAGAGGCGTCCGTATTCGGCCGAAAAAGCGTTGCTTATTACTCGAAATTCTTGAATGGCATCGGTACTGACGGACTGAAAACCTGAATCATTGCGCCGCTCGCTGATGGCCTCCGCGCCGTCCAGCATCATGCTTTGGCCGGCCGACAAACCGCCGCCGATTCTCAAACTATTGTCGTTACCGGTGTTGAATACGGTTCCCGGAGTAAGAATCGTGAAGGACAGATTGTCGCGCAAGCCCCCGCCCAGCGTTAGCGGCAAATCGAGAATTTCTTTCGAGCTAAGAGTCGATCCTAAATCGCTGCGCTCGGTGACAACGACGGGTGCGCTACCCGTCACCTCCACCTTCTCCTGAACTTGTCCGATCCGAAGCTGGATGTCGGCCTTAGTGGTGTTTGCGACCTCCACCGTCACGCCGGTCTGCTGTGCGGTGCTGAATCCGGGCTTCGCGACGCTGACGTCGTATTGCCCCACCGGAAGGTAGGGCACGTTGTAGTTGCCGTCGGAGGACGTCGTTGTGGTTTGAACAAGCCCGGTACCGGAATTGACGACCTTCACCGCCGCGCCAGGAACGGCGATACCGGAAGGGTCGGTTACGGTACCCCTAATGTTCCCGCGGTCCCCTTGGCCAAAGGCAACAAGGGCGCATGCAGCCAGCAAAAGCGATCCGACAAAGGATTTATTTCTTAGCGAACGTGGCACGAGAGCCCCCTCTCAGAACGGCTTGATAGAGTCTGTCACTTTCGAGGCGTTGCGAAAAGGAACGTTTACTGTAAACTTAACGGTGATTATTAGGGGGCATATGGCGCAAGGGACGCAAACCGCCCCGGGTTATGAGAGTCCGCTGACGCGTGACGAACAATGGGAGTTGGTCCTGCGGGTAGCGAACAGCCCGGGCTTCTCACATTCAGCCACTCTTCGATCGTTCCTTCTATATGTCGCCGAACAAGCCATCGCGGGCAGGCTGGACGCGATCAAAGAGCAGCAAATCGGATGGCAGGTGCTCGGCCGGAAACCCGACTACGATCCGGTAGAAGACAACATCGTTCGCGTTCGCGCCCGCCAGCTAAGAAAGAAGGTCGAGGACTACTTTGCCAACGAGGGCCTGAGCGAGCCCGTCGTTCTGTCCATTCCTAAGGGCCACTACATACCTCTATTCCAGCCAAAATCCGCTGGCGACTCTGGCGCTGCCGTAGAAGCCGCCAAGCCCAAACTGTCCAGGCGCTTGTCGATTCCGGTTGCGGCGCCCTGGGTTGTGGCGCCTTGGATAGTGGCTGCTCTTGCTCTAAGTATTTTATTGGTTGTGCTCTGGCGGCAGCGAGCGGCGAAGGCTCCGCTTGTTCCGGAAACCCCGATAACCAGAATCGCGCGTGGCGTCTGGAGCCAACTCTTATCCGCTCCGGACCATGAAATAACAGTCGTTACCGCCGATGCTGGTTTCGCGCTGTGGCAAGATCTTACGCGCCACACCGTGAGTCTGGGAGAATATCTGAGCCGCGGATATCTACGGGACGAGACTACGAATCCCGATCTTCGTGAAATCGCGGTTCGGCGTCACACCAGTTCCGCGGACTTGAACGTCACTTTGCGGCTGGCCGAGACAGCCAGGACCTTTGGGGGCAGATTGAAGGTTAAGTTTGCCCGTAACGTGGATGTTCACGAACTGAGAACCGGCAACGTAGTGCTGCTTGGCAGCCGGCGGTCGAATCCATGGGTCCAGTTGTTTGAGTCGCAGTTGAATTTTTCTCTTTCGGACGAAGCCAGTCTATCCGGACCTTCTTTTCGCAATAAGTCGCCCAAACCTGGCGAACCGAAAGTCTTCTCCATATCGAGTCCGCTCGAAGTAAAAGGAGCCGAAGACAGCAGCATGGAGTCCTATGCAGTGGCGGCGCTGCTCCCTAGCCCTTCCGGCATCGGAGTGGTCGCCATCGTCGAAGGACTCAGCATGGAAGGAACGGAAGCGGCCGGTGAACTCGTAACGAACCTGGAAAAATTCGGGACCTTGCTTCGCCGTATCGGGGTCAAGAACGATCAACCGGTGAAACCATTCGAGATGCTGTTAAAATTGACGGCTGTGCCGGGCGGCTACGGCGATGCCGAGCTGATCGCGTACCGCTATCCGGTGCCATAGCCCGAGACTGGCCCACTAGACGTGCTCCTGCGATTACTTGTACTCGAAGTTTTAGCATCGGTCCTCTGGTGCCAGAACTTGTGGTGCCAAAAGCTGGTGGCTCGTGAGTCTGGCGATTGCGACGCTCTTTTCTACTCAGGGCTCACTCATTACCGGCTGCAACATTTGGACGAGGCGATTATCGCTTTTCAGGCTGCCGCCCGGTGCAATCCGAAATCAGTAGACGCCCAAATTGCGCTGGGGGATGCCTACGCCCAAAAAGGCAACGCCGACGAAGCGCTGTCAGCTTATTCGCGGGCTTTGAATCTTGATCCCCCAAACCGCGGCGCTCTGCGCGGAGCCGCCACCATTTATCTCAATAAAGAGGACAACGAGAAGGCCCTGCCGTTGCTCGAGAAACTGGTTCGGGCAAATCCGGAAGACGCTCCGGCGCATGCGGATGTGGCAGCGGTCTATGCGGCGCTCGGCAATCGGGAGGGCGCCGAGACCGAATTTAAAATGGCCCTGAAACTCAATCCGGCGAATGCCGCCGCGCAGAATGGTCTTGGCAATCTGTATCTAAAACAGGGTTCGGACGCCCAGGCTATTCCTCTCCTGATAAAAGCGATTTCGGCTGCGCCGCGCGCGTTTGAACCTCATTTTCTGCTCGGCTCTGCTTACAGCCAGACGGGCAAATATGAGAAAGCGCTAGAGGAATTCACGAGTGCATTGCGTTTGGGCGGCGAACAGCCGGAGATCTATTATCAACTTGCGCGAGTGTACGGCGGCCTCGGACGCGCGCAGGACCGGCAGCGCGCGTTGGCTCAGTTCGCCGCACTGGCGAAGAAATCAAAGGACGCCGCGGAAGGACCACGAACAGCCGCACGGCTTATGGAGCAAGCAAAGTCGCTGATCGATTCAGGCGATCTGAAAGGAGCGTTGGCCCAGATGGAGGAGGCGCACCGGCTACAACCAGCGGATGACAAGGTCCTGTTTCGCCTGGCCGGAGTGGAATACGACCTGCAACAGTACACCGCCGCGCGCCAGCATGCGGCGAATGCCATCGCCATTGCTCCCTCCGAATGGCTTTATCACTTTCTGCTTGGCTTAATTGACAAGAGCTTGGGCGATCTTCAACAAGCGGAGGGCAGTTTGGAAACGGCGCTACGACTCAACCCAACAGCGGCGCCCGTGCACAATGCGCTGGGCGAGTTGGCCCTTGCTCGAAACGACGCCCACCGCGCTGTGGCCAGCTTCCAACGCGCTTCAGAACTCGATTCCCAGCAGCCGGCTTATCGATCGAACCTGGAGGCGGCACGCGCGGCCGAGCAGGTCCACAACCGCTAACCGTACGTCTTTACCGCTTGTGCGATGGCGGGCGCGGCCTTCTGAAGGTCCGCCGGAACCATCACTGGCGATGTTTCGATGGAGGCGTTCAACGCCAGGAACCACGGTTCAGCAATGCGCGGAATCTCCGACGCGTCTTTCATATTCACAATCAGCATGGCGGTGCGCTTCCCGTTCTCCGCCAAGAAATAAGCGGCTTCGGGCTTTTGTTGTTCGAGAATACTTTGCATAACCTTGAAGCCGTCTTTCGCCGCCGCGTTTCCCGCTTCGACCGGAAACGAAATCTTGAATAGAAATCTCATCGTGATGTTCTCCTCTTGATTCGAACTTGACCGCACAACGATTGTAGTTGAAAACGGCGCGATCCTGCTTTTTACGACCGCGTGCCGTTTTTCGTTTCGCTTTTCTCAGGTGTTCAATAGGGAGCCGAAGCGGCTCTTTGCGAAAGGGAAAGCAATAACTATGACGATTTTCAAATCAAACGGGAACATCTTGCGTACGGCTCTGTTGCTGGGCAGTCTCGCCGCGGCGGTTCCGTTGCTCGCAGCCGGCCGCGCTGCAACCAACGACTACGACGACGGGCATGCTGATCATGAGCATAACTCCCCGCCCAGGCTCGTTGAACTCGTTCGCCGCCGCCACGCGGCAATACATGAACCCTGATTCGACTGTAGGCACCGGCCACGAGCCGGCGTTCGGCTGCGTCAGCGGTCCGGACCACGGCGCCATGGGCGTGCATTACATCAACATGGCGCTGGTAGCTGACCCTGAGATCGATGTCTGGCAGCCGGAAGCCCTCATCTACGAGCCGTCGAAGGGTGGTGGTGGGCGGCTGGTGGGTGTGGAGTACATCGTCGATTCCGCCGCCTGGCTGAAGTACCACAAGAATCCGCCAATGCTCGAAGGTCAAGCGTTCCAACTCGTCGGCTTCCCGAACCGCTACGGCTTACAGCCATTTTTCGAGCTGCACGTCTGGGCCTATCGCGAAAATCCTAAAGGTGCGTTCGTAGACTGGAACAACCACGTTACCTGCGAAAATCAATA